>Ga0210394_10001868_pt1 | contig 31332 bp, 32 predicted proteins | sample IncBWC12MmetaG_FD_160121 | JGI IMG/M metagenome (GOLD analysis project Ga0210394, IMG submission 160121) | Forest soil microbial communities from Barre Woods Harvard Forest LTER site, Petersham, Massachusetts, United States - Inc-BW-C-12-M | ecosystem: Environmental > Terrestrial > Soil >... | reverse complement strand
GCCCGTCCAGCGTTTCCCGTACCACAGCGCAACCGCAATGCCCGCCGATACCGCGGCCGTGACCAGCGGCTCCGCCCATTGCGGCGGAAAGTGCGACGGATGCGCGAAGACATCGCCGATCAGCGTAACGACCGCAACGATCGTTGCCTGGCGGCCGACGCTGTTGGTCGTCCGGTCCATCTGCAGCAGGAGGACGACAGTGACCATCGCGCCAACGGTGCCGCAAACCGTGGCGAGAATCACATGGTCCACACTGAACGCGGCGAAGACGTTGCCGCGCGCCATGACGAGAAGGCAGGCGAGCCACGCGCCGGCGAACTTTTCAGCAGCAGGACGGAGCGGAGCGCCGGCTCTCAAACGCGCAACGCGACGGGATCGACGTCGCCCGTCGCACGCGGCGCTTTCAACAAGCGCCGGTTCTAATGCGTTCTGGGTTCGGCTTTGGCGCTGATCCCGATCGACAGCGCAGCGTTCGCATACCAACTGGCGGATTTTAAGATAATCGCGCGGCGCGCGGGGCGCTTCTTGGATTTGGATTTGACGTTTTTCAGCTTCTGCTTGAATTCCTTTGAGGCAATGCCACCTGACGGCGCTCTCGTACGCACGAAAAACCTCCCTTACGATTCTGCAATCGGCGTTTATTGAACGACGCCGTATTGGAATAAAAACAGTAGCCCGTTGCAGGGTCGAAGATCAACGTCTTCGATCTCGCAACGGGGTCGGATCGAATGGCTCTATCAGCGGTGAACCTTGAGGTTTTCAGCCGACGTCTTGCCCTTGTTGGCGACTTCTTCGTATTCGACGATCTGACCCTCATTGAGGCCACTCAGCCCGGCTCTCTCGACAGCGGAGATATGGACAAACACGTCTTTGCTGCCACCCTCCGGTTGAATAAATCCGTAGCCTTTTTGCGAATTGAACCACTTCACCGTGCCGCGCGCCATTCTCGATCTCCATTGATGACGCGTGATAATAAGCGCGATGATCCGAGATAACAATGCCGCTGCCGCCTAAAGTGCGTCAAAGACAGTCCGATCAACATGTTAGGCAAAAGCTAGCCCTGTTTACAAAGTTGCATAGCGCAGGCGTCTGCGGATGACAGCAATGTGAAGCGCCGCAGCGCGAGGCTAATCCAGATGGCAGGCGCCTGCTGGCGGCTTGGACGTCCCGGACCATTGCGCCCACGTCGGGGCCGGGCGACGGCCAACCTGCGGACTGCGGCGCCCCCAATGGCCGGCTAGCTCCCGTAGCGAGCTCATTATGCGGCGCCACGCTGTCGCTTGACGCACAGATAGCTCGGTGGTTATAGGTTTATCAATAACCGCTAGGTTATCGATCCCCAATGCCGAACGCTCACGATGTGCTGTTCAGAACGCTCGCCGACCCGACTCGGCGGGCTATCTTCGAGCGATTGTGCCGCGACGGAGAGCAGACGGTCGGGGCGCTGACGGCCCGGGCCGGGGTCTCGCAACCGGCCGTCTCAAAGCATCTCGGGGTCCTCAAGCAGGCCGGGCTGGTGCGCGACCGCCACGAAGGTCGCCAAACGCACTATAGCGCGCAGCTCGGCGCCTTGGCCCCGCTGATCGACTGGACAAGCCAAATGGCCGGGTTCTGGGAAACCCGGTTCGACCGCCTCGAAGACCTGCTCAAAAGGATGGACCAATGAGTAAACCCGCGACCGAGACGCTTTCTGTCGTTGTTGAACGAGAAATCCCTTTTCCGCCGGAAAAGATCTGGCGCGCACTCACGCAACCGCACCTGATCGAGGAGTGGCTCATGAAGAACGACTTCAAGCCTGTCGTGGACCATCGCTTCAATCTTCGCGCTGACTGGGGCGCTGTCGACTGTCAGGTCCTGGCGGTCGAGCCGGACAAAACGCTGTCTTACACCTGGGCGGCCTACGGTCTCGAGAGTATCGTCACCTGGACTCTCACCCCGACGCGCACGGGAACCCACTTGCGCATGGAGCAGTCGGGCTTCCGGCCGGATCAGCAGCAGGCCTACCAAGGCGCCAAATACGGGTGGCCGCGGTTCTTTGCGGCGCTGGAGCAGGTCGTGGCGCGGACAGATTGAAGTCTGCCTGGCGATATTCAAATGACGAGGGAGTGACAACGGCCATGAAGAAGACGAAGACCGGCGCGAAGCAAGGAAAAGGAGCCGCCTCTCCCTCTCAGTCGATCAATGCGAGAATCAAGGAGCTGGGTGATTGGCGGGGCGAGACGCTGGCCCGGGTCCGAAGTCTTATCAAAGCGGCCTGCCCCGACGTGGTCGAGGAGTGGAAGTGGGGAGGGGTGCCGGTGTGGGAGCACGCCGGAATCATCTGCACCGGCGAGACGTACAAGGCTGTCGTGAAATTGACCTTCGCCAACGGCGCCTCGTTGGCGGATCCTTCAGGCCTCTTCAACTCCAGTCTCGAAGGCAACATGAGACGTGCGATCGATATTCATGAGAGCCACAAGATCAATGAGCGTGCTCTAAAAAATCTTGTCCGTGCCGCGGTCGATTACAATCAGACAAAAAAGAAGACGAAAGCGCCTGCGGGCAAAGCCTGAGTCACGCGTCAGCCACTTTGTTGCCGATTAAAATACTGCCGAAAATCTATTCGGAGAATTTGCCTGCGGGATGCGCTAGTTCAGCAAGAAACCCAGCACGGTGTCAGCATAAACCTTCGGCTGCTCAATGTTCGCAATATGCGCGGCTTCCAGCACCGCGATCCTGGCGCCCGGAACATGCTGCTTGATGAATTCGCCTGCCTCGAGCGTAGTCGCGGGGTCATGCCGGCCGGCGATCACGAGAGTCGGCGCGGTGATCTTCGACAATAGCGGCCGATGATCCATGTCGCGGATCGCTTCGCCGCAGCCGATGTAACCTTCGACCTTGGTGGCGACGAACATCTTCTTCATGCGCGCCATGGCTTCCGGCGCGCGGTCGCGGAAGCCTGATGTGAACCAGCGCTCCATATTGGCGTCGACGATGCCTTCGAGGCCTTTTTCGCGCACCAGCTTGATGCGGCCATCCCACATGGTCTTGTCGGGGAAAAAGCTCGACGTGTTGGAGAGGATGAGCTTGTCGATGCGGCTGCCCGCATTGGCGCCGAGCCACATGCCGACCATGCCGCCCATCGACAGCCCGCACCAATTGATCTTGGCAATGCCAAGCCCATCGAGCACGCCGACCACGTCGCGGCCGAGCCGCGCCATGGAGTAGGGGCCCTTGGGCACATCGGATTTGCCGTGGCCGCGGCGGTCGTAGCGGACCAGGCGAAAATGCTTTGTGAGCGGCGCCACCTGGTCGTCCCACATATGCAAGTCGGTGCCGAGCGAGTTCGACAGCATGAGCACCGGTGCGTGCTCCGACCCCTCGACCTCGACATGGATGGTGCAGCCGTCATCGACTTTGATGTCGGGCATTGCTATTTCCTCCCTGGTGCTCGCACACTTGTAGCATCGCCCGCGCGGGCCGCGCCAATCCCCGGCGGCAGCGCGAGGTGTTGGCGGCGCGCACGCAAGGAGTAAGCGACATGGCGATGACGATGAACGGCGAGTATCAGCTTCCGGCGCCGCAACAGACGGTGTGGCAGAAGCTCAACGATCCGGAGGTGCTCAAAGCCTGCATCCCCGGTTGCGAGTCGCTGGAGAAAACCTCCGACACCGGCTTCCAGGCCGTCGCCACCATCAAGATCGGCCCGGTGAAGGCGAGGTTCAAAGGCAGTGTCACGCTCTCCGATATCGATCCGCCCAACGGCTACAAGATTTCCGGCCAAGGCGAGGGCGGCGTCGCCGGTTTCGCCAAGGGCGGCGCCACCGTGAAGCTCGTGCCCAAGGACGGCGGCACGCTGTTGACCTACGACGTCGAGGCGCAGATCGGCGGCAAGCTTGCGCAACTCGGCCAGCGCCTGATCAACGGCGCCGCCAAGAAGGTCGCCGACGATTTCTTCGGCAATTTCGTCAATGCGGTGAAGGGGGCCTGACGGCGCCGCTGCCCACCACAGGGCCGCGGGCGGCGCCGATGAGGCGTTTCGTCCGCGGAACTGACTTGACCGGCAGCCGGCCTCCGGTTCAGAGTAATTCTTGTTCTAGGGAGAGAAAACGGGCAAAATCGTCGAGATTTTGCCCTTCGGACCCGCCGGCGATATGAAACGCCCGGCAATTCGAAACGTTTGACCGGTATTCCTGAGGAGGAGCCCATGGCAGCCGTTTCCCTGACGGTGAACGGTAAGGCCGTCACCGCCGACGTCGACACCCGCACGCTGCTGGTGCAGCTGCTGCGCGAAAACTTGCGGCTCACCGGCACCCATGTCGGCTGCGACACCTCGCAATGCGGCGCCTGCGTCGTGCACGTCAACGGCAAGGCGACGAAGTCGTGCACCGTGCTGGCGCTGCAGCTCGAGGGCGCCACCGTGCTGACCATCGAGGGGCTGGCTCCGTCGGAGACCGAACTGCATCCGATGCAGGAGGCGTTCCGCGAGAACCACGGTCTGCAATGCGGTTATTGCACCCCTGGCATGATCATGACCGCGGTCGATATCGTGCGCCGCAAGGGCAACGAACTCGACGACCACACCATCCGCGAAGAGCTCGAAGGCAACATCTGCCGCTGCACCGGCTACCACAACATCGTCAAAGCGATCGCCGCCGGCGCCAAGGCCATGCGCGGCGGAGCGAGCGCACCGAAAGCCGCCGAATAGGGAAGGGCCGTCGGGACAGCGACGGGCTGTCCCAGAGAGCGAATTGCCGGAGGGCAAAGCCATGAGCGCAACCGGGATCGGCGCCTCAGTGCGCCGCAAGGAAGACCAGCGGTTCATCACGGGCAAAGGCCACTACACCGACGACATCAACCGGCCGGGGCAGGCGGCAATTTATTTCATTCGCTCGCCGCACGCGCACGCCAAGATCAAGAAGATCGACACCGCGGCGGCGGCGAAAATGCCAGGCGTGGCCGGCGTGTTCACCGGCGAACAGTTCGCCCAAGACAAGCTCGGCAATCTCATTTGCGGCTGGACGGTGCTGTCGAAAGACGGCTCGCCGATGAAGATGGCGCCGCACGCCGCGCTCGCCGCCGGCAAGGCCAATCATGTCGGCGACGCCGTCGCGGTCGTGATCGCCGATACTTTGGCGCAGGCGAAAGACGCCGCCGAGAAAGTCGTGGTCGATTACGAGCCGCTCTCCGCCGTGGTCGATCCGACCAAAGCTGCGCAAAAAGGCGCGCCACTCATTCACGACAGCGCGCCCAACAATACGATCTACAATTGGCACATTGGCGACCCGGCCGCGACCGACGCGGCGTTCAAGAACGCCAAGCACGTCACAAAACTCGAATTCATCAACAACCGGCTGGTGCCGAACGCCATGGAACCGCGGGCCGCTTTGGCCGAATACGATTCCGCCAGCGGGCATCTGACGCTTTGGAACGCGACGCAAAATCCGCACGTGGCGCGGCTCGTCATTGCCGCCTTCGTCGGCATGGCGCCCGAGCACAAATTGCGCGTCATCGCGCCCGACGTCGGCGGCGGCTTTGGCTCGAAGATTTTCATCTATCCGGAGGAGGTCGCTTGTCTCTGGGCGGCGCGCAAGCTCGACCGGCCGGTGAAATGGACCTGCGAGCGTTCGGAGAGCTTCATCACCGACGCCCACGGCCGCGACCACGTCACCAAGGCGCAGATGGCGTTCGACGGCGACGGCAAGATCACCGGCCTGAAGGTGCACACCACCGCCAATCTCGGCGCCTATATGTCGACCTTCTCGTCGGCGGTGCCGACCTTCCTCTATGCCACCTTGCTGTCGGGCCAATACGAAATCCCGCACATCTATTGCGAGGTCGACGCGGTCTATACCAACACCGTGCCGGTCGACGCCTATCGCGGCGCCGGACGTCCGGAAGCGACTTACGTGGTGGAGCGATTGGTCGAAGTCGGCGCGCGGGAGCTCGGCGTGGATCCCGCCGACCTGCGCAAGAAGAATTTCGTCAGGACGTTCCCGTATCAGACCTCTGTCGCGTCACTTTACGACGCCGGCGACTACAACGCCTCGCTGCAGAAGGCGCTGCAGATCCACGACTACAAAGGGTTCGGCAAGCGCAAGCGCGAATCCGAGCGCCATGGCAAGCTGCGCGGCATCGGCTTTGCGACTTACATCGAAGCCTGCGGCGTGGCGCCGTCTTCGCTGGTCGGCCAGCTCGGCGCCGGCGTGGGTCTTTGGGAATCCGCCGAGGTGCGGGTCAACCCGACCGGCTCGGTCGAGCTCCTCACCGGCTGCCATCAACACGGCCAGGGCCACGAAACCACGTTCGCGCAGCTGGTATCGGAGCGGCTCGGCATTCCGATCGACAACGTGTCGGTCGTGCACGGCGACACCGATAAGGTGCAGTTCGGCATGGGCACCTACGGCTCGCGCTCCGGCGCCGTCGGCATGTCGGCGATCGTCAAGGCGCTCGACAAGGTCGAAGCCAAAGCGAAAAAGATCGCGGCGCACCTGCTCGAAGCCGCCGACGCCGACATCGAGTTCAAGGACGGCAAGTTCACCGTGGCCGGCACCGACAAGTCGGCGGCCTGGGGCGAGGTCGCGCTCGGCGCCTATGTGGCGCACAAATTCCCGACCAGCGAGATCGAGCCGGGCCTCAAAGAGGGCGCGTTCTACGATCCGACCAATTTCACCTTCCCGGCCGGCTGCCACATCTGCGAGATCGAGATCGATCCCGAAACCGGCAACACCGAGATCGCCGCCTGGACCGCGGTCGACGATTTCGGCACCGTGATCAATCCGATGATCGTCGAAGGCCAGGTCCACGGCGGCGTCGCCCAAGGCGTCGGCCAGGCGCTGCTCGAGCACACCGTCTATGACGACAAGGGGCAGTTGGTGACCGGCTCGTACATGGATTACACCATGCCGCGCGCCGACAATTTTCCATCGTTCAAGGTCGACACCACCTTCACCAGATGCCCGTCGAACCCGCTCGGCATCAAAGGCTGCGGCGAGGCCGGCGCCATCGCGGCGCCGGCGGCGGTGATGAACGCCATCACCAACGCCTTGGGCACCGAAATCATCGACATGCCGGCGACGCCCGCTTCGGTCTGGGCGGTGCTGCAGAAAGCCAACAAGCTGCCGCACGCGGCATGAGCCAACTTCCTCTCGCCACGAGCGGCGAGAGATCGAGATAAACGGAGGACTAAAGATGTACGCCTTCACTTTCAATCAACCGCGAACGGTGCGGCAGGCGGCCAATATCCTGGCCAAGGACGAGGACGCCAAGCTTCTCGCCGGCGGCCACACGCTGCTGCCAACCATGAAGCTGCGGCTCGCGAAGCCGTCGCAGATCGTCGACATGGGCCTGATCGAGGGCCTCTCCGGCATCGAGCAGAGCGGCCGCTCGATCACCATCGGCGCCATGACCAGGCACTACGAGGTCAACGACTCGCCGGTGGTGCAGCAGACCATTCCGGTGCTGGCCAAGCTCGCCGGCCTGATCGGCGATCCGGCGGTGCGCCACCGCGGCACGATTGGCGGCTCGATCGCCAACAACGATCCGAACGCCGATTATCCGGCGGCCTGCCTTGGGCTCGGCGCCACCATCATCACCAACAAGCGCCGCATCAAAGCCGACGACTTTTTCACCGGCATGTTCTCGACAGCGCTGGAGCCGAGCGAGATCATCACCAAGATCAGCTTTCCGGTGCCGAAGAAGGCGGCCTACCAGAAATTCCGCAATCAGGCTTCGCGTTTCGCGCTGGTCGGCGTGTTCGTGTCGAAACGCGGCAGCGAGATCCGCGTCGCCGTCACCGGCGCCGGCTCGAACGGGGTGTTCCGCGTGAAATCGTTCGAGGAGGCGCTGAAGAAGCGCTTCTCGCCGAAATCCCTCGAAGGCATGACCATCCCCGCGGACGGCATGAACTCCGACATCCACGGCAGCGCCGAATACCGCGCGCATCTCGTCAGCGTGCTGGCGCGCCGGGCGGTGGCGGAGGCGATTGGGAAGTAAGCGGATCGCTTAACGTCGAAGTTTTACGGCACGCGACTCACGTCGCGTGCCGTTTGCTATCTGAAAGAACGCCGCAAAAAAAAGTCAGCCCTGCGCCTTGTCCAACTCCGCCAACAGATCGCGCAAATCGAGCGGATTGGTGAACATCCGCAAACCGCCGTCCTCGCGCTTCGGCCACATCTCCTTGGGCCGGTCCCAATAAAGCTCGACGCCGTTGTCGTCGGGGTCGCGCAGGTAGAGCGCCTCGCTTACGCCGTGGTCGGACGCGCCTTCGAGCGGGATCTTTGCCGCGATCAGCCGGCGCAGCGCGTCGGCTAAGAGCCGGCGGGTCGGATAGAGGATGGCGGTATGGTAAAGCCCGGTGGTGCCGGGCGCCGGCGGCGAGCCGCCGCGGCTCTCCCAGGTGTTGAGCCCGATATGGTGGTGGTAGCCGCCGGCCGAGATGAAGGCGGCGCCGGGCCGGCTGGTGGTCAGCGTGAAGCCGAGCACGCCGCAATAGAAATCGAGCGCCCGCTGCAGGTCGGCGACTTTGAGGTGGACGTGGCCGATCTTGACCCCGTCGTCGATGGTCGGGAAGCGCGGGGCCGCATTTTCGAAGGTTTCCGGCTTGTTCATGGGCAATCCTGGGGCCCAGAATGCGGGCCAACAATCCTGGCTATCGACGGCTTCGATCTCCAGATGTAAGACACGCGCCCGTTAGGATAAAGTCCCTTATGACCGCAAAAAACCTGCCGGCCTCGATCGACGCCACCGTTGATCTCCTCGCCGGGGCCGATTATCTCGCCGACCGCTCGCTCGGCACCGTGCTTTATCTGGCGCTCAAGATGGGCCGGCCGATTTTCCTGGAAGGCGAGGCCGGCGTCGGCAAGACCGAGATCGCCAAGGTGCTCTCGCAAACGCTCGGCCGCCGGCTGATCCGGCTGCAATGCTACGAAGGCCTCGACGTTGCGGCGGCGGTTTACGAATGGAATTACGCCGCGCAGATGATCGCCATCCGTGTCGCCGAAGCCGAAGGCGCCCGCGACCGCAAATCGCTCGAACACGACGTGTTCTCCGAGCGCTTTTTGATCAAACGCCCGCTGCTGCAGGCGCTCGAGCCCGACACCGCCGGCGCCCCGGTGCTCTTGATCGACGAGATCGACCGCACCGACGAGGCGTTCGAGGCGTTTCTCCTCGAAGTGCTGGCCGACTTTCAGATCACCATTCCGGAAATGGGCACGGTGAAGGCTAAGCATCCGCCGGTCGTGGTCATCACCTCGAACCGCACCCGCGAAGTGCACGACGCGCTCAAGCGCCGCTGCCTCTATCATTGGGTCGGCTATCCGAGCGCCGAGCGCGAGTTGGCCATCGTGCGCACCAAGGTGCCTGGCGTGAGCAAAAAACTCTCCGAGCAGGTGGTCGCCTTCGTGCAGGCGCTGCGCAAGCAGGATTTGTTCAAGTCACCCGGCGTCGCCGAGACGCTGGACTGGGCCGCGGCCTTGTCCGAGCTCGACGTGGTCGCGCTCGATCCGGCGACCGTGTCCGACACGCTCGGCGTACTGCTGAAATATCAGGACGACATCGCCAAGCTCGAAGGCTCCAAGGTCAAGGAAATGCTCGACGAAGTGAAGTCGGATTTGCGCGCGGCCGAATAGTTTTTTCCCTCTCCCGAACGGGAGAGGGTAGGCGCGCATAGCGCGCCGGGTGAGGGCCCCGGCGGTGCAGGAGAATCTCGGGAGCCATGACCAATAGGCCGGAACCCCCTCACCCCATCCCTCTCCCCTCCGGGGAGAGGGAGGAGTCTGGCCGTCTCGCGCAGAACATCGTCTACTTCGCCCGCGCCTTGCGCGCCGCCGGCATTCCGGTCGGCCCCGGCGCGGTGCTCGATGCGCTCGAAGCCGTCAAGGCCGCCGGCGTCGGCACCCGCGATGATTTTTACTGGACGCTCCACGCGGTATTCGTGAAGCGGCACGAGCATTCGGTGCTGTTCGACCAGGCGTTCCGTATTTTCTTTCGCCGCCGCGGCTATATCGATCAGCTGTTGGCGATGATGCTGCCGCAGGCGCCGTCGGGGCCGCCGCAGCCGCCGCAGGCCGGCGCCACCCGCGTGCACGAGGCGCTATTCTCGGGCCTCGACGACAAGCTCAAGAAAGAGCGCGAGATCGAGCTCGACACTCGCATGACGGTGTCCGACCGCGAAATCCTGCAGAAAAAGGATTTCGCGCAGATGACCAGCGCCGAAATCGCCGCGGCGAAGGAAGCGATGAAGCGCCTGGTGCTGCCGCTCGCCGAAATTCGCACGCGCCGCCTCGCGCCGCATCCGCGCGGCCATCTGATCGACATCCGCCGCACCTTGCGCGCCAGCATGAAAGGCGGCGGCGATTTCATCGACCTGCGCTTCATCGGGCCAAAGACCAAACCGCCGCCGATCGTGGCGCTGCTCGATATTTCCGGCTCGATGAGCCAATACAGCCGCATCTTTTTGCATTTCCTGCACGACCTCACTGATGCCAGAAAGCGCGTCAGCACGTTTCTGTTCGGCACGCGGCTCACCAATGTCACCCGGGCGCTGCGCGAGCGCGATCCCGACGACGCGCTGTCGGCCTGTTCGGCGAGCGTGCCGGATTGGTCCGGCGGCACGCGCATCGCTTCGTCGCTGCACGCCTTCAATAAGCTGTGGGCGCGCCGCGTGCTGACCCAGGGCGCCATCGTGCTCCTCATCACCGACGGGCTCGAGCGTGACGCCGACGACACGCTCGCCTTCGAGATTGACCGGCTGCACCGTTCCTGCCGGCGCCTCATCTGGCTCAACCCGCTGTTGCGCTTCGAAGGTTTTGAGGCCCGCGCCCGCGGCATCAAGACCATGCTGCCCCATGTCGACGAATTCCGGCCGATCCATAACCTGGAATCCATGGCCGGTCTGGTGGCGGCGCTGCGGCGCGGCGGCGACCGCGCCGGCGACCCAAGAGCCTGGATGCAGAAAGTGGCGTGACGCATTATATTCCGCTGTATATAACGCTCTGGACATGGAGGCAGACATGCTCTCGACCGACAACGACATTCTCAAAGCCGCCGAGGACTGGCGCAAAAAGGGCAGGGCGGTGGCGCTCGCTACCGTGGTCGAGACGTGGGGATCGGCGCCGCGGCCGGTCGGCTCAAACCTGGTCATCGACGAGGAGGGTAATTTCCTCGGCTCGGTGTCCGGCGGCTGCGTCGAAGGCGCGGTGGTCACCGAGGCGCTCGACGTGATCGAGAGCGGCAAGCCCAAAATGCTGGAATTCGGCGTCGCCGACGAGACCGCCTGGAAAGTCGGCCTGTCCTGCGGCGGCACCATCCGGGTATTCGTCGAGAAGGTGGAGTAGAGTTAGCCCGCCATGAAACTCGACATCCTCGCCGCCCTGAACACCGAGCGCGAAGCGCGCCGCGCCGCCATCCTCGTAACCGATGTGGCAAGCGGCAAGTCGCGTCTGGTCAAAGCGGCCGACGTGCCCAAGGATCCGCTGCGCGCAGCGCTCGCCGAGCGGCTGCGTACCGGCAAGAGCGGCATTGTGGAGACCCCTGAAGGCCACGTCTTCCTCACCGTCTACGTGCCGGCGCCGCAGCTGGTGATCACCGGCGCCGTGCATATCAGCCAGGCGCTGGCGCCGATCGGCAAACTGCTCGGCTATGACGTGACCATCGTCGATCCGCGCACGGCGTTCGCGTCGTCCGAGCGCTTTCCCGACGTGAAAGTGATCGCCGAGTGGCCGGAGGAGGCGCTGCCGCCGCTCAATGTCGATCGCTATACCGCCTTCGTCGCGCTCACCCACGATCCGAAGATCGACGATCCGGCGCTGACGCACGCGCTCAAGCGCGATTGTTTCTACATTGGCGCGCTCGGCTCGCGAAAAACCCACGCGCGCCGGATCGAGCGGCTCAAGCAGCAGGGGCTGACCGACGCCGACCTGTCGCGCATCCACGCGCCGATCGGGCTCGACATCGGCGCGGTGTCGCCGGCCGAGATCGCCGTCGCCATCATGGCGCAGATCACGGAAAAGCTGCGCGAGGAAGCCGACGCCGAGCCGGCCATAAAGGCGGCGTCATGAAATTCGGAGCCGTGGCGCCGAAGAACGCGCGCGGCGCGACCGCCGTGCACACCATCCGGCAAGGCGATCTGGTGCTGAAGAAGGGCACGCTGATCGGGCCGGCGGAGATTGCCGCGCTCGAGGCGGCCGGCATCAAGGACGTCGTGGTGGCGCAGCTCGAGCCGGACGACGTTGCCGAAGACGTCGCCGCCGCCGAGATCGCCAAAAAAGTCGCCGGCCCCGGCGTGCATATCGACCGCGCCTTTACCGGCCGCGCCAATCTGTTCGCGCAAGTCCCGGGCGTGCTGGTGGTCGACAAGGACGCCATCGACCGGCTCAACAGGGTCGACGAGGCGATCACGTTCGCGACGTTGCCGGCCTTCAAGCCGGTGGTCGCCGGCGAGATGATCGCGACGGTCAAAATCATTCCGTTCGCGGTCGCCAAATCGGCGCGCGATGCGGCGCTGGCCGGCGTCAAGCAACCGCTGTTGCGGGTGGCGCCCTATCGCGTCCGCAAGGTCGGCGTGGTGTCGACGCTGCTGCCTGGACTCGCTCCAAAAGTGATCGAGAAAACCTTAAAGATCACCGCCGAGCGATTGGCGCCGGCCGGCGCGACCATCGTCGCCGAGCGGCGCGTGCCCCATGAGCGCGCCGCTCTGGCACGCGCACTCGATGAAGTGCTCAAGGCCGGCGCGGAATTGGCCATCGTGTTCGGCGCTTCGGCAATCGCCGACCGCCGCGACGTGATCCCGTCGGCGCTCGAAGCAATCGGCGGCAAGGTCGAGCATTTCGGCATGCCGGTCGATCCAGGTAATTTGCTGATGATCGGCGACGCCGACGGCCGTCCCGTGCTCGGCGCGCCGGGCTGTGCGCGCAGCCCCAAGGAGAACGGATTCGATTGGGTGCTGATGCGGCTCCTCGCCGGCTTGCCGGTGCCGCGCGAAGACATCACCGGTCTCGGCGTCGGCGGCCTGCTGATGGAGATCGTCACGCGGCCGCAGCCGCGCACCGAGCCGGCGCCGGAAAAAGGCCGCGCCATCGCCGCCGTCGTGCTCGCCGCCGGCCGCTCGAGCCGCATGGGCGGGCCGAACAAATTGTTGGCCGAGATCGGCAGCAAGCCGCTGGTCCGCATCGTTGTGGACGCCGTGCTCGCCTCGCGGGCGCGGCCGGTGGTCGTGGTCACCGGGCATCAGCGCGACAAGGTCGAGGCGGCGCTCGCCGGGCTATCGGTCAAATTCGTGCACAATCCGCATTTCGCCGACGGGCTGGGCACCTCGCTCAAAGCCGGCATCGCAGCGCTGCCGGCGGAGGCCGACGGCGCCATTGTCTGCCTCGGCGACATGCCGCAAGTCGATGCCGCTTTAATCGACCGCCTGATCGGCGCCTTCGATCCCGACCACGGCGCGCTCGTCGTGCTGCCGACCATCGACGGCAAGCGCGGTAATCCGGTGGTGTGGTCGCGCCGCTTCTTCCCCGATCTCATGGCGGTCGAAGGCGACGTCGGCGCGCGCTACCTGATCGGCCGCTACACCGAAGCCGTCGCCGAAGTGCCGCTCACGGGCACCGCCGCGCTGACCGACGTCGATACGCCGGAAGCACTCGCAGCGGTACGGGCGGAGCTGGAAAGAACCTGAGAAAATCCGGCCGCCGGTTAACCTTATTCACCGTCTGGAAACTCTTCCCCGCTAGCGTTCCGAGGTTCCTCAGGGGAGGGGCTTCCATGTTGAGTTTTCGGCGCAATTCCGTACTTACGATTGCCGCGGCGGGCTTGTTGACCACCACGATCGGCGCCGCCGAAGCGGCCGGCGCCTTTGCGGTCGGCGTCTGCGGCGCTTACGGCTACGGCTTCGATTTCCGCAACGTCACCGAGGCCCGCGCCGCGGCGATGAAGAAATGCACCGGCGGCGTCTGCAAGCTGGTCGGCGACATGCGCAAGGGCTGCGCGGCGATCGCGATCGACGCCAAGAACCCGTGCGGCAGTTTTGGCTGGGCCATCGAGTCCCATCTCGGCCGGGCGGAAAACGCCTCGATGCGCCGCTGCTCCGAATTCGGCGGCCGCGAATGCGTGGTGCGCGCCTGGGCCTGCGACGAGAAGGGCTAAAACCCTATCTCACTTCGGCGGGCCGATCTGCGCCACGATCGGCGCCCAGGTCTGCTGCTCGTGCTGGATGAAGGCCAAGGTCTCCTCGGGCGATAGCGGTGATTCCTCGCGGCCGAGATCGGCGAGCCGCTTCTTCACATCGTCGAAGCCGAGCGCCTTGATCAGATCGGCATTGGTCTTTTTAACAATGGCATCAGGCGTGCCGACCGGCGCCACTAGCACCTGCCAGCCCTCGGACTGAAAGCCGGGCAGCGTTTCCGCCGCCGTCGGCAGGTCGGGAAACAGGCTCATGCGCTTGGGCGAAGCGACCGCCAGCGGGATGACGTTCTTGGCCTCGACTGCGCCGGCAACGCCTGAATAGGAATCGAAGGCGAGCGCGACACGCTTGCCCATCATGTCGTTGAGCACCTGCGCGGTGCCGCCCGAATAGGGCACCATCAGGAGCTTTATACCGGCGCGGTTTTGCAGCAATTCGCCGGTGAGGTGGGTGAGCCGGCCCGGCCCGTTGGTGCCATAGGCGAGCTCGCCCGGCCGCTGTTTCGCCAGCGCGATCAGATCCGGCAACGTCTTCACCTCGAGCCAGGGCGCCGCGGTGATGAACATCGGCGCGCCGCCGAGACTGCCGACGGCGATGAAATCGCGCGGCATCTGAATAGGAAGATTATCGGCCGCGCCGGGCACCGCGACGAAAGCCGACAGCGCCATCATGCCGAGCGTATAGCCGTCGGGTGTGGCGGTGGCGGCGGCGCGCGCCGCGATGGCGCCGCCGGCGCCCGGCTGGTTGATCAGCACCGCCTGCTGGCTCCACACCCGGCTCAAGCCGTCGGCGATGATGCGCATGGTGACGTCGATAGCGCTGCCCGGCGCGGAATCGGAAATCAGCCGCACCGGATGGGTCGGATAGTCTTGTGCGCGCGCCGCGGTCGCGGCCAAACCGATAACAAGCACCAATAGCGATGCCGCGATGAACCAGCGCTTTGTGCTGTGCATGATGTTCTCTGTGATGGCGCTTATGATTCTTGGTGAAGCGGAAGTCGCAATGGCTGGCGCCTTCCATCGCGGTTTGCGTGCGGGTTCAGATCCGGATTGAAGCAGTGACTGATCGGCACCTCGTTTGTCACTTCGGCCATGATTTGATCTGCCTCAAGGCGTTTTCCTTGTCAGCGTAGCAGAGTTTAACGCGCCACCGCGAATGCCGCGCCGAAGGCGCAAAATCGCCGTCGCACGGGCCGCCAGATTACCGTCTTGACACTGACTGACCAGTCAGTCATATTTTAAGGCATGGCAAAAGCAGCAAAGCGACCCGCCAAAGCGGCCTTGGCCCGTCCGGACAAGATCGGCCCGGGTCAATCCGGCGGCAGCGCCGGGCGGACCATCGCGGCGACGCGCCAGGATGCGCGCGCCGCCAAAACCGCGGCGCGGCGCGATGCCATCCTCGAGGCGGCGCTCGACGAATTCTCGGCGAAGGGATTTGCTTCCGCGCGGTTAGAGGATGTCGCTAAGCGCGCCGGCATCGCCAAGGGCACGATCTATCTGTACTTCGCCGACAAGGAGAGCCTGTTCCAGGAGCTGATCCGCGCCAAAATGGTTCCCGTGGTCGGCTCGCTGGAACTTGCGCTCGCCACCGGCCTGCCGCTGCGCACCATCGTCGAGCAAGCGGTCGAGATTTTCGTCCGCGAGGTCTATGGCACCCGCCGCCGCGAGGTAATCCGGCTCTTGATCAGCGAGGGGCCGCGCTTTCCGGCCGTCGCCGAGTTCTACTATCGCGAGGTGCTGTCGCGGCTGCTCAAGGCGCTGCGCGGCATGCTGCGCAGCGCCCACGAGCGCGGCGAGCTTTCGAGCGACGCGCTGGTGCGCTTCCCGATGCTGCTCGGCGCACCCGGCATTATCGCCATCGTCTGGAGCGGATTGTTCGAGCGCTTCGAGCCGCTCGACGTGCGCGCCATGATGCGCGCCTATTTCAACAATCTGTTCGGCGCGGGGAGGGCGGCATGACTACGCGTTTCCTTGTCGCCGCGGCCTGCCTGCTCGCGCTGACGCTCACCGCCTGCAACAAAGCCGACACCGCCTATCAGGGCTGGATCGAGGCCAATCTCATCTTTGTCGCGCCCGACGAAGTGGGGCGGGTGCAGGCGTTGTCGGTGCAGGAAGGCGACACGGTCAAGACCGGCGAGCCGCTGTTCACCGTCGACGACGATCTGCAGCAAGCCGACATCGCCCAGGTCAGAGCCTCGCTGGTCAATGCGCAGCAGACCTTCGACCGCGCTTCGCAGCTCGCCAAGACCGGCGCCGGCACGCAAAAGGATCTCGACCAGGCGACGGCGGTGCTGCGCGACGCCCAGGCGCGATTGAACTCGTCGCAGACGCGGCTGACGCGGCGCAAGGTCTTCAGTCCGGTCGATGGCACCGTGCAAGAGGTCTACTACCGCCCCGGCGAAATGGTGCCGGCGGGCCGGCCGGTGCTGGCGCTGCTGCCGCCCGGCAATATCAAGGTGCGCTTCTACGTGCCGGAGACGGCGCTGCAGAACGTCGCCTATGGCGACACCATCAAAATCGGCTGCGACGGCTGCGCCAAGGATCTCACCGCGCGGGTGAGTTTCATCGCCAAGCAGTCCGAGTTCACGCCGCCGGTGATCTACAGCGTCGAAGAGCGCTCAAAGCTTGTATTTCTGATCGAGGCGCTGCCCGACAAGCCGGGCGCGCTGCGCGTCGGCCAGCCGGTCGACGTGTCGGTGGTGCCGCAGGCCGTGCCGACCGCGCAAACGCCAAATCTTGTTGGGTCACGACCCGAGGCGTCGCGATGAGCGCCGCCGCTGCCGCTGCCGCCGAAGCGGTCCACGGCGCGACGCCGGACATCGTCATCGACGTGCACGGGCTGACCAAATCGTTCGGCGGCCGCGTCGTGGTGCGCGACCTCTCGATGCAGGTCAAGCGCGGCACGATTTTCGGTTTTCTCGGGCCGAACGGCTCCGGCAAGACCACGACCATCCGCATGCTGTGCGGGCTGCTCACGCCCGACCAGGGCAGCGGCACCTGTCTCGGCTACGACATCCGCACCGAAGTGGCGAAAATCAAAACCCGCGTCGGCTACATGACGCAGCGTTTCAGCCTCTACGAAGACCTTTCGGTGCGCGAGAATTTGGAATTCATCGCCCGCATCTACGGCCTGCCGCATCCGACCGCCGCGGCGAAAGCGATGATCGAGCGGCTCGGCCTGCAAGGCCGCGAGGAGCAGGTCGCCGGCAAGCTCTCCGGCGGCTGGAAGCAGCGGCTCGCGCTCGGCGCCTGCACCTTGCCGAATCCAAAGCTTTTGTTGCTCGACGAGCCGACCGCCGGCGTCGATCCAAAGGCGCGGCGCGATTTCTGGGGAGAGATCCACAAGCTCGCCGCCGACGGCCTCACCGTGCTGGTCTCCACCCATTACATGGACGAAGCCGAGCGCTGCCACGAGATCGCCTATATCGCCTTCGGCGAAGTTTTGACCCGCGGCACGGTCCACGACGTGATCGCGCACTCGCATTTGACGACGTTCACCGTGAACACGACCGACAGCCAGAATCTCACCGCGCTGGCCGACGAGCTCAAAAAGGATCCCGGCGTCGAGATGGTCGCGCCATTTGGAACGAGCCTGCACGTCTCCGGCCGCGACGAGGCGGCACTCGAAGCGGCGATTGCGCCTTATCGCGGCCGGCCGGGGCTCGATTGGGAGCCCGCCGCGCCGTCGCTGGAAGACGTGTTCATCGACCTGATGGGCAGCGCCAGGGACAATTTCCAATGACCGCGCTCCAAAACCTTGCCGCGGCGATCGGCGCCGACGGATTCTGGCGCCGCTCCGGCGCCATGCTGCTCAAGGAATTTCTGCAGCTGCGCCGCGACCGCATCACGTTCGCGACCATGATCACCATTCCGCTGTTGCAGCTCGTACTGTTCGGCTACGCCATCAACACCACGCCGCGCAATTTGCCGACCGCGGTGCTGCTGCAGGAATCCAGCGACGTCGGCCGTTCCATATTGGCGGCGCTGCAGAACACAAAATTCTTCACCGTGACTATGCTGTTGCACAACGACGCCGAGCTCGATCAGGCGCTGGCTTCGGGCAAGGTGCTGTTCGCGGTCGAAATCCCGGCCAATTTCGAACGCGCCTTGCGCCGCGGCGACAAGCCGGCGCTCCTGGTCGCCGCCGACGCCACCGATCCGGTGGCGACCGGCACCGCGGTCGCGGCGCTGTCGGAATTGGTCAACACCGCGCTCGCCAACGATCACGGCTTGCCCGATCCCGGCCAGCCGTTGTTCGAGATCCGCACTCACCAGCGCTATAACCCGGCCGCCGTCACCGCGCTCAACGTCGTGCCGGGGCTCCTCGGCACCATTCTGACGCTCACCATGCTGATCTTCACCGCGCTGTCGGTGACGCGCGAAACCGAGCGCGGCACCATGGAGAGCCTGCTCGCCATGCCGATCACGCCGCTCGAAATCATGCTCGGCAAGATCGCGCCCTATGTGCTGGTCGGCTTCCTGCAGGCGGCATTGATCGTCGGCGCCGGCGTCTTGATGTTCGGCGTGCCGATCATGGGCAATCTCGCGCTGCTCGCGGCGCTCACCACACTGTTCATCGCCACCAATCTGTCGTTCGGCTACACGTTTTCGACTTTGGCGCAGAACCAGCTGCAGGCCGTGCAGATGTCGATGATGTTCTTTCTGCCCAACATGCTGCTGTCGGGCTTCATCTTCCCGTTCCTCGGCATGCCGCGTTGGGCGCAGGTGATCGGCGAATTTCTGCCGCTCACCCATTTCATGCGCATCGCCCGCTCGATCATGCTCAAAGGCTCGACGCTCGGCCAATTGCAATACGACACGTTGGCGCTCGCCGGCTTGATGGCGGTGGCCATGACGATTGCGGTGACGCGCTTCCGGCGTACGCTTGATTGATGTCGTCGCGAGTTGAAGTCGGCGCGGAATCCAGTATATAAGAATCGCTGTCGACCAAACGGGGATGGGGTTCCCCAAAACCGCTCTCCTGAGCTGATGACCCCTGCCGCAATGCGCTGCGGTGGGGCTTTTCGTGACCCGCCGCAGGGCGGGTCTTTTTGTGCCCGGTGTGGCACGACGGAAAGGGACGTGAGATGGACAATGTCTGGTTTCAATCGGCGCTGTGGATCGCGCTGGCGTTCGCCGCTGCCTTGGGCTCGCTGTGGATCACCATCTCGGCGGCGTTGTTCGAGATCGTGGTCGGCGCCATTGCCGGCAACACCATCGGGCTGCCGCTGACGCCGTGGATCAATTACATCGCCGGCGTCGGCGCGGTGGTGCTGACGTTTCTCGCCGGCACCGACATCGATCCGCATGTCGTCAAAAAACACTTCGCATCGAGCATGACGATCGGCCTGATGGGCTTTTTTGCGCCCTATCTGGGCTGCCTGCTGCTGGCGCGCTACGGGCTCGGCTGGCCGTGGCCGCAGGCGCAGATCGCCGGCATTTCGCTCTCCACCACCTCGGTCGCGGTGGTTTACGCGGTGATGGTCGAGACCGGCTATAACCGCACCGAGCTCGGCAAGATCATCCTCGCCGCCTGCTTCATCAACGACATCGGCACCGTGCTGGCGCTCGGCCTGGTCTTCGCCAACTACAATCTTTATCTGCTGCTGTTCGTCGTCGTCACCGCGGTCGCGGTCGCGGTGCTGCCGTTCATCGTGCCGTGGCTGTTCAAGAAGATCGGCGGCCGGGCCAGCGAGCCCGAGATAAAATTTCTGTTTCTGGTGCTGTTCGCGCTGGGCGGCCTCGCCAATCTGGGCAAGAGCGAAGCGGTGCTGCCGGCCTATCTGATCGGCATGGCGCTGGCGCCGTTTTTCATGGGCAATCGCGAGCTGCAGCTTCGCCTGCGCGCGATCTGCTTTGCCTTTCTCACCCCGTTCTACTTTCTCAAAGCCGGCTCGCTGATCGAGTGGCACTCCCTCGTGGTCGGCCTCGGACTCATCGGCGCCTTCCTGGCGATGAAGATGTTCACCAAATTCGTCGGCATCCTGCCGCTGACGCGCTATTTCAAGTTCGATCCGCGCGAGGGCATGTACACGACCTTGATGATGTCGACCGGCCTGACCTTCGGCTCGATCTCGGCGCTGTTCGGGCTCACCAACCACATCATCGATCAGAGCCAATATACCGTGCTCTTGACCGCGGTGATCGGCAGCGCCGTGGTGCCGACCCTGATCGCGCAGATCTGGTTTCAGCCGAAATTCGAGCCGCTGGAGGAAGACGCTTAGCCCTTAAGCCGGCTGGCAGCCCTGCAAGATTGGGGTATGTCGCGGCGACGCCGCGCGCTATACCTGCGCGTCGCTGACCGGGAATTATTCGATGACCGCCGAAGTTTCGACCTCGCGCCGTTACACCTCCGCCGCCGACCCCGATCTGGCGCGGCGGCGGCTGGCGATCGGTTTCATGAATTGGGCGCACGCGCTCGATCACTTTGTCATTCTCATCTATCCCACGGTGGTGATCGAGCTGGCGGTGATCTACGGCCGCACCTATGCGTCGCTGATCGCGCTGTCGACCGCGTCCTTCGTCGCCTTCGGGCTGTTCTCGCTGCCGGCGGGCTGGCTCGCCGACCGCTGGAGCCGGCGCAACATGATGGTCGGCTTCTTTGTCGGCTGCGGCCTGTCGCTGATCGGCGCGGCACTGGCGCCGTCGCTGGTCGGCTTAGGCGTCGCGCTGTTCATGCTCGGCGTGTTCGCGGCGATTTATCATCCGGTCGGCACCGCGATGATTTTGGAGAACGCCACCCAGCGCGGCCGCACCATGGCGTTCAACGGCGTCTGCGGCAATCTCGGCGTCTCGCTCGCCGCCGGCATTACCGCCGCGTTGACCGCGGCGCTGACCTGGCGCGGCGCCTTCCTGGTGCCGGGGCTGATTTGCGTCGCGAGCGGCGCGATTTACTTCTGGCTCGTTCCGGCCGACAAAAAGGGCCACGCCGCGGCGCGCAGCACCTCGCCCGACGTGTCAATGTCCGCGACCTCCGCGGCGATGATCGTTGGCCTCTTCGTCGTGGTCGCACTCAGCGCCGGGTTGGTTTTCAACACCATTTCGATCTCGCTGCCGAAAATCGTCGACGAGCGCGTCGGCAACGGCATCTCGCTGATCGCGGTCGGCGGCCTGACCACGGCGGTGTTCCTGTGCGGCGCGGTGGCGCAGATCACCGTCGGCCGCTTGGTCGAGCGCTTTCCGCTGCATATTCTCTTTGCGATCAGCGCCGTCATGCAATTCGCCGGCGTGGTATGGGCGGCCTACGCGACCGGCACCTCGCTGTTGTTCGCGCTCGCCTTCACCATGGCGGCGATCTACGGCCAGATCACGCTCAACGATCTGGTCATCGCCCGCTACACCGCGGATGCCTGGCGCGGCCGCGTCTATGCGGTGCGCTATTTCCTCACCTTCATGGTATCGGGCGTCGCGGTGTCGATGATCGCCTTGCTCTATGCCCGCGGCGGCTTCGACCTGGTGCTCGACGCCACCGCCGTCATCGCGCTGGGCTTTTTGATCTCGGTGCTGCTGATCGCGCTGATCGCCAACGGCGTCGAGAAGGCGCGCGCGGTGCAGCAGCCGGCGGAGTAAACTTCACCGCTGCGTTTCCCGGATGCGGTGCACCGCTGATCCGGGATCGTTACACACTCAGAGTTTGGGACGATCCCGGGTCTGCAGCGCACCACCATAGCGCGCGCAAGACGCGCGTGAACGCGCTTGCGGTGCTGCGCTGCGCCCGGGAAACAAAGCTTACGCCGGCTCTTTCGCCGCCAACGCCATGCCGATCATGGCGGTGCCGCCGAACACCATGTTGATGCCGACGAGGAGGCCGAGCGCCCAGGCCGCAGTGCCCGGCAGGCCGGCGAAGATGATGCCGGCGAGGATCAGGTCGACGATACCGCTCGCCAGCATCCAGCCCCAGCGGCTCGGCAGCTGGGCGCGGTGGTCGAGGGCGTACATGATGGTGACGATGCCTTCGATCACGAAGAAGGCGATCAGCACGAAGGTCAAGGACAGTGCCCCGGTGATCGGCTGGTAGAGCAGCAAGACGCCGGCGGCGATGGCGACGATGGCCGAAAGCAGCGACCACCAGAAGCCCGGCGCCCCGCGCATATAGAACGTTGTGATCAGGCCGACGATGCCGCTGATCAGGAACAGCCAGCCGATGAAGATCGTAAATGCCAGAGTCGCAATCCAAGGCACGATGATCGCGGCCATGCCGAGGAGGACCAGGATGATGCCCTCGGCCAGATATAGTTTCCAGTGTTCGTGGATGGCGTTCGCTACCGCTCGTTCCAACATCGCCATTGTCCGCTCCCTTTAGATCGGTCACCTGTCGTTAAGATCTGGCGGTGACCCGGATGTGTCGGAAAAATGCAACACTTAGAGGGGATTTTCGAAGTTCCCGCCCAATAGTCTTGCATAAACCACAAACCGCGCCTATCTGTATTTGCGTGGCGTTGATGCCTTAACGGGCTCCGCTACGGGACGGCCACGGTTTCGACGGGTGACGCCGGATGTACGCGCACCTAGTCGTTTCGTGGCCGTTAGCATTTTCCCGGCCAATCTATTTGGGGCGCTCGCCGCACCGTTCAATATAGCACGCGGAGCCTGCGGACATGACTTGGCCGCGCCAGTGGAAAACCTGCGTTGTCATAAAACTGTAGTCGTCCGCCGTCATGGAACTGCAATAATCGCAAGCGGCATTGCAGCAACCTTGGGGGCGCGACATGGCCGATATCTCCGTCGATTTTGGCATTCTGGCGGGAGCCGGCGCTCCGGTGCGCGAATTCAAGGCCGGCGAGATCATCTTCAAGCAGGGCGATGCGGCGGCGGAGTTCTTTGTCATTCAGAGCGGCAAGGTCGATATCCGTCTCGGCAATCGGCTCCTTGGCACGTTGTCCGACCATGACATCTTCGGCGAGATGGCGCTGATCGATACTGCGCCACGCAGCGCCACCGCGATTGCGGCAACCGACGTCAAGATCGTCCCGGTCAGCGAGAAGCAGTTTCTGTTCCTGGTCGGCCGCACGCCGCATTTCGCGCTCAACGTCATGCGCGTTCTGGCGCGGCGCCTGCGCGCGCAGAACAGTGTGATGTAGGGCCGGACTGTTTTCAGACGATCGCAACGCGCATCAATCCGCCAAAGGCTGATCTCCAAACGGGGCGCCAACGCCAAGCGTTACTTGCCGAACATCTTGCTCGCGTCTTGAGCCATCTGCAGGCACGACAACAGCCCGGTATAGCTCGGCAGGCCGCCGGCGCTGTTTTCGCCGAAGCAATTGGCCTTGTTCGACGTCTTGAAGGTCGGCCACAGCTTCACCAGCTGGCGGCGGACGACCATCTCGCTTCTTATGCAGCTCTTATAATCCTTTGGCGCGCTCTGGTTCGGCAACAGACTCATGCCGCCCTGTTGGGCAATGCCGCGGCAGAGTGGCTCGAGATTGTAGTGAGGCACGCCGTCGGCAAATGCGACAGTCAATTGCGCGACCAGCGCCAAGGCGGTTACGGGGATCAAGGTTTTTGCGGGACTAGTCATCCGAAGGCTCCAGGCTGCATCGCGATCGGGCCGATAATACTCGATGGGCGAAGAAAAGAAGCGCCCAATTTGGCCCGGTTTCTGCGCAAAGCGGACCGCATGGCCGATGCCGGTCGCGATTTCGTGATTAAAAATGTCGCTTTGGATGAAGGCTCTCGGATGAAGGTACTCTATCGTGCAAGAGGACACGCAATCTCGACGCCGGGGCGCGATCGTGATGATAATTGCGTTGTCGCGTTTGCCGACCCCGATCCGTACCAAGCGCCAATGCGTCCGGCGACTTACCGTCGTGGGATCAGTGCCACGCTGAAATCGCCGGCTATATCGGGAGGGCAACGTGAGCAGAACCGCGCTAGGATTGATACTGGGCTTGTCTCTTTGTCCAGTCCTTTCACTCGCCGCACAGGCACAGAGTGCCATCACCGAACAGGAGGCGCAATCCATTGCCAGGGACGCCTACATCTATTTCTACTCGCTTGTGACAATGGACGTGACCCGCAAGCAGCTCACGAATGTCGAGCCCGGCAAAGGGGTCGGCGCGCCTATGAATGCGCTGTTCAGCTTTCCGGCGTTTCCTACCGCCGACATGAGGCAGGTGGTGCGGCCCAATTTCGACACGCTGTACACCGTTGGCTATCTCGACCTCACCAAAGAGCCGATGGTCGTTTCCGTCCCTGACACGGGCGGGCGTTATTATCTTCTGCCCATGCTCGACATGTGGACGGACGTATTTGCCTCGCCGGGTTGGCGTACGACGGGAACGCAGGCCGGCAATTTCCTCATCACGCCACGGGGCTGGAACGGGACCGTACCGGCGGGATTTGCGCAAATCGAAGCGCCTACGCCCTATGTCTGGATCATCGGCCGCACCAAGACGGACGGGCCGCCGGACTACGATGCGGTTCATAAAATCCAGGCCGGTTACAAGATCACGCCGCTGTCGGAGTGGGGCAAGCCGGCCAAGCTGGTCGGGGTGAAAATCGATCCGAGCATCGACATGAAGACGCCGCCGAAAATTCAGGTCGATACCATGAAGGGCGGCGATTACTTCGCCTATGCGGCCGAGCTTCTCAAGCTGCAACCGCCGCACCTCACTGACGAACCGATTATTGCGCAAATGAAGCGGATCGGCATTGAGCCGGGCAAGAGCTTCGACATCGGCAAAGTCGATCCCGTGGTCAAGAAGGCGGTGGAGGCTGCGCCGGAAGCGGCGAAGCAACTCATGGCATGGAAAGTACCGACGCTTGCCCACGTCGAGAACTACTGGTCCTTGAATACCGACACGATGGGCGTTTACGGCAACTACTATCTCAAGCGCGCCATCATCGCACAGCTCGGCCTCGGTGCGAACCTGCCGGAAGACGCGATCTATCCGCTCAACCTCGGCGACGAGACCGGCAAGCCGCTTGACGGCGCGAACAAGTACACGATCCACTTCGACAAAGGCGCTACGCCGCCGGTGAATGCCTTTTGGTCGGTCACGCTCTACGACGGTGACGGCTTTCAGGTGGCGAACAGCCTCAATCGTTTTGCGGTGAGCAGTTGGATGCCGTTCAAATACAATCCGGACGGCTCTCTTGATCTCTACTTCCAGAGCGAGAGCCCGGGGACGGACAAAGAGGTCAACTGGCTTCCCGCGCCGAAGGGAGCATTCAATTTGACCATGCGGCTGTACGCTCCGAAGTCGGAAGCGCTCACCGGCAAGTGGAATCCGCCGCCGATCACAAAAAATCAAGGCGCGGCGAACCTGTTGGCTCAGTGAGAATTAAGGAAGCGGCGCGAACAGATCGTGCGGTGTTGCGAGCCCGCGAAGCTCATGACGGCCGAGCGGCTGCAGCGGCCCGCCATAGGCGCGCGCGAAATCGTCACTGACGACGATCGGCTGGTCCAGCGTCTTGGCCACCGCCTCGATCCGGCTGACGAGATTGACGGCAGGGCCGATCACGGTGAAATCGAGCCGGTCGGCGGCGCCGATATTGCCGTAGATTGCCGTGCCGATGTGAAGGGCGACGACGATCTCGAGCGGCGGCTCGTCCACCAGTGACGGATCATGCGTAAGCCCGCGCGCGGCCGCGACGGCCTGCATCGCCGCGTCGAGCGCGCAGCGCGCGGCGGTGGCGGCCTTGTCGGCATGTTCGATCGGAAAAATCGCCAATAGGCCGTCGCCGATGAATTTGAGGATTTCACCGCCATGACCTGCGATTGCCGTTGCTTGCGCATCGAACAGCGCGTTGAGCAATGCGATCATCTGGGCCCCGGGAAGCCGGTCGGAGCGCTCGGTGAAGCCGCGCAGATCCGACGACCACAGCACGGCGGTGATTTCCTCGCCGGTGCCGCGGCGGATCTGGCCGGCGAGGACTTTTGGGCCGGTTTTGGGGCCGAGATAGGCGTCAAGAATATTGCTGGCGATGCGGCGCTGGCTGCGCAAATCGGCAAGCAGCGCCAGGCGTTGCGACACCCGCGTCAAATCGGCGATTTCGCGTGCGGTGAAGCCGCCGGTGCGGTCGGTGACATAGGTCGCCATGTGATTGGTGCCAAACGAGCTCTTGAGCGGCAAGGCAAAATAATCGGTCGCGCCCTCGGCCTTGAGATCGTGCAGGATCGGAAAATCGAGCTGGTCATCGGCGACTTCGAGCCGGCGCCGCACCGTTTCACCGCCCACCAGCACTCGGCGAACCGGGTTGTCTTCGTGGCCATACAGATCCTGCACTTCATGGGTGATGAGCCTGAGCACGGTCCGGCCGGTGGTCCGCCACCAGACAAAGTTGGCGCCGAGATATTGCGGGTGCAGGGTGCGCAGCTGCAGGGTCGCCCGCAGCAGCGGAAACCCCGCCGCCAGCATCCGCCAGGCGAATTCGTCGAACTCGCCGGACAGCGTCGGAACATGCTGCGCGGGGCCCGAGAGCCAATCGATGATCGCCTCGATGGTGTCGTGCTGCGGACGCTCGGCAGGCGGCCGCTCGACAATGTCGCCGATCTGAAAATATCGCGGATCCAAGGCGTCAATCGGATCCCGATCCGGGGCGTCCATCGCAAGCTCCAGTTTGCACGCCCTAAATCAAGGCCGCGCGGCCGATTGCAATATTGCCGGCTCATCCGGGCAAAGCGTGCGGGATCCGGCGGCGCAAATGGGTAAGTAGGGGCGCTATCGGGGAATTGCACCCCGATCTTAAATTAAATCAGGGCGGCTCTCGCTCGGTGCGGCCGTCGCGGATTGGCCGGTTCGGCCGTCCGCGTCAGCCCAGGTGCGGTCCCGGTCCGCCGCCCGCCGCCTCGAGCACGGCCGCCCGCCATTCGCGCTTGACCGGCAGGATAGGTGGCATTGGGGCGGTATCGGGCACCTCCGTGGCCGGCGCGATGGCAACGATGCGTTTTGATTCCGTCTTGGAGGCTCTGCGCATGAATGTGTTGTAGATCAGCCATTGGGTACGATGACGTGGGCCACGCGTCGGGAACCGGCTCGCGATCGATGCCAGCGAATAGAACGTTTCGTAGGTCCGCGATTGGCCGAGGCGAAGCTCGTCGCCAGTCATCTGAGCCGGCCGAAACACCACGTGGCCCTGGTCATATTTCTCCCAGTCAAACGAGACGATACGGTTCGCCTTCTTCATCTCGTACCACGTCAGGGTGCCCGGATAAGGCGTCAGCACCGAATAGGCACAGGCGTCGTATTTGGCGTCGATGTTGAAATTGACGGTTTCGTCGAAAACCGAGGTGTCGTCACCGTCGAAGCCATACATGAACAAGCCGAACACCATGATCCCGTAGGAGTGCAACTTTTCGACCAGGGCGACGAAGGTTTCAGGCCGATTGACATGCTTGTGCACGCTTTTGAGGGTCTCGCGCGAAATCGACTCGAAGCCGATGCTCAACATGGTGCAACCGCTCTCGGCTGCAAGCTCGAGCATGCGGTCGTCCTGGGCGAGCTTCGAGGTCACGCCGGCCTGCCATTGCAGGCCGCGGCCTTTGAGAGCGCGCATGACCTCCTTCGGCCGATCCGGCGTACCGAAGAAATCGGCGTCATTGATGGAAACGACGCGCGAGCCGCAATTCTCCATCTCGTGGATCACCTCGTCGACCGGCCGATAGCGAAATTTCAGGCCGTTCATCAGCGGCTCGGCGCAGAACGTGCAGCCTTGGTGGCAGCCGCGCGAAGTCTGGACGAAAGTGCAGTTCACGTAACGGTTCTTCTTCAGGAGATCGTAGCGCGGCATCGGCATCCCGGCCATCGGATGCAGCTTGTCCGATTTATACGTGCCGCGCATCGCTCCTTGTTCGAGATCGTCGAGCAGCTTGTCGATCACGAGCTCGACTTCGCCGACCACAACGGCATCGCAATGCTTCAATGCTTCCTGAGGCATGAAGCTTGGATGCACGCCGCCCATGACCACGGGCACACCCTTGGCGCGAAACCGATCGGCAACTTCGTAGCCGCGGTTGACGTAACTGGTCATCGCGGAAATCCCGACCAGATCCGCCTTCAAATCGAAGTCGATCGCCTCGATGTTCTCGTCGGTCAGCACCACTTCGTATTGGTCGCGTGGAATGGATGCAGCGACGGCGAGGAGGCCGGCGAGCGGAGAGTACAGCGCCCGATTCAGGTAGATCGGGCGCGTCGTCAGCGAATCCGTCTTCGGATTGATCAGATGAATGATGCGGGTACGCATGAAATCCTCCCTGTGACACCACCGGCCAACATGCCAACGACATCACGACGAAGAAGTTTCCCGAGACCGGCAAATGGTATCACGACGCTTGCGGGTCCAAACACCGTTCCAAAAGACTCAAGGCGGGAATTATTCCTAGGGTCTCCCGTTACCGGCAGGCACACGTTCGTGACGATGTCCGTTATTGTCCCAACCGCTCGATCAACGCCATCGCCGCCGCCGGCGCGCGCACTTTGCCTTCGTGGATGACGTAAGCGTAGACGTCGCGCGGCGCGGTCTTGGATTTCTTTGCCGGTTCGATATGGGGCAGGTCGTCCGGCGCCGCGCCTTGCGCCCACGATTGCAGACGCCCGGCCCAGGCGGCGATGTCTTTCGGTGGATAGGCGGTCGGCATTGTGTCCTTGCCGCGCTGCAGGCGGGCATAGACGAAGTCGCCGGTGAGGTCGGCGATATTGGGATATTTGGCGTGGTCGGTGAACACGACCGGCATATTGTGTTCGCGCAATAACGCGATGAATTCGGCCGTGCGAAAACTGTCGTGGCGGACTTCGATGACGTGATGCAGCGCGCGGCCATCGAGCTTGTCCGGCAACAGTTCGAGGAAGCCGCCGAAATCGGCGGCGTCGAATTTTTTGGTCGGCGCGAATTGCCAGAGTAGCGGCCCGAGATGGCCGCCGAGCTCGGTGATGCCGGAATCGAGGAAGCGCTTGATCGAGTCGCCGGCCTCCTTGAGCACCCGCCGGTTGACGGCAAAGCGCGGGCCCTTGAGCGCGAACACGAAATTTTGCGGCACTTCGCTCGCCCATTTGCGGAACGTCGCCGGCGTCTGCGAGCGGTAAAATGTGCCATTGACCTCGATCGAGGTCAGCCGTTCTGCGGCGTAGCTGAGCTCCTTCGCGTGCGGTAGCCCTTTGGGATAAAACACGCCGCGCCAGGGCTCGAACGTCCAGCCGCCTATTCCAACATAGACTTGCCCGATGCGGATTTGGCCTGATTTTGGAGTCATAGGAGTGTCACCGAACGCTGCTATGGTTGGATTGTTACCGGCGATGGTCTGTAAGTGTAAGCCCCCATTGCCTCGACGGCCACGACGATCAGGCGACGCCGGATGAACGCGCGCCTCTCGTTCGTGGTCGTTCTCGTTTTGCGGCCCCCCCACGACACTATCGTTCCGGCCGGATATAAGAATTGCGCGCGAAGCAAAACCGCCGGCGCGCGGCGACATCGATCGTCAGCAAAGGCGTTGGGGGGGACTATGCAACGCAAAGTCATTATTTCCTGCGCGGTGACCGGTTCGGCCGATACGCCCGGCCGCAACCCGGCGGTGCCGGTGACGCCGGAACAGATCGCTCGCTCCTCGATCGATGCCGCCAAGGCGGGCGCCGCCATCGTGCACATCCATGTGCGCAATCCGCAGACCACCAAGCCGAGCATGGACAATGCGCTCTATCGCGAGGTGGTCGAGCGCATCAGGGCGAGCGGCACCGACGTGCTGATCAATCTCACCACCGGACCGGGCGCGCGGTTTTCCCACGACGATAGCGATCCGACCAAGCCAGGTCCCGACAGCGTGCTCAGATCGCCCGAAGACCGCGTGCGCCACGTGGTCGAGCTCAAGCCGGACATTTGCAGTCTCGACATGGGTAGCCTCAACATGGGCGACCGGGTTTTCGTCAACACGCCAAAACACCTGCAGGCGATGGCGGCGGCGATCAAAGATGCCGGCGTGATGCCCGAGCTCGAAGTGTTCGAGACCGGGCATCTGTTGCTGGCGAAACGCTTCATCGAGAACGGCTTCGTCAAGCCGCCGGGCATGTTCCAGATCTGCCTCGGCATATCCTGGGGCCAGCCGGCGACGCCCGAGGCCATGACCTACATGCGCAACCTGTTGCCGCCCGATGCGCCATGGTTCGCCTTCGGCATCTCGCTGCATCAATTCCCCATGGTGGCGCAGACCGTGCTGCTCGGCGGCCACCCGCGCGTCGGGCTCGAGGACAACATCTATCTGGAGAAGGGCAAGATGGCGCCGAGCAATGCGGCGCTGGTCGAGAAGGCGGGCAAGATCATCGAAATTTTGGGCGACCACGTCGCGACGCCGAACGACGCGCGGCAGATTCTGGGATTGACCTGACATCCGCCCCCGCGATAGCGGGGGAGGGGGACCACTGGAGCTCGCGTAGCGAGCGAACCGTGGTGGAGGGGGCGCCGGACTCACAGCTTCGCTACCGCCGTAAGACAATCAACGTCACCGCCGCTATCGCCTTGAATCGCCGAGGTCGCGGCGAGTCCCGCGCCCGTTCCACCACGCTTCGTGTGGTCCCCCTTCCCCGCTGTCGCGGGGCAGGAAAGAAAAGCAAAAGGCCCGGGATTTTGTCCCGGGCCTTCGCACTCACACGTCGCTTGAAACGTGAACTTAGAAGTCCATGCCGCCGCCGCCACCTGGCATCGGGGGCATCGCGTTCTGCTTCTTCGGCAGTTCGGCAACCATCGCCTCGGTGGTGATGAGCAAGCCGGCAACCGAGGAAGCGCCCTGCAGCGCCTGGCGCACGACCTTGGTCGGGTCGATGATGCCCTTCTTGATCATGTCGACGTATTCGCCGGCCTGGGCGTCGAAGCCAAAACCGTAGTTCGAGTTCTCGAGGATCTTGCCGACGATGACGGAACCGTCCTCACCGGCATTCTGGGCGATCTGCCTGGCCGGAGACTGCAGCGCCTTGCGCACGATCTCGACGCCGGTCTTCTGGTCGTCGTTCGCGGTACGCACCTTCTTGAGCGCCTCGGTGGCGCGCAGAAGCGCCACGCCGCCGCCCGGCAGCACGCCTTCCTCGACCGCGGCGCGGGTTGCATGCATCGCGTCGTCGACGCGATCCTTGCGTTCCTTGACCTCGACCTCGGTGGCGCCGCCGACGCGGATCACCGCGACGCCGCCCGCGAGCTTGGCAAGACGTTCTTGCAGCTTCTCGCGGTCGTAGTCGGAGGTGGTCGCCTCGATCT
>Ga0210394_10001867_pt1 | contig 31350 bp, 27 predicted proteins | sample IncBWC12MmetaG_FD_160121 | JGI IMG/M metagenome (GOLD analysis project Ga0210394, IMG submission 160121) | Forest soil microbial communities from Barre Woods Harvard Forest LTER site, Petersham, Massachusetts, United States - Inc-BW-C-12-M | ecosystem: Environmental > Terrestrial > Soil >... | reverse complement strand
CACCATAACACTGGATGCCACCGGATTTCCAGACAATACATCCCAAACGAATTACACCAATTACCGCGAACCCAATTTTACATATACTCAGGCTGGAATTCTAACCCAAATTAACTATCCAACTGGCGGATTCTCCCAATTTCAATATGAAGCGAATCAGTATATCAAATGGGTCGGATTGTTTCCCCCTACAGTAACAACACTCTCTCAGTCGGCCATAGGCGGCGGTCTTCGAATAAAAACAATTATCTCTCAAGCAAGTGCCTCATCCTCTCCTATTACCTATACATATAATTATGTAAATGATTTGACAAATAACGTTTCAAGTGGAGTATTAGGCATGCAGAGACCGACTTATTTTGATGCCAATTCACTTTCAGTCTACGAAGGCAATGAGGGCATACTTATCCCCCTGGGAACTTATGCCAATATTACATATAAGTATTGGAACAGCACGGCCGTGTTCCCTTCTCAAAATGACGATGGGAATATAGTTACCTATTCAAATGTAATTGAGAGACAATCAAGCAATGGAACATATAATGGAATGAAAATTGTTAATTTTTCAAATCATGATAATGGATACTTGAACAATCCTCCTGACGCAGCATTTTGGATGACCGCGAATTCCATGCAATTTTACCACTACAGCGATCGAAGTTTTGAGCGTGGCCTTATCCTCTCAGAGACATATTTGGATAATGCCAATGATACGCTCAGGAAACTGCAATACAGTTATAACAATGATCCGAATCGATTTAACTCATTTGTAAAAAGTATATTGTCCGATTCCAGGATTATCGATTTGTCTTATTATTTGCCTCCAGCCCCCACGGAACAGGAGTTTTATTCTGATCCAGAATATAGTGGAATACCTGTGACTGGGCAGCTCAACTTTTTTAGGACTTCAGCCATCAGAATGTACACATTCTATCCTTTTTTGCAGCAGACTGTGGAAACGGATTATCCATCCGATCACAGTATTAACCAGATCGTTACGACTACAAATTATACTTATGATCCTGTGGACGGAACAAGGAATTTGATAAAAAAGACAACAAATGATAGTAAAGGGGAACTCGTTATCACGAATACCCACTATGCAGCGGATTTATTTCCCAACGGTCAGACTGATCCATTCAGCTTGGGAATCCAAAACATGCAAAACCTCTATGCAATCGAACTGCCAGTGGAACAATATATTCAAAAGTCAAATTCTGATGGATCCAATTTGCGCACCATAAGTTCCCTGCTAAAGACATACGATCAATTTCAGCCTCAGCCTGACTTGATTGCAAAGTCTGAAATTCTCACTCCCCTCACCAATTTTACGCCGGCCTTTATTGGGGGTTCAGGCTTGATCCAGGATCCCAGCTATCAGCCAAAGATTTATGTCGATCGGTACGATCAAGTGGGCAACATCCTTCAGCAACATGAACTAAGTGATGTCAATCAATCGTACCAATGGGGGTATAATAGTGAGCATCCAGTGGCGAAGATTATCAATGCAATGAATAACTATCAGAACTATTATAGCTATACACCCTCAATACAAAATGTGCCATTCGTTTTCGTGCCTAACAACTACACCAATCAAACTCAGTATTTTTCCGTTTTCAGTGCGGGCACGATCACGCTAACGATTGGTTTTGGTGGAAATCCTGGGCAAAACACAACAGCCAATGTTTCCTACCAGCTTGTCGGACCAACAGACCAGATTGGCCAACTTTGTACCAATGGCTGCACCACGCAAAACAGCATAAGTTTTATCAATATGCCTGTAGGAGGATATAGCTTAACTATTATCCCCAATATCAACAATAGTCTGGCCAACGTCGATGTCAATTGTTCCTACCCTGGATTTACAGCTCAGCAACATATTTCAGGAACAAAAGAATTCTTTTATGAGAGCTTTGAAGAAAACCCACTGGGAGTACCGGTGCCATCCGGCTTAACTAAAGGGTTTACCGGAAATAAGGTTTTTTACAATGGCCTCTACAAGGTACCCTTTGCAAGGCCGGATGGCAGATCGTACACGATCAGTTATTTCTTAAACGGTCAATTGAATTTAAGCCCATTTACAACAGATAGTATGACGATCAATGCGACCGGGGCAGCCTTAGATGAAGTTCGTGTCTATCCTTCTGATGCTCAAATGACTACCTACACCTATACTCCATTGATCGGGATGACTTCGATGAACGATCCCAATAATAAAGTTACCTATTTTGAATATGATGGCTTGAGCCGTCTTAAGAATATTAAGGATTATCAAGGGAATATTATCAAAAACTATCAATACAATTTTGTAAGTAGTTGCGGAACCAATTGTTATGTCCTTCCTATGCAAACATTTAACGGAAGCAATACCCTGAGCTATCCCGTGGGAGTGTTCTCTGTAAATGGTCAACTGATTGGAAATGCAACTACGCAAGGGCAGTATGATAGCCTTTGGAATGGAAATTCCTCCAATCAATTGATTGGGAGTATAACTGCCGGAGCAGATTTATTCCACTTTAATCTAACGGTATTAAACGGACAGACACCTCCGGCTGCTTTGATTGGTTGCAGGTATTACCAATATGATTTAAACTGCTCTCAAATTGATGGCATAATGAATACTAACGGCTGCTTCGTTGATTTTGGAGATGGTGCAAAAATGCGTCTTGGGAAGTCCAAATACGATACAGTAGGTATTGTTCTCGCTCCCCATACCGTTATGAGTTTATTTGCACAGCCCTATTTTATTCATACTTATGCTGATACCACCTTAAAAACAATTACTTTATACCACAACGATCTATACGAAAGCCCATTTGATGACAACAGGTATAATCCGGCAACCAGCCTGACCAAACTCAAAAATCTCCGGGGATATTGCCCCCAAGGAGATACCTTTTTCGGAGGCTCCTGTCTTCAACAAGCATCAGCCCTAACAACTTCAGGCCTAATCAATTGGAATAGCATAAATACCGTTAGGCTATGGATAATGAATCCCGGCGATGGAGGAATTAACCCGGCCATGCACATGAGCTATCCGCAGGATTTTATGCAAAACAGTCCTGGTCTTCTTTACATTATAACCACTGCCGCAGATCCCTATCAAGCTGGATATCGGGACACGAGTTTTAAAATCAGCCGACTAAAAAGCAACTGGAACACTTATTTTACTCAATTGTCTGCATTAGCCATAAATGATGATCATTGGAATAGGGAAGATATCTCTGCTCTGACTCATTTGTCTAATCTGACAATTGTATGTACTAACCAGAACCATTCCAATGTTTCAGCGGGGAATTCATTGACGCCAATCCCGTCATCTACCATTGACAATATTCTTAATCAAGTTTCTGCAGGTGCTGGCCTCCAAATATATAATGGTACAATAAATATTATTAGCGGCGGGACGGCTCGAACAACCGCAAGCAATACGTCTGTTACTTCATTAAAAGCAAAAGGGTGGAATATCACTGTCAATGCCGTTCTGCAGTAATCATGTAGGCAATCCGAACTGAATAATCATGCATATATTAAGCAGGCTATTGTTCCTCCCTTTTTTGATCGGAATAAGTGGATTATACCTATCCACTGAGGCACAGCCAAGTCCGAGCCAAAATTATATCCTTACCAACACGGTCAAGCAATCTGGTGCCACCAGCGAACAACTAGTCAATATTCTGACCATAAGTATTCAAGGGAAGTTGCAAACGGTCAATTATTTTGATGGTTTGGGTAGACCCCTTCAAAACGTATTCACCCAAGGGAGCCCATCTCAGAAGGATATAGTAACGGGAATAGAATACGACAATTTTGGAAGAGAGATAAAGAATTATCTTCCCTATTCCGACTTAAATAACACGGTTCCAAGTGGTGGCTATAGAGTGGGCTGGAAGCCCGTACAATCTGCATTCTATGCAGGTCAAATCCCCAATGTTGACTCAGATACGTCGGGATATAATCAAGCGGCAATTGAAGCTTCGCCGCTGAATCGGATTCTCGCCCAGGGCGAGGATGGCATGCTCTTTCAACCCAATTTCTCAAATCCATATGATGCTACCTCCGCGACTGTAAAATACCAATATTTGATAAATAAATCCACAGACAATGTGAGAATATTCAGTGTGGATCCATCGGGAAACATTAGTTCTCTTGGGTACTATGGATCGGGCCTCATCAATATTAAGGTGACGACCGATGAACAAGGTCAAATAATTAAAGAATTTACGGATTTAACGGGACACCTAATACTCAAGCGGGTATATATCGCTACAGATTCCTTACAAACGTATTATATATATGATGATTTCGAATTCTTGAGGGCAGTCATCCAGCCGGAAGGAGTTGCTTCTATTCCCACCGGAAGTTGGACTCCTAATGCGAGTTTTGAGGGTCAATGGATATTCCTATATCGCTACGATCAGCGAAATAGGATGGTGATGAAAAAAATACCTGGGGCAGATAGTGTCCTAATGGTTTACGATCAGTGGGATCGGGTGGTACTTACCCAAGATGGCAATCTCCGGATACTTGGCAATTGGTTGTTTACGAAATATGATATTCTCGACCGACCTATCGTGACTGGAACGATTACCGATACCCGAGCACAGTCGGCCGTCCGCACAGACGCAATGAACGCTACCGGTCGAAGTGAAAGCATAAACACTTCCGCAACCGAAGGATATACCCTAAATAATTCTTTTCCATCATCCTCCACTTACACACTTACAGTTCTCAGCACCAATCATTATGATAGTTATGCCAATCTTCCTTCCTGGGTTAGTAATTACAGTTTCGTAAACGAGTACGCAGTAAATCCGCAAAATAATTATTTAGTTGGTCAACTTATCGGAATACAAAACAAAATAATAGGAACCAGCAACTACATGAGGAATGTTAAGTATTTCGATGATAGATATCGTGAAATTCAAAATACAGTTGACAATGCAGACGGGGGCACAGATCGGATTACCAATATCTTTTCATTTGATGGAAAAATTTTGAATGACTACCATAATCACAAGAGCCGCTTTTTTACTACACCATTGCTCATTCAGCAAACTTATAGCTACGATCCAGTTGATCGCCTTTTGCAAGTAACACACCAAACGGGCAGTCAAGAAGTAGTCACTGTCACTCAGAACAGCTATAATGAGGTAGGGCAATTGCTCAATAAAAAACTGCATCAGTCGCCATCCCATCCCAACTATTTGCAAAAAATCAATTACTATTATAATATTCGGGGCTGGATTGAAAATATCAACAAAGTAGCTTCATTTGAAACGGGATATGATGAAACAGATCTTTTTTGTGAAGAGCTCGCTTATAATACCAATTTATTGCCTTACTATACAACAGCTCAATTCAATGGAAATATCGCCCAGATTGGCACAAAAGGGGGTTATGATGAATACTTGAACGGTTATATTTTCGCCTACGATAAGGCTAATCGGCTGACGACTGCGTATTTTGGATCTGGACCTATCATTAGCCGCACCCTGTACTACAATTATACCAATCTGTACAACGAATCCAATATTCAATATGACCACAATGGAAACATCAAACTGCTGGACCGCTATCATGGCGACCTTGGGCTAATAAATGACCTACATTATAATAATTACAACGGTAATCTGCTAGGCGCAGTAGTAGATCAGTCAGGGTCGACCTCGAAAATTGGTTTTCAAGGCAAGAACAACGGTTCAAATAATGATTATGCCTATGACGCCAATGGCAATTTAATTTCAGATTTCAATAAGAGCATTACTTCCATTACTTATAACTATTTGAACCTTCCTACCCTCGTTACTATTACCAGCAAGGGAACGATAGGTTTTGTATATGATGCGGCAGGCAATAAGCTGCAGGAAACAATTACCGATCAAACAGTCACCCCAAATAAAGTCACTAATTATTATTATGCAGGTGATTTTATTTACCGCAACGATACTCTTGAATTCATCAGCCACCGGGAAGGAAGGTTAAGGCCGGTAAGAATTGATACCACCCAACCGATATCCATATCCAACTTAAAATATATTTATGACTATTACCTAAAGGATCATTTGGGAAGTGTTCGGTCAGTCATCACAACTGCGCAGGAAACAGATTTGTATGCCGCCACGATGGAAGCTGTCAATGCAGTAAAGGAAAATCAGCTTTTTAGCAATATCAGCAGCACCACGGTCGCTAAACCCACTGGATTTGATACCGATAATACCAATCAACAAGTATCTCAATTGAATGGAAACGTCAATATTACCGGGAATAAAAGAGTCGGCCCAAGTATCGTTCTAAAAGTGATGACCGGTGACACCGTTAGCATCAGCACCTATGGCTGGTACACAGGATCAACCCAACCGCCAGCCACAGGGGTCACACCCATTATAAATGACATCTTACCTCTACTTTCCGGAGGGGTCATTGCAGACGGCGGTTCGAAGGGGGGTTCTATTCTAACCTCGGATATCAATAGTCTATTGAGCACCTTTTTGAGCGGATTTATTGCTAATGACCAACCATATGATGCATCCAGGCCAAAAGCTTTCTTGAACTGGATGATCGTAGATGAACAGTTTAACAGTGTGCCCAGCCCCAATCATTTGGGAGCAGTGCAGATGCCTCTCATCTCTGGGAGCATGCAGAAGCAGCAAATGCTCGGACCGGTTTCCTTGGTTGTAAGAAGGAACGGCTGGCTTTATGTATACGTAAGCAATGAAAGCAACCAGAATGTGTTCTTTGACAATCTAGTGATCAATCAAACAAGAGGACCCCTAGTGGAGAAAAGAGAATATTATCCATTTGGGATGGAGATCCCTGGGCTTAGCACAATGGCCTTTGAATCTAATTATTATCAGAATAGATACAAGTTTAATGGCATTGAGTATGATACTTCGTTTGGGTTGGGTTACAATGAAGCGCATTTCCGAGATCTTGATCCAACGGTAGGAAGATGGATGCAGATGGACCCGGATATTGGGAATGGGATGGAAGAATTGTCACCATATTCTGCAATGGCCAATAATCCCGTATTAAAGAATGATCCCCTGGGAAATAGCCCGGAGGGCGAAGAAACTACCGCAGACGGTCCAGGCTGTTGTGATTTATTAGCCCCCATTCCTGTAATTACCCAAAAAACTTTGATAAAAATTAGGGATGGATTGCGTCAAGGAGAAGCCTATCTGGGCGGTATTGTAACTGGGACAATAAATAAATTGACATTTGGTACTTCCGGTACAGCGCCTCTTTTTCCAAGCGGATATACAGACGCGGAGCTAGAGACCCATTATTCTGGAGTCTATGCTGGAGAATACATTTTTGGCCCCGCAATCGGTGCAATTATTTCTCCTCCGTCATCTCCAGCGCCTAAACTTAGCCCGGCAACTGGAATTCCAGTAGCACTCCCGGTTAGGTCAATGGTTCCAGCATTACCTTCTGCAATAGTTGATGCTAGCCACAGTAAAAATAAGAGACAAAGTACTGAGAATAAACATCAGGAAGGCGCAGCACGAAAACAACAGGATCGCCAAGGTTCAAAAGGAATGGTAGATCCACCTCGCAAAAGACCTCCCAAATGGAGTGGGCCATGGCCGTCAAAAAAAGTGGATTCAAAACTTAAACCTCCATCAAGATCGAAAGGAAGACGATCCAATCCGGGAAATCCGGCTGCGGAATAATGATGAAAACGGATTAGTTTTACAAAAAGAAATGATGGTCAAAGGAAAAAATTTGCTAAAGAAAGCTGAAATCGAACTTAAAAAGCAAAATCCAGAATTAAAGGCAGTTTTCAGCTTTCTTATGGACGCAGCTAATTTAGACAATCACGAGGCGATGTACGCAATCGGGACCTGGTATCTCCACGGGAAGTACGTTAAGAGGGATTCAACACTTGCCGTCGAATATTTCCTTAAATCAGTCAAAGGAAATAACAGCAATGCGTATTATGATTTAGCCATTTGTTTAGAAAAAGGAGTCGGAACTAAGAAAAATAAAAGAAAGGCGTTTGAATGTTATTTAAATGCAGCCTTATTTGGTGATAAACAATCACTCTATGAAGTTGGAAGATGCTATTATCATGGTATTGGGATATCGAAAAATAAGGAAGTCGGGGCAATTTGGCTAAAACGCGCCAAAGCTGATGGCATTGTTGCATAAGCTAATTAATCTTCATAAAAAAAGGGCTATAGCAGTCTCTGATCGCCAAGGAAAAAATAAGCCTCTTCGTTCAGGCTAATATGACACAGGACCCGGAAAGCGAGCATGAGATGAAAGAATTGTCACCTTATTCCGCAATGAATAATAATCGGGCATTAAAGAATGATCCCCTGGGAAATAGCCCGGAGGACAAAGAAACTACCGCAGACGGTCCAGGCTGTTGTGATTTATTAGCCCCCATTCCTGTAATTTCCCAACAAACTTTGATAAAAATTAAAAATGGATTGCGTCAAGTAGAAGTTCGATTGCTAAATGCCTATGGCCTCAAAAAGTTGAGCGGTGCCAAATATGCATTTGTTAATATTATAGCTTTGGCTGCTAATAAAGAAGATCTTAATCAAAAAATCAGAAGAGAACTTGCAGGATTAGGATTGGAGTTAAATAAACTTGAAGATGCCGAATTAATAAGTGAAAGAGAAAAAAAGTTTAGTATCGATCAAAATTTGAAAAGGCTGATTCATAATATTAGCGAGTGCACACAAGTTCAATTTGGTACCTTTCACGCGTATAAAGATTAATGTGTCGTTCTCTTAAAAACTAATGGCTAAAAGTGAGCTTTTTTTTGTAGAGTATAACGACTATTTAAGTCTTCACCTTCGTAATAAGCTAATTTGCCCGGTATGCAGGATATAAAATAAGCAAGACCTGAAAGAAATAGTTCATTAATTGCATCCTTCAAATGAAGTTCATTCTGATCATATTTATCGTGTTCTGAGATAACATAGCAGGTCTCTGGTGCCCCATTTAAATTTAGCAATTCGTAAAGGCCATTAGGATTTACGAGATTTTTAATCAAAGGAAAACAAAATTGATTGTCCAAATCATTAAAATGAGCAATATAAGAACGAAATTTAATTCTTCCCCTTTTTGTTGCGATTAAATTTATATATCTCTGCTGACGTTCTTTTATTACGAAAGATTTTATTAAGCATATTTCATGATCCATCTGGAACATATTTTGCTTGTTACTTGTAGGAAACATTTACACCTACATCAAACAACATAAATATGACAAAAAGAAGAAATATCATTTATGTCCAAAAAAGCAAACAATAGTATTCCAACTCCTCCTATTCATGAAGGTAGTAAAGTACAGCCAGCTAGTCCCAACGAAATTCCTAAGACAAAGCCGCACAACGATCAAAAAGATAATCAAGCAAACTAATGGAAACATGTGACTTAGAAAAATAATTGTGGACTGAAGAGGACTTTGAAATCATGGGATGGCATGATTGGAGAATATATGCTGTAGCTTTTGATGGCAAAACATTTGAATCGTCGTTGGATATTGATTATATCGTGAATTGGATTAGCCCAGCTGAAGGTGACATTTACTATAGATTTTGGGTTTCTCCGGCTACATCGGTTTTTGCTAATGGTTACAACATAAATATTAATCTAGATTATTTACCTATGATGCGGCGGGTAACCGCATAGGTAAGGTAACCACCTACGGCTAAGAGCCTCTCCGTATAAATGATCACCTAAATTAATTTGTTTTTTTTCCCAACTCTTATTCCAAACATGCCCACCAATGCATACAAGCTTTTTGAGATTAAAGAGGAATCGCTACGTTTGGGCAGGTTGGAATAGTCACAGTTGAAGAAAGCAAAAAATTTTACTCAAAAAACATTAGAAATGGCAATAGAATCCGGCAAAGGAACTTCTGCTCAATGGGAGCAGATAATCAATGCTATGAAATATGGAAAAGAAAAGGGGATTGATTCTAAATTGCAGCTTATTAAGTAATGTGGAATTAGCACAACAGGCCATTATTATTAAATATCCAAAACAAGGAAAGTATCTAATTTATGGTTTATCGAAAATACAAATGGGTGCAAACATAGCGTCAGAGCCATATATATGGCTTAATGAGTCCAACTCATTGCATGAATTGGTGAAGCAACTATTTTTTGCTTTGAGCCAAAATAAGTCAGATTTGCCTAATCCCATTGATTGGAAAGAATCTGCGAGCGGATTTCTTAAGAACGCAGGTTTAAAAAAGAAGACCGATTTGTATAAAGATAGTATCCACGTAGGTGTTCAAAAAAAAGATGGCATCCTTTACTTCACTCCAACTAAAAATCAGGGAAGAAAAGGCTTCGTAAATGCTTCAAATGGTGAAATAGAAATTACTGAAAATGCAGGCATTGAAGAAATTGGTAAAGCTATTCAGGAAGCATTCGATAAATGCGAATAATATACTACTTAGGACATCTAGAAAATTGGAAAACCTGATTCAAAAAATTCGGATTTTTCTCATGTTGTCAAAGACTTGCTTCGAAAGGATAACGATAGGTTATCTAAATTATAATGATTAAGATACAAAGACCTTATATATGAAAAATTCACCTATTTTCCTCCTTCTCATATTTATAATCACTAGTTCATCTAGCAAATGTAAAAAGAATGAAGGTCCTCCTGCTGATAACCCCTATGGCCTTCCCAATGCCACCCAAACCGGCGCTATGGTTTTTGCCTGTCGGATCAATGGACAGTCCTGGAACGCAACACGTTACTTCCCTTATTTGGATGGAAAGATCGGAAACGATACAGCGTTAGCTTTTGCAAATTTGGGCAATAGCGATTTTTTTCTAAACATAACCCTGACAGTTTGCGGCAACCTGCACATAAATCAGACATACCCACTCAACGACACGACTAAAACAAGATTCTATTTTTCTACCGATTCAACGTGCCTGGGCATTTCCGGCAACGTCGTAAAAGTGTTTATTGCTAACGGCAGTGTGACGCTTACCAGAATTGATTCCGTGAGCAAAATAATTTCAGGGATTTTTGCTTTTAATATCCCCATACCTTCTTGCGACTCCCTTCAGGTAACCTATGGTCGTTTCGATATCAATTATTAATAATTTCCTTTAACCTTCTGCCATGAAAAAATTGTACTTTCTACTCTCGACGGTAATGACGCTTTCATTTTGTATCTCAAATGGCCAGACATACGACACCACGACGTATTATGGCAAAATGAATTTCACTTTTGATAAACTCAATAAAACTATAATCACTACTGGTTTACTAAGGGAATATGGGATCGATTTGCTGAACCTGGAAAATTATAATGGTCAGACGCTGCATGACAGTAACTGGGTGAACCTGGATGACTGGCGTGCCCTTTATGCCAGCTTATACTCGGAACAAATAAACAATGTTGCCGCATTACTCTATTTGGATACCGTGAACCGGCTAATCAGCAAATTTGCAACGGCCAGCAATCCCATTAGTTTTGTCGCGCTGTATTACAATTACCAGGGACTGGATACCAATGCGGTTTCAAAAAACCTGATTACCGTATCGAATGGCCAATTGTTAGACGTAGCTGGAAGAACCCAAAGTCCTTACATTATGCATTCCCTGTTTGCAGTAGCCACGACCCAGCAGGCTGTATTCGTTGGATCCAATCAATTGATCTTCCGGCCCGAGTTATTTATGGGTAATACTCGAAAATCAGTGAGCAGCCTGCAGGTGGATCCTTTGGGAAATGGAAGCTACCAGGCCGCCAGCTTTAATACCCCGGTTTCGGTAAGTTACCCGGACACTGGTCTCTATTCCGTGAATGTAAAGATTACCTACAGCGACGGAACCATAAATTACGGACACACGAAGTTGGCCGTTTACATTAGCACCGGCGGTGGTTTTGCTTTCAATGAAATGCATGGAGACCATTCCCGAGGAACAGGTCCACCAAAATTTGATGAGCGTTCATTATACTACGGCACTAAGGCGAGCACCCTGCTATATAAAACCGCATCCAAATCTTATCTGGGTGTGGCAGCGCAGGGAGACATTACCATTGATTATTCCGTATCTAACAATACGGGCCAGATCCGCAAACCACTGATCGTAGTAGAGGGATTTGACCCGCAATCGAACAGCACCAATTACCCTTACAATGGATTTACCTATTATGGCTCGTTTTTGAATGACATCAATGATGACGAGAATACGAATACGAGTATTAACCTAAACCCCGGCCTGGATGACGACAATGGTTATGATATGATTTTTCTTCATTGGAAAAATGGGACGGATTATATCGAGCGCAATGCATACCTCCTTGAGACAGTCATATCTTATGTCGACAGCGTAAAGACAACTTATAATGGAGTAAGGCAGCAGAACGTAATCATCGGACTGAGCATGGGCGGCTTGGTTGCACGTTATGCGTTGAGAGATATGGAAATCAATGGACACGCTCATGATGTCCGGCTTTTTATCAGCCACGATTCTCCGTTCTGGGGTGCTAATGTCCCTGTGGGTTTTCAGTCTCTGGTCCAGCACCTGGCTCCCTGGAAGTTAATCAATGCGGGCTTTAACGGGAGTCTTTTCAACTTCTATCTTCAATGGCGGGATGTATTTCCTATGGCTGTCGATGCCGTTAATTTATTCAATACCCCTGCTGCCAAGCAGATGCTGATCCAGCGGTATATCCTTACTCCACAGACCGGCGTTCTCACTGCTGACAACAGTACCCATATTAGCTTTATGAACGAGATCAATTCCATGGGATGGCCCGTGAATTGTAAAGTTATGACATTGAGCAACGGGGCATGTAACGGTGCCGTGCAATTCGCCAACTACAGCCAGATGATTTCGATTGCAGGATCCAAAAGTCTGGGTACTTATTTCGGGGGCATGTGGCGCTCATTGGTATATACCTTTGCGGGCATTGGTCTTGGTACGGCGATTCCCACTCTAGGAACCATACCGACGAATGATTTTTCGCTAATCTTTCAATTCCCACTTTCCATTATTACCACGAAGGGCGCGCTGGTATTTGATTTTGGGGTTTGGCCCATTCCGCCAAGCGGGACTGCTCAGATATACCGCGGGGATGTATATATGAAACGCCAGCTTTTCTGGGGCCTTTTTAACTTGAACACCTATTTCCTGAAATGCCATGTCAGTTCGTCCAGCAGTATGCTTCCTCTGGATAATGCGCCTGGAGGGATTTACGACGTCTCCCAGTTCGGAGTCAGTCTGTTTAGCATAAACAGTCAGCTTCATAAGCAGATAGGCAACTGGGTCAATGCAACGATTCCCCAAGCCCGTTTTTGTTTTGTGCCGACGGTAAGTTCCCTTGCCATCACAAATGCCCAAGCAAATTTATTAACCAATATCTGCAGCAATATAAGTTGCTTGAATGCTCCCCAGATAGCAAACTTTTATGCCCCCCAGGTAAACCAATTGCATATTTCCTACACGGCGGACAATACCGCTTGGTTATTGCAAAACCAGAATTCCAGTTGCACCAATTGTGAAACGATATGCAGCACCTACCTAATAATTTCAGGACCGGCAGCTTTTTGCTCCACAGCAACTTACAGTCTTCCAAACCTACCGCCGGGTTTTACTGTTACCTGGAGTGCATCCCCTACCGGGATTGTCAATTTAGCTCCGTCAGGATATCAGGTCACGCTCACTAAATTAACGCAGGGCAGTTTTACGCTGACAGCTTCCATCAATATGAATGGAACTACCTTAACTTCCATTAACATTACGACCATACCATCAGTGAGTTCCATATCTGCAAATATGAGCGGCTCATGCACCAACGGCATTCAATCGTGGCTAGTAAGTGCGACGCCAAATATGGCAAATGCTACAAACTGGCAATGGACTGTGGACAATTCATCTTCGGGTATTTATATACTTAATCCAAACTCACCGAGCACTTTTATGGATGTATCCAAAGGAGGAGGAGTTTCAGTTACCTATCAGGACCAATGTGGCGAAACGTCATTAAAAAATGGAGTAACGATTTATTGCCCTTGCGGCCAGGAATTCGTTGTATTTCCAAATCCCGCAAATTCCACTGTTTCGGTTTCTGGAGCGTCAAATAAATTAGTTACCTCTTCAACCTCATATATTTCAGAAATTACGATCTATGACGCCTTGGGAAATGCAAAAATACAAGCCATGTTTAACAGGGTGGTTACAGCTTCTGTGAATGTAACCAACTTGCCGACCGGTAATTATATTATAGAAATTACAGACGGTATGTATAAGGAAAGGCAGAAGCTGGAAATAGTTAAATAGTCCGCCCTTAAAAATCTCTTGAATGAAGTGTGGGTGTGGATTTGTGAGTAAAAAGGGTATTATTTTTCAGCAAGAAACGAGGAAATTATAATGAAAAACTTGCAGAAAAATTATACTACCTAAGATGATGTCTAGTCCTGAAAAGGCTTTACATAAAACGGTCAAGGTTTTCCAGGACCATCCTCTTAATCAGATCCTGCAAGTCAATGTCAAATCCCAGAGCGGCGAACGGTAATCCCGAAAAAAGCAGCAAGAGAACGGTTCAGTTGGCATGCATTCGATCCCGGCAGTGTTAGTATCGGAAGAAAGAAACTGAAAGTGGACGTGTCTATGGTGCACCAGGAATCCTTACACCTCCTTGCTGTTCCCTTGATCACTGTCTTCCCGTCCATGGACAATAAAGAATTGGGTCATGATTATAGCAGTGAAAATTGCTATAATGATCCAATTCTTAGTTCTTGCTGCAGCCTCATCGCCTAGGCGCTGAAAATTATCATAGAGGGTTATTTCCATAATGTATTATTATTTTTTCTCCATCTTCGGCATAAGAATACCCATATTCTAGGATCCAGAATAAAGGAATATCGTTCTCTTTCGTCATCGATGTATTGAAATTAAAGTCAAATCCTTGCGCGCTGAGCATTTCTTTATCGATTGGGGCCTTACCATTAGATAGTGGGTAATATGTTTTCAGCAAATAGTCAAGGAATAAGGCCAATTTATCCATCTTCTGTATTCTGCGGTACCGAGCATGGTTGCTTAAATTCTTAGCCTCTTTAATGCACGTAGGGTGATACTTCCGATTCCCATGATACCATGACTCTAACGGAAGTTCACAATGCGGGCAAAATCGATCGCTTTCCATTTGAATTACTCATTCAGATCCTATTTGCAATTGAGTCCAACCTATTACTCTTCAGAAGTGCCAGCAAGTCACTCAACAATATGTAGGTACGCCCGCTCAATTTGCTGAAAGCAATTTGGCGGCGCGATTTCAAGTATTTTAGCGTGCGGGAGGAAATATTCAATATTTTCACCACTTGGTCCTCCGTCAGGATAGTTTCCTCAGGTTTGCGTCGCTGAGATGCTTCGATTTCCTCTTTCAATTGGCCAAGCAGGTCATAGATAGCATTATCCCCCCTTGGCTCCTCGAAAATATTCATGAAAACTCTTTCTCAAAGGTTTGAAGGAAAAATGGAATTGCAAAAGTTAAACCATATTAAAAAAGGTATGATCAACTACTTAGAGGCCTTCTTTTTCCTTAAACGGAGATTTATAATGGAATCGGCAAGTCCAATTAGATAGGAATCTTTTGAAGTTCTAGCTCGTATAGATAGAAGTCTTTGGTTATAGCTCTTATCAGATGCCCCAAACAGGGCATAAAACTGTCTTCTAAATTTTGATTCGCTGCCTTCCCTTATTCGGAGCTATCAGGCACAATTATGCAGGTTGCAAAATATATCTTTTATTTGAGCCGGAGGGGACGCAAGGCCGAAGAGGAATTGACCGACAGGTATAAGGACCAGATGCCTTCTGGAATTGAGATTAAAGTTACCAACCCCAACGGGTTCGTCATAATAGGAAGGGAGAATCGGCTTTCCCAGGAACAAAGGCTTGATTTGGAGGTTGTAAAACGGAAATATAAGAACGTAATCGATATAATAACCTATGATAATTTGCTAGAGCGGCTATCATTTATGATAGAGCAGGTCAGGCGGTCATAAATAAAGCTCTTTAGTTGGCAGCGAAATAACAAAAATAAAGATATAGAAGGCCGTAGACCTAGTTGGGGTAAACAGGTTTGAGCTTTGGAAATTTTACGATTGTTATTTTTTTGCGGCCAGTGGCAACTTAAAGCATATGAGGGTTTCGCAGTGTTATCATTGTGCTTTGCTTAATGGAAAGGAGGTTGCGGACGAGGCAAGGAGGTAATCAAAAGCCGGATAAAAACGCTTTCATGACTGCATAATCAACTTCCGGATCGTCTGCGGATGAAATGACTAAATTGCAATATTCCTTTAATTTGGGTATTTCCTGTTCTACGCAGTGGGCGTTTGCTTTTGCAAATTCAGCTTCAGTCTTTTCAAGGTCTATTTTTTTTTCGCGGCTTAGATACCGGCTTAATCGTTGACTATAGGTAGCTTCCAGGTATACCGCCGATATATGCTTTGTCATTTTCCGAATGCCATCAAAAATGGAAAGATGCCTGACACCTTCAAAAATCACTTGCTGGGACCCTTTGGCCGAAAAATCGATGACGGCGTGAAGGAATTTATTGTGATCATTGTCAATAAGCCTTTGGCCTATCGCCTGTAGATTATCGCGTGAACGATCCGCTATTTCGCTGAGTTCGCAATAATTCAGCAAATAGCCGCCAAACGATGCCTTTTTTAATGCAAGTTCCTTCGCAAGGCGGTTGGCGAGCGTAGATTTTCCGGAACTGATCTGCCCGATAATCAATATTGATTTGTCTATTTCCATTATAATAATCTTTCCGAATTGCCTTCGGTAATGATTACCCAGCTAGTTCGATCCTTTTTTTCGATTTGGCAGGAGTCAAGATGTTTAATTCCTTCAATGTTGATCAGGGTGGCGTATTTAGCATACCGCTTTTCCACCCAGAAGGCATCGCTTTCAGAAAGGCCGAGTGACATACCGTATTTTGACCGGATTTCGTCGACTTTCTTTGGAGTTAAGTTCGAGTAGCTACGGATTTCTCCGGAAACGAAAAAAGCTACCACCGGGCCGCCACTCTTCTTCACAACGATGATGTCTCCGGTCCGAACTTTGCCAAAGGGATGTATTCTGTTCATAGAGAAACGTGATTCGATCGTCTTGATCCCAACCAAAAGTGCGGTCAGGATAGGCTCGGTAAAGACTGCCAGGTGAATTCCCACTGGCGAAGCGCTTTTTTCCAGTTTAGCAACATAAGGTTTCCATTCTTCATCTTGTTTTAAATGAGAGATCAGGTCTCTAAGTAATTTGTCTTTCCATTTCATAGTAAATCCAGTCTAAATAATGGCTGTATTCCTGCTTTTCCAAATTAGCAATTTCGGAAATAAAGGAACGGATTTCATTGTGTCCGCCGTTTGTCTTTCCGACGCCATTTGCCTTGTCAATACAGTCCAAAAATAAACCAGGATTTGATATCTTGTAGATCCGGTTACCGGAAGTCCACAAATTTGCCTGATCCCTCAGGCTACGATAGGGCTCCCTTGTGCTGACACTGTCTAGGATATCCCCTTTTATAAGACTCTTAAAAGAAAAATGTCCTGCATCTCTGCTTTTATCTAGCTTTACGCGGAATCGAACAGATTCGAACTCTCGCTCTGTCCATCCATTAAGTAGTTCATCAGGAGCTTCTCGTTCGCTTGCCTGATCCTTCATTTTTTTGAGTGTTAGAAAGTCTCCTTTTCGCCAGAAGGGCAAAATGTCCTCAATGCCGGCGGCCCTGACGGCGTTGAATTCAAAGAAGGGCATGGTATATTCAAGGCGGTTTGCGTAGAGGTTTTCAATGCCTAGGCCTTGTTGCTGGCAAAATTGCAGCCATTGCAAGCGCTCGATGTCAACGTCCGGGCGGGTATTTAACGGAGGGATGCTGATAGCCAGTGTGCCGCCAATCTTGAGGCATTGGGCAGCCAACCAAACAAACTGCCGGAAATGTTTCGGATACCAGGGTGGATCCATAAAGACGCAATCGAATTTTCCGAGGGCCCCGGGTTCAATAAGAAAAATGTCTGCCTCCCGGATTCTGGATTTTTCATCCAAAAAGCGTTGGAGGCCGGCTATGATGGGCTTGTTCCTTTCAACCAGCGTAATCCTTTGAGGCAGGCCGTTCTCGGAGATGTTGGCAAACAGTGTCGGCATCCCTAAGATCAGTACAGAGTCGCTTGGATCGGTTAATTTCTGAAGTTCTTTGGTCAAGTAGTTCAGGCTACGTTTGGAATTGCGCCATTCGAAATCGAGGGGATGAGGCTTTTGGAGGAAATCGAAGTGTCCCATATACTTGCTCAGATACGGAGGCGGTTCGTGGTCAGCAAATGCAAGAGTCGGAGACTTGGATCCATCCGTTACCGACCACATTTTGTTACGTTTTTTTAATCTTCCTTCTTTGGTAAGCTCACCCAGAATGCCATTTACGCTGATCGGATCGAGGCCGGAGCAATTACTTGAAATAAATTCAAAGCTGCGGGGTTGTGAACACAACCGTAAGATGAAGCTTTTCTGGAATGTACTACTCATTTTGATGGATTTAAGCAGCAATTCACTAATAAATATCAATATCGGCAATAGACTTCTCGCGAAGGGATGTTTTGAACCGCCTCTGAAGCTCATTTTCCCAAACTTCGATCGCCATGCTCTGTCCTTTGAGCAGGTCTTCCGTCGTGGCATTCATCCTGGGTTTTACCGGTGTAAAAGGGAAAATCTGAAGGGGTACGATTCGGAGGGGCAAGTTTTCATGGATTTTTTGGGCTCTATCCATGAATGCCGGGATCACGGAGGAAAAGTCTGTAGTTGTATTGCTCGTTAGGGTAATGTAAAAATAGAGGTCGATCTTCAGCTCCTTCAGCCGTCTCACCAGTTCGAACTGGTTAGTGAAAAGGGCCGGGTCGGCGTTCGTGTTTTCAGAAAATGAGGGCGGGTCAATCCCTTTAAAGCAGCAGACCCGGGCATATTTGCCATAGCGTTGGATTGTATCGATCTGCGCGGGACTGAGGTAGCGCCAAAAATAGTCATTACTCAGGTTGTCATCGGACCAAAGATAGGTCTTATCATCGAGGCCCCTTGCCTGAAGGGCTTCTATCATCCAGGGTACCCATTCTGGCGTGAGATCCGGCTGGCCGCCTGACAGGTCGATAATAGAGGGCGGCTCATCCTGGTCGAGGTATAGATCAAGCAGCTCGTCGCAGGACAAATATTCCGAATGTGTCTTGTTGCCGCTAAGCAATTTAAAGTCGACAAAGCAGTACCAGCATCGCCAGTTACAGACGGAGTTCTGGAAGACCTGCGCGCGCATTTCACTCCCCTGCGGAATTCCCAGGACCCTTGCTGCCGGGACGATCGGCAAGGGATTCAAAGGCCACCCGGAACCGCTGTCCAACTTAAAGTGCCGCACCCTCCCAAACCCTTTACAGTTGGCTGGTTCAGTCAGATCGGTCTCCTGATCGGTATGGTGAAAGTTGGTGATCAATATTTTTCGGTTCGTAGGATCTATTGCTTTCTCCCGCAGATGAAGCGAGACCTTTTCAGTGTCGATGTAGCTCATGTTCTTATAATTTTTTGTGTTTGCCATCACCTATTTCCGGGAGGTCGGGTACTTTTTCCTCTACAAATCTCATTATCCAATTTGTACAGTATTCGATTTGGTCATCGGTGAGATCGGTCCCCGGTGGAAAATTGTGCCAATTTTCCAGACATGCCCGGCAGCAGGTAGCCGTGGCGTGCTGGGCAAAGTGAATAATCTCCTTGCCTTTCTTCGGAGTTTGGTATCCCTCATGGAAGTTCACGGCTTTACCAATCTTTTGTCGGAGAATTTTGGCGGCACGTGCTTTGATCTTTTCTTTACCTCGATAGATGGTATAAGCACGGGTTTCGCTACTAAGAGGCCGATCCCAGTACAAATAGCGCAGCAGCTCCATTTTGAGCATGTCGATTGTGTAACCGGTATCCTTGGGATCCTGACGCCTTATCCTGTCCCAATCGACGGGGTCTGCACCGCAGTCGCGACAGACACCGGCTTTGCCGTATTTTTCGAGAGCTTTGTTGCTGGCCTTGAAACAGTGGAATTGATCGGTGCATCTGGTAGAGGTGCAGGTTACATCTAAAGGTGTTAGATCTTTCACCGGCTTATCCGACACCACCCGTTTGAAGGCCATACAATTAATTTAAAGCATTTGATAATAGTGTATTTTCAATAGGATTGAGTTTTAAACGGTTGACCCGTTTATGCAAGCGTTTTTGGACAATGTCGAGCGGGTCGGGCTCTGTAACTTGCAGTTTCTGAGCTGTAGGCCACCAGTTTTCGCCCTGGTAGCCGAGGCGGAATGCAATATAATTGGAGAGAAAGTCTACTCTGATGTTCTCTTGTTTAGCGACTTTTTCGACTGCATTCTTTAAGTTTTCTATATTCCCTGCAGCGGCGACGCATTTTTGGGCGAGGTCTTCAGCCTTTCCGTTGAGCACGACCTGATTGGCAAAAGAATTGGCCTCTCTTTCTTCGGGCTTGTCCTGGTTGGAGAAGGGCGTCAGTTCGTCAATTTCTATCACGGCAGAATCAGGTTGGGTCAGGTGGGCAAATACGTGATACAGCTCATGCAGAAGATCAAATATCCATCGGGAGTGGGACTGTGTGTTCTGCTTGAGCACGACAACATGCCTGTTCTCTATATTCCAGGAGGCACCGTGAAAAATTCCGGAATCGCTCAGGGGTAACACACAAATGCCAAGATCCCAGGTGTAGTCAAGCAGGTTCTCCAGGGTAACTGGTCCATAATTTTTATGTAATGTGGCCTTGAATAGGTCAATATCTGAGGGATATTCCATTTTCTTTTCCGAAATCGAAGCATGAAGAGTGATTTGGGCGAGCCGGAAAGCATAATGGCTGTATGCCTTAATCTGATTAGCGTTCGAATTACCAGGCCTTTTGTAAAGCGCAAGGGCTGCTGCACGGCTTGACAGCCTGAGGTCCTCGCTACCTAGTATTTCCTCAGAGGACCAGCCAAATATGCTGGAGACATAGATGATTGCCTCGTTCAAAAGCATTTCGGGTAATTCGCCGGCGCACTGTGACAATGCTTTCTGAAGGGCGTCAGGCCAGATCCTGCTTTTTAGCAAGTTTACGTCGACGCCGGCCTTAGCCAATCTTTTTAGAAGCTGCGACATTGTCCTCGTTGTCGTTTCCTCATATTGGACGAGGTCTTTTAGATCACACCCCATGGCGGTGAGGATCTTTTGCAGGGTCTGGAAAGGGACATCAGTCTTTGCATTTTCAATCCTTGAAATCGTTTGAGGCGTAAGCCCGGACCTGTCAGCCAACTCATTCGCTTTTATCCCTTTTCTTTCCCGCAACTGGCGCAAGCGGTCTCCTACCTTCTTGGCCTGTTCCTCGGCCTTAAAGGCCATGTGGCGGCTAAATTCAATATCAGCGCTGACTCTGATCTTATCCCAGGGGACTTCGATGTCATAAGGGACCGCCGGGATAATTAGTTCGAAGGAGTTGAATGTAAAATCGGCCGCGTAGTACTTTTGGACATTGGAAGGCACGAGTGATTTAACTGGGAGTCTGACCGTTTCGCCGTCGTCGAATTCAACGAGGTAATGGTCGTTCTCTAGTTTCACTCCGGAAATGCGTTGGTATTTTAAGTTTTCCCAGCGTTTCATTCTTTTGTTGATTTTTTGCTTTTGTTTGTGTCTTGACGCGTTGGGTTCAGTTGCTCCCAGATATTTATCAATAGTTCTTGATTGCTTAGAAGATTGGTCCTGATCCTTTTTGTGATTGGCCGGCCCTCCATGACTTCCAATAAATACAGATCCACGAGACTTTCCATCCCGTTATCCGTATACCGGACATGACAATGCGGGGGGGCATGGTCTTCAGAGTACACGTAGATCGTGTAGTTTGCTTCCAACAAGACTCTCACATTTATGCATTGTGACTTCCATGATCATATAAAATTAACACATGTGTATATTTTATCAAAAAAAAATCTCAAAAATTCCGATTTCAGGAACTTCCTAGTAGATCTTAAGGAGATTGAAGGACCATTAGAATGTTTCAATTGCCTGGTAGTCAATAATTAAGTCGGAGGTAGCCACCGTACGGCTTTCTGATAAACCTGTCTCTAATTTAATCATTCTGCCGAGCACGGGAGGTCACGCCCGGTCCCTACGAGGCAGCCGAAGGGCATAAGGAAAGCTCTGGGAGTATTTCGGAGCCTTCTAAATAACATAGATTGAGTCAAATGTTAGTCACATGGTGGTCCCATGGGCAGCAGCAAGGGTAGCGTCGGAACTTTTGAATTTGCACGTATTAGCGGCCAAGGCCCTCTTTACATCTACCTCGAAACTGTCCAAGGAATATTGTGTTGTCGAGGGTTTTGTATGACCCACCGATTCCTCAATCTCCGCTATACTAGCACCAATCCGTTTTTGCTGTGTCATAAATGAATGCCGAGATACTTTGGTTGTACATTTTTTGTTAAGTCCGATTCCGCCACATGCGGTTTTCGCGCTTTATTGACCAGCCTTATAAAGGCCTTTATTTCATTGTGTTGTTGCAGGGGGTTCATGGTCTTATTCAGAATGGGAAGATGAAATTCTCTGGGTCAGTGTCTTTATTTCCTCCTTTGGCCATTATTTCTCTCATATTCTCATTAAGATTTACACAAATCGGTAGTGAAGTCGCTCTGCTTGTTCGGTTGGTCTTGGCTCTTCGGAATATGATAAAGTCGTCTTGGACATTGCGATATTTTAACAAAGCCGCATCTTTCAGGTTCATGCCATTCCCAAAATACAGAAACCACCAATAGTACATCCCTTAGGCAACTTCAAGGTCAGTCGGCTTATATTCGTAAAGCCTCTTAAGTTCCCCTGCATCAAATGCCAACTTAGTGTTTCTGGATGCTACTATCTGATATTTTCGCTTTCCGAATGGATAACACAGGTTTCTATTAATGATGTTGAGCAGAGATGATGTTGAGCAGAGAGCTGGCGCTTGGTTGAAAACACATCGCAAAAACCGTAAGACGATATAGACGGTTGTTTGGCTGGTTTTTTTTGCGAATCACCCAGTTTTCATAATCAAAGAGCCAGTCCTCCGCATTTTTGTGCAGCTGGACATTACCGCCGAATTCTCTTACCGAATTATAGGCATATTGGTAATCAAGAGAACTGCCGATCTTACTCCTCCGAAGGAGTTTTTTGATGTAAACCCAAAAGATATAGTATATATAATCTTTCCCTGGATACAGCTCATCAAAAATTGATTTGAATCGCTTTTGATAAGGCGATAAGTCGAAATCGGAGGGCACTGCTGGAGGAGCAGGTAGGGTCAAACTCCTTTTTAGGAACCCAGGGTTAAGGTTGATAAAGTCTCCTATAAAGAGCGGTCAATAGTGTACTGGAACCCATAAACTGGATGTTTTTTGAAAAGGAGTAGAGTAGATTTGAATTGTATGGTTTAAAGGGAGGAGGTCAATAGGTCACTCATCTTCATTTATCGGAAATAATCGGCAAAATAAAGAGAGGCACACTTTTCGAATGCCTCCCTTTTTCTTTCCATCCTTTTACTCTTTTTTGCCCATCCCGATCACTATCCCAATGACACCACCAGCTATGGCTGACATGATTGCATATACTACTGTATCAGCCAGACCACCGATCAAGCTTATACTATTACTTGTGGCATAATTCGTGAGATCATAGGAAAGCGAAACAAGGAGTCCGATGATACCACCGGCACCCAAGCCAGCCCCAAACGAATTTATGCGGGCCCATTTAGTAAAAACATAAGACAATAAGAGCCCGGCAAAGAGGTTGCCCAAGATAAGGGCCCACCAAATTAAGGCATCCATTGGTTTGCTGACTCCAGTAGCTGTACCTGCGTGTTTTGCAAAAAAATCCGAAAGCAGCAATCCATAAAATACGTAACCAAGGACGAAGTAGGTAATACCTCCAGCAAGTCCTCCAACAAGAATTTTTCTCGAGTTCATAGCAATCGTTTTAGGTGAATAAATCTACTACTGACTTGAAAATATGCATTAAATTCATTGGATTCTATAATATTTGAAGCTATTAGGTCCCCGCATGGTGCAAAATTTATCCGCATCATTTAATCGGGCCCTTCTCGAAGGACACCAGGTAAATATTTTGGTCAATAAATTGCAAACATTCCATTTCTTAACATTCGAGTATACCAGCCAGGAAATTGCAATATGTACCTATATTTGCTGTAGTAAGATTAGTTCTATTCAGACTGGTGTACTTTCGGAGACATTTTCTAAATTGGGCGAGAGGATACCATGCTATCTCTCGTAAATCTGCAGAGACAAACACGTTGAAACCCTTGGCTGGCCTGCATTTGAGCGAGTTGCACTTTCACATCATTTTTCAGCGTAAGGATTGGGGTTCCATTTCCTCCTTATATATAAGCTCTCCAAATTTCCGGGTCACTTGCATTTAAAGAATTCTATTTTTGTGCATCTACAAGTTCCTGCAGTTGTTTAATTCTTTCATTTGTAATCATTGTTTTCCAGGATATCTCCATTTCAAAAGGACACTTAACCGCTGCAAAAAGTACCCAGGCATTTCGATATTGTATCCATTTCCTCTGGGTTTTTCTCACCCCATCTTTTGTAACTGAGCCATAAATGGTCGTTTTGTTTTGTTTTATCCTAGAATAAACACTATTTAATTTACTATCAGCTTGAACAAAATTTTGTACCGAATATTTTTTAATGGAGCATTTATCTGCCTTTGCGATTTCGCTTAAGAACTGATCTTCCAGGTCATCTGATTCATCCAGTTGAAATGCGGACCGCGAGGTTCCAGTCAAATCCACCTCAAATGCCGCTCTCTCGTCAAAAAAGATGGTGGCTGCCTTTCGCAGCTCCAGGTAGGCTTGCTTTTCCTGATTCGTCCATTTGCTAATGATGGAGTCCATTTCTTGTTTTCTTTTCGTAACTGCTAATTCTGAGCGAATTGAATGACAGATACCATCCATAAATCCACTAGTAATATCGTCACAGATATCAAATATCCCTCTTGATTCCGCTGTTTTCATGTCATTCAAGTGTTGAATTCGCCCCTCCTTTTCAGCCGGGGCTCCCCATACATTGGCACATGCTAGCCTAATACTCAGATCCAAGTTTCTTTCTACACCAAATCCATTTGCATACAACATCATCAAAATGGAATATCCATCAAGAGGCTTTTCCTCAACATTATTTTCTTTTACAACGAATGCAAGAAATCGAGCTTTTACATAATCAATCTCCACCCCGATTCCATAGTAATTTACATAAGGGTCTTCTCCCCTTAGTAGTACGCGATCCGATTCATTTGGTAAGTCCTTAGCAGGAAAATCCGTGATCTTTACCTTTTCACATTCCTGTGATCTTGATACAAATGGGAAAATCAGAATGACCAGAATCTTTATGACGAAAACAAACTTAGTCTTTGGGTATCGTTTCTTTTTCATAATTGACTATTTAAATTAGAGCAAATTCTCTAATCTTGTGCGGCAGAATTTAGGAGGAGATTACAAAGGATTTAAAACTGACTGCTATTTATATTGAGAAACAAAATTATAATAGAGTTGAAGCCACCCTGGCATTAAATCTGGCTAATCTGCGCATTTAATAGCCATAATGAAGCAGTTAATTTGCAAAAATTCGCAAGAGGTGGTTTTGGAAGATATTGGTTTTCCCAAAAAAATGTCCGGATTTAGGGACAAACAGTGGCCAGTTTGAGCATGTCTTGCTTGATCTTTTCCGCTACGATCCACGCATAATGTTGCGTTTGCTTGATTGAAGCAAGTCCGAGCATGCTGCTAACGGTTTCGATCGGTACGCCATTGGAGACCGTAATGGTGGTGGCAAACGAATGGCGGGCCAAGTGCATGTGCGGTTTTTTTGTCAATGCAGGTTTTAGAGGCAATGCCCTTTAATCGAAAATTCATTTTTTGATTGTTGGAGACGCTCCAGCGGAAATCTTTGATGTCGCCTGTTAGACTTTATTTCTGCAGTATCCTAACCGCGGGCGGAAGCAAGGGGATGATGCTCTCCTCTCCCGTTTTTTGTCGGGATTTTCGGATGCAGTACCGATGGTCCACATCTGCTAAAATGTGGCGCCCGGACAATTGTTTAATATCGGAATAAGCGAGTCTAGTATAGGAGGCAAAAAGAAAAATATCCCCAAACCGGTTGAGTTCGGTGCTTTTCAAATCGACAGCCCAGAGGCGGTTCACTTCATCAATTGTCAGGAACTCCCGAAACAATTTCTACTCTCTGCAAATTGACAGGTAAATAAGTGAGACCTCTGCCATTACTCTTGGGTTTTAACCCAGCAATTAATAAATTCGAGAAGGAATCAATTCAAATTTTTTGTTTCCCAAAGTCATTTCAAAAACATTAATGCTTGGATACTTTTCCTGTACAATTTTTATAATAGCGAATCTGTCCGCTTGAGTCATATTGATTCCCAGATGGACAGTTCGAAATGTAGAATGATGAGCGATTGCTTTTGTATTAGGGCTTAGGATCCGTGTAATGCGATGCTCGTCTTCATACTCCCAAATCTTTGCCTTTGTATATATCAATCTATGCATTGTATGAATATCCATATTTAGAACACTTATAGTAGGAATTTCCTCAGAATATGTCACTTTTGCGAACGTGCCAAAGTTTTGCCTAACCAATTGCTCCGTGTCAAATCCCATTACGAACCCTTTATGTCCATCCGAATAATGAGACCACATCAAGAAATTTGCTGGATGAGGAGTCAGACTTAAAACACCGTACATTGAACTTAGATGGTCTTTCTCAAAGGCATATTGCTCCTGAAAATAAGTATCTGGATCCTGCTGGATATGGAAAAGTTGTTTGGCTACTTCCTGTTCCATTGCTTTTGGGTCATGCTTTAACATAGGAAATTGCTTTGGAGCTAGAGCTTCCAGCTTTTCTTTAATTCTCACCGGATCATAATCCGAAGGATCAGCCCTAAAAGGTAAACCGCAATCATATGGGTCATTAAATAGTTTGGGTTCCGGGAAAAATAGCTCTAATTCAGAAAGGAGTTTTTGATGATGTGGATTGGACCAAATTCTGTATTTATACATTTGGAGAGGCATTGCCTCGAAGAATTCTCGTTCTGTGCCTGGAACATAAGTAACCATGCATGAAATTGACAAAAGTTTGTGTTAACTATCTTCTATTCCTGTCGCCAGATGGTCAACTCTTATGGCATATCATAAATTTCGGCGACTAGTTCGTTTGCATATTCTAAGAGTTCTTTCACAAAATCAGCTAAAAATTTCCTATCTAATATTTTAAAATAAAAATTCCTTGGTTTATGAACTTCATATCCTTCGAGAAACAAAATGAGCATTTGATTTGATTCGTCCATATTAAATCTGTTCTTGTGATGGACAATTAGGTTTCTAATTTCCTCAAAAAGCTCAATTTTTTTCCAGTGTGTATTTGTTTTTTCAGCAGTCTTAAAATGATGATATTTTTTGAAATATTTTCTATAATGTTTTATTCCCCACATTTCATTCAGTCTTTTTTTATCAATCGGATATGATTCCAACCATCTCGCAACCTGAAATAAATAGTTTTCAAAAAATGAATAAGCAGATACGATCAATGAATGCAATAAAGCAGGCTTAGAATTAAAGCCATAAGTAATAAAATCGTCGTAAACTTGTTCTCTACCTTCCCACTGAACTAACCCCATCTCTTCCTTTTCTATTTCTATAACTCTTTTTTCTTTTGCCTTGGCAGTTGCTATTGTCCCGGACCCCTATAAACTGGACGGTTTTTCTAAAGGAGTTGAATAGTTTTTAGTGATCAAAGGGAAACGAATTAAATATTGGTTAAAGGTAAACTCCAAAGATTTTCCATACAAAACATCGTACGCTTTTTTTGATTATTTTTGAATTCAATTAGCGCTTTAAAACATCGATTCTCAAAGGTAAATTTGCATAAAATTTATGAAATTATGGAAGAGGTCATCTTCATGGTCGAAGAAAGTCTGACGCATGATACGCAGCCAAAGGATTGGGTGTGTCTATTTACATCCAGTCAGATACCTTGGAAAGATTAAGGGAGGCGGTTGTAGATGCTGTTCATTGTCATTTTGAAGATGATAAAAAGAGAATCATCCGATTACATATTATTAGGGAAGAAATAATTGCAGTATGAGAATTCCTAGAGATATAACCGGACAGGCCTTAATCATATACCTTAAACCATTTGGCGATATAATATTTACTCGGCAAACAGACAGCGAGGCCCTTCAAGAAAAACGGATCTTATAATATATTGCTCAAACACCTCTTAGGGACTTATTATTAAGTCATTAACAAAAAAGATAATAACATAATTAATGAAAAGTCAAGTGTTGAAAAATTGAGCAAAGCATTCAAAAGCATTCAATACAGTTATGCGATCAAATTTTCAGTTATTATTGCTGTTATGCATTATAACAGTTACCACCCAAGGCCAAGAGACCCAATCTCCTTCCTTAAACATTGGTGATCCGGCACCGCCCTTGCGGGTACGCGGGTGGATAAAAGGTACCCCGGTTCAAAGATTCGAAAAAGACAAGGTTTGTGTAGTGGAATTCTGGGCAACTTGGTGTGGACCTTGTCGGGCAGTAATGCCTCATCTCACCGCTTTAGCTAATGAATACAAAGACAGGGTCACCATTTTAGGTATTGATATCCTTGAAGAGAAAACCACTTCCATGGCGAAAATAAAAGCTTTTGTCGACAGCATGGGGCATCGAATGGATTATCATGTAGCAGCGGACGATAGCAATTTCATGACGACTGGCTGGCTCTATGCTTCGGGGCAACAAGGCATACCAACCGCTTATGTGGTAAATCAAGAAGGAAGAGTAGCCTGGATCGGCTACCCTACTAGACTTGATGAAGTCTTGCCCAAAATACTGAACCATACTTGGGATATAAAAAAAACATTTAAGAAACGAATATTTGACAAGCGCTTGGCAGATCTCGATGATTCGGCATATTACAAATTGATAAGTTTTAGGGGTGATCCTGAGATGCTGGGCAATCTTCATAAACAGGATTCAGCCCTTTTAATGATTGATGAAATGGTTAGAATGGAACCGAACCTGAAATACGCACCGCGCGTTGGAATTTATACCTTTACTTCGATACTTCAAACGAACCCACAGAAGGCCTATGAATTTGGCAAAGTGTTGCTGTTGACATCTACATATGAAGATCCCCCCTATTATGTTCTTAAAAGCGTCATCGAGTCATATTCATACAAATTATACCTACCAGCGGAAATATACGAGCTAGCCGCTGAAGCATATAAAGTTGAAATTGATCTCTACCCGGAAACTACTGATATTCCCAAGGATTATCACAAAATGGCGGAGTGGTATTGGCGTGCATGTAATAGATCTAAGGCTATAGAAGCCGAGCAAAAAGCTATTGAAGCGTTGAAAGGCAAAGAAAAGTTTTCCCAGACCGATTTGGGTGCATTTGAGTCCCGGCTTCTGCAGTACAAGAAGATGTAGCTGGAAGTGGGAGGTTTTCCTCCTTATCATCGGATCATTTTGCTGTTTTTCAGTCAAGGCTTGAGCATCTGAAAAATAGCTGATCTTGGAGAGCTGAACTAATTACTAAAAAGCCTATTCAGACCTTAAGCTTCTCACTGGATTCGCAATTGCCGCTTTAATAGCCTGGAAACTAATTGTGATCAATGCAATCAGAAGAGTTCCCCCTCCAACTTCTACAAATATTCCCCAACCAATATTAATTCTATAAGCGAAACCCTGTAGCCATTTGTTCATTGCCAGCCAGGAAATCGGTGTAGCAATAAGGATAGAAATACTTACAAGCTTTATAAAATTCCTGGATAACAAGAAGGTAATGTTTGATACTGTTGCTCCTAACACTTTACGAATCCCTATTTCTTTGGTTCGTTGTTCCGCGGTAAATGTTGACAGGGCAAATAGGCCAAGTATTGATATAAAAATGGCGATTCCTGAGAAAATTAGGACAAGTTTTGATGTTTTCTTCTCGGAAAGGTATAGATTGTCAAACGCTTCATCCATAAAAGTATAATTAAAAGGATATTCTGGTAAAATTGTATTCCATGTGTGCTTGGCGCCGAGAAGAGCTTCTGATATTTTACCTGGATTTGTTTTGACGATGAAGGTAAAACTTGTTTCGGCATGGATTAAGATAACCAGGGGCCCTATTTTATTATACAGGCTTGTATAATGAAAGTCCTTAACTACTCCTATAATGCGACCAGTATCGCCTCGCAGTGTAAACCACTGACCAATAACTGGTCTTTTAATATTGAATTCTTTTTCAGCGGTTTCGTTCAAAATATAGTTTTTCTTATCTTCTTGGTTTCCGGGATTAAACCATCTGCCTTCTAGTAGGTATAGATTAAATAATTTTTGAAACGATTCATCTGCATTTAATGAGGCGAGGACAGGATTGAAATCTTTATTGCGACCTACCCAGTCAGCACCGGTAAATGATCTTTGAATATTTATCCCAGGATTACTGGCAATACTCACCTCCTCAATGCTGCTTTGCATTAATAATTCTTGTCTAATGGTATTCATTAACGATTTTCTTTTGTTGTCACTGTATTGGAGATAGGACTTAAGAGGTAATGAAAAGTAAAATATCTGCGCTCGATTATAATTTGCATCAGTTTGCCAAATAAAATTTAGTTGTTTAATAATTACCATTGTTCCTGCAATTAACCCAATTGAAATTGTAAATTGAACAATTACCAATGTCTTGCGGAATGAGATATCCTTCATCTTAGGAATAGTCATTCCCCTGAAAACATGCAGCGGGTTAAAAGAAGATAATAATATCGCGGGATAGATGCTATTCATAAGAAAGCTCGCGAACAAGGTACCTAGGAGGATTTGCCATAGGCTTGCTGACCAGAAAGGAAGGACGAATTGCTCTTCAGTCAGGGAATTAAAAAGTGGCAGGCATACATGAACAAGCGTTAGAGTGCCCAATAAAGCCAAAAAGTTGATCAACAAAGACTCCGCTATAAACTGTCCAAAAAGTTGCATTCGTCTAGCCCCTACAATTTTCCTTATACTTACTTCCTTTGCCCTGATATTTGCCCTTGAGGTAGTTAGATTGACATAATTAATCGATGCAACAAGAAGAAGTAATATGGCCAGGGAACTAAAAATATACACTGGCTTCTTGCTTACATGAGGGAAAGGGGAAAATGGAAAGGTAGTCTCAAAATGGATACTGGTTAGCGGCAAAAGGCGGGTGCTTATTTTGCCATTATCGGTATTCCTTCGGAGAATTTCATCTAGTTTTTTTGCTAT
>Ga0210394_10001866_pt1 | contig 31368 bp, 31 predicted proteins | sample IncBWC12MmetaG_FD_160121 | JGI IMG/M metagenome (GOLD analysis project Ga0210394, IMG submission 160121) | Forest soil microbial communities from Barre Woods Harvard Forest LTER site, Petersham, Massachusetts, United States - Inc-BW-C-12-M | ecosystem: Environmental > Terrestrial > Soil >... | reverse complement strand
GATGCCAGGCGAGCTTTACGGGCCCCGCTGTCCAGGGTTTGGTATATGCCTTGGAATCGCTGGCAGAGATGCTGAGTTCCAATGTGTCCAGATCGGGGCGCCGGTATCGCTCCACGAGGTGCGCTGCGTCGCTGTGGGGCATGCCATTGAGGACCGTCTGATCGTTGAAGCCGATGGTGTCGACGACCAGCGTATCGCCTTCCCACTTGCCCACGGAATAACCGAAGTAGGTGGGATCCGGATCCTTCGGTAGCTCGCGGCCATCCATCCAGATTTCGCGATAGGTGTGGGAGTACTCGAAGAACATAAAAATGCGTTGCGGAGTTTGGACGATCTCAAGCGGCTTTTGCTTGGTGATGAAATCCGTCAGGCTGATTTGACTGCAGCTGATGTCCTCGTCTTTTCCAAGCGCGGTACCGCCACCCGCATGGCCGCCAGGCAAATCCTTACGAAGCGATAGAGGCTCCGCATTCAATTTCGCCAGTGCCCAGGGTTGCAGGAACGTGTTGGGAGCTTCGTGGATAGGCGAGAATCTGAAGTCTTCGCTAACCATCCATACTCCTGAGATGTCGTGCGGCGGCACGGAACCTTCGTGATGTTTGCCGGAGTAGATGGCCTGATTGGCGGCCTTCGGGTCCGCTGGAGGAGTCGTCGCCTGTGCGAAAAGAGCGCGAGAAAGGGCCAGCAACGTCAGGAGGACAAGGATTGAAGTGAGGAATCGATCTCGCATTGGTAACTCCTTCTGGAGGAATGCCCTCTATGGCTGACGAGGATCGATCAGATCCGGCCGTCCATCAGCAAAAACGACCCGCTGGAAAATTCCCAACTTCGTTCCGCTCTTGGTGGGATGAAAGAATACAGTGACCTCATCGCCGGGTTTCACGGAGTCATGGTGCCATCCGGATCTCGTCAACATTCCGGGGCTGGTTAATTCGACAACCCAGTGCTCGACCGCGCCAGTTTCGGATTTGACGTCCCACGCGAGCGACACATGCGGATTCACCCACTCAAAGCTGGTGACAGTTCCTTTTAGTTTTAACGTCTTGGCGGGGTCATAAGCTGAAGTGCCGTGGTGTGCGAGCGCGGTGCTGCCTGCGGTAAGCAGTGCACCGACGAAGGCAAAAGACAAAAGGAGCGGACTCTTCAATCGCACCTCTCGGACGAGAAAATCACCTATTCAATAAAATATTAAGCGGAGGATATGGTTGTTAATGTTTGGTGTCAAGCAGCGCCTACTTGCTTCAAAATGTGCTTTAGGGTGCAAGTTATCAATTTCCCTGGTTCGGGTATTCCATTTTACGGAATTCGGCCAAGAATGTGGGTGTGCGACAGCCAAATGTATGAGACAATGGGTTGCGTTTGTTGCTCTTGTAAAAACCTTTTGATCCGTTAAAAGGGGCTGCGAGCCGATACAACTCGCGGCCCCTTTGTTTTTGCGGCTGAGGGTGCGCGAGAAGCGCCAAATAGCTCAAGAAAAGAGAAAATAAGTGAAAGAACAAGGAACTGTGAAGTGGTTCAATGCAAGTAAAGGTTTCGGCTTCATTCAGCGCCAGACCGGTGAGGACGTTTTCGTGCATCACACGGCCATTCAGGCGGAGGGTTATCGCAGCCTGAATGAAGGGCAAGCTGTGGAGTTTGAGGTACGTAAGGGCCCGAAGGGCTTGCAAGCGGAAAACGTAGTCGGCCTCTAGTTTTAGAAACGGGCGGGCCTGATCTGGTCCGCCCCGCTTTTCCAGGGGATAACAGCCCTGAAAGACGGGCGGCTAATGGCAGAGCAGTTTATTGTGCAGTATGTCGGGTTCACAGTCGGCAGTCTCGCGCGTGAGTACAGTTTTGTCGTTCGCGACGCAGCCGGGCAGCCCCGTGATTACACTGTGACCATCACGAACGAAGCATTCGTATCCCATCGAGCGCGGTATCAGGACGGGCCTATTATTTGTTCGTTGAGACTTCACCGCGAACTCGCCACCAATGCCACTGATCTTTCCGGAACAGAGTTTTGCATTACCGACTTGGAGCTGGCCGACTACCACAGCCACAGCAGCCCCAAGGCAACAAGCTACTTTCAGAAACGGCAAGAGTAACTGAACGAAATGGAGGGCCTTTGTCGCAGGCACTGGAAGAGAAGTATGAGCAGATGCGGCAGCTCATCGCGCTGGGCAAGGAGCGGGGCTACCTACTCTTCGACGAAGTAAACGACATTTTGCCTCCCGAAGTCGACTCGCCTGAAGAAATCAACGACCTGCTCTCAACGCTCGAGCGCTACGGCATCAGCATCTTTGAAGACCTTGCGGCCGCTCGGGCTGCGGGGTCCACGCCGGAACCCGGCGAAACACTGGAAACGGAAGTAAAAGAGGATCATGCCTCCGAGCAGGAGGTAGAGGTAGAACTTGACCTGACACCGGGCGTTTTCGACAAAACGAACGATCCGGTCCGAATTTATCTGCGGGAAATGGGCTTGGTTCCGTTGCTGACGCGCGAGGGCGAAGTTGCGCTCGCCAAGCGCATTGAGCGCGGCCGGCTTGTGGTGCTGAAGACAATTACACGTTCACCCATCGTCATCAAAGAGCTTTTGGAAGTATTGAAGAGCCTGCGCGAAGGCACCCGGTCGATCAAAGAAATCGTGATGTTCGATGAAGAGGAGCTGACCGAGGAGAAGCTCGAGAAGAAGGCGCGACAGATTCTGAACATTCTGGAAAAGATCGCCGCTTTGTATGAAGTCTCGGCAAAACAAGCTGCGCGGCTCGCGAATACTCCCAAATCGAAGAAGCGTCCTCATCTGCACGCGCGGCACAAGCTCGCCCGGACGCGCATTCAGATGTCGCAATTGGCGCGATCGATTGAATTCACCGCACGTGAGCGGAACCGGCTGATCGCCAAGCTGCGGCAGACGGTGGAACGCCTGCACTCGCTGGAACGCGAAGTGGCGAAACTCGAACGCCGTGCCGATCTAACCAGGGGCGACGGGGCTGGTCTACGCCGCGAGTTGGGGATGCGCCGCGCGGACCTGGCGGAAATTTCCGACGCGAGCGAGGTCGGCCTGACGGAGCTAAAACGGGCGCTGCAAAGGATCCAGTCCGGCGAGGCTGTCTCGCAACAGGCAAAGAAGGAGCTCACCCAGGCGAACCTGCGCCTGGTTGTGTCCATCGCCAAAAAATATACCCATCATGGCTTGCAGTTCCTGGATTTGATCCAGGAGGGCAATATCGGTCTCATGAGGGGCGCCGAGAAATTCGAGTGGCGCCGCGGTTATAAATTTTCGACCTATGCCACGTGGTGGATTCGCCAGGCGATTACACGAGCCATTTCCGATCAGGCGCGCACCATACGCGTGCCAGTGCACATGGTCGAGCACATCAACAAGATGATACGCGCCAGCCGCGAGATGGTGCAGGAACTCGGCCGCGAGCCCACGTCGGAAGAACTGGCCGAGCGCCTGGAGATCCCGGTCGACAAGGTGCGTCAGGTAAAGAAGATCGCGCAGCAACCGATCTCGCTGGAAACACCCCTGGGCGAGGAGGAGAGCTCGCACCTGGGCGACCTGATTGAAGACAAAGCGATCGCGTCACCCTCCGATGCAGCCATCAGACTTAATCTGCAGGAGCAGACCGCATCTTTGCTAAAAACGCTGACCCCGCGCGAGGAGCGCATCATCAAGATGCGCTTCGGCATGGAAGACGGCTCCGAACACACTCTGGAAGAAGTGGGAAATACATTTGCCGTCACGCGCGAGCGCATCCGGCAGATTGAAGCCAAGGCCCTGCGGAAGTTGCGTCACCCGGCACGATCTGACAGACTTCGCTGCTTCCTCGAAGGCTGATCTTCGAAGGCTGATGCGGGCCGGTGGTTTGCCAAGGAGAACACGATGAAAAACCTGTTTATCGGCAACATGAGTTTCCAGACAACGGAAGGCGATCTGCGCACGCTGTTTGAGCCATTCGGAGAGATCACCCGTATTCACATTGTGCAAGACCGCGAAACCGGACAGCCGCGAGGGTTTGCGTTTGTGGAAGTTGCCGATGATGCCGAAGCAGCCAAGGCAATATCCGCTTTGAATGGGAAAGAAGTTGCCGGACGCGCTCTAAAGGTGAACGAGGCGACACCCAGGCCGGAGCGCAGTGGGGGTGGTGGTTCACGCGGCGGCGGAGGCGGAGGATTCAGGGACAGAGGGGATAGAGGCAGAGGCGGACGATACTGAACTTAGCAAGCAAATAGTCCGAAGGTCACACGAAGGTTGTTGCCAGGCGTGAGGCGATGCCTTCGGACTTCTTTTCCCGCCTCTCGCAGCTCTACCCGCAACGATTCGTCCCAAATACAGGAGATGGTTATGGGCAGGATAACGTTCCAAAAGCGTCAAAAGGAAATGAAGAGGCAGGAGAAGCAGCGCGCGAAGGCCGAGCGCCGCGCCCAGAAAAAGCTAACCAAGAACACGGAAGGTGGGGCACCGATAGAGGCCATGGAGCCTATGGAGCCTCTCGAGCCCATGGAGACCGTCGAGACGGAGCCGATTCCTACCGATACAGAGCCGTGAAGTGGATTGGATCTTTCTATTGCGCGCGGACAGCAAGGCGGGCCGACCACTCGATGCCTTAGTGAGCCTTACTGAGCCTACTGAGCCTTGCTGAAGATTTACGAGCACGACATCCTCTTTTAGCTCCTGACGTTTTAACTCCTGGCGGCACTGTTGCGTGGTGCTTTATGCCAGGACTTCGCGGGCCATTCCATTAGATAGCGCAGTATTCTCCACGTGCGTTCCGGTTCCACGAATGCCGGGGCGATCACCATCGATGCGAGAACGTCGGCGATGTAGTGCTGTCCCGTGGTAATGCAGCTCACCGCAATGACCGCTACGTAGGTCCAGCCGATCCAGCGCGGCTTGAAAGCCCGCGCCAGAAAAACCGCCCACAGCACGTGAAAAGAAGGAAAAGCCGCAATGGGAGGAAACGCGACGCGCTCGAGGCCCAGGATTTGCGTAATCGAGTCGTGGCCCAGCAACGGGCGACGTGGAGCGCTGGAAGGAACGAGCCAATAGAATGGGAATATCACCGCCATGGACATCCAGCTTGAAATCGTGAGCCGGCGGAGATCTCTTCGCGTGCGCACCCACCAAGGCGCCAGGGCAATTACGACGTAGATGCTCTGGTACAAAAGGGCCGTCCAGCCAATGATGGGAAGGCGGTCTTCAAAAGACATACCGAAGCTGGTGCCGTGCGAGGCGAGCGTGCTGGTGAACGCGTACAGCGCGAGCCACGGGATAATTACATAGGGCACAAATCGGAGCCGCTCCACAGTCGTTGGAGCCGTCTCCTCATCGGCGGGGAGCAGCCACGTGGCGCTGCCGAGGCGCCGCGGGATTTCCTGCAATGTCAGCTGCGTGGCCAAATCACGCTCTCGTAAGAAGTCATCGGCAGTTTTTCAACTCTTCCAACACATCTTTGATGTAAAAGCCGCTGGCGATGAATTGCGCGCCTTCGTTGGACATGCTTCGCAATAGCTCTTCGCCACCCTTACCGATGCAAGTAATGTCCGTGAGGTCGACAACGCAATGACAACCTTCGTGGGTTCGGTGAGCCTCATTCCAGCTTGCTTTCACCTCTGTAACCCAAGGTTCCGCCAAACGGCCCTGCAGAACCCAGCGCATTTCTTCGGGCGTCTCGGTGATTGTGATCTTTAGCACTGCAAACTCCATACTCTATTTCCTAGAGTGAGCACTCCATGTGCCAAATTTTGTTCTCTCTTGAGTTGGCTGAAGCTTTCTGATTTTAGGGGAGATGCCTAGAACTCACTAAAGCGGGGTGTCATTGTGGTGGTGCCAGCCAAGTGGTAGGTGCCTATTTTTTGGCACCACGCTCTTGAAATTAAGGAGAACTGGCGGTGAAAGTTGCAGTGAAAGCTTGATGGCTGAAGAGAAGATCGATTGAGTTCAAGTTGCAGCAACACAACTCGATGCCCTCACGCAGTTGTTTTGGAACCGGAAATTAACCATTTGGATTCAATACTTCCGGGTGCGGCCCTACGAGGTCCTTTCGATTCAAGATCGGAAGCATCTCTTCCTGGGTCCCGCATCCTCCAATCCTTGTAAGACAGCTAAAATTAAAGCTATATGCAAGTTTGCGGATGTCGCTTGGTGTATCGGGCGACATCAGTATTCCGAATCTCCCCGAAAACATCTTAAACGTGAAGCTCTTTCCATCCCAAAGGTGATCGCCTTCGTCTACAAACGCCTCCCAATCGTGGTTCCCACTAATCGAATACATCATGAACCAGGTATTAGTGAGTTTGGACTCTTCGATACCGAAGCGGGCGCCGAATGCTGTGCGAGGAGCCGCATGCAAGTACCGCAGCAAGCGATTTTCGAAATAAATCGTGCCGATGCACCCTCCTTGCCCCTTAATACAGGAGTCGAATCCGTAGCTCGTTCCGCCAGAAACCATAACTAAGGCCAACACGTCACCGACAGTCGAGCGATCTACCTGCAGCAGAAGCGCTTTGTTGAAAAATCTCTCAGCATCACGCTTCGTTTTCTCAATACTCCACCAGCAGGCGATGAAAATGACAAACACAAGCAGCGTGGAGATAACAATTTTCACCCGGAGCTTCATGTACTTCCTTCACACGCCTTCAAAACCTAAAAGTACCAAACCTTACCGGTTTTGGCGCAATCGAAAGCGGCCGCAATTGCAAGACCCGGGAGTAAACACCTGGAACAAAATACCTGCCTCAAGAGATGTGAACGCAAGTACGGCTAGCAGCGATTTACAACCACTTGCATCGTCCAGCATGGCAGGGTTGTGTCGGCACAACAATCGGGTGACTCCAGAGTTACAGGCTAACTCACCGCATCAATTCGCCACGGCTTACGCACGCAAGAGAGTTAACGCTCGCAAGCACCTACACGGTATTATTAGCACCAATTCGGGGGCACCAATTCGGGCGGAGGCCCATGGCGATCTCGCTGGCAAGCGCGTCAGGCCTTATGAAATCCTCTCTGTGACTGCTTCGGCCCCAAACGCTCGAGCATCCGATCGCGGAGAAACGTCAACCAGAACATCAAACGGAAAGGATAAGGGCAATGAAACGTCAATGGCTGTTCTTGGGAGGGTTGGCCGCGATCGCGGTTATCCCCGCGAGCGTTTGGGCACAGGGACAGGCACCGGCACCGCAGACGCCGGCACAGGGGCGCTCGTTCGCACAATGGGACAAGATCCAGATTTCGGTGACGGCCAAACTGGCGCCGAACCTTTACATCCTGCAGGGTTCGCCCGATCTTGACACGAACCACCCCGATGCGGCGGGCGGCAGGGTCGCCGTGCTCTTCGGCCCCGACGGCATCCTGATGGTCGACGCCCAGGACGAGGAGTTGCACGAAAAGGTTCTGAAGACGATCAGAACGTTCAGCTCCGCGCCCATTCGTATTCTGGTCAACTCGCACATCCATTCCGACCACACGGGCGGCAATCCCTTTTTCGCGAAGCAGGGCGCGTTGATCTACTCGCGCGAGGAGCTGCGCGAGGAAATGCTGCATCCGCCCCGCCAGGGCGACGGCGCCCCGGCTCCGGCGCCCGATCCGGCCGGCGTTCCCGTGGTGACCTATCCGTTGGGCACGCCGGGCGCTCCCGCGGTAACCATCCATCTGGACGGAGAAGTGGTCGATCTAATTCCGGTTCCGGCATCTCATACCGGGGGCGACACGGTCATCCGGTTCCAGCATGCAAACGCGATCTATATCGGCGATTTCTACCGGAATTTCGGTTATCCCTTTGCCGATCAGGCCAATGGCGGCTCGATCAGGGGCATGATCACAGCGATCGACATGATCGCGAAGATTGCCGGGCCCGACACGACGCTCATCACCGGTCACGGCACGCTGGTCAAAAAGGCCGACCTGCTCCCCTATCGCGCAATGGTCGTCGATATCCTGGAAAAGACGAAGAAGCTGGCCGATCAGGGCAAATCGCTGGACGATATTCTAGCTGCGAACCTGACCGCTCCGTATGACGCGACGACGAAGGGCGACACGCCGGCGAGCAAAAACCGGTTCATCACCGAAACGTATAACGAGGTAAAGGGCAAATGAATAACCAATTCCCGTCGAGACGGCGGGGATGAAATTCCCCCGTTGCTGGCCGGATTTTTCAGTCGCAGCCAGCGCGGCCGGGGCGGGCAATTCTCGCGGCGTTAACACCAGCAAAGCTCCGGCGTCACACCCGGCAGCACCCTCTGCGAGAGGTGCGGGATTTACGCAGGCTACGGCAGTGCGGTAATTCCCATCCAGAACATGTTTCTGCTGCCAACGGCGACGTCGTATTTGCGCACGAAATCGAGCTTTCCTTCGCCCCGCACGCGGAACACGGCGAGGTTCGCCGGAACCGTGCTCAGACCGTTAGCCCCGCGCACAGGAAGTTCCATCATGTTGGCCGCAACGAGAATTTTTCCGCTCGGATCCAGGGCGAATGTGCGCGTGTGAATTCCCCTTGTATCGGCGTTTTGGATGAGGGTCGGCTCGCCCGTATCCTGGTTGATCGAGAAAACGGCGATGGTATTTTCTCCTCCAACAAAGACGCTCTGACCCTGGAAATCCGTGACGCCGCTTGCCCTGTTGGCCAAGTAGACGAACCTGCCATTGGGATGCACGTGAATCGTTCCCAAAGCTTGACCGGGTCGAACATTTGAGGGATCGCTCAAGGTGTCTTTGGAAAACAGAGGAGTGCGGCTCAGGGTTCCGTCTTTCAGTCTCTCGAAGACGTCGAGCTTGTTCTGCCGTTCGAGCGAAAGAAAGATCCACGGGCGGGACGGATGGAAATCCAGGTGCCGGCTCTGAAAATTAAACCCTCCTCCGGGAGCAATCGAAAGCCGGTTCGTCAGCAACCCATCGTTGTAGCCGAATATTTTCAGCGCGCCGGGATCTTCCCGCTTGGCGGCGGTCGGGCCATTCCCCCGAGTCACTAGAATCGCCATTTTGTTCGAGGGATCGACGCGTACCTGGTGGCCATAGATTCCCACGTCGAGCGGCGCGGGCGGCTTTACTTGCGTGCCAACGGTCCCGTCCGGTTCGATCCGATGCACCGTGACTCCGCTCGGATCGTTGTAAGCCACGAGCACATGCGTGCCGGGGATGTCTGTGGTGACGTGAATCGGGCGCGAGGGCAAGGCCGCAGAGGCTCCGTGAGGAAGCAACGCGCCGGAGGCTGGGTCGATACGGAACGCGCTTAGACCGTGTTGACTGCCCTTTGGCGCAGCACTGCCTTGCGGCATGTTGCTGGGACCGCCGTTGCTCCAGGCGATATAGAGGTACTGCCGCGAGGGATGCGCCACTGCTTCCTGCACATTGGCCGGAAGCGTGATGCTGGCGCGCTTGACGAGAGTCGCGGTGTCCACGTCCACGTCATATTGCGTGAGTTCCGCGCCCACGGCGGCGTAGAGCACCGCCCTGCCTGATGCTGAACCATTGCCAGTTGCCTCTGGCCTGGTTGCAAAGCTTGGATTACCCAGAAGGGCGGCGTGTTGAGCATACATTCCAAAAACAAGAGCGAACAGGACGAGCATAGGAATCGCGTACAGGCGCTTTTTCATGGAACCTCCGGCAACCGACGAGTCTGAGTACAGAAAAGGATGCACCAGCGTCCAATCGCAGGAGCCTACGCCCGCAGGCTGGCCGGCGTAAACATGAAATCTGCGTTCGAGCCGTAATGCGCGAGAGGAGACCCATCCGCATCGTTCGGGTCCGCTCGCGGATACTTTCACAGATTTTTAACAATCGCGGCGGAATAAAGCCGTGGGGATGGAAGTCTTATGTGCGTGAGTCTGCTTTTGTCTTGTTCAGCCCGATCTGAAGCGGCTTGAGCAGGTTCAAATCTGTCCCCGAGGTGGTTACGCCCATGAAGAGCAAATACATTTCTATTCTTATCCTGCTCCTCGCAGTGGTAGCTATGGACGTCGCAGTGATTGCGCGCGAGTACGCAACGGAAGCACCTGCCGGCTTTGATACGCCGACGCTCGCGCAAAATCCCGGATCACAGAGCATCAGCAACGGCATCGCTCAGCCCCCCGGCGATACTTATGCTCTCGATCAAACGAAGTTTGAGCAAGACCACGATGCCAGCACCGGATTGGGGCCGGTATTCAATGCCAGGGCGTGCGCGGATTGTCACCAAAACCCCGTAAGCGGCGGGACCAGCCAGTTCACGGAGATCCGCGCTGGACACCTGGATAAGGACGGGAATTTTGTGGCTGCGACGGTACCCATTAACGATGGCGCAAGCACTATCGCTAACCGCTCTATCATCAATGACCGTGCCCTCATTCCACAGGCGCAAGAGCACATACCCGATGCGGAAAACATCCGCGCCTTACGAGCCGCCCTCAACACTTTGGGGGACGGCTTTGTCGAGGCGATTGACGACAACACTCTGAGGGCCATCGGCCAGCGCCAAATCGAAGTCAGCGACGGCAGAATTCACGGCGAGGCCGTCGAAGTTCCTGTTCTGGAAGCACCGGGACAATCGCGCATCGGTCGTTTTGGCTGGAAAGATCAGCATAGTAGTTTGCTTTCCTTTATCGGCGATGCCTATCTGAATGAAATGGGCGTGACGAACCGTCTGCGTCCCAAGGACGTCACCACGATTGGCAAGATTACTGCTGATCCCGAAGATGTTCCCGATAATCTTGGCCTGGCGGATATCGACCACTTCGCTCAATTCATCCGAGGCACGAAGGCTCCACCGCGCGACGCGGCTCTCGCTGCAACGCCCGTTTCCCAAGCGGGCGAAAAGATCTTTGAAACGATCGGCTGCGCCACCTGCCACGTCAGCGCCATCGTCACCGCTCCTCCGGGAACTTCCATCAATGGCGGAGCGTTCACAGTACCCGAGGCCCTTGGCAACAAGATCATTCACCCATTCAGCGATTTTCTGCTACATGACATTGGAACCGGCGATGGCATTGTCCAGAATCCTCCGGAAGACACAGCCAATAAACTGCGCACTGTGCCGCTCTGGGGATTGCGCATGCATCCCCGGCATATGCACGATCTCAAGTCGTTGACGTTGGAAGACGCCATCGAGCGCCACGGCGGTGAGGCCGAGCAGGAAAGCGATCGCTTCCGCCGCCTGAGTGCGGCAGAGAAACAAGCCCTTTTCACATTCTTAAATTCGCTCTAGTGCGAACCGACGCGATGTGATTTTGGAATAACATCGCCGGCGCAACGTAGAAAGCTGAGTTGATGCCACGCGGGGTGAGGAATCAGTTCAAGCCGACGCGGCAAAACGTCGAGATCCCAAGCTTAGTTCATACGGCTTGCGGCGAAAGAGGTGTGTGAATTCCAGACTGTTTCAATGGGAAGGTTCAATCACTCCACTCGAACGATATAATCCCATCCCTCCCACCGGCTGCTCTCTGGGTAGAAAAATGTGAACCGGATCGGGGCGCGCTGACCTCGCGCGATTGGTATGTCGATGAAGTGAACCTTCAATGGCGTTCCAGAAGAGTCAGTGTCATTGATGCTCTGCCACTCGTCTTTAGTCCAATGGAGCCGAAAGGCGGCAGGCGCTTGGATACGCAGCGTATAGCCTTTTCTTACCGTGCGGCATTGCCGGTTGTGCTTCCAAATTTCCAGGCAACGGCAGTTCTTGCGTTCGCCTAAGTAACGCTGGACAACTGCGGGGATCAGGTCAAAAACTCTGCCGTCGGAAGCGGAACGCAGCAGCTTGATGTATTCGGCATGGGCCCACATAAGGGGCATGGCGGCTCCGGTGGGTTTCCCAAGATACATGTGGGCTTCAGGGAGATCGTTCGTGTCCCAGACCTGTTCGGGCAGCAATCCTGTCGAGGAGGCAAATGCCTCCATGGCATGAAGAAAGGGAGCGGGCTTACGGCCCGCAGCCAGTTCGTAGTGGCCTCTTTCGCCCGTCAACAGCGGCCAAGCGCGGCCGGTGCCCCAGCGATCATATCCCGTTCCATTGTTGCGCTGGCCGTAGCCGTCATGGTTGTAGCGGTGCCAGCAGAGTCCGAAGGGAGTTTCAACTTTCAGCACCGCGTCAATGACTTTCAGCGAGTCTACGATGATGGGATCGTCCGGCCTGCGAATCCCGTAGCGCACCAGTTCAAGGAATCCGGCATCCACGATCTCTTTAGCTGGAAACTCATACTGAGTTTCCGGAGGACGGTTCGACAGCACCAAGGTCCCTGTATTGGGATCCTCGTCAGGACAACAATCGGCAACACTCACCGGATTGATGCGGATGTAGTGCCGCTTTATGCCGGGCACCAGGGTCCCCTGCGTGGTGACCGTCCAGGCCTCCACGTGGCACTCGAGGAAATCGGCGTAGTCCTCCAGGAGTTGCGCTGTGGCTTCGTCTCCGCGCTCACGCGCGAAGCAGGCGGCACATACCAAACCGGCAATTTTTACGGCGATGGTCGAAGGGGAGTACCCGGAAGCTTCTTCCCATCTTTCCTGGGCCGTGGCAGGGCCGTGAAGAATGAGGTTTGTGGCTGCTCCCATCACCATGGAATATGGATCGAATCCGGCAAGCGCGCCGCACTCGTGCATCCGCCACGCTAGAACGATGGGGTAGGCGATTTCGTCCAGCTGAATGCCGCGCCAGTAAGGCTCTCCATCTAACCAGAAGTTTTGCGGAAACCCGCCGTCCGCTTGCTGGCAGGCGGCGAGGTAAATCAGAGCTCGCAAGGGCGTTTCCGTGTGCCCGCAAGCTAACAGAGCGGTGGCACTCTGCACCATATCGCGGGTCCACACCAGGTGATAGCCACCTGTATCCTCATCTCCTTTCATCTCTCCCCAAGGAATGGAAAGCGAAGCGATGAATGCACCGGGGAAATTCTTGTCTTCGTGCGCGAGCAGCAGGCTCACGCTGCTGTCGTAAAGCCTGCCCTGGTCACCGGAAGCGCGTTGCAAGGACAACGTCTTGCGGGTGGGTCGCGACCATTGATCGACGTAACGCTCGCGCTGCTCCTCGAAGGGCAGTCCCAATCCTTGCAAAAGTGTGGTGACAGCGTTTTGCAAACTGTCTCCCAAGGCCAGACCCAGAGTAAGTTCGTCTTTGCCCGCCAACTCCAGTTCTCCCATCAGCGCGATGTTGCCGTCGGGCGCCTGGTCGAACTCCCAATCCATTTGCAAATTCTCATCCAGGTCCGTCCAGCCGTCGCTTTGCCCCACGTAACCGCAGGACAGGCGGCTAAAAGGCAGCGTGGCCGCTAGTGCCAGCCACGTCCCGTGTTTCTCGGCCGCCAGAATGCTCCGCCCAGCTGCTTCCACGACGTAGCCACTGTTCCCCCACCCTCCGACCTGCAGGTGTGGGGCGCACAAGGCGTAGAGGCGAAGCTGAGACAGAAACTGAGGATCGCCCTTCAGCTTGGTATGTTGGAGAACGCACGATAGGTGTGGGTCCGTGATGATTTCCTTTTCAATCTGGTAGCGACCGTCGGGGTCGGAGTTCACGACACGATATGCGAGCGCATTCGCCCAGGGGCGCTCCATCCGCGTATGGAGATGGCGCTTCTCTTCATGGAAGAACGTCTTCCCATCGGTGATCAAGTACTGAAGGTCGCGAATCTGCGGCCGGTCAAGTGTGGGGTAATAGGTTTCGGTGATAATGCCATTCCAAAGAGTGACCCAGAGACGGCTGGAGGTGGCGTAGGCGGTCCCTACACCGTCCTTGGCTCCATTCGTCCATCGAGGTTCAATACCTGGGCCGCCGAAAGCGGTTCGATTGCCACGAAACTTTGCCAAAGCGCTCCTAGGCCGCAGATTTTGCAAACATTCCGGGCTGCATTATCTCAGTGTTCGAAACTGCGCATGTCGGGTGATTGATTTCCCAATCGACGGCCGACGATCGATCAGAAGGCAGGGTGCGGCCCTGCCTTCGTACGAATTGGTGACTACCAAAGTATTTTAATAGCCAGCTGAATCTCCCGCGCCGGCCCCACAGAATCGAGCTGCCCGAAGCTTCCGATCGGGGCTCCGGAGCCGTCGAACGGCTGGAGGTTGTCGACCGGAGCAGTGAAGTTAGCACGATTCAATATGTTGAAGAAGTCCGCCCGGAACTGGATATCAAAGCTCTCCGAAATTCTGGCGATCTTCGTGTCCTTGAGCATGGAATAATCGATGTTGAACAATCCAGGTCCGATGACTGTGTTGCGCCCCAGATTGCCCAGAAGATTGATACAAGTAAGAGGATTGGGCGCGGGGAGACTCGGATTGGCATTCTGATAACGCGTAAAGAAACCCTGATCACAATTCGCGTTCGCGAAAGCCTGGTTGGGCGCAAAAGCATTGGTGAAGCAATTCGGGTTGATATATTGGAGATTGCCGGTGCGCCCTGCGGATGGATTGATCAGTGAGCAACCGGGAATAACATTCGGTATGGCAATGGGTTCGCTGTTGCCCTGTCCCAGTAAATCTCCGCCGGCACTGATCGGCCAGAGAGGAGTGCCGTCGCTCAACGAGGCGATTGCGGCCACTTCCCATCCTCGGGCAATCCAACCAAGAGGCCCGCGTAACGTGGCGGGTGTGGGCACTTGCCACAGGGCATTGATCACCAAATTGCGTCCGACATTAAAGTCCGATAGCCCCTTGATGATTCCCGGATCCCACCACGGAACCGTGGGACTGACGTCACCAGCGAAGTTGTCACCCGCAAAGCTTCCGGAGGACGTGTCTTCGGTCTTACTCCAGGTAAACGCGCCTTGCACTTGGAACCCGTGGCTCATTTGCTTGACGACGTTCACCTCGAGAGCGTCGTACCAGGATCTGCTTTGCCAAACGGTAGTCTGAATTAGTCCGGCGGCACTGATATTCGGATTTATCTTTGCCGAACACTCCGAGACGCACGCCGGGCCGCCCGGGATTCCACTGTTGACCGGGTTAGGAAATATCCAGCCAGCCGAACTCAGGGTTGGAAATACCGTATTGAGATCGTCCAGTTGGAATGGGTTGTGGTATCCACGGGAACCCGCGTAGGCAACCGTCATCGCGATATTCCCAGGCAACTGCCGCTGGACGTTGAGGTTCCATTGATAGATGTAATTGCGCGGGGGGTTGGGCTGGACAAAATTCCACGCCTGGTTTGCAATCGGCGGGTTGGTCAATGCCGCAGTGGCGGTCGGCCCATGCGGAAAATCTCCCACGGCCACGCAAGCCTGTCCGTTGGCAAAGGCGCAGCCGGTGGCTTGAGAGGCCACGTGGAATGGAGAGGTTTGCGCATTATTGATGGCCAGCTCATAGGGAAGAGGAAGGGCGTCGAATATTCCGAAGCCTCCGCGAACCGCGGTCTTTCCGTCGCGGAAAGGGTCCCAGGCAAAGCCGATCCGCGGCTCGAAGTTTTTGGTAGTAGGGTTCTTCGTAAAAAATGAGTGGCTGAACGGACCGGTCGCCGGATTGGTGCCGGGCGTCGGCAAGTTTTGAACCAGGCCGTGAGCCTCGGTCGGAATGGTTTCGAATTCGTAACGCAAACCCAGGTTTACGGTCAGGTTCGAACGAACTTTCCAGTCGTCCTGAAAATACACGCCCGGGACCGTCGTCAGAATTTCGTGAGTCTGTATATTCGCAGGGTTGATGGGTCCGACCACGGTCCGGGGACTGTTCTCGAGCAATAGCGCCAAGCTGTTAAACGTGGCGCTGCCGTCCTCGATGAACGGGGCGAAAAGATCTTCGCGATATCGGATGAAACTGGCTCCGAACTTCAGATTGTGGTTCCGTATGGTGCGTGCGACATCGTCGTACACCTGATAAGTCTGATTCGTGTAGTTCTGAACAGATTCGCCGTTGAGGCCCCCTGTGAATGTTGTGAGGTCCGGCTCGATGATTCTCGGCGCGAAGGATCCGGGAAAGATCCCAAACGTCGTGTCGGCAGCCGCCGGATTGATCGCACTGAAGGTTGTCTGGCCAAATGCGAACGTGCGGTTATATCCAAAGCGAAGAATGTTGACCATGTTCGAGCCGAACGTATGCGTCTCCTCGAGCGAGCCGCCTTGCCGGCCGACTTCAAATCCGGTCAATACGTTGTTCGTGGCGTCGGGCTGGCTGAACAGCGAGTGGTCAAAATAGTAGTTCACGTTCAAGCTGTCTTTGTTAGAGATCTTGATGTCGCCTCTTCCGGTGCCATAATTCTCAGGCACTACTTGCTGGCCTGCGAAGGCAAAGAATCCCGTATCGCCGTTGCCGATCAACCCGGCGTTGGGCTGTTGATAGAACGTAAGAAACCGCGCAATCTGATTGTCGACGCACGTGTTCGAAACACCTGGATCCAATATCGATGATCCGCCCGGGCACGAGGTCACCACGGGAGCGCCGTTATTCAGGATACCGAGGCGGGCATTGGCAGAGGGCACTTTGGCTTCATGGGTGATGCCCTGGCTCTGACGAAGTCCTTCGTAGTCGCCAAAAATGTAGATTCTGTCCTTCAGAATCGGCCCTCCCGCGGACCCTCCGAATTGGTTGCGAATAAAGTTCGGCTTCGCGGTGCCGGTCGAGTTGTCAATGAAAGTTGCCGCGTCCACCGCGCTATTGCGCGCGAACTCATAGGCGCTTCCATGGAACACATTGGCTCCGGACTTCGTGACCGCATTGATGACCCCGCCCGAGGTGAAGCCGTACTCCGACGAATAGTTGTTGGTCAGGACTGAAAACTCCTGAATGGCGTCAACGCCGAGGTTCTGGCCGAGCACGCTTCCCGGTCCCGCATTCGAGTAATCATTGATGATAAGACCGTTCAGGCGATAGGTGTTCTGCGTGGGGCGATTGCCGTCGATGCTCAACTGCAGGCCCAAACCCCGAGCGTGAGCGCCCACTTGTGTTACCACCTCCTGGGTTCGAACGGAAACGACGCCGGGTTGAAGCGTAGCCAAAGAAGCCCAATCGCGGCCGTTCAACGGCAGCTCCACAATCTGCTCGGCCACGACGTTGTTGCTGATGGTTGAGTTCGTCGTCTCAACGATCGGGGCCGCACCACTGACGCGTACGACTTGCTGAACTTCCCCCACGCTCAAAGCGAGACTCATTTCCTGCTTGGCGCCGACTGTAAGCGTCACCTTTACTATCGCGGTGCTAAAGCCCGGAGAGGATACCGTTACTTCGTAATCTGCGGGATTGAGGTTCGGTATGCTGTATGCACCGGTAGCGTTTGTGGTCGTGTCAGTGGCTATTCCGGTGGCGACGTTTTTGGCTGAGATATTTGCGTTAGGAATAGCTCCGCCCTGAGCGTCGCTGATGGTGCCAGACAGCGTCGCGCCTGTTACTTGCGCGCGCAGGGGAACGGAGATCACTACAGCGATGCAAAGAATCCCCGTAAACAACATGTACCTGACGTTCCTCGAACTCATTGATGAACACCCCTTGTTTTATTTTTCAATCTCTCTTTCCATACGCTGAAAACACCCCTAAGCTTCCGCTTTTTTGGAAAAATGAGTTGGTCCTTGCAACGATCTACCCTGCATTGCCCTGAGAGAATGCAAAGAGACTAGAAGGCCCCAGGCCGCGCCGTCCGCAAATCCACTTCAGTCAACCCAACAGACCCAAACCTTTAACTCAGTGCCGTGAGAGCGCCTTACACGGCGGGCCAAAGGAGCGTTGCGGATTCACTTCACATAACCGTGCGGGCGGGCGGAATATTCCCGTACAAAAGAGAAAATCAGCCGGAAAGCAGTCTTCGCATAAATCGGTTTAGGGTTTTCGTCGCACCTAGCTCGGCTGATTATTCTGTTTCCCGGCCAGCGCGAACGGGGCCACCTCCTTCCTTTGTGGCCTTGAACGATAGACAAGCGGGTTTCCGGAATTAGACGGGCACTGCGCGAGTCTACTTATATGACAGCGCACTACGGTGTGGCGCAGCGATTCTTCTTATCTCTCTGATAGCGCGCCGCTCCTACAGCAGCGAACGCCGATGAGGTTCTTGAACAATTCGAAAGGAGGTCGCGCAGATGCTCGTCGTGGCTTCCGGCGGGACAGGAAAGCAAGTCCGCCACGCGCTGCAGGAATTATTGATTCTCCAATGGAGGTGGCTCGATGCGTGTACGTCTGAGTAGTTTGGTGGCTCTCTTATCGCTGCCGGCGCTGACTGCACCTGCCTGGGCTAAAAACCAGACAGCTGATATCAGGCTTAATAAGCCCGCCGCGATCGAAGGCATATCTCTCCAACCCGGCAAGTATCACATCGTCGTTTACGAAGAGGGCACCGAGGTGAAATTCATTCGCGACGGTAAGATCGTGGCCTATGTCCTGGCCAACTGGGTAAGACTCGATAGGAAGGCGGAGCATTCGGAGCTCCGCCTGAGCGGAGATGAGGTGGATGAAATCGATTTCGCAGGCAAAGAAATGGCGATTACTTTTCATTTAAGTGCCGAACAGGGAGTGGCCACAAATGCGCAACGGCCAAACGAGGATGGCGAATAGACCTTATTTAGACGACTTCGTTCAAGAATAGTTCATGGCGCAATTGACGGCTGCTTTTCACGAGCCTTATCACCTGCTGCGTGGTGTGCCAAGCCTTGCAGAAGCTTGCCAAGACGCCGGTGTCTTCAGCTTCTTCACCTTTTCAGCGAGATGATTTCGGACGGACCTTCGGGCCTCAGCAAAACCCTTGGCCCTGAACCTCCGGCCGATTCGATGGAGCTATGGGACCCGCTTGATGTCGGTGACGTGAATCGTCCGTGTGTCTTTGTTTAAAGCCCCAATCACGACGACTTTCTCGGCGGCGAATTGCTCAGGTTTCCTCTGATCGTCAAGCTGATAAACAGTCTTCGTCGCGGCATTGAAGAGCACGAATTTGCCGCCCCCCTTGACGCAGCCGAGGGCACATTCCTTGGAAGTTTTTATGTTCATAGACTTCATCATTGCTTGGTGGGAACCCATCTTGGCGCACTGGTTGTCAGTGATTTCACCCGTGAAGGTCTGATCCTTCTGACTGGCGAAGCTGACGCCTCCAAGCATTAGGGCCACCGCAACAGCCGTAGCAATTCCACTTTTTGTCATCCTCTGCCGTCCTTTCTATCTCCTTCAATTTGAGAACCCGACAACTACCACAATTAAGAGTTATCCCTCTTGAGGCCGCGCGGCCCGTCGTCGTCTCGAAGCTAAGACTCGAAAGTCGCTAGTTTTATTCCCGAGGTCGCAAAACTCCGTAGACCATTTACCGTGTATGAGCGCGGCCTCAGAGTGAGTTGCGCCCCACTTGACCTGCGTAACCTAGTTGGGGAACGGGAGCCGGAAGTGAATGGCACGAGGCGGAATTAGATGGGCTCTGTACGAGTCTATTTCTATGACACACCTCAGGTGGGAAGGAATTCTTTTTGATCTTGTCGACTACGCCCGCGTTTTCACGATGAGAGAGACGATGAAGTGTGTGGAAGATTTACAGGACGAAATGATGCTGAAAACTCCATTACGTATTCTCGCGATGACAGCCCTTCTGGTGCTCGCGTGGATGTCCTACTAAGGCATGGCGCGGATACTTAGGCGATTAGTTCATCTAAGCCACGGGGAGAGGGCAGGAACAAATGTCTATAGGAAAACTGAAGATAGCCAAGCTAGATGAATTTATTGAACGAGAACTGCTGACCCAATTGATCAATGCTTCTCAGCGAGGCGAGATTGCTGCGACGATCTCGTGCGGAGTTTGGAACTTGCCATGGGCTCTTGAGCGAGGATTACTGCGTTCTCCAATTCCCGATCTTTTGCTGCTCTCTACGCAGGACACAATCTTTCTGTGGCAACTAGGCATTCGCGCAGACAATGAACTTGAGATCTCGTCGGGATTTGTACGCCGATTGTTCGCGAGAATCGCAGGAAACGAATAAAGTCGAGACTCTATCCTTAGCGATCGTCTGACGACGAGTGAAGCCAATCTCCGCGGTCACATATGATCGGTCGCCGATTACAAAATGCCCGGTACCCGCCAGCTAGCTAGAAGGATTCGCCAAAACGGCTAAAGAATTGCGTGGCAACACGAGATAAGCCACGGCAACACGAGATAAGCCACCGCCCCGGTTCACACTCGATCGATATGAAATGGCGCGGAAAGCGTTCTGCTCCGTAAGGGGATGCGCTATTTCTGCAGGAGAGCAGCGAGAGTTTGCATTTCGTCCACCGTGAGGTCAGAGATAGCGCAATACGTCATGCCATCCCGTGCCCAGAATAGGATGCTGTATCCCTGGCGGGTTTGCTGAGTGGCTTTTTCGGCGTATTTCTCTGGGGCCGTCCAAACGAACAGATTAATGGGATGCAATCTACGCTGATAGACCAAGGCCGCAACTGGGCGCCCATCGAGATAATCGAGCCTACCGCCGATAAGAGGGAATCCTTCCGCTGCAAAGTCGTTGACGGGAGGAGCAAACTCCAGCTTGCCGTTAAACCACGGTTTTACCGTATGCTGATCTGTAGACGTCACATCCGTCAGGTGATTGGCCATTAGCGAACGGAGATGGTCGGCCACGATTTCCTGCGTGATCATTTGCTCTCGTGAGGATTCCGAAGCCCTTCGGACAAGCCCCACTGTAATCACCGCGAACAGTACAACGGCGGCTATAGCCCCAGACCAGGCCCAGAGTGGAACCCGGTTACGGCTTGTTTCCGCTTTTTCCCGTGCGATCGCCCTTATCCTTTGTTGGAGATCTGGCGACGCTCGGAAATAGGGAACCTCTTCGCGGATCCTCGAACGAAGTTCGAGCGTATCTTGATGCATGGGTGAGCAGATCCGGCAATCCCCGAGGTGCCGCTCAATCTCCACAGTATGGACTACGTCGAGTTCACCATCGACGTAGCTCTCGATCAGGGTTTGAGCGTCTGTACAACGCACGTTCGTCCTCCGTCCCCGGTCACGGCAGCGATGCAATCTCGCAGCTTGGCTCGAGCACGCGCCAGCCGCGACATCACGGTGCCCACCGGTACGCCTGCAATCTCGCTGATCTCTTTATAAGAGAGTCCTTCGAGTTCCCGCAGTACAATCGATTCCCGGAACTCGGCCGGCAACTGTTGCAGGGCCTGTTCGAGGACATCCCGACTCGCGTTCTCGTTAAACATCCGTTCGGGGTTAGGCACCGAGCTCTCCTGAGTGTGTACCCCTTCATCGAACTCCACGGTGAGATCCCGCGTGGAATATTTCCTGAGCCACGTATAACAGGTATTCCTAACGATTGTGAGTATCCAGGAGCGGCCGTCCCCGCCGTGAAAGCCTGCGAAGCCCTTCCAGGCACGGAGATAGGCCTCTTGTACCAGATCCTGAGCATCCGTGCTGTTCCGAACCAGCCATCGGGCTAGGTTAAAGGCCGCATCCAGGTGCGGCAGGACGACCTCTTCAAATCGCGCTGACCGATTATCTGCTGTCACCGTTTTCCCTGTCTGTTTGTAAGACTCCCTACTGGGCGCTTTATTCCCAAATGACCTGGACGGGAATATTTCTTCTCGAAGCGTACGTTCACCTACAAGCGCCAGCCCAGGGCAGCCGACCTTGCGATCAGTCTGAGGAAGCTAGTCGGTTGGCGCACGGTAGCCGGTCTTGGCATACACAGTGAGTGGTGGCAGGCCTTTGGGTGGGACCAACTTCACTTTGATTTTTCGCCACGCACCGCCGCGCTTGGCGTCGTTCGGTTTGTATCCCAAAACATACTGATTCCGGAGTTCCATACCAATCTTCGACGCGATATCCGGCAAATCATTTAAGTCAGACACTGGGAACACTCTGCCACCGGTCATCTCGGCGAGTTCGGAGAGCAGCGTAGGTCCGTAGCGCTCTTCATCACTTCTACTCATATCATTTGCATCGAAGACTCCCATTACGTAGAGCTGGCAGTCGGCCTCCTTCATGAAATTGCGAATGTCCCTCTCATTGTATCGACTGTGGTTATCGCCCCCGTCGGAGATGACCAGCAAGGCCCGCTTGCCATTGCTTGCACTTCGCATCTGACTCAAGCCGAGATAAATTGCATCCAGCAACGCTGTTTGTCCTTTGGCGGCCGTAAGCATCATTCGGTTTTGCAGTTCGTCCACACTGGGCGTGAAACGGCTTGTCAGTTCGGCCCGATCGTTAAAACTGACCATGAAAAATTCATCGCGCGGATTGGCGGTCTTCAGGAATTGCACCGCTGCCTGGCGTGCTCTGCCGATCTTGTCCGACATGCTGCCGCTCATGTCGAAGATGACACCAATTGAGATCGGCACGTCTTCGCTCGAAAAGGTTGCAATTTCCTGCTCTCTGCCATCTTCAAATACCCGAAAGTTCTCCTTCTCCAAGCCGGTGACGAGGCGATCGTTTGGATCAGTTACCGTCATGTTGACGAGTACCAGCGACACATCCATCTGGATCGGCTTGCTAGAGTTTTGCGCAGGCTCTCGGGAAGATCGGATTGGTGGTTCCGGACCGGTTGTCTGCGCGACCGCTGGGAACGGGAGCAGCACGCAAACTGCCAGGGCTAAGGAGCAAGACCAGGAAACCGTGTTCTTCGTATTTAGTCGCTGAGATTGCATCGGCTTTCAACATTAAGGACTGTCCCACAGAGGAAATATTCCCGAGAAGGCGCTTGCTGGACAATAGATCGAGTGATCGTCCATGTGTACTTCAGGACGCGGGTTTGGCCGCAGTGGCCCTGATCTCATGGACGATCTCATTGAGGACATCGGAAAACTCTCGCGGACGCAAAGCAGGAGCCCCGAAGCACTCTGTGCCAACCCTGAGGACGGGCACCCACCAACAGCCGATTTCAACGGGCAGCGCGTAGAACAAAGTGGTACGCGAGCCCGATAGGGCGGCACCAAGCCAATCGGTGCTTCTTCCTTCGATTCGATGCATGGTAAGCACAATGTCGAACTGCTTCTGGTTCAACAATTCCTCGAGTCCTCGCTGTGATCTGGCGAAATGGCACCGACACGCTTTCCTTTCTAATTGTCGTTGAGATAGAGAAAACACCTGAGGGCCATCACCCACTAAAAGAACCTCAACGCTGGATGTCTCATTCAACATGTCGCGAATCCTGAAACTGCAGAGCCGGCGAAAGTCCGTTCGAGTTTGTCAGTACGAACAAACTCCAGTTCGCCTCCTAACCAAGGCCAAACTATTTTGCTTTCTCAAATGAGGACGAGAGACTGCGTCGATTTATTCCTCTAAGGTCCCCTGAATCCCGCGCTTCCCGTTTCATTGCGGGAATATTTGGCGCCAAGCAGTGGTCAGATAGTTGAGGGATGATTCGTGTATGGGTACTGCTAAGAGCCCAACAACGAAGTTCTGGGAGCTAACTAAGCGAAAGCAGTGTGCTGACCCAAAGCATCATGTGAAGCGCTGCGTCACGGAGTGTTGCCGATGCACCGGGATTTCTAGGCGGGAATACCCGACCCGCACTGCGAGTCCTATTTTGTGGCTGGAGAACTTCGAGTTGAGGTTCCGGATAGCTGGACTTTCAGCCAGGAGATCACATGGCAGACTACACGATCATTCTGAAGCATCGGGAAGAAGTGGCGGAAGACACTATGGCTTTCCGCTTTGACATCACCGGGACTGGCTATACGTTCAAAGCCGGTCAGAACGCAGCGTTTACTTTGCTTGATCCGCCAGAGACGGATATCGCCGGCAACACCAGAACACTTTCCTTTGCAAGTTCACCGAACGACCTCAGCTCAGTAATCGTCGCAATGCGAATGCGAAGGAGCGCCTTCAAAAACAGCCTGAGAGCACTTCCCTTGGGATCGAAATTGAGAGTGAGCTCTGCCATAGGTTCGTTCAATTTGCACACGGACAGCACCAAACCCGCCGTTTTTTTGGTGGGTGGGATAGGCATTACACCCGTTCTCAGCATTCTCGCGCACGCCGCAGCGCGAGCTCTGCCTCACCAGATTTACGTCTTCTACTCTAATCGCGATGCGCGAAAAGTGGCCTTTCTTGACGAACTCCAAAGGTGGGAGAAAACAAATCCCGCGTTCACATTCATTCCTACCGTGACGACTCCCAATGGTTCTGTTTGGCCTTTCGAGCACGGCCGGATTGACGCCCAAATGCTAACGCGTTACATAGCTGAGGTTCACAAACCGGTTTACTACGTTTGTGGTCCTCCGGAAATGGTTACGGCCATGCAGAAACTGCTGTACAGCCTTGGTGTAAATGAGGATAACATTAGGAGCGAAGAGTTCGGTGGCTATTGATCGGCCTTGAAAGGCTGGTTCAACCTTCCCGACGAACCGAAAAAGTTAGTCTTTTACGGTTGACGAGAATTGCTTCCTTAAACAAACCTCGCATAAGCAATCCGCGAATCGTGGCAGCAAGGCATCAAGTGCGGCCGACGTTAGTGGCACGTTCTCGCACCAATATCCCTTTTCCTGATGACAAGAAAAGGGCCTTCCGCAGCACGGGCACACCTTTTCTATTATGGCGGGCACGGTGGAAATGCTCTCCCAGCTACTGCTCAACGGCGTGAAAATTTAACAGGCTCGAAGTGCCCTGGGTGATCGCAGCGTATTTCCTGCCTAAGAATTCGTACCCCCAAAACAGGAACGCTCCACCAACCAGCGTGCTCACTAAAGAAGCACGGTAATAGGGCACTGCTGCTGCGTAACACGCAACCAGCCCAGCCGGAGTGTGCGGGTAGAGTCTCCATCCGATCCAGACACCGAAGTTGCTGATCAGAAAGAAACCAGTTGCCCCAGCAACTGAACACCCCGCAAAACGGCGTACTGAGAAGCTCTGGCGCAGTAGCCCTCCGATCCAGGCCATGGCGGCGCATCCGAGTAAAGTGATCGCGTGTTCCCATCTCACTTCCATGCGATAGAAGCGCGTGATCAGAATCCAATCGCATATAGCCAGAACCAAGACAGGAAACCAGATCGCATCGCGATTCTTCAGACGAGCACCGCTGAACAGCAGCGCCCCAAATACGGGAGTAAACCCAGGCGCGTGTGAGTTCACTAAGAATCGCGTAAACGCGGAAAGCACAAAAATCAAATAGATCATCTCCGTCTCCTCGTCGATTTTGAGTTGCGCCAGCGACGCCAAAGCCTGTGGTCTTGGTCTAGGTTCGGAGCGGCTGGGTTGATCACGACCGTGACGCTCAGCCAGGGAAACTCCTGCCCAATGAGGTGAGCAAGTTGGGTTCGCACGATCTTCTGCTCGGGAAGACTCAGCGCAGAGCCCACCAGGACATCAACGCTGGGCAGCACTCCTTGCTGAATCAGCCACTTTGCCATCGGGCCGGGTCTCAAGTCCGGGCTCGCGAGGGTAATGAGGTGCCGTCCCTGGCGAAAGCACTCCAGCATGAACTGCTTCTTTTCTTCCGGGTCTCCGAGATCGTGAAAGCTGATGGTTGCGCTTTCGTCGAGGTTGATGCAGGCGTAGGCGGCAGCAAGCTGCACTGAACTAATGCCTGGATGTATGTGGACCTCGAAACCCGCGAGGGCACGCATTAAGCCTTTGAGTCCCGACGACAAACACGGATCGCCGACGCGAGGAACCGCCAAGAACTTGCGAGTTCTCTTTGCCTCGCGCACAGCCGCTCGCGTGGCTTGAACGTAGTTGCGCACGTCTTGGAGAAAGACTTTCTTGCCCTCAACGCAATCACGCACCGGCAATAAGTCCATGTCCCAACCCAGAATGATGTCGGCTCTTTCGATAATTTCGCGCGCTTCGGGCGTGACCAATTCAGACGCGCCCGGCCCGACCCCCACTAAAGCCGCTTTCAATCTGGTGCGCGTCGGCATTAGGCTACCTTCCGCCAGAGATCAAGCTCGGTGCCAAATGAGCAGCGACGCGGATGAATGAGCGCAGCCATTAGCTCGACTCCGGCAACCAAGCGTGGTCCGGGACGATGAAACAGGCTGCTCTCAAGAGCGAATACGCGCCCCTCGCGGACGGCAGGAAATTCCTTCCACGGTGAAAGATCGCGAAGGCCAGTCCACTCGGCCACGATCCGACTCTGAGACAAGCTACAAGGCAACAGAAACAGCACTTCTGGGGCTTCTTCTCGTAAGAGATCAACTTCGATTCGGGAAGACACGTCTGTTTCGCTTCCCAGGCGTGGATCGCCTCCAGCCAGACTGACCATCCGACTAATCCACTTGCCACCGGACATAAGAGGATCAAACCAACTCAAACAAAAGACGCGAGGTCGGTATTCCGAAGCCATGTCCTTCTCTATCTGGTCGAGCCGCGTACCGAGTTCAGCGACTAACCGTTCAGCTTGAGTGCTGCAGCCGGTAGCCGCCCCGACATCAAGAATGTCCTTAAACAGTCCCGAAAACCCGGTCGCCGAGAGCGACAGCCACTTTGCGTCTAGCTTCATGCTCTCCAGGGTACAAACGGTGCGATCACGATCTACGGCGCATACGCTGCATTGTTCCTGGGTGATAACCAAATCGGGATTCAGGCTCTCGAATAACTCGGTTTGGATCAGGTATAAGCTGTGCCCTGACGCCGCACTTGCGCGTACTTTCTGGTCGATCTCGTAGCTACTGAGGTCCGGGCCAAGGGTCGTAGCCGTAAGGCGTGGCCGATTTACGATCTCAGCGGGATAGTCGCAGTAGTGTGAGATTCCAACGATGTTTTCAGCCAATCCCAGCGCACACAGAATCTCGGTTGCGCTCGGCACCAGCGAAACGATTCTCATACGCATCCTCGTTTCTTTACCTTCTTGACGCCCAGAAGGATGCCTACAACTGTCAGAATCGCGTTGGCGACTCCGTCAACGGCACTTTTATACGCAGTTCTGAAGCGAAGACACTACGACGGCTTAGGCCAACTATGACGTTCGTTGGTTCAAAGACATCGTCATCGACTCTCCCTTAGAAGCCGATTCGATCAGTTGTAGGCGGTTGGTCGGTCTCCTGACTCACGCATCAACGAGTTCGAGCAGCCTTCCCAGATAATTCCAGTGGCTACTTCGCTCGACTCTCCGCGCTTACAGTGGCGGGGCCGTGCCGGATTCTCACCGGCTTCCCAAATCACCAACCGTTCATGCTTATAAGACAGGGAGAACCCTCTAGTCAAGTGAATCATCATCGTCTGCCTGTGGCAGAAGAGGATGGGTAAAAGCTGAGGGAGCCTTCTAGGAGCCAAGGGGACATGAGGACGCTGTTAGATCAGCGGCTCTAAACGCAAAGAGAGAGGCACGCATTCATTTCGTGCATCGGTTTGCGAGTCCTCCCTGCTCTGGAGTCTTAAGGGCGTTTCTCGGTACCGACCCGGCTTGCAGCCGACTTATTGTGGCTAAAACGCTTTGACAAGCATCTTCTACGACTGTAAGTAGTTGGTTTCGTATTGACAAGCAGGATGCTCGGGAGGGAACTAATGAGAGGCGCCGTAGCCGGAATAACAGGCAAACGCCTCAACGAAGTTGGCCAGCGGCTTTTGACACTGCTCACCAGGTTCTTGACGTCACGCGACCTGGAGGAAAGCAAAGCCTGGCTTGAAGAAGCCCAACGCGTCGCCCATCTTGGTTACTGGGTATGGGACCTTGAGACGAATGGCCTGATCTGGTCGGACGAGACCTACCGCATCTTTGGGCTAACGCCACGGGAAGAACTCATTGACTTAGACAAGGTACGCGAAATGATCCACCCTGATGATCGCGAAGCTGTATTTCGTACAGCGGAGGAGGCCATTCGTTCTGGAGGGCGCGCTGATTGTGAACATCGGCTCCTTCGCCCCAACGGGGAAATGCGGATCGTGCACAGCCTGAGCGATTTGAAAAAAGACTCATCGGGACGGCCCTACCAAATGTTCGGTACGACCCAGGACATCACAGACCGGAAACGGGCAGAGCAGGCATTGCAGCAAACGCAGATCTATCTTCGCGAAGGGCAGCGCCTGGCTCGTATGGGGAGCTGGGCATTCAACGATTCAGGTCTCTATTGGTCTGACGAGCTGTACCAAATTTTTGGCTTGGATCCGGGGAACGGGGCCCCCACGGTTGAGCAACATCTGGCCATCGTTCATCCACAAGACCGAGCCTCCATGGCTGAAACGATTGAGACGATGTTTCAGCAACATTGTGGCTGCGACGTAACAAAGCGAATTGTTCGACCAGACGGGCAGCTGCGCTACGTTCGCTGCGTGGCTATTCCCGTCATCGAACAGGGAGTTTTCGAAGGTTTTCGCGGGACCGCCATAGACGTCACCGAGCAGGAGTTATTGACGCGGGAGTTGCGGCGGGAGCAAGCATACCTCTCGGAGGCGCAAAGCCTCGCCCATATCGGCAGTTGGGCAACGAATTTCGCCACAGGGCAAATTCTTTATATATCGGATGAAACGTTTCGTTTGTATGGCTTCGATCCCCGTCAAGGTCCTGTTCCATACGAACGCCTTTACGCCACTGTTCACCCGGAAGACGAACCGGCTGTGAGGTCAGATCTTGAGAATGCAATCCGCACAAGCACCGATTATGACCACGAATTCCGGATTTGTCTTCCCGACGGCAGCATCAGATTCCATCGTGCCATAGGACATCGCAATCCTGCTGGAGAAATCGGGGAGTACGTCGGTATCACCATGGATATAACCGAGCTAAAGCGTGCCGAGGAGGAGCGCGAAAGGCTGCGGCAGCTGGAGGCCGATCTGTCGCATATCAACCGCGTCAATATGATGGGAGAACTGGCCGCTGCGCTGGCACACGAAATCAAGCAACCCATTGCCGCTTCGATCACAAGTGCAAACGCTCTCTTGCGCTGGCTGGCACACGATCCACCCGATCTGGAAAGGGCACGGGCAACAGCTGCCAGGATTGAGCAGGATGGAAATCGTGCAGCTGACGTTATCAACAGTTTGCAGTCGTTCTACAAAAAAGGCGTGCACCCTAAACGTGAGATAGTCGACATCAGGGCGATCATTCTTGAAATGGCCGCTCTGCTCAAAACCGAAGCGATTCGGCACTCTGTAACGATTCATTCCGCAATCGACTCAGATACGCCTAAAATCCTGGTTGACCGCGTGCAGCTTCAACAGGTGTTCATGAACCTGATGCTAAACGCGATCGAAGCTATGAAAGACAGCGGAGGCGCATTGACGATTATGGCGCGACCGAATTCTCAAGGTCAGATAGTCGTCTCGATCAGCGACGCCGGCGTTGGATTGCCGCAGGAAAGTACTGAACAGATCTTCGATGCGTTCCATACGACGAAACCTGAGGGAACGGGTATGGGTCTGGCTATTACCCGCTCGATTGTGGAAGCTCACGGAGGGCGGGTGTGGGCCACTGCCAATCAGGGGCCGGGCGCAACCTTCCATTTCACGCTCCCTATCGAAGCTGAGGCGCATGCATGAAATCCGCGGCCACTCCCATTGTGTTCATCATTGATGATGACCGGGGCATGCGTCAGGCGATCCAGGATCTCGTCGAGTCAGTGGGCCTACGCGCTGAATCCTTCGCAACGGGCAAGGAGTTTCTGAGCAGCAAAGCCACCAATGGCCCGAGCTGTTTAGTACTGGATGTGAGACTGCCGCAGATGAGCGGGCTCGATTTCCAGCGCCAATTGGCCGACACAGGTATGCAAATCCCCATAATCTTTATCACGGCGCATGGAGATATTCCGATGTCTGTCAGGGCATTGAAGTCAGGCGCCGTGGAATTCCTAACGAAACCTTTCAGAGACCAGGATCTGCTGGACGCAATTCAGCAGGCCCTCCAACGTGACCGTGCCGCGCGGGAGCAACAGGCCGAAATCCACGACTTGCAAGAGCGCTATCACGCATTGACCGCACGAGAGCGTGAGGTTATGACTCTTGTGGTCTCGGGAATGCTCAATAAGCAGGTTGCGTCCGAAATCGGAGCCAGCGAGGCCACAGTAAAAATCCACCGAGGCAACGTCATGCGGAAAATGCAGGCCGGATCGGTAGCTGATTTGGTCCGTATGGCCGACAAGCTCAAACTCTCCGCTCGTCAATAGCTTACTCCTGCTCTGTAGCCGGTCTGCTTATTCCGATGGCTTTCCGCTCCTAATCGACTAGCACCTTAGTAGTAGTTCGCGCGACTAAGGCCTGATTGTGCCTTTTTGTGGATAGCGTCATCCTTCGCGCGTGGGCAGCAGGAAAACTCAAGACAACAGCAATCGTCGCTCGCTCACGCGCGTCGTCGTTACTTCGTTCTGATTGTAGAAACTCATCGAAGGAGAGACACACAATGGCAACGGGGAAAACGATCACGGAGAGAGACGGGATTAGAACAATCACCACCCACTATATCGATGGAGAATTCGTTGAATCCCACGGCCGCGAAGTCATGGACATTATCAAGCCGACCAACGGCAAAGTAATCGCCCGCGTCACGCTGGGCGACGAGGAAGATACGCGGCGCGCCATCGCCGCGGCCAAGCGCGCATTGGCCAGTTTCGGTCGGACAAGCAAGGAAGAACGCTTGCGTTACTTGCGCCGGTTACATAAGGCTGTGTCCGACCACGTCGACGATCTAACCGCTGTCATGATTGAAGAGTACGGTGGAGTCGCCCAGTTCGCCCGGCTTATTGTGGAGTCGGGGGTCAACGCCTTCGCCGCGGCTGAGAAAGGGCTTCAAGAGCTGCCGTTGACACAAAGCTGGGGCAAGACGACGGTGACGCTGGAGCCGGTCGGTGTTGCCGGCCTGATTACGGCGTGGAACGCGAATGCGCTATTCATTTGCCTGAAGCTGGCATCGGCGGTCGCGGCTGGTTGTACGGTCGTGATCAAGCCGAGCGAGATGAGCTCGCTGCAGACCCGGGTGATGGTTGAGGCTCTGAATGCTGCCGAGCTACCCAAGGGTGTTTTCAACGTAGTGACGGGCCTCGGTACCGTCGTCGGCGCTGAGATGGTGCGCAATCCCGACGTCGCGAAGATATCGTTCACAGGTTCAGTTGCCGTCGGACAACAGATCATGCGCGATGGCGCCGCGACCATGAAGCGCGTCACGCTCGAACTGGGCGGTAAATCGCCCTCGATCCTGCTCGATGATGCCGCGCTCGACCGGGCGATTCCGGCGGCTCTCGTCATGGCCTTCATGAACAGCGGACAAGCCTGCGCTGCCGGGACGCGCCTCCTCGTGCCGAAAAGCCGGCTCGACGAAGTAAAGCGGGGAATACGAACCGCGATGCGCGCTTTTACAGTCGGCGATCCAGCCGATCCCAAGACCGCCATTGGACCGATGGTGTCGCAGAAACAGTACGAGCGCGTACAGTCTTATATCCGCAAAGGCATCGAAGAAGGAGCGGAGGTTCTCGCGGGTGGCGAGGGTCATCCGGAAGGTCTCAAAGCTGGTTATTTCGTTAAGCCCACAGTATTCGTAAACGTGAAAAATGATATGGCCATTGCCCAGGAAGAGATCTTCGGTCCCGTCCTATGTGTCATCGCTTATGACTCCGAGGATGAGGCGATCCGGATCGCAAACGACTCTAAATATGGTCTCCACGCAGCTGTCCTCGGG
>Ga0210394_10001865_pt1 | contig 31369 bp, 34 predicted proteins | sample IncBWC12MmetaG_FD_160121 | JGI IMG/M metagenome (GOLD analysis project Ga0210394, IMG submission 160121) | Forest soil microbial communities from Barre Woods Harvard Forest LTER site, Petersham, Massachusetts, United States - Inc-BW-C-12-M | ecosystem: Environmental > Terrestrial > Soil >... | reverse complement strand
GACAATCTGCAGCGGCGAGGCGGTCTCGGGGATGCCGGTATTCGGGTCCACCGGCAGCGCGACGTGCGACCCGGTGACGAAAACCCGCTGCGGCGGTGGCGTCGCCGCCGATGTCGCAGCGCCGGCGCCCGGCGTCGGCGTAGTGGCACAGGCCGTCAGCACCGATGCCACCAGCAGTGCTGCAACCCATCGATGATCAATGGCCATGTCGGCCTCCAGGAACTTGAGCACAATGCATCGTACGGCGGTGCTCCGCAACAATGAAACAGGGCGGCAGGCAGCGTTGATTTTCACCCGAAATGCTGCACGATGGCACCTACGGCCCGGCGATCGGCCTGGGCCATCGACGAGGAGCCAGACGTGACCGTGACCGGTGGCTGTTTGTGCGGAGCGGTACGATATGAGATCGGGGCGGCGCCGATCACCACCCGCGTTTGCTGGTGCCGCCTGTGCCAGCACATCGGCGCCGGCAGCGGCACGGTGAATGTATGCTTTGCCAGCGCCGCGACCAGGATTCAGGGCGAGCTGCGCGATTACATCAGCGTCGCCGACAGCGGCAACAGGATGCATCGGCGCTTCTGCCCGAGCTGCGGCGTGCACCTGTTCAGCGAGGCCGAGGCGCGCCCGCATCTGATTTTTGTGCGCGCCGGCACCCTGGATGATCCGGAGATCGGCAAGCCGCTCGCCAGCATTTGGCTGTCGGAGGCGCCGTCCTGGGCCTGTATCGACCAGGAATTGCCCCAGTTCGATCGCCAGCCGCCACCGGCCGGCTGACCGGGAACCCGGTCAACCGGGGCTATCCAATTCCGGATAGCGACGGTAGAGATCGTCGTTGTTGAACGCGACGCGGCGGTCGGATGCGAGGTAGCGGCGGATGCGCGGCCGCTCGAACACCGCCCGCTGCAGCGCGCGCAGGCGTGGCCGCGACCGTAGCGCGCGGACCGCAGCCCCGGGAAAGGCATAGCGCAGACCCGCGATCACCTGCGCCATCGACAGATCCACATAGGTCAGGCGCGAGCCCACCATCCACGCACCGCGCTTGCCGTTTCGGAGCAGCACGCGCTCGAAGTAGTCCAGGTATTTCGGCAGCCGGTGCCGCAGAAATTCCCTGCTTCGTCGCCGTGCCGCGGCCTTCTGCTGTTGGTAGTACAGCGCGCCGCCGAGCGGATGATGGGTATCGTGGATCTCGACGATGAAATCGTTGATCGTCAGTTGCAGCTGGTGGGTCCAGAATCTGCCGGCGGCACCGCGTGGCGCCAGTCGGTGGCGCTCGCCCAGAAATAGCAGGATGTTCGCGGTCTGCCCGATCAGCTGCCGCCCAGCCGCAAGACAAGGCACCGCAAACGGCGGCCGATCGATGCGTTCATCGTGCAGCAGACGGGCGATCGCAGCCTCGCCCCCGCCCTGGCTGTCGGGCACCAGGGCGACATCGATGTAGCTGGCACCGGCTTCCTCCAGCGCCAGTCGCACATACTCGGCGCGGCCCTGAATGCCGGGCCAATAGTAAAGCTGATAGATCATGTGTGCTGCACCTGCGGCGGTGCGCGTTCCGGGCGCGCATCCGGAATCAGAAGGACGATCGTGATCGTAAACACGCCGTTGCTGAAGGCTTCCATCCGGGCAGGGTCCGGATTGCTCATGCCTGGGGATCCTGCGCACGGATGCGCAGGTCCTGGGCACGCCCCTTCCATTGGCCGCCGCGACCCAGTCGGTACTGGATCGCGGAGTACAGGGTCGCCCCGGCATAGAACGATGCGACCGCCGGCAGGCACAGGCTCCAGAGCGGCGATAGCCGGTAGAATCGAAGCATCGGTGCGTAACTGATGCACATCAGCACCCAGGCCGCCGCGCCCAACGCCATCGACAGCGGCCGACCCGACAGCAGCAGCAGCGGCGGCAGCAGGTAAGTCAGGAACAGACCGGCCATGGTGGCGAGCAGCAGAACGTACGAGTGGCGTAATTGATTGAAGGCGGTGCGAGAAATCATGCGGCCGATCTGCGCGAAGGAGCCGTACGAGCGCGTGCTGCGCGCGCTATCAGTCAGGCCCAGCCAGATCGAACCACCGCCGGCTTTCACGGCATGCGCCAGCGCGCAGTCGTCGATGATCTGCGAGCGAATGGCCCGCAGTCCGTCGATGCGCTCGAGCGCCTGTGGGCGAATCAGCAGGCAGCCGCCGGCGGCGCCCGCCGTCCTGAAACGCTCTGATGCGGTCCACGCCGGGGGATAGAGCTTCAGGAAGAAGAAGACGAAGGCCGGAATCAGACATTTCTCGGCCCAGGTGGCCACCTGCAGCTTCACCATGCAGGACACCAGGTCGCGCCGCTGCGCGTCGGCGATGCTAACCAGGGTGGCGAGCTGATCGGGATCGTGGTGAATATCGGCATCGGTGAACAGCAGGTAATCCGGATCCAGCGCGCTCGCCGCCACGACGCCCTGCGACATGGCCCACACCTTGCCGCTCCATCCCACAGGGGGCGAGGCAGCGGCGATGACGGTCAACTGCGCCGATAAGCCGATGCCGGCCGCCGCAGCAACGGCGGCGCCGTGAGTTCCATCGCTGCTGCCATCATCGACGGCGACGACATGGAGGCAGCCGGCGAAACGCTGCTGCAACAGCGATCTGATCGCATCGCCGATGACTGGCGCCTCGTTGCGCGCCGGGATGATCGCCACCACCTTCCTGGCAGGATCGTGCGTCGCCGGCAGTGGTGTAATTTGGCGCGAGACGCGCCAAAATCCCCCGCGCGCTGCCAGCAGATACAGCCAGATGAGCAACGGCACGGCGGCGAGTAGGGACCTGGTCACGGCAGTGGTCTCAGGCCGATGTTAGCGCCGCGCCGCCGGCGCCGGTAGCCGCCGCGGCCACGTTTCAGATGAAGGAGCGCACCGGGTCGGCACCGTCCCAGCCGATGCCGGCGCGATAGAAGCGGCTGAACAGCGGCTCAAACGCACCGCCCAACTCTATCAGCTCGACGAATCCCGGCAGCTGCCGCGTGGTGTCCATGTAGGCGACCCGTCCGCCGCCAAAGTGATCCAGCAGGAACCACGGACCGACGCGCAGCTTGCCGACCCATGCGCGCATCGCCGCATGGATATCCCTGACGACGTAGGCCATCTGGATGATGCCATCTTCGGGCTGGCCAAAGCCTACCAGCCCCAAGCTGCCCCCTCTGGTACGGCTAGATCCAACGATCGTTCTCGGCGGTGCGCTCGCCGCCCTCGTGGCCGGTATTGAACACGCCGCGCGGCTCGATCAGCAGCAGCTTGACCTCCCGTTCAGCGTACGGCTTGTGCTCGACCCCTTTCGGCACGACGAACATTTCCCCGGCGCCGAGCCGCACCGCGCCATCGCGAAAATCGATCCGCAGTACGCCGTCGATCACGATAAAGGTTTCATCGGTGTGCTGGTGATCGTGCCAGATGAAATCCCCCTGCAACTTCACCACTTTGAACTGGTAGTCGTTCATCTGGGCGATCACCCTTGGCTGCCATTGTTCATCGAACAGGCCGAACTTCTGTGCAAGATTGACCGCTGCATAGTCCATGTGGATCTCCGGCGATACCGTACCGATTATCGCACTGGCCATGCGCAGCGACTATGGCGACGAGGACAATTCCAACTCCCTGAGCCGCGGACCTTCCAGCCGGCCGATGCGCATCGACGCATCGTAGAGCACCACGCCAAAGGCGAGCAGCGCGAACAGTATTGCGACCGAGGCGATCAGATGACGTGATTCGAAGCGACGTATCGAGCGCGCGAATCCGACCAGCGCCAGCACGGCAGCCACCACGATGATCGCGTCGATGCTGGCGCGTTGCCAATAGCTGCCTCCCAGGTGCAGCCACATGCCGAATTCATCGAATGTCAGGGCCATCGCCACGCCGTAGACCAGCGCCGAGATGCGCAGCGCCCTGCCGCCGGGCATACCGAACAGCACATAGGCGCCGACACCTGCGAGCAGGAAAATGCCGTAGTTCAGATGATGCACGTGGGTGCCGCGCATGAAGAAATACAGGTTCGGCATGCGCTGCGCCATGATCAGCAACACCACTGTGCGCGAGGCGATGAAGGTAAGAATGAAACCAAACAAGGCCCGGCGCGCGAGCTGATCCGATCCGGTAGTCGCGATGTCTGCCAATCGGCGGCCTTTGGTGCTGCTGCGGCTAGAATGCACGCGGCCGCGTTGCGCGGCAATCTGCAGCGTGGCGCGGGCAGCCGACGCAAATCGCTGCCCGTTCGAGGCCGCCACGGACGGGCTGCGGCGCTGCCGCCAGGGTAATTACTTCTTGAGATATCTCGTATAAGTAATTGAAAAATAAATTATTACGATACCTTAAATTGGTGCGGGCCGGAAGCCATCGGACCGGGCTTATCGCTACAATGCGGTTCCCGGATATGCTCGGGTATTGCGCATGAATCGCCAGTCCCAGGATCCAGCACAGATCGTCGATCTGACCCTGGAGCACTACAACCAGCGCGCCCGGGACTTTCGCGACGCTACCCGCGATCATGACGTCAGCCAGAACATCGGCGCGCTGTTGCGTCACATCGAGGCCGAAGCGCCGTATCGTATTCTCGATTTCGGCTGCGGCCCGGGCCGCGACCTGCGCGCCTTCGCCGCGCTTGGCCATGTGGCCATCGGCCTGGAGGGTGCCGCGGAATTCGTGACCATGGCCCGCGCTGATAGCGGCTGCGAAGTATGGCAGCAGGATTTTCTCCGACTCGATCTGCCGCAGGCGCACTTTGACGGCGTCTTCGCCAATGCATCGCTGTTCCACGTACCGAGCGTCGAGCTGGCGCGTGTGCTGGGGCAACTACGCGCCACGCTGAAGTCCGGTGGCGTGCTGTTCAGCTCCAATCCACGCGGTAGCAACGAAGAAGGCTGGAATCGCGGACGCTACGGCGCCTACCATGACTGGGACGCCTGGCGGCGTTACCTGGCCGACGCAGGCTTCATCGAACTGGACCACTATTACCGGCCCACGGGGTTGCCGTTCGAGCAGCAACCATGGCTGGCGAGCGTCTGGCGAAAGCAGCGTTGAGCGGATCATTGCGGCCAATCCATATCGTGGCGGCGAGCGCACTGATGACGGCCGGGCTGGCCGGCGTCCCCGACGTGGCACGGGCCCAGGGCGGCCCGCCGCTCGTGACCGACGATCCCGATACCCCCGGCGACGGGCACTGGGAGAACAATCTGGCGGCCATCGCGACGCGCACCAGCGGCCGCTGGACGCTGGCGGCTCCGGATGCGGACCTCAATTACGGCTGGGGCGATAAAATCCAGCTGAATGCCGACATCCCGTTGAACGTGGTACACGACGCTCGCAGCGGGTGGGATGCCGGTCTGGGCACGGTGCAGCTCGCGGTCAAGTGGCGTTTCCTTGATCGGCAGGATCTCGGCTACACGCTGTCCACCTATCCGCGATTCTCCTCAGCCTGGGTCGAATCGTCGAGACGGCGCGCTCTTGCCGATGCCGGCCAGGTGTACTTCCTGCCGGTCGAGGCCGCGACGAAACTCGGCGACTTTGGGCTCGACGCGGAAGTCGGACGCGATTTCGGCGTTGGCGCAGCCAGTCAATGGCAGCTCGGCGCCATCGTCGCCCACCGCTGCAGCGCATCGCTGCAGTGCATGCTTGAACTGCACGAATCGCTCGGCGATCACGATCAGCAGACGCTGCTGAACGTCGGCGTGCACTGGCAACTGAGCGATTCGCTGGCGCTGATTGCTGCCGCCGGCCGCCAGTTCGGCCAGGCGAGCCCGGATCGGCAGCTGGCGCTGCTGTACCTGGGGGTCCAGATCACGCGCTAGGGCAGCCCTCGCCGGCTACTTCACCACGATGCTGGCCACCATCTGCGGATGAATCGAGCAGGCATAGCGGTAGGTGCCGGGCTTATCGAAGGTATAGCTGAAGCTGTCGTTCTGATCGAGCGCGCCGGATCGAAACGTGTCGTCAATGCTCCTGATCGTATGCGGCTCGCCGTCCAGGTTCTTCCAGCTGACCCTGGTGCCCACCGGTACCGCCAGCGACATCGGGCTGAACATGAAGTTGTGTATGGCGACGCTGCTGTCCTGGGGCGGGGCCGCGGCGGACGGTTCCGCCGCGACGCCCACCGCTGCGCTCACGCTGGCGAGCAACACCCAGGCGCACAACCGCGCGCTGATCTTGTGCGAGCGCCCGCGGCGTGCGGCGCCATCAACATCGATTCCAGTGTTCAACGTGGATACTCCTTCAAGCCAGCGTGCTGTCGGTCACGGCCAGCATGTTTGGGTGCCGTTGCACGGTCACGCTGCTGACGCCGAGCATTCTCGGTAACTGATCGCCCGGCACCGTGAGGGGTCCCGGACCCGGTCCCTGGCCGGCGGCCGGCTGCGGATAGGCGGACGAGCGCGCGGTGTGAAAGGTGATATGGCCTTCGACCTTCTGCACGATCTGGTGAATGTGGCCATTGAGCACCGTCACCGAACCGAAGCGTCGCAGATAGCCCATCGCCTGATCGGCGTCCGCGGTGCCCCAGCCCCAGGGTTCATAGATGGTCCACAACGGCATATGCGCAAACACCACGATCGGGGTGCTGGCGGAGCGCCCCTTGAGGTCGGCCTCGAGCCATTCGAGCTGCGGCTGTCCGAGGGCCCCAAGTCCGTTGGGCTTGAAGTTGAGCACGTTGATCAGGCTGATGAAATGCACGCCCTGGTGATCGAAGCTGTAGTAACCGCGGCGATCCGACGCCTGGCCGTAGCGATTGAAGTACTCGCTCACCGTCGCGTCGGCGACGTCATGCTCTCCGGGTGTGGTGTGCAGTTCGGTGACACGCAGCTGTGACAGCAGCTGCGAGGCGATGTCGAACTCTTCCGGCCGCGACAGATGGGTGATGTCCCCGGTATGCAGGATCAGCGCCGGGCTCGCCGGCATCGCATTCACCAGCTCGATCGTCTGCCTGAGGGTGCCGGCGACATCCGGATTGGCCTCCTTGTTGAATCCGATATGGGTATCGCTGATCTGGACGAACAGTGGCACGCCGCCCGGCCCGCTCGCCTTGCGATCGGTGAGCGCCAGGGCCAGGTCGATCGGCGTCAGCACGCCGCCTGCCAGGGTAAACAGCGTACCCGCCCCGCCAAAAGCGAGGCACTTCAATGCGCGGCGACGGGAAGTCACCGCCGGATGGTCGTCGGACATTGGAATCTCCTGTTAATGCGATCTGGCTGTAGCAGGAGACTTCCCGGCCGCCTGGTTTATTCCCGGCCTTCTGAAGAATCCCGTAGGCTTGGAATAAACCGGGCCGCCCGGCGGTCCAGGTAGTCAGGAGTCTTAAGGATGCCGCTAGGCGATGGGGCCCGCACACGACGCTTTGAGGCGGTGGCCTTGCCACACTTGTCAGCTGCGTACAATCTCGCGCGCTGGATCTGCCGCAACGAGGCCGACGCCGCGGACGTGGTACAGGAGGCTGTAATGCGCGCACTGCAGTATTTCGACAGCTATCGCGGTGGTGATGCACGCGCCTGGCTGCTGCAGATCGTGCGCAATTCGGCGCACACCTGGATCGCACGGAACCGGTTCGCCGGCCAGGTGCCGCTGGAGGAGCATGAACTGGACGGCACTGAAACGGAGGCGACCAGGGTCTCCGAGGATCCGGTGCGCGCGGTCGCCGCCCAGATCGAGGCCGAAGGCCTGCGGCTCGCCATCGCACGCTTGCCCCTGGAGCAGCGGGAAGTGCTCATCCTGCGCGAGTTCGAGGATCTGTCGTATCGTCAGATCGCCGACATCATCGGCAGTCCGATCGGTACCGTGATGTCGCGACTGTCGCGCGCGCGGGATCAGCTCGCCGCTATCGTCCGCGGCGATCAGCGGGTAGCGTCATGACGCACGATGAAATCCGATCGCTGCTGGACGCCTATCTGGATGACGAGCTGGATCTGGCCACCGGACTGGCGGTCGGCGCGCATCTGCAGGAATGTCAGCAGTGCTCGGCCTGGCTGGCCGAGCGGCGCTCGATGCTTGGCCAGGTGCGGGCTGCGGCCATACCCTTTCCGGTGCCTGCCGAGCTCAGCGCCCGCATCAGAGCGCAGCTTGGCGCATCGCGCCGGCGCCAGGATCGGCACGTACAGTGGTTCGGCGCGCTCGCGGCCGGACTGCTCGCGGTGATCGGCGGCTTCCTGCTGGGGCATTCCTGGCCGCAAGCGCCGGACTTGCGCGCGCAGCTGATCGGCGCCTCGGTGCGCGCGCTCCTGAGTACCCATCCGATCGACGTGCTGTCCTCGGATCATCATACGGTCAAGCCGTGGCTGTCGAGCCAGCTGCCGTTCTCGCCGCCGGTGCCGGAACTTGCCGACCAGGGCGATACACTGCTGGGCGCCCGGGTCGACTACCTTGGCTCGACCCGCGTAGCGGCGCTGGTGTATCAGCACGGGCATCACCAGATCAACGTCTATGTCTGGCCGCTCGGCGCCATCGACATCGATCCGCACCTGAACACCCAGGCCGACGGCTATCACCTGATGGCGGCGCCGGCCGGCGCATTCACCGCGGTCATGGTCTCAGACCTCAGCAGCGCAGAACTGGCCGCATTTCGCGACCGCTGGAAAGCGACTGCCGGCGACGGCGCGGGCGCGGGCGCGGACGCACACTGAGCGCGCAAGGGTCGGCGGCCCACCGCGGCTGATCTTTAGACGCCATTGCTGCTGCTCAAACCGCGGTTGAACTTCGCCCCGGACGTCAAGCTGACGGTGCGGCGTTCTATACGCCCCAGCAGCACGTGGCCGCGCCAGTGCGGCGAACGCCAGTAGGCACTATCCTCCCGGCGCACCAGGTGCCCGCGCACGTGATGGCGGCGGCGCGCGATCGGCGCGGCGTCGCCGGCGCTCGCCTCCGGCCACACGCTATCGGAAAACACCGGCGCTCCAATCTCTATATGCGCCAGCAGCGGCGCCTTCGCGCCGCGCAGACGCTTCGCATTCAGGCGCGTGACGTCGCAAGCTTTCTGCGGTAACCCCCCGCGGGCCGCCTGCAGCAGAAATCCAGTACCGGCAGGTCGTGCGCGACCGTGGCCAGCGACAGGCGCACCAGCAGCCATCGCGATTCATCGGATTGTCGCTGCTGCTGGTAGTAGCGCAGCCATGTCTCGTCGAACCGATAGCGTACGCAACGCAGGATGTGATCGAGTCCGTGCTCATAGCCATCGACAATGCTGGCATACCCGCCCTCGAGCAGCGCTTCGGTGCCGTACGAGGGCAACCCGCGATCGAAATCGAAATGCGTCTCGAGCGGGGCCACCAGCGCATCATCGGGCCGGTTGCTGGTGGTCCACGGGGTGCGCATCACGCCGCTGCGGCCGTCGCGCGCGGCCTCGATCAACGCGCCCTTGCGCAACACCTCGGCGCCGATGCTCGGACCGCGACATTCCGGCCGCGCCCGCAGCAGCTCGTCGCGCAGCGGCACCTGGTTCCACTCGATCCACAGGCGATCCGAGGGTACATGCAGCAGATCCAGACAGTCGGCGAGCTGATCGCCTTCCGAATACGCCAGCGTGGTGCACATCCGCGTCAGCTCATCGGACAGCAGGTAGCGCAGCGGACAGCTTTGCAGCTGCGGCGCGAAGTCGCAGGCACTGGTCAGGCGCCACAGCGCCCCGCAGTCCTGTCGCACGATGAACGCCGCGCTGCTCTGCGCGATCCGATCGAGTAGCCGCATGCGCGCCCCGACGCCTGCTGATTCCAGGCGAAGGTAGGCGGCGGGTAGATGCAGCACAACGCCGCGGGCGCCAGCGGCAGCGTCCGGCGGCATCAACAGCGATTAGCGGGCGCCAGCGGATTGGCGCCGGACTAGGCCGGCCACGCCCCGGCAAAGAACGGCGACATGCGGCTTCTGAAGCGGCGGCTCATCGTCAGGCGCGTCCCGCGCTTCAGCACCACCTCATAGTCGCCGTGAAACAGCGGCTGCAGCTCCACGATCTGTTCGACGTTCACGATCGTGGAGCGATGGATGCGCACGAACTGGCTGGCATCCAGCCGCGCCTCGATCTCCTGCAGCGGCTCGCGCAGGATATGGCAGTTACCCTGAGCGAATACCTTGACGCACTTGCCGGCCGCCTGGACGAACTCGATGATGTGAACGGGAAGGAACAGTACCCGGCCCTTCTCGGAGATCAGCAGCCGGCCAGGAAAGCGCAGCGCACGCATGGCAGCGGAGGGCAGCGCGCCCGCGCCGGGCGGCTCGCGATCGAGGCTGGCGCGCGCCTGCTGGATGATAGTCTTGGCTCTTGCCACTGCCTTGGCGAAGCGCTCGTCATCGAACGGCTTGACCACGTAGTCAACCGCCTCGATATCAAACGCGGCCGCGGCGTGCTCGGAATAGGCGGTGACGAAGATCACGAACGGGTCGATGCCGCGCTCATCCAGCGCCTCCAGCAGACTGAAGCCGTCGCGCTCGGGCATGCGGATATCGAGCAGCACCAGGTCCACCTGCGCGGCCGGATCAATGTCGACCGCCTCACCCACCGATGCACAGGCCGCCACCACGGTGAACTCGGGGTCGCGCGCCAGCAGACGCACGATCCGCTGCCGGGCAAGCGGCTCATCATCGACCACCAGCGCACCGATCGAATGCCCGCTCACGCCACGGTCTCCTCGATCGCCCGGCTGTCGGCCGCAGCGGCAGCGGGCGCTGGCGCCGCGGCCGGCTCATCCTGCGGCCTGACCTGCGCCGGCAGATTGACCTCCGCCTGCGTGCCACCATCAGGTCCCGGGCCGACCGTCAGGGTGGCCGCTTCCCCGTACGCCGCTTTCATCCTGGCATCGACATTGCCAAGGCCATAACCATAGGCGCTGCGCGCCAGCGGCGCGCTCAGCCGCGGCCGGCTGTTGGTGACCAGCACCTGCAGGCGATCGCGATCGCATCTCACCACGATGCGCACCAGCAGCGCCTGGTCGGGAGCGCCGCGCCCATGATCGACCGCATTTTCCACCAGTGGCTGCAGCAGCAGCGAGGGGATCGTCAGCGGCGCGGCCGCCGCGTCCACCGCAATGTGCACCTGCAATCGATCGCCAAAGCGCGCCTGCTGTACTGCCAGATACGCCTCGATGCCGCTGATCTCCGTCAGCACGCTCACCCAGCGCTGCTTGCTGGTCTCGAGTGCATGGCGCAGGAAATCCCCCAGGCGCGCCAGCATTGTGGTCGCGCGCGCCGGATTCTGATCCACCAGCTCGGCGATGGTGTGCAGCGCATTGAACAGGAAATGCGGTTGCAGTTGCGCCGAGAGCATCGCCATGCGCGTATTGGCGTATTCAATCGACAGGCTCGCGCTGCGCAGTGTCTCGCGGTGGTATTCGCGCGCGACCTTCACCAGCGCGATCAGCACCAGCCCCAGTGCATACCTCGGCACCGACAGGCGCAGCGCCCAGGCCCAGTCCGAGTAGCTCCATTGAAAGCTCTCGACGTGTTTCAGATTGTTGTGCAGTTCTTCGGTGAGCCCGTCGACTGCTGCCGCGGCCAGATAGTACGCCGCCGGTGCGCAGCGCACGAACGCCAGGGCGAGGAAAATCTGGATGACGATCACCCGTGCCCGAGCGTACGAGCCGCCGGGCCAGCCCTGCGCCAGCGCGATCCGGTACACGCACGCCGCCACGAAGAATTGCATTACAAAGCTCAGCCCGCGAGCCGGCGACGTCGGCACGTATTCGCCGTCCATCATGGTGCCGCTGGCATGCCAGAACGCGACGATCTCGATGCTTGCCACGATCGCCCAGAACAGAGCGCCGACCGTCCAGATCAGCTGCCATACGTCTGCGCTGTCGGGATTGCCTGCTCGATGCCCGGTCATGCAATCGAGTCTAGGTGAGCGCCGCCGAAGATACCAACGCGGACGCGCAGCGCAGGTACAGGCGGGTCTAATTCGGGCACGAACGGGATTGCGGATTGATCGGCCGCGGCCTGCCGGTCATGATGCGGCATGCTCCTACCAGAGTTCGATATCGACGAATCTCGCTGGAGTGGGGTCGCCGAGGCGCCGGCACCGGGGCGTCAACTTGCGGTCGCGCAGGCGCTGCGCGCGCTGCTGCCCGCGGACTGTGTACTCAGCCGTGACGAGGAGCTGCACCCCTATGAATGCGACGGCCTGGCGGTGTTCCGCCAACAGCCGATGCTGGTCGTTCTGCCGCGCACGGAGACCGAGGTGCGCGCCGTTCTGCTGGCATGCCGGCGGCTGGAAGTGCCGGTGGTGGCGCGCGGGGCCGGCACCGGGCTGTCGGGCGGAGCCATGCCGCACGCTGCCGGTGTGGTGCTGTCGCTGGCGCGTTTCGACCGCATCCTGCAGATCGATCCGGCCGCGCGCATCGCGCGTGTGCAGCCGGGCGTGCGCAACCTGGCCGTGTCCGAAGCCGCGGCCGCTTACGGCCTGTTCTACGCGCCCGACCCCTCCTCCCAGATCGCCTGCACCATCGGCGGCAACGTCGCCGAGAATTCAGGCGGCGTACATTGTCTGAAGTACGGCCTGACGCTGCACAACGTGCTCGGCCTGCGCGGCTGCACCATCGATGGCGAGCCGATCGAACTCGGTGGCTGCGCGCTCGATGCGCCCGGCCTTGACCTGCTGGCGCTCAGCATCGGTTCGGAAGGCCTGCTGCTGGTCGTGACCGAGGTCATTCTCAAGCTGCTGCCGAAACCGGAGTTGGCGCAGGTTGTGATGGCCTCATTCGATGATGTCGGCAAGGCTGGCGAGGCGGTCGCGGCGATCATCGCCGCCGGCATCATTCCATCAGGCCTGGAGATGATGGACCGCAAGGCGACCGCGGCGGTCGAGCCGTTCGTCAGAGCGGGCTACGACCTTGCGGCCGAAGCGATCCTGTTGGCCGAGTCCGACGGCACGCCCGATGAAGTCGCCGACGAGGTGCGGGCCATGGAGCGCGTGCTGCAGGCCAATGGTGCCACCGCCATTGCGGTGTCGGCGTCCGAGGCCGAGCGGCTGCGCTTCTGGTCAGGGCGCAAGAACGCGTTTCCGGCGGCCGGCCGCATTTCGCCCGACTATTACTGCATGGACGGTACCATCCCGCGAAACCGATTGGGACACATGCTCAAGGCGATCGAACGGATGGAGCACAAATATGGCCTCAAATGCATGAACGTGTTTCACGCCGGCGACGGCAACCTGCATCCGCTGATCCTGTTCGATGCCAATCGCAGCGGCGAATGGGAGCGCGCCGATCGCTTTGGCGCCGACATCCTGGAGCTGTGCGTGCAGCTGGGCGGCACCATCACCGGCGAGCATGGTGTCGGTGTGGAGAAGCTCAACTCGATGTGCGTGCAGTTCTCGCCGGCCGAACGCGCCGCGTTCTTCTCGGTCAAGCGCGCCTTCGATCCGCCGGGGTTGCTCAATCCGGGCAAGTGCATACCGACGCTGGCTCGCTGCGCCGAGTACGGCCGCATGCACGTGCGCCACGGCCAGCTGCCGCACCCCGATCTGCCCCGGTTCTAGATGGACAGCGCGCTTCAAGAGTTACGCCATCAGGTGCTGCAGGCTCACAGCGCCAGCACGCCGCTGCGGCTGCGCGGCGCCGGCACCAAGGACTTCTACGGCGAGCGCTGCGAGGGCACATTGCTGGATATGCGCGGCTATTTCGGCGTGGTCGACTACGAGCCCTCGGAGCTAGTGATCACGGCGCGCTGCGGCACTTCGCTTTCCGAGCTGGAAGGCCTGCTGGCACAGCACCGGCAGTTCCTGGCATTCGAACCGCCGGCCTTTGGCGGCGACCCGACCATCGGCGGCGTCATCGCCGCCGGACTGTCGGGCCCGCGGCGATTCCAGGCCGGTGCGGCGCGCGATTTCGTGCTCGGCGCCGTACTGCTGTGCGCCCAGGGTGAGCTGCTGCACTTTGGCGGTAAAGTCATAAAAAACGTCGCCGGCTTCGACCTGTCGCGCCTGCTGTGCGGCTCGCTCGGCATTCTCGGCGCCATCACCGAGGTGTCGCTGAAGGTCCTGCCGCTGCCGCGCCTGGAGCAAACGCTGCAATTCGAGATGGCGGCGTCCGAAGCCCTGGCGCTGTTCAACCGCTGGGCCGGCCAGCCACTGCCGATTTCCGCAACCGCCTGGTATGACGGCCACGCGTGGCTGCGCCTGTCCGGCGCGCCGCCGGCCCTGCGCACCGCGTGCGAACGCCTCGGCGGTGAGCTACTGGACGCGGAGGCGGCAAGCCGGTTTTGGCGCAGCCTGCGCGATCAGACGCACCCGTTCTTCGGCCACGCGAGCACGCTATGGCGGCTGTCACTGCCATCCACGGCACCGCAGATTGCGGGCTCCGGTAGCCAACTGATTGAATGGGGCGGTGCGCTGCGCTGGTGCGCGTCGGATCAGCCCGCCGCCGACATGCGCCAGCGCGCGGGGGCTGCCGGTGGCACCGCGCTGCACTGGCGCGGCGGCACGGCCGGTGGCCGCTTCCATTCCCTCTCGCCCGTGGTGCTGGAGATACACCGGCGGCTCAAGTCGCGCTTCGACCCACATGGCATCTTCAATCCGGGCCGGCTGATCGCGGATCTGTAGCAGCGAACGATGGAAACCAGGCTGGCAGACTGGATCAAGGGAACAACGCAGGGCGACAGCGCCAACGATATCCTGCGCGCCTGCGTGCACTGTGGCTTCTGCAATGCCACCTGCCCCACCTACCAGCTGCTCGGCGATGAGCTCGACGGACCGCGCGGGCGCATCTACCAGATCAAGCAGGTGCTCGAAGGCACGCCGGCCACACGCAACACGCAGCTGCACCTCGATCGCTGCCTGACCTGCCGCGCTTGCGAGACCACCTGCCCATCGGGCGTGGACTACGGGCACCTGGTGGACATCGGCCGCGCGGTAGTGGAATCCCAGGTGCGCCGTCCGCTAAATGAACGCCTGCTGCACTGGCTGCTGCGCGAAGTTCTGACCCGGCGCGGGCTGTTCGGCGGCGCACTGCGCATCGGCCGTGCGCTGCGCTTCGCGCTGCCGCGAGCCCTGCACGCCGGGCTCGGCGAGCACCGCGCCCCCGGTGCCTGGCCGCGGCGCACGCATGCACGCAAGGTGCTGCTGCTCAACGGCTGCACGCAGCCGGCGCTGGCGCCGTCGATCGACGCCGCGACCGCGCGCGTGCTGGATGCGATCGGCGTGCAGGCGCTGGTGGATGCGCGCTCGGGTTGCTGTGGCGCAATCCGTCATCACCTGCACGACCAGCGCGGCGCTCTGCAGAATGCGCGGCGCAATATCGATGCCTGGTGGCCACAGCTCGACTCCGGCGCAGTCGAGGCCATCGTGATCAATGCTTCGGGCTGCACAACGATGGTACGCGAATACGCCTGGCTGCTGCGCGAGGATCCGGCCTATGCCGCACGGGCGCGGCGCGTCAGCGACGCGACCCGCGATCTGGCGCAATTCCTTGGCCCGCAATTGCCGCTGCTGCTTCGCTGCGTGCGCCCCGCGTCCATCACCCGCATTGCCCTGCAGAACCCCTGCACGCTGCAGCACGGCCTGAAGCTCAAGCACGATGTCGAACAGCTGTTGAGCGCGCTCGGCGCGCAGTTGCTGCCGGTGGACGAGCCGCATCTGTGCTGCGGTTCGGCCGGAACCTATTCGCTGCTGCAGCCGAAACTGGCGCTCGAGCTGCGCGCGCGAAAGCTCGCTCATCTGTTGCACGCGCAGCCGCAAATGATCCTGTCCGCCAACATCGGCTGCCTGTTACATCTGGCCGCAGGCACCGCCGTGGCGCTCCGGCATTGGATAGAATGGATCGACGAACTTATTGTAACTAGTTGATTATACAATACTATAGCATGGACAATCGGCGCCGCGACAGCGCTCGCCGAGCGCACCGGTTAACGCACCAGTTAGAGAGTAAAATCTGTAGCGCAACGTCCAGTCTGTCCGAACGTCAAGGAACGATCGCCGTGCATGCTCCCACGACCGCTCGCCACTCACCGCGCTGGCGCGCAGCAGCGCTGTCATTGCTGGCGGTTGGTTTCTGCGGCTCCTCATTCGCCGTCAGCGACGGCCAGACGCCTTCGAGCGGCGCCTGGGAGTACCTGCAGAAGCAGTTCTATCCGGATCGCAGCATCGGAGTGCTCGACGACAGCTACATGAGCCTTACGGCTCCGGCAAACACACCGGACCCCGCGGCGACGCCGTTGACGCTGCACTTTGGTGATGCCGCAGTCGGGCACATCAAGCAGATACGGGTGATCATCGATAACAATCCGTCGCCGCTGGCCGCGACCTTCGACGTCGCCGGCGGCGCTCGCGTGGCCGAAATCGGCATGCGCGTGCGCATCGATCGCTTCACTTCGGTGCGTGCGATCGCGGAGACCAGCGACGGAAAATTCGAGATGCGCAGCGCCTGGGTGAACGCCAGCGGCGGCTGCTCCGCCCCGCCGGGCCCGATGAGCGCGGGAAGCCTCGGCGACATCCGTTTCCGGCCTTCACCCGACAGTCGCTCGATGCTGATCAGCATTCGCCATCCGAATAATTCGGGATTCCAGATCGATCCGCGCAGCGGCGAGCCGATCCCCTCGCACTATGTGTCGCATATCCGCTTCAGCGCCGATGGCCGCACGCTGCTCGAGGCCGACACCGGCATTTCGCTGAGCGAGAATCCGACGCTGCGCATTGCGTCGGATCAGCCGCTGCCGGCACCGATCGTGGTGGACATCGTCGATTCCAAGGACGCGCACTTCAATGCCAGCTGGCGCGGCGCACTGGCCGAGAGCGCTGCGAGCAGCACGGGCTCAGGAGCCGGCGGCAGCCGTTGAGATGCCGGCTGGCGCGATGCGGGTGCCGGCGCTGCGCGTGTTGTTCCTAAGGGCACTGATCTGGCCGATGGCCAGTATCATGCTGCACGCGAGCGTCGCCGCTGCTGCCCCCGACCTGGCCATTACGATCCACGAGGTGGCTCCGGGCGTGTTCGTGCACCTCGGGCGCCAGCTCGCACTCGATGCTCCGGGCCACGACGACATCGCCAATATCGGCTTCATCCTTGGCCAGCGCTGTGTCGCGGTGATCGATACCGGCGGCTCGATGCGAATCGGCCGCGCGCTGCACGCCGCGATCCGCCGCCGCACCGGTCTTCCAATCTGCTATGTGATTAATACTCACGTGCATGTTGATCACGTGCTCGGCAACGCCGCATTCCGGCAGGAGCGGCCGAAATTCGTCGGCCACTCGGGGCTGGACGCGGCGATGGCGCGCAGTCGTGAGTTCTTTCTGCAGCATTACGCCGGCGATCTCGACCAGCCGCCAAGTGCAACGCAGATCATTGCTCCCGACACACCGGTGGAGCAGACGCTGGAGCTCGACCTGGGTGGCCGGCACCTGCAGCTGCGGGCCTGGCCGTTGGCACATACTGATTGCGATCTTACGGTATTCGATGATGCCAGCCGCACGCTGTGGACCGGCGATCTGCTGTTTCGCGATCGCCTGCCCGCCGTGGACGGCAGCGCCAGCGGCTGGTTGACGGTAATCGACCAACTCGCGCGGCTGCAGGTCGTGCGCGCCGTGCCGGGTCATGGTCCGCTCAGCACCGACCTGCCTTCAGCGCTCGATCCGGAGCGCCGCTATCTGCGCGCACTGATCGACGGTGTGCGCGACGAACTCGCCCAGGGCAGCTCGATGCAGCATGCCATCGCGCACGTCGCGACGGCTGAAATGCCGAACTGGTTGCTGTGGGACAGCACCCATGCACGCAATGTGGCTCGCGTGTACGAGCAGATGGAATGGCAGTAATCGGGCGCCGCCGCTGGCTGCAGATGACGGCGCTGGCCGCGGCCTATGGCGTGTCCGGCTTCGGCCGTGCGGTCAGTGCGCCGGCAGCGGAACAACGCCGCGTGGTGATTGTCGGAGCCGGCTTTGCCGGCTCGGCCTGCGCACGGCATCTGCGCCACATCGATGCGGCGGTTGACGTCACGCTGATCGATCCGCTGGAACACTACACCACCTGTCCGATGAGCAATGAGGTGCTGGTCGGCGTGCGTGACCTGGCATCGATCACCGTATCGCGCGCAGGGGTGAGGCGTGCCGGCATCCGGCTGCTGCGCGCACGCGTAGACGCCATCGACCCCGCCGCCCGCCGGGTCCGGCTCGAGGGCGGCAAGGCCGTGCCGTTCGACCGCCTGGTGGTGGCGCCGGGCATCCGGCTGCTGTGGAACGGGATCGAAGGCTATGACGAGGCCGCGGCACAGGTCATGCCGCATGCCTGGCAGGCCGGTGAGCAGACGCAGCTGCTGGCGCGCCAGCTGCGCGCGATGGACGATGGCGGCGTAGTCGCGATCAGCGTGCCGTCGGGCCTGATGCGCTGTCCGCCGGCACCATACGAGCGCGCCAGCCTGATCGCGCGCTATCTGTCGCAGCACAAGCCGCGCTCGAAGGTGCTGATCTTCGATGCCAACAATCACTTTCCGCGACAGGACCTGTTCACCGATGCCTGGCGCTCGATGTATCCGGGCATGATCGAGTGGATCGCGCCGACCCAGGATGGCGCCGTGGTGCGGGTCGAGCCCGCGCACATGACGTTGTACACCGGCAATGCCGGCCATGCGGTGGCGGTCGCCAACATCATTCCACCGCAGGCGCCCGGGCAGCTCGCGGCCGACGCCGGCCTGGCGTCCGATCATGGCTGGTGCCCGATCGCGCCCAGTACGTTCGAATCGCAGTTGATACCCAACGTGCACGTGATCGGCGACGCCTGTATCGCCGATGCGATGCCGAAGTCGGCCTCCGCAGCCTTAAGCCAGGCCAGGCAATGCGCGCGCGCCATCGTGGCGCTGCTGGCTGGACGCGAGCTCGAGCCGCCGGCCTTCGACAGTGTGTGCTATAGCCTGCTCGGCCCGACGCGCGCGATCGCGATCCGCGGCCGCTTTACCACCCAGGAGGGCAGGATCGTCGCGGTGGAAGACCCGTCCGCCTCCTCTGCCGCCGCCGGCGCGCAGCAGGCACAGGAAGCGCAGCGCTGGTATCGGGCCATTCGCACTGAGGCATTCGGCAGCTAGAGCCCGAGTCGCGCTCGCAACTCCGTGGCTGTCAACAGCTGCACATAGACCGGCGTGCCGACGTCGAAGCGCTTCGCGCTCGACAGCGGCCCGACCACTACCGGTTCAAACCCCGCATCCCTGACCAGCTGCGACGCCACCGCAAGCGCGCGCGAATCATCGCCCGCCAGTGGTATGGCGATCGGCTCGCCGGCGCGATGGGCCTGCCCGGCCAGGTCCTTATAGTTGATCGCGTTGAACGCGCGTACCAGCCGCACCCCGGGCAGGAATTCGGCGGAGGCCACACCGGTACCCTTCCGGCGCGCATCCAGCGCCATCTCCCCGTCGCGTTCCGGATACGGATTGCCGGTGTCCAGGACGATCTTGCCGGCCAATTCATTTGCCAGGTCGCGCCCGAGTTGTGGCAGCGCGCCGTACGGCACCGATATCAGCACCACGTCACTGAACATCGCCGCCTCGCGCGGTGTGCCGACATGGGCCCTGGGACCAAGGGATTGCGCCAGCGGCTTGAGTTCGTCCGGATGACGCGAGGAGATCAGCACCTCGTGGCCGGCCTTGACCCACAGCGTGGCCAGCGTACCGCCGATCTTGCCGGCACCGATAATGCCGATCTTCGTGGATTGCGCCGTGGCCGCGGCGCCCGCAGTTCCCGCGGTGGCGGCGGTGGCCGCGCCCGGCAGCAGCACGATGCCGGGGATCGTCATTGCCGACAGCGTAAGCATTGCAGCGCGCCAACGTCGCCCCAGGCGCAGGTATCCGGTGTGGTTCGCTGACATGGCAGGCTCCGGCGGAAACGGGGCGCTGAGTATAATATTCGCGCCACATGAGCGACAGCTTGCACGGGCCGCAACGCATCATCTGCCTGACAGAGGAGACGACCGAGACGCTGTACCTGCTGGGCGAGCAGGAGCGGATCGTGGGCATCTCCGGCTTTACGGTACGTCCACCACGCGCGCGCCGCGAAAAGCCGAGAGTCGCGGCTTTCACCAGCGCCAAAATCGAGCGCATCCTCGCACTCAATCCCGATCTGGTACTCGGCTTCTCCGACCTTCAGGCCGACATCGCGGCCGAGCTGATACGCGCCGGCATCGAAGTGCATATCTTCAATCAGCGCAGCGTCGAGGAGATCCTCGCGTTCATCCGGCTGCTGGGTGCAATGGTGGGTGCGCAGTCGCGTGCCGACGCACTCGTGGCGTCGCTGCGTCAGGGACTCGATCGGGCACGCCAATGCGCCGCGCGCCTGCCGCGCCGGCCGCGAGTGTACTTCGAGGAGTGGGATCAGCCGCTGATCACCGGCATCCGATGGGTCGCAGAACTGGTGGAGATCGCCGGCGGCCAGGACTGCTTTCCCGAACTGTCGATGCAGCCGCAGGCCAGGGGCCGGATCATCCCCGATCCGCTCGAAGTCGTGCGCCGGGCACCGGACATCATGATCGCGTCCTGGTGCGGCAAGAAATTCAATCCGGCCAGAGTCCTGGAACGGCCAGGCTGGGACGCGTTGCCCGCGGTGCGCAACGGCTGCCTGTCCGAGATCAAGTCGTGCGACATCCTGCAGCCCGGTCCCGCGGCGCTGAGCGACGGGCTATCGCAGTTGCAGCGCATAATCGCTGCCGGCGCTGCGCCGCTGTCCTCATGAATGCGCGTACGCTGATGATTCAGGGCACGACCTCGGACGCAGGCAAGAGCACCCTGGTCGCCGGACTGTGCCGCGTGCTGCACCGTCAGGGCGTGCGCGTCGCGCCGTTCAAGCCGCAGAACATGTCGCTCAACAGCGCAGTCGGCGTGGACGGCGGCGAGATCGGCCGCGCCCAGGCGCTGCAGGCGCAGGCGGCGGGCATCGAGCCCACGATCGACCTGAATCCGGTGCTGCTCAAGCCCGACAGCGATACGCACGCGCAGGTGATCGTTCATGGAGTTGCGATCGGCCGCATGGGCGCGCTCGACTACCATGACTACAAGCGCAGCGCGCGTGCGGCGGTGCTGAGCTCGTACCGGCGACTTCAGGCCAGCTACGACACGGTTATCGTCGAAGGCGCGGGCTCACCCGCGGAGATCAACCTGCGCGAAGGCGATATCGCCAACATGGGTTTTGCCGAGGCGGTCGACTGCCCGGTAGTGCTGATTGCCGATATCGACCGCGGCGGCGTATTTGCGCACCTGGTGGGCACGCTGGCGCTACTGCGCCCGAGCGAGCAGGCGCGCGTCACCGGCTTCGTGATCAACCGCTTTCGGGGCGAGCTCGCACTGCTGCAATCGGGACTGGACTGGCTCGAGCGGCATACCGGCAAGCCGGTGTTCGGCGTGCTGCCCTATCTGCACGGGCTGTACCTGGATGCCGAGGACGGCATCAGTCGCGAGACGCCGGCGGGCCGGTCGGCTTCGGCGCCCCAGCGTGAGCGGCTGCAGGTGGTGCTACCGGTACTGCCGCGCATCAGCAATCACACCGACTTCGATCCGCTGCGACGGCATCCACAGGTCGAGCTGCACTACGTTGATGGCACCCGGCGGCCGCCCGCCGCCGATCTGATCATCCTTCCGGGCTCAAAGAATGTCCGCGCCGATCTCGAATGGCTGCGCGTACACGGCTGGACCGGGCACCTGCAGCGGCACCTGCGCTACGGCGGCAGGCTGCTGGGCATCTGCGGGGGTTTCCAGATGCTCGGCCGCTCCATCGACGATCCGCTGGGCGTTGAAGGCGCGGCCGGCGGCAGCGCCGGCTTCGGCTGGTTTGATATGCACACGCTGCTCGGACGGCGCAAACAGCTGCGCAATGTCGACGGCACCCTGTGCCTGGCGCAGGCACCCGTCAGTGGCTATGAGATCCACGCCGGCCGCAGCGAGGGGCCCGCGCTGGGTGAACCGGCCGTGACTCTCAGCCACGGACGGCACGATGGCGCAATTTCCGCCGACCGGCAGATCCTCGGCACCTACCTGCACGGCCTGTTCGAACAGTCCGCCGCCTGTACCGCGCTGCTGCATTGGGCGGGATTGCCGCAAGCGCTGAGCGTGGATCACGGCGCGCGACGCGAGCAGATACTCGAGCGCCTCGCCGATACCATCGAGCACTCACTCGACGTAGCGCGCATGCTGCGGCTGCAATCACCGCTTCTTTCCGGCAGCTAGCGTGATGGCGGCAGTCTATTGCCTGCCGCGTCGCTCAAGATCTTCGCGAAAGAAGGCGTCGAGCGCCCGGCCGGCAGCAGCCTCGGCGAAGCCGGCGAAGCTGCCCTGCTCTGCGAGCAGTCGCGCCGTGCGCATGAAGCCGCCCCAGGCCGATCGCGCCAGTGCGCCGCCAACGCTGATGCGCCGCACCCCAAGCGCTGCGACATCCTTCACGGTCAGTTCGCTCGGAAAGCCAAGCAGCAGATTGACCGGCTTGGGTGCCACGGCGCGCACCACGGCTTCGATCTGAGCTCGCGTGTTGATCCCCGGCGCATACAGGCAATCCGCTCCGGCCTGCGCATAGGCCTTGAGCCGGGCGATGGTCTCCTCCAGCTCCGGTCGGCCGACCAGGAAGCATTCTGCCCGTCCCACCAGCAGCGTATCGCCGCCGCTGCTGTCGATCGCGCGGCGCGCCGCGCGCATCCTGGCCACCGCGATGTCCAGGTCATACAGTGGCCTGGCAGGATCTGCGGTCGAGTCCTCGATCGACAGTCCCGCCACGCCGGTCTCGATCGCGAGCCGCACATTCTCAGCCACATGCTCCGGTTCATGCGCGTAGCCGTTCTGGAAATCCGCATTCACCGGCACCTCGGTGGCAGCCACCAGTTCGCTCAGATGCGCCAGCACCTGGTCACGCGGCACCGGACCATCGGGATAGCCGCGCGACCAGGCGAATCCGGAGCTGGTGCTGGCCAGGGCCTTGAAGCCCAGCGATTGCAGAAAGCGCGCGCTGCCGATGTCCCACGGATTTGGGATTACAAAGCATGCGCTGCGATGCATCTCATGGAACTGGCGCCGTTTTTCGGCCACACTCGGGCGGGACATCGGTTTTACCTGGTCACGGAATCATCCAATTGAAGACGTACTGCTGCAGTACCACCAGCACGCCCAGCAGCACTGTCAGGATGATGCTGTGCTTGAAGGTGCGCGCCACCACCAGGCCCTCCTGCCCGTGCAGACTGGTCACCGAAATACCGGTGGCGATGTTCTGCGGCGAGATCATCTTGCCCATGACGCCGCCGGACGAATTGGTGGCGGCGATCAGTACCGGATTGAGGCCGAGCTGATTGGCCGCCACCACCTGCAGGTTGCCGAACAGCGCATTGCCCGATGTGTCGCTGCCGGACAGAAATACTGCCACCCAGCCGAGGAAGGCCGAGAGCATCGGGAAGAAGATGCCGGCCGATGCGACGCCCAGTCCCAGCGTGTAGTTGAGACCCGAGTAGTTCATCAGGTAGGCCAGGCCCACGATCAGGGCCACCGTCAGGATGGCCATTCGGGCTTGCCTCCAGGTCTTCACGATCGCGTGCAGGTAACGGCCCGGGCCGACGCCCACCAGCGCGGCCGTGATGATGGTCGCTACCAGAATCGCGGTGCCGGTACCCAGCGGCTGGAACACCCAGTTGGCCGCGTAGGCCTTGTTGTAGAGCGTGATGAATACTGCGTTGTGCAGGCCGGGCCAGGGAATGGTGTGCTGACCGATGGCGGCGACCTTGAGGCGCGTCCAGACGATGACGACGGCCGACACAACGATCCATGGTATCCAGCCCTGCCACGGAGACATCGTCGTAGTCGCCGCCGCCGGCACCACCGGCCTTCGAATCAGAAACTCGGCATCAGTGCTGGGCGACCATACCTGCAGAAACACCAGTGTCACGATCAATGATGTCAACGCAGACAGTACGTCGGTCAGCGAATAGTCGATGTAGTTCGAGGTGACGAACTGCGTCAGCGCAAAACTGCCGCCGGCCACCAGCAGCAGCGGCCACAACGCTCGCATCGAGCGCAGGCCGCCGTAGATCCCAATCACATAGAAAGGCAGCAGCATCGCGATGAACGGCAGCTGGCGTCCTACCATAGCGCCCAACTTGAGGGCCGGCAGGCCGGTCACCTGCGCCAGCACCGTGATCGGTGTTCCGAGTGCCCCGAAAGCCACCGGCGCGGTATTGAAAATCAGCGTCATGGTCAGCGCTTCCAGTGGTGGCAGGCCAACCAGCATCAGCAGCGCGGTGGTAATGGCCACCGGCGTACCAAAGCCCGCGATCCCTTCCAACAGGCAACCAAAACAGAAACCGACCACCACCAGCACGACACGCCTGTCATTCGGCAGGTGCTTGAGCACCCAGTCACGGAAGGCATCGAACCGGCCCGAAATGACCGCAATGTTGTAGAGCAACAGGGCGTTAAAGACGAGCCACATGACCGGCCAGAGCGCAAACACACTGCCCGCGGCGACGCTGTCAAGCGCCAGTCCGGCCGGGAACTGCCAGAAAAGCATGGCTATGACCAAACCCACGATCAGACCGGCCAGCGAGGCCTGCCACGCGGGGCGGCGCAGCACTCCCAGAGCCACCAGCACGGTCGCTATCGGTAACGCCGCAACGATGACCGATAGCAGCAGGTTGCCGGCTACAGGCGTCAATATCTGATGGAACATCGATCTCTCCCCTGCTGTCCGCTTGTTGTCGTTGTCACGCCGAGGGCGCCGGTAGCGCCGCCGGCGCGCGCGCCGGTCTACGCTCGCCTATATTGGCCGCGCGCAGTTTCAGTTTCAAACGATTTGCGTGCCGGATCCGCCCAGCTCGACGCCGGTAGTGCGCCGGCGAGTGAGGCAATTTTGACACCGTGTGCGGCTAGTGGGCGGCTTGATGCTCGACATGTCCAACAGGATATAATGAGTGCTTACTGGGGACTGCAGGCGCGCCGGATGCTGCCGATCGGCAACGTTAGGGGGCGCGAGACCAAACAACACCATTGCCTTTTTTTTAAGGGGAACCAACCGATGTCCACGTCACGCCCAATCCGTCGCCCAGCCATCTGGGCTGCCTGCGCATTCGCCCTTGGCTACGCTGCGGCCTCGGTCGCGGACGACATGGTGTCCTTCGCCACCGCCGGCTACTCCAGCGGCCTGCACTCGATGGCGTTGATGCACAAGATCGATACCGACGGCGACGGCACGGTGTCCAAGGCTGAATGGCTCGCGTTCCAGGAAAAGGTGTTCGCGATGCTCGACAAGGACAAAGAGGGCACCGTGAGCGCGAAGGAATTCATCAGCCCGACCGGCGGGGCTGAAATGGCGGGCTTTGCCACCGGCGGCTATGCCAGGGGATTGCGCAGCAAGGCGATGATGCACAAGATCGACACTGACGGGGACGGGACCGTGTCGCACGATGAGTACATCGCGTACCAGACCAAGGTATTCGACATGATGGATACCAGTCACAAGGGCATGTTGGGCAAGGAGCAGTTTGCGACCGGCGGCGCCAGCGGCCACTGATCCGGCGCTCTAGCGCACCAGCATTGCCACTCCCCGGGCCCGGGGGTCGGCCGCCGCCACTGGCTCGCGGCCGACCACTTCTATGGCCTCGACGTCGCCGTTGTAGTCCTGGGCCTCGATGCGATAGCCGCGCTCGCGCATCGCCTGCGCCAGTGCCGGCGGAAATGGCGCGTACGGTTCCGAAAACAGAGTGTTTTCCGGCAGCAGCTGGTGATGGAAGCGCAGCTGCGCCAGCGCCGGTGACAGCGCCAGGCCGAAGTCATAGACGTCAGCCAGCACCTGGAATACCGAGGTGGTTATGCGCGAGCCGCCGGGCGTACCGAGCACCATCGCGATGCGGCCGTCCTTGAGCAGGATGGTCGGTGTCATCGACGACAGCGGTCGCTTGAATGGCGCGATCGCGTTGGCGTCCGCCCCGACTACGCCGTACTGATTCGGAGCGCCTGGTTTGGCCGAGAAATCGTCCATCTCATTGTTCAACAGGAAGCCGGCAGCTTCGACCACCACGCCGGAACCAAACCAGCCGTTGAGTGTATAGGTGTTGGAGACGGCATTGCCCCAGCGATCGACGATCGAGAAATGCGTGGTCTGCGGCTTTTCCAGCCCGGGCTTCACGGCAGTGAGCGCCGAGGGCTTGGCCGGATCGATCTGCGCTGCGCGTCGCGCCAGATAGGCCGGATCGATCAGCGCGGCCACCGGCACCTGCACCACATCGGGATCGCCCAGATACTGCGCCCGATCGGCAAACACGCGCTTTTCTATCTCCGAGATCAGATGCAGGTACTGCGGTGAATTCAGCGCCACACCCTGGAACAGCGCAGCGGCGTCCTGCTTCATGGTCAGCATCTGCAGTAGCGCAATACCTCCCGAACTGGGCGGCGGTGCGGTGATCACGGTGTAGCCGTGCCATGCGCCCTCGACCGGCTGGCGCCAGCTAACCTGGTAGCCCGCCAGATCGGCCCGATCGATCAGGCCCAGCGGAGATCCGCGATTCATCTGCGCGACCAGAAGATCGGCTGTCCGACCTTCATAGAATTCCCTGTCTCCGCCGGCCGCAATCCGCTGCAGCGTAGCGGCGAGTTCGGGCTGGCGAAAGCGCTGCCCGGCGTGCATCGTGCCGAAGTAACGCGCGAAGTTCGTCCTCTGCAGGAACGGCGCCTGGCTGCCGTCGCGGATACCGATCAGTTGCGAGGTCACCTGAAAGCCGGAAGCCGCGTAGCGAATTGCCGGGGCCAGGTCGCGCCGCCATGACAGGCGGCCGAAGCGCCGATGTGCCGCGGCCAGTCCGCGCACGGTGCCCGGCACGGCGGTGGATAGGTTACCGGTAAGGCTCAGAGCCGCGACCGGCTCGCCGGTGGTGTCCAGGTACATGCCGGCGCTGGCTCTGGACGGGGCACTCTCGCGATAGTCGAGAAAATAAGCCTTGCCATTCACGTACAGCGTCATGAAACCGCCGCCGCCGAGATTGCCGGCTTCCGGGTACGTGACCGCGAGCGCGAAGCCGGTCGCCACCGCCGCGTCTATCGCATTGCCACCCGCCTTCAGTATTTCGCGCGCCGCCAGCGCGCCGTAGCGGTCAGGCGATGCCACCGCGCCCGCGGCCAATGCGCGCGCGTCATCTGCACCCGCATCGCGTGCCGCGCCAAGCCGAGGCATCGTGGCGATGCAGGCGACCAACAGCGCGATCCAGGCCCCGGCCGTGCGCCGGGCAGGGTCGCGTCGCCCCATGCGGGCTGCGAGCTGGCGATCAGCCGGGCGGATAGATGGGCTCCTCGGAGGGTGCAACCGGCGCGGCTCGCGGTCGCATGGGCGCTGCCGCCGGTGGCGCTGCCGCCGGGGGCGCTGCCGCCGGTGGCGCTGCCGCAGGCGTCGCCGCTGCCGGCGGCGGTACCGACTGTCCGGCTGCGAACGTGACGACGCGCCGTTGCATACTGACGACGTAGGTACGGTCGGCTGCCTCGTAGTCGGCGGGTGGGTTGCGCGCCTCGGATTCGCAGTGCGAGAGGTTTATGCACTGGATCATCTGGTAACGCACGCCCATGCGGAATCGATGCGTCGCACCGCTTTGCTCCCAGCCTGCGGGAACCTCGAAGCGCAGGTTTTTGACCAGGCGGCGTGCCGAATCATCGAATTCGTGTGCCGGTTCGGCGTTGACCATCACGACATCCTTCGGTACCCCGCGTCCATCTACATTGAATTCGACCAGCGCCCTGCCCTGCAGTGCATGCCCGCGCGCGTCCTCGGGATAGTAATCATCCTTCAGCATCCCCTTGTACGGCGGCAGCTCGATCGACGGCGGCGCCGTGCCCTGGGCCAGTGCGCCGCGATCGATCACGATGCTCGCCATCGCGGCGACGATGGCCGCGCGCACGATCAGCCTGCTGCGTTGCCTGGTCATGAATGGCATCCTTCTGATCTAATTCTTGTAGGCTGCCGTCATCGTACCGGCGCGCGGCCGTTACGGCGAGCGCCGCCAGCCGCGGCACCCATCCAGGAACAGCCTGACCGAGGAATCGGCCCAGTGCTCCAGCTCGGCCGGAGTCATCGGCTGATCGAAACCCAGCGCCCGGCGTTGCGGTACCACGACCACCAGCTGCAGGAACTGCAGCGCAGCGAATTCCCGCACCGGCGCCGTCAGTTCAGCGTTATCGAGGGCGCGAGCCAGCACGCCGCCGATCAGCGAGATCGCCTCCTGGCTCGCCCCTTCGGCGTTGAGCGCGCGCGCGAGCTCCGGAAAGCGCGCCGACTCAGCGACCATCAGGCGATGCAGGGCGATGGCTGGCGGCGACAGCGCCGCGCGCAACACCAGCCCCGCCAGCCGTTTGAGCACCTCATGCACTGTGGCGCCTTCCAGCAGCGGCACACTGGACGGCGGGCGCATGCGCTGGAGGATTCGGTGGACGACGGCGCCAAACAGCACCGCCTTATCGGCAAAGCGATGATAGAAGGTGCGCTTGGAGATGCCGGCGCGCCGGGCCAGCGCTTCGATGGTGGTGAGCCCATAACCCTGGGCCAGGAACATCTCGGTCGCAACATCCAGGATGCGATCATTGAGCTGCAGTGCCGCTGTGCGCGACGGACGCCCGCTACGCCGCCTGGCGGCTGCGGTCACATGGTGGCGAGCTTTAACGCGGGTAGTGGTAATAGCCGGAGCGCCGGGAGACCTGGTAGCCGGAAGGCGCATAGTATCCCGGCCGGGCGCCGTAGTTGCCGGCCGGCGCGCCGTAGTAGCTCGCCCGTGGCGCGTAGTATCTCGGCGCCGGCGGATACGACGCGTAATAGCGCGGCGCCGGCGGGTAATAGGCGGGACGCGGCGCATAGTACGCAGCCGGCGGCCCGTAATACGCGGGCGCCGGCCCGTTATAGCCACCCTGCGGCGCATAGCCAGAATCCTGCGACTGGGCCGCGGCGGCGGCGGCGGCGCCGACGATGACCAGCGGCAACGTCGCCAGCCCGAAGAAGGTGTGCGCCAGGGCCGCCCCCAGGCCGAAGTGGCCAAAGGCGTGACCCGCGACCCATGGGCCCGGCCCGGCCGCGGCCGCCGGTGCCAGTGGAGCCAGCGATAACACCAGGACACTGAGCGCGGCGAGCATCGCTTTTGGATATTTCACGGTGGGGACACTCCTGAAGGTAGCGGCGCGGCGATCGACCGCGCTCGAGCCTACTCGCGCACGTAGCTGAATGCAACGAAACCGTAGCGTTGCATATAATATCATGAATAATATAAGAAATATTCTACGCGTCGCCTTATGAGCCGGCTCAGCTGCCGCTCGTGAGCAGCATCCGGAAACGCGCCCTCGGTTCACGGCCGCAGTCGACGCGGTATCCCGGTCAGCTGCAGGATGCGGCTGGAAATTTCCTCGACCGAGCAATGCGTGGTGTCGATGTGCGGCACGCCAAACCGGGCATACATGCGCTCGGCGGCGCGCAGCTCGTATTGTACCTGCGGTGCAGACGCATAACGGCTCTCGGGGCGCCGGACTTCGCGAATCTGCTGCAGGCGCGACGCTTCGATCGTCAGACCAAACAGTTTGCGCGCGTGCGGTCGCACGGCGGCGGGCAGCTCACCGCCCTCCAGGTCTTCCTCCATCAGCGGGTAGTTGGCCGCATAGATGCCGTACTGCAGGGCCAGATACAGGCAGGTCGGTGTCTTTCCCGATCGCGACACGCCCAGCAGCACCACATCGGCGCGATCGTATTCGCGGTTGTGACCGCCGTCATCGTTGGCGAGCGCGAAGTTGGTGGCATCGATACGCGTCATGTAGCCGGCCATGTCGATCATGCCGTGCGCGCGGCCGAGCGCGTGCGAGCTCTTCTGTCCCAGCTCCGATTCCAGCGGCGCCAGGAAAGCGTCGAAGAAATCCAGGAACAGTCCATTAGCGCCTTTGACCAGCTCGCGCTCCGCGTCGCGCACCAGCGTGCTGAAAATAATCGGCGGCGTGCCATCGGCGAGCGCCGTGGCATTGATCCGATGTAGCGCCTCAGCCGCCTTTTCCATGCTACTGATAAACGGCAGCGTCACCGCCGTGAAGGAGATTCCCTCGAACTGGCTAAGCAGGCTGTGTCCCATGGTCTCCGCGGTGACACCCGAATGATCGGAGATGAAGAACACCGTCCGCACGACCGTCTGGTTGCTTGCCACGAATTGCCCCCGACCGCTGTTGCAGCGGATGCCCACTAGTGTTTCACTTAACTGTTCACGCCGGCAATAACAAGCTTTCTGGGGGATCGCGAGTGATCGAATACGTGGCGCCGTATACCGAGCTCGGGATGCACGACCTGGAGCGTGTCGGCGGAAAGAATGCCTCGCTCGGGGAAATGATCAGCCACCTGAGCCGCCTCGGCGTCAGCGTACCCGCCGGCTTCGCCACCACTGCAGATGCCTATCGAGAGTTTCTCGCGCACGACGGCCTGGCGCAGCGCATCGAAGCCGAGCTGTCGCGTTTGAACGTCGAGGATGTTGCGCAACTGGCGCGAACCGGCGCGGCGATTCGAAGCTGGCTGCTGGCGACGCCGTTTGCGCCGCAATTCGAGCAGCAGCTGGTTGCGGCCTGGCAGCAGCTTGGTGGCGACGCGATCGCGGTCGCGGTACGCTCCTCCGCAACCGCGGAAGACCTGCCGGATGCCTCGTTCGCCGGCCAGCAGGAGACGTTCCTCAACGTACGCGGCAAGGACGATCTGCTCAGCACCACCCGCCAGGTATTTGCGTCATTGTTCAACGACCGTGCGATCGCCTACCGCGTGCACCACGGTTTCGCGCACTCGCAGGTGGCGCTGTCCGCCGGCGTGCAGCTGATGGTGCGCAGCGACCTGGGCGCCAGCGGCGTCATGTTCACGCTCGATACCGAGTCAGGATTTCGCGACGTGGTATTCATCACGGCGTCCTATGGCCTCGGGGAAACCGTCGTGCAGGGAGCGGTCAATCCGGACGAGTTCTACGTCTACAAGCCGGCGCTGCGCTCGGGTCACCTGTCGATCGTGCGTCGCACCCGCGGCAGCAAGACCGTCAAGATGATCTACGCCGAGGGCGCCAACGCGGGACAGCGGGTACAGACTGTCGCCGTCGCCAGCGCCGAGCGCGATCGTTACTGCATCAGCGATGCCGACGTGGTGAGCCTGGCGCGCCAGGCGCTGATCATCGAGGAACACTACGGCCGGCCGATGGACATCGAGTGGGGCATCGACGGCAACAGCGGACAGATCTACATCCTGCAGGCGCGTCCCGAGACCGTGCAGAGCCACAGCGGCCGGGATCTGCAGCGCTACAGCCTGCAGGATCGCTCTGCGGTGATCGTGACCGGGCGCGCGATCGGTTCACGCATCGGCGCGGGAGCGGCGCGAGTGGTGCGCTCGGCGGCCGACATGACGCGCGTGCAGGCCGGCGATGTGCTGGTCGCCGATATGACCGATCCGGACTGGGAACCGGTCATGAAGCGCGC
>Ga0210394_10001864_pt1 | contig 31401 bp, 25 predicted proteins | sample IncBWC12MmetaG_FD_160121 | JGI IMG/M metagenome (GOLD analysis project Ga0210394, IMG submission 160121) | Forest soil microbial communities from Barre Woods Harvard Forest LTER site, Petersham, Massachusetts, United States - Inc-BW-C-12-M | ecosystem: Environmental > Terrestrial > Soil >... | reverse complement strand
GGCTAGATTCAGAGAACCGGAGGTCCAGGAAAAGACGGAATCGACCCGAGCAGCACAGGCGCAAGAGACAAAATCTTTCCCGCCCCACAAACACCAACCTGCGCGAGACGTTTCTTCACAGCTTCAACCCGAAGGGATGCCCACCCGCCTAGTCCCCCCTCGGACAACCCGAAAAAGCTATGGGCCACGAGTCCCCAATCGAACCATGGTTGGCACCTGACAACCGTGCTGCTTTGTTGGTCTCAGAACGGACTGGCTTCGTCGCGCAGAGGCGATGAAAACCGCCGCCAGAGAAAACCAAACCGCTGCGCAACTGTGCGCGGCGCCCCAGCTCACTGAACGGAAAGCAAGAACAAACCTGCTCGATGGGGCGGGCTGGATGGCAAGAAAAACTCCAGCCGCGGCAGAAGTGTTTTTTTCTTGACTCCTTTTATGGCACTACTGTCCGGTCACGGGAACTTTGATCATACGTAAGCATCTCTGCGTCTTGACGTTAGGAGCGCAACGGGGCGGAATCGATTTGAACTTGCATTCGCTCGCCAACCATGTTTTTCCCTGGTTCGGGGAGGATTTCGCCCATGAATTCGGGAAGAACCGTTTTCGCGCAGTTGATGGATTTTGCTCCCGCACGCGAGTTTCGCCGCTGCGTCGAGCGCCATCACGGGGGTGCGCTGCGATCAGACCATTCGGCTGAAGAGTTTTATTCCCGCACACGGCTATCCCGATCCGCTGCGGCGCATCTGCTATGTCGATGCGGAAACCGAAAAACGTCTCATCTTCCTGACCCACAATTTTCTGTTTCCAGCGCTGACCGTCGCACAAGTCTACAAATGCCGTTGGCAGATCGAATTGTTCTTCAAGTGGATCAAACAACATCTGCGCATCGAGCGGTTTTACGGACTTTCCGAGAACGCCGTGAAAACCCAAGTCTGGATCGCCAGTTCCGTCTACGTGCTATTGGCGGTGGTCAAAAAACACTTGCGGCTGGAGCACAGCCTCTACACCCTTTCCCAAATTCTCAGCGTCAGCCTGTTCGAGAAAACCCAGCTGGTGCAGGCACCTACCAGTTTTGAGCGGCAAACCGATGAGCCTTCATCCACTAACCAATTCTCATTATTCAACTTATGACCGGACAGTAGTGGTCACTCATCACTCGCCACTGCCTCATGCCATTTCTATTCGATACAAATAAGGCTCACAAAGTCATCATTCCGCCGAGCGCTCCGCTGACAACAAACGAGAAACAATTTTCTATTCGATACAAATGTGCAATCGTGGCACAGCCACACACTCATGGCTGTGCTCTTCGGTTTTGGGTTCGGGCGTTGCGACATCCAAAGCAAAACAAATACGCACAGGCAAGATTGCCCATGCCACCGGCGCCGCGCACTGCGAATCACCAATCACTACTCACCAGTCACCAGTCACCAATCACCAATCACGACTCAGTATACGAATGCGGCTTGCTTGGGTGTGCTGGTGGTGCTAAGTTGCCCGGCGGCGAACCGGCCGAATTGGTTCGCGTGGCGCGGAAGGTGGACAAGCGGATCGTTCGTCACAAAAAACAGAACAAGAGCCGGCGGGACGCCCGCTCTACGAAGAGGTAACGCGCACAGCCACGAGTGGCCGTGCCACGAGGAACTCGCGGCGGGAGCTTGGTGGGAATGGGGGTTTGATGGCGACGAAACAGTGGAGTTCGACGGCACCGCCAGGGGAATTTCACCCTTATGTGGAGGCGGGGGAGAGCGTAGCGGAATTCAGTTTGCGTGCGGTGGTATTGGGATCGCTGTTTGGCGTGCTGTTCGGGGCGGTTTCGGTGTATGTGGGGTTGCGTGCTGGCTTGACGGTGTCAGCCTCAATTCCGATTGCGGTGCTCTCCATCAGCATCCTGCGCGCGTTCGGGCGTTCCACAATTCTGGAAAACAATATCGTGCAGACCACCGGGTCGGCGGGCGAATCCGCCGCGGCGGGCGTGATTTTTTCCATGCCGGCGCTGATCTTTTTGGGATTTTCGCTGAACGCCGAATACTGGCGGATATTTTTTCTGGCGCTGATGGGCGGATGGCTGGGCGTGCTGTTCATGATTCCGCTGCGGCGGCAATTGATCGTGAAAGAGCACGGCAATTTGACGTTTCCCGAGGGCACGGCTTGCGCGGACGTGCTGGTGGCGGGAGAGCGCGGCGGATCGTTTGCGGGTCGCGTGTTCTGGGGACTCGGCCTCGGCGGCGTTTACACATTTGCGATGAACACGCTGCGCATGTGGCCGTCGCAGCCGGATTATCAGCCGAAATGGCTGCCGGGATCTTCGTTTCGCGCAAATATCACTGCGGAATATTTGGGAGTGGGTTACATCATTGGGCCGCGCGTTTCCGGAACGCTGTTTGCGGGCGGCGTGATTTCGTGGCTGGTGGTGATGCCGGCGATTAAATTTTTCGGTTCACTTTCCGGAAATGTGGCGCTGTATCCCTCGACGATTCCCATCGGGCAGATGTCGCCCGATCAACTCTATAGCAGCTACATTCGTTCGATCGGGGCGGGGGCGGTGGCTGCTTCGGGGCTGATCACGCTGATCAAAACTTTGCCGACGATTTTTTCGGCGCTTTCGGCGGGGATTAAGGATATTCGCGCGAAGCAAGCGGCGGCGTCGGTGGCGGCCGTGGATCGCACCGAGCGCGATATGTCGATGCGCGTGGTGCTGATTGGCTCGGCGGTGATTGTGGCGATGATGTGGGCGCTACTGAAATTCAAGCCGATTCCGGGAGCGATGACCAGTGGGTTTTCGGATTTGCTCGCGGCGTTGTTTGTGGTGGTGTTTGGATTTTTGTTTGTGACTGTCGCGTCGCGCATCAGCGGTTTGATTGGAAATTCGTCGAATCCGATCAGCGGGATGACGATTGCGACGCTGATGGCCACCTGCGCGGTGTTCTTGGTGATCCACTGGACTTCGACGCCTTATCAGGTGCTGGCGCTGACGATTGGCGGCGTGGTGTGCATCGCTTCGGCGATTGCGGGCGCGACTTCGCAGGATTTGAAGACCGGCTACCTGGTGGGCGCGACGCCTTACTGGCAGCAAGTGGCGCTGGTGATCGGCGTGATGGTTTCGTCCTTTGCGATCGGCGGAACGCTGATCTTGATGAACATCGGACTCGCGCAATATAAGCCGATGCAGATCGCGCTGGATATTGATCATCTGCATCCGGGTGTGGACGTGCAGGAACGCGGCTATTCGTACAATGGGAAAACTTACACGCTGGTGAACGCGCTGGGGTCGCACGAAGTGCCGGACGGGAAATATTTGTACGATCCTTCGACGCGGCAGATTGAAGTGCAGTGGGTGCAGGGAATCGGCAGCGACCAGGCGGCGGCGCCGCAGGCTCGTCTGATGGCGACGGTGATCAGCGGGATTTTGAATCAGCGGCTGCCGTGGAGGCTGGTGTTTCTGGGCGTGTTTTTGGTGATTGCCGTGGAGCTGCTGGGTGTGCGGTCTCTGCCGTTTGCGGTGGGTTCGTATCTTTCGATTGCGACGACGATGGCGATGTTTGCCGGTGGCCTGGTGCGCTGGCTGGCGGAGCAGGGCCTCGAGAAAAACGGTGACGCCGAAAGTGAAGTGAGTCCCGGATCGCTTTACGCCAGTGGATTGATCGCGGCGGGCGGCGTGTTCGGGCTGCTGGCGATTGTGCTGAATTTGCTGCAGGACCCGGAACTAAGCAAGCACGTGCCGCACTGGCTCGGGGTCGTGCTGCGTTTGCCCTGGCCGGAAAAAATGTTCGCGCTGGGCGAAAAATTTCCGCGGATTAGTGGCGCGCCGCAGGTGGGCGTGCTGCTCTTTGCGCTGCTAGCGATATCGTTGTTCATTTCAGCGCGAAAAAAATTGGGGCAGAGTTAGCGGGGCGAGCGTAGCGATCTGCCATACGCTCGCCTCGATTCGCGTCGCTTACGATTTAGTTCCTCTTTGGTTTTTCCTCGCGGGGCGCGGACTCATGTTGCGCCGGCGGTTTTGATTCGTGCGTTGCTGCCGGCTTCGGTTGTGTTTGCGGTTTGGCTTCGGGTTTGGGTTCGTGGGACGCCGCCGGCGTTGATTCATGCGTTGCCGCCGGCTTGGGCTCCGCTTTTGGTTTGGCCTCAGCCTTCGGTTCGTGAGTTGCGGCCGGTTTTGGCTCCGCTTTCGGCTTAGCTTCGGCCTTCGGCTCATGCGTGGCGGGCTTTGATTCCGTCTTGGGTTTGGTTTCAGTTTTGGGCTCGTGCGTGGTCGCGGCTTTCGATTCTGTTTTCGGCTTGGCTTCGGACTTGGGCTCGTGCGTCGTCGCTGGCTTTGATTCTGTCTTCGCTTTGGCTTCCGTTCTGGGTTCGCGCGCGGCCTCGGTCTTTGTTTCGGTTCGCGGTTTGCTTTCCGCACCTGTCGAGCTTTCGGTTCGGGCCTTAGCCGCGGAATTAGATTCGGAACGCGAGTTCCCAATGCGGTCAGAAGCGGACGCTTTGGCCTGGACTACGCCGGGACCCTTGAATTCGCCGGGCTTCGCGGTCGCAACAACCGATGGGCGTCCGTGATTGACGGAGGCGAACTGGTTGCGATCGGAGCGCGCCTGGCTCACATGCTGCTCTTGAACGGCGGTAGGCCCTCGGTGTTGTTCGTGGGCGAATCTTTCTTGCGCGGCGGTGGGGCGCGCGTTGACGCCGCCGTGGCCGCCATTGAAGCTGACGTGCGATTCGTGCACGACGACGGTCTTCTGATACACGTTGTGAATGACGTGGACGTCCACGTTGTTCACGCGAGTGTTATAGAAAAAGTGGCCGTCGTTCCAGCGGCCGCCGAAGTAGCCGGTGCCGACGTAACCGAAACCGTAGTTGATGCCGCCGTAGAATCCGACTTCTGGGCCCCAGTAGCCCGCGTTCCAGAGATAGGCGCCGTTAGACCAACCCCAGTAGCCGGGCGTCCAGAGAAAACCTACTTCGGGTGCTTCCACCCAAGTGCCGGGAACCCAGAAATATCCGCCGTCGTCGCTATAGCTCCAGTAGCCGGGCGTCCAGATGTAGCCTTCGCCGGGGCAAACAGGCTGCGTGTATACGGGAAGGACGGGTGGAGCGACGGTGACCGAGAGAACGACCTGCGCTGAAGCGGTGGAAGACGTGGTCGGGATAGCGAACAGAGCTGCGGCCAGCGCGAACCAAGTGGAAAGTCCGAGCGATCGGAGCGCGCGGCGAACATGTGAAATGTGCATCGGCTTCACCTCGTAAGAGAACTCGTGCATTCAAAAATTCTACGCGGCGAGAGGAATGGTGGCGATACGGCAAAGTCTTTAGAGACCTGAGGAACTTACCCTATGTGCGCCCGCGCCCCTGATGGAATATTTTGCTGGTGCCGCCGAAGAAAATACCCGGCGGGTTCGTGCCGCCGAGGTGCATCGTGAACGGTTATTCATCTTTCAACCTATTGAAGAGACGGGAGTAAGTGATTCCCGTCATGAACGGAGATTGAAATGCGGCTTGTGGTGCGGAGTTCTCTTCGGAGATTGCGAGGAGGCTACGATGAATCATAGATTCGACATATTCAAGAGACTGCCGAACGGAAACACGCTTTGGATCACTGCGGTCGAAGGCCTGGTGGAAGCAAGGAATCGGATGGGCCGCCTGGCGGTGATCTCTTCCGGAGAATATTTCGTGTACTTGCAAGGTGAAGGAATTGTGGCCGAGCTGGGCCCGGAGTACCAGAAGTGGGCAGGAGTAACGTGAGCTGCGAGTGGAGGAGTTGGACCGGCATGACGATTTGGCCGTTGTTTCAGGCGCGGCTTTGACGGGATCGGGGATAGGCTAGGGCGAAACTGCCCTTTCTTGCACGCCTGGTGCGGTTGTTTGCCGATTGGGACGAACTTCAACGTGATGAAAATTTCAATTTTGTTTGCTGCGTTCAATTTTACTGACGACGGCGGGCAATTGCGGCGAATTAAATCTTCAACACAGCTATTTCACATTGAGCGGCAATATTTCACCGAATTTAATGCGAAATCTCGTCTCTCATTCTAGATATGGTTTCCGTTAACGATGCGACTTTCTATCCTTCTTGTTTATAGCAACTTGCAACGATTTGGCACCCGTTAAATTTCGCATCTGCTTACCGCACCCTATTTCGGAGCATTTTCCGGTAGCCTTCGAGTATTCCCAATCGGGGTTCTAGCTGCAAAGCCGCTCCGACCCTATCCACAGCTGAGCCAGATCTCTGAGGCTGTGTTTGTATTTACGTGTTACCAAGTATTCGTTCCCACCCTTTACACGCAGCCTGTATTCCCCCGTCGGTAAAGGTTGGATCTTCTCCACGGCCGAAATATTCACGACGACCGAGCGGTGGATGCGAATAAAACCGTAGGGTTTGAGCTTCTCCGCCATCGACGAGAGGGACTCGTGCACCAAATAGGGATTAGTTCGGGGTCGCAACGAAATGTAATTACCTTCGGCTTGCACTACCAAGATGTCGGCTAAATCCAAGAATAGGATGCTACCCTTTGCCTTGAACGCGATTCGAGGGTTAGGAGAAAAGTCCGCATTAGCGCGAGCAGCTTGTTGAACAAACATATCGCGTGCAATGGCCTTCTGATCCTTAATTTCGCGGGCGCTCATGATGGAACCCCTTGCTCTCTCGTCTCGACGTCCTACGAACCGCAGTGAGATCACTTTTGCCCAGTGCTCACTGCTGACGGAAAGCTGGATTGCGCGCCGAAATAACACTCAATGGATTGCAACTTTCCGTTCTTGATTCGGAGATACTCCACGTTCCGGAGCGATTTACCGTTCTTGGTGTAACAAAGATACTTCACAAAAGCATCATCCGGACCAGTGACGACTCGCTCCAGGTCAAAATGCCCAATGAAATCGATCTGTGTTTCCCAGCATTGCTTTTTGAAAGTGCTCTTGCTGATGTGGTCGTCGCCCGCCGCGCTTGAAAAGGTGAAGTCCTCGGCGAGCAGGCTATCCAATGGGCCCCAGTCTTTCTGGCCCCAGGCTGCGTACCACTTCCGGACGACCTCCTCGTTCGTTAAGTTCTGCCCTCCCGATGCGCTAGCACTTGCCAGTCCCGGCACGCTCACGGCACCCACCAGCGCGCAGGCTCCCGTAGCGAGCAGATTCCTGCGTGATACTGCGATCCTTGTCATTGTTCGTTCTCCTGTCAGGGATGTAGTTTGAAGCGCTTCGCCCGATTGCTGCGCTTGCCCGGCTGGCGTAGGGACCTCAGCCAGCCCACGATATTTTTGATCCCCGCCTTTATCACTTTCGGATCCTGCGCATTCTTTGCCAGCGAGCCATAGCCTTCGACCATCGCAATCAGCAAGCCAGCGGCGTCGGTGGGTTCCACGTTGCGGCGAACGCTTCCGTGGATCTGGCCCTCTCGCAAAACGGAGGCAGCGGCATCGCGCCAGGCATCGAAGATTGTCTCCAGCCGGTTCCGGAATCCCGCGTCAAGCGGAGACATTTCCTGCGCCAGATTGTTCAATTGACAGCCGCCGCATACAATCTCGGGCCGAACGGATATACCTTGAACAATGCCGATCAAAGCGTCGATAGGATCCTTGACGCTCTGTAAAGGCCGCACCCATGTGCCGCGGACGTCGGGGGAGATGATCTCTTCGACGACGGCATATCCCAAGGCTTCCTTGTTTTTGAAGTGATAGTACAACGCTCCCTTCGTGACACCAGCCGAGGCCAGAATCGTGTCCAGGCTTGCACTCTGGAAACCCGATCTGTAGATCTCGCGAGCGGCGGCGTGCAGCAAGCGCTCCCGCGTGCGCTCAGGATCACGCAGCCTAGTCGCTCTACGTTTAGGATTCTTGCGTGCCGCCAACATACCAACCAGCATGTATGTTAACTATAAGAGCGTCAAGAGAAATCTAACACGCGCTCATCAATATGAAAATCCATCGTGTTCCGTCACACCTATTGAATTGCGTAGGTAAGCACTGGCGATCATGACGCGTAGTGTTGCGCCGCCCGATTATTAAATTGGCTTCTTCTCGTGACTATCGAACATACGGACAGGTATGTATGTTGATCATCTGAAAGTCAAGCACCATTGAGCGGCCTGACTTTTGACTGCTGACGTTCTCGAATTTCATAACCTCTCGTCAGTGTGTATGGAAAGTTGGAGAAACTGTGGCTCCAGCCGTTTTAGGATCGTCCCAGGATTTTGTTAGTCCGCCACTTGTTTTCGAACTCTGAAGTGTTGGTCCTGTCGTGTCACGTAATCGTTGTGAACGTGGAGCACCGCCTGCACTTCAATTGTGAGCAGTATGAATTTGTGAAGGTGTGAGTCAATTCTGCTCCCAATTGCACACTGGCACGGAAACTTTGGTCGGACCAAAAGGAGAAGATATGAGCGCACTAAGACGGTTGCGGAATTTCTGGATACCGGGAGTTGCGACGATTGTTCTGGGTAGCTTCAGCAATGCGTTCGCTCAACAGAACTACAAAATTACCGATTTGGGCATTAACAACAGCAAAGACAACTTCAGCATGGCCATGGGCCTCAATAATCAGGGCTGGACGGAGAACATGGACGGGACCGTGAACCCTCCCGAGAATAGTTTGTTTACGTCAGTTGCAAGGGGCCGCGCGGTGATAAGCATCTACGGATTCAACATCGACCTGGGCACGCTTGGAAAACCCGACGGCAACAGTTGGATTAACTGGGGCGGGATCAACGATCGCGGGGAAGCCGTTGGTATGTCCGAAACAGCTGATCCAGATCCGAACGGCGAAGACCTTTGCGGCTTCGGCACACACCTTACGTGCGTTCCATTTCTTTGGCGAGACGGCCACATGAGCGCTCTCCCGACGCTCGGCGGAAATAATGGGCAGGCCAGCGCCATCAATAACCGCGGAGAAGTCGTCGGATATGCCGAAGACGGTGCCGTGGACTCCACATGCCCAGCCGGCACAACCAACAATCGGATTACGTTGCCGGCGTTGTGGGAAAGAGGCAGCGGCGAAGCTCTTCCTCTGGTGGGTAACGATCCAGACGGTGTCGCATTCGGGATTAACGCTCGAGGCCAAGCCGTAGGCTACTCGGGAAACTGCACCACAGCGACGCACGCCGTAATGTGGAAAGACAACACTGCCTTCGTCCTTCAGGATCTCGGAGGTACAGGTTCCAATTTCGGCTACGCCATTAGCAACCGCGGCCAAATCGCCGGGCAAGTCGGCACCGCTGACGGCACGACCTTCTATGCCGCGGTCTGGCAGAACGGCGCCGACGGCGCAGTCACAAACCTCGGCGCTCTGCCGGGAGATTTTGCCGCCTTTGCGACCGGCATCAACAACCGGGGCCAAGTGGTGGGAAACAACTTTGACTCCAGTTTCAATTGGTCTCGCGGCTTCATCTGGCAGGATGGTGTGATGACCGACCTTAACACGCTAATTTCCGCGGATTCCAACCTCTTCATAATCTCGGCTAGCAATATCAATGAGCGCGGACAAATTTCGGGTATGGCAACGGTGGAAACCGGACCCCATGCGGGCGACATTCACGCCTATCTGTTGACCCCGATAGACGGACGCATAGGCGCCTCGATGGCAGATTTCGCCCGTACACACCCGCATTCCCTTTTGCCCGCGAATGCTTGCAACCACTCTTTGCAGAGATTCGGACCCGGCCGATTCCAGCGTTAACGGGCATTTCCCCAGCTTCCGCGCCGTGTATTCCATACATACGGTGTGCGAAGGCGCAAGGCCGGATGAGGTACGGGACATTCTGGGTCACGCAAATATCGACGTGACCCAGAATGTTTACGGCAAAAAATTGCTGGGAAGAGCGAGAGGATGCGGTCACTCGAGCTGTCGAAGCAATAACCAATGCCGCTCAAAATGCCGAGAAAGAAGAGAATCAGCCTGAATCAGCCCCAGCAGGCGGGGGCCAGATTTACAAGTTGATTCCACTTGCCCCGCAGGTCGCGTTATCGTGCATATGAAGTGGAGCTTCACGCACTTCTCCGGTTGATAGTGCGTTAATCAGAAGTCTGGCGATTAGACTTGACAACACTCTGTTGTCGCAGTTTATAAGTGAGCCGCGTCGGCCAAAACGATTCGCACGGTGAAGGGAGACGACCCTATGCTGCGTCTGCTGATGCTGGCTTGTGTTTTGGCGTATGCGACTTTGCCGGCGGCCTCCGCTCAAACGACGGACGTTGGCTATGCCGATGAGTTGTCGCCCTCGCTGGCGAGCGGTGCCAGGGCGATGAACGCGGCGATTCGCCGAGATCTAGGGGAGGCGGCAGACAACATGCCTGCGGATGAATACGGCTTTCGACCGACGCCGCAGGTCCGGACTTTCGGCCAGATTATCGGTCACGTGATTGATTCGAACTTCTTCTTCTGTTCGCAAGCTGCGGGCGAAAAGTCGCCAGCAACCGTTGACTACGAGCAGATCACTGCCAAGGCCGCACTTGTTAAGGCGTTGAACGATTCGCTCGTCTATTGCGACCGGGTATACGCAGCGACCAACGACGCTAACTTCAGTCAGCCGGTGCAGATTGCGCATGTTGTGGGCACGGGGTCGAGCGATACCGTCAGGGGCGCCGTGCTCATGTATAACATTGTCCACAATAACGAGCATTACGGCAACCTCGCCGTTTACATGCGGCTGAAGGGGCATGTTCCACCCTCAACGGCTCGGGTCCAGCAGCGAAAAAATCAGTAATGCCTGGTAAATCGGGCGGGAGTTGAGATTGTATGTTCTCCGACGTGCGGAGTTATACTCCCGCCAATACGCACACTCTACAGCAAGATAGCGATGAGAATCACGGCTGGCTATATCGCCGTGATTGTCGTGTTGCTGATAGTCTCACGCGTGAAGTCGGATGGGGAGGGCCAAATATTTGATGACCTTGTCATCGGCTTTCCGTGGATTTTGGCACTCATGAACAGCAGCAGCACATGGGATACCGCGCTATTCGTCATTCTTAATTCGTTGACCGTTTACCTCGTGGCGTTATTTTTTCGTCGATTCATTTACGCGGACAAGGATGGAAACCCGTGCAATAAGCAGACAATCGGATTGCTAAATCGCAGGCGGGTTCGAATTCGCAATATCAAATTCATCGGCAAGGAATCCAACAGCTTGGAAGATGTTGAAAGCGGTTTGGTTCAGTCGGCTCAAAATGTTTACACCGAATGCCCTGATCCGAGTCGTGATGAGTGGGATTTGGTAATTCGGCCAGCGTTGAGAAAACCTCAGCTGAGAATACTTGTCCACGAGTGCCGAGGGAGATATTCCCGCAGGGCGCTCATCGATTTGAGAGCCGGGAACAGCAGGCCACATCGGAAGAATCGGCAGTTTTTGGCATCGGTACTCAGAAAGCTTGGGTTACTCTAAAAAAGCAACGCCGTGGCTTCTCGTACACGCATCTTGATGTTGAGGTCCAGTTTTTGGAAATATTTTTAAATCTTAAGCGGCGAAGTCACGCTCGATAAGCAACGGGTATATTGCTTGCAGTATCGGCTTCGGAAATTGCTCTGCGTATCTCGCCAACTTGGCTCGACTGACCCTCCCAAATTCGAATTCATCCAATTCGACAGGGTGACTCTTCTTCCTTCGCAAGTAAATCCAATCGAGGATGGCCTTTTCGGGTTCTGCAATCCTGTATGTGCGATATCGCGTTTTCTTTTCTATGTACCCCCAAAAAAGTGAGCGTTTTAGTTCGTGGAACTTGATCTCCATGTTCTTTTTTCGAACTGAAGGAGTATGACGAACTGAGATGCACGTCAACGCGACCGGGGATTGACTGTAAATCCCCCATTCGTTAAGTGCGGACTCGAGAGACACATAGGATTCTGGGTTGATCGCAGTCGCCAAATCACGAACGCTGAATTCGGGCGCAAGTGTATTGATATAGATTTTGTTAGAGGCTCGCTGAACCAAGCCTCTCTTTTGCAATCGCCCTAGCGTTACTCGCAGCGACTGAATCGAAAGGTTCATGGATTTGGCTAGCGTTTCGGAGTGAATGACGTCATCCGTCTTCGCCAGATCGGATAAAATGTTGTACCAGTCGATCATTCGTCCTCGTTATATCCAACTCTTTAAAAGTTTCTGCCGTCGCTCTCCGCAATGGTTTAAAGTCGGCGGTCAGAAGTTCGTTGAATTCATCTTCTGGTAGTACCGGTTTAAGTTCAGCCGCGCACCGCTTGTTATCAACTAGATTTATTTTTTCCTTTATTTGCTCGTCGTCCAGTTCATTCCACCTGAGAACGTCGCTGAGATGTTCATTTAGATTCGCGGTGTGAAGTGTGGCTCCTTGGTCCAGTAGAAGCTTAATGTCATAAGCGTCCCGAGCCTTTACGAACTTGCGAAGTACGAATGCCTCGGCTTTTTGAAGGAGTAGTAGGTTCGGCGATGCTGCCTTGATTGTTCCAACCTCACTCGATGTGAGAGATTCGAACTTGTATTCTTCGGTGTGATTGAGTATGGAGCCCATCCGAGTCAGGTCGACGGTGAATAGAACGCGTCCACCATGACTCACATACAGTTTCTTAAAATCCTTTTCGGACTTCGCAATCTGTATTTCGAGTGGTGCAAATTTTAAAAGTTCGGCAAGCGGCGGAAGATCGGAATTCAAAACGGTTAAGATTTCGGATGCCTCTGGTATATTTGTAGTCAGAGCCAGAAGGTCAAGATCGGCTGAATGTCGTGTGCTGTTGTGGAAAAGAATTAGGTTTGCGCCACCATAGAGCAAAAACGAGTCGGGGAATGCCCTGAAAATTGCGACGGCAGCCTCCCTTATGAGCACGACGATTTTGGCTCGATCTTCTGAGAATCCCCTAGCTTTCAATGAGTCCAGTTCGGCCGCGAGATTCATCGAAGCATTTTACTGTGTTTAATTTTCTATGTCAATATAAATTTCACATCGATTATTGTTCTAGTTTTGTTTAATTTTGAATGTGAAAAATGCTTAAGTTCCTTCATACTGCTGGTATATATACCTGCAGTATGACGGAAGCTACCGGTGGTGAAAACAAGGATGTCTTCAACGCCGTCGCCATTGAAGTCTGCCCGTGCCGCTTCCCAGAAGGACTGCCGGAATCCCCCGTAAGACAACGTGACGACTTCGTCTGGTGCCTTTTCGATGTCTTTCGGCGCAACGACATCCGCGACGGTCGTTCCGCGCAGGCGTTCCCTTTCCTGTGCATGTTCCTCGGGCATAGCACGAAGGATTTCCGCAGGCAGCAGATTGAGGTCGGCAAGGCTCACGTGGGGATTTGCAACGAAGCCTTTTAGCGGCAGCGTTGCTCTTTGAATTTCAAACAAAAGACCGCAGGTATGAACCAGGAAACCTGATAACGCGCTTACCGATTCCGCGGATATCTGCGCATGCGACGCGAAATCGTGGGACTGTAAAATGTCGTGCAAAAATGGAGCGACGGATTCAATGATCATTATTTGTGGCGCAACTTACTGTAAACAGGAAGGATAGAACGTCGTAACCGTGCGGAAATGATTTCAGTTTCAACAACGACCAATCCCGTAAAATATCGCGGCCCACGGTGAAATATCCCTCTCCGGAATTTAATTCCGCCAAAATTCACATTACCCCCTTCGTCGGCGCTGAAATTGCCCCCACAATAAAAACGGAATTCCCGTTGTACTAAACGATCATCGAAATCCCCGTCGCCAACCGCGACCGCCAACGCACGCGCGCATCATCGAAGTATTCTCGCGGCTATTCGCAACGAAACGGGCACTCCACTCGCCGACGACTCCGTCTTTTTATTTCCCCTACGCTTCCCAGTGCCGAGGGGTGTATCACTTTTCCCTGCCCTGTAACCTAACCCGGCGCGCTTTGACTCGCGCGGTATGAGCCTTTAGACTTGTGAGCTGTGAGATCTATATCGAGCGGCGGCGGGTATATGTTCGACATCGGGAGTTATTTCCCGCCAGCGATTAAGCGGATTTGCATCATCTGCGTGGGCGTGTTTCTGGCGCAGGAACTTTCGCAACTACTGTTTGGAATGGCCGGCTGGAATTTCTGGCTGGCTTGGTTTGGTTTGGTTCCGCAAGCGGTAACCCACGGTTTTGTCTGGCAGCTCTTCACTTATATTTTCCTGCACGGCGGCATCTGGCACATTCTGTTCAATCTGCTGTACTTGTGCATGTTTGGCGCGGATTTGGAGCGGGCGTGGGGCAGCCGCAAGTTTTACACGTATTTTTTTATTTGCGGGGTGGGCGCGGGAGTGATCAACGTAATCGTGAAAACGATTTTGGACCCGCACGGGCTGGGCAGCGCGAAGATTCCCACGATTGGAGCTTCGGGGGCGATCTACGGCGTGTTGCTGGCTGTGGCGGTGATCATGCCGCAGCGGCAGGTGTGGGTGTTTCCGCTGCCGGTGACGGTGTCCATGCGCGTGTTTGTGATGGTGATGGGCGCGATTGAATTTTTTGGAACGATCGGGGCCGGCGGCGACAACGTGAGCCATGTGTGCCACCTGGGCGGAATGCTGGTGGGGTACATTTATTTGCGGCGTGGGTCTTATGGGTACAGCGTGCGTAATTATTTTTCGGATTGGAAGCGGCGAAGGCTGAAGCGGAAGTTTGAGGTTTATGTACGGGATCATCAGGATAAGCCGCCTTCTAATCCGGATAATTGGGTGAATTAGGATTTTCAGTGGGACCGCGTCCGTTCGGATGCGGAGTGAAAGCAGGTTCGTCATTTGAGTGTGGTCGTGTGTTTAAGGAAGGCAAAAGATTTAACACGGACGCCACAGAGGGAAGGCGGAGAACACAGAGAAAGGCAACTGCAACGGCTGAACGACGGCTGCCCGGTTCGTCCCGGAAAAGGCTGGACGAACTGGCCGCTCCAACTTCAAATGCGAAGACGCGACGTAACCTACGCCTTGGCAAGCTGGGGCGCAGCAAGCAGCGCCCCTGAGGCTGCGCGACGACATCCCTGCCGCACAGCCTGAGGGCGGTGCGACGAAAACCGGGGGCTGCGACAACGGCGACTTAGCCGGCGGAACGCCCTTCGACCCCGTCTCCGATGGGCTCTCAGGACAAGCCGGCGCTACTCTTCGACGCGGCACCGCCGCGCCTCAAAGTGAATCGTGCTGTGGCACGATTCACGAAAGCTGGTGCGGGTTATCCGCCGATGCGGAGCAGGCGCATTAAGTTTGTGGAGCCCGTGGTGCCGATCGGGGTGCCGGCTACTACGCCGATGATGTCGCCGCGCTTCACTAGTTTTTCTTCGAGGAGACGCTTTTCGGCGGTGGCGGCTAGCTTGTCGATGTCGTGGACGCTGCCCATGCTGCGCGGGAGGACTCCCCAATAGAGCGAGAGGCGGCGGCGCGTTTGCTGGACTGGCGAAAAGGCGACGATCGGAGCGCGAGGGCGATACTTCGAGACGAGCCCGGCGGACGAACCTTTTTCAGTGAACACCGCGACTACCTTCAGGTGCAGTTCTTCGGCGGCGTGGCAGATGGCTTCGGCGATGACTTCGTTGATTTGCAGATTGCCGGAGCGCTCGGGGCGCGGCAATTGCGTGACGCTGGCTTCGGCTTCGCGGATGATGCGGTCCATCATCATCACCGATTCCAGGGGATAAAGGCCGGCGGCGGTTTCACCGGAAAGCATCAGGGCGTCGCTGCCGTCGAAGATGGCGTTGGCGACGTCGGAAGCTTCGGCGCGCGTGGGGCGCGGATTTTTTTGCATGGAATCGAGCATCTGAGTGGCGGTGATCACCGGGATCAGCGCGTTGCGGGCTTTCAGGATGATCTGTTTTTGCACGACGGGAACTTTTTCCGGGCTCATCTCCACGCCGAGATCGCCGCGCGCGACCATCACTCCATCGGAGATGGCCAGAATTTCATCGAGATTGACGATAGCCTCCGGCTTTTCGAGCTTGGAGATTACTGGCGTATCTTTTCCGGTGCGGGCAATGGCGTGCTTGGCCGCGCGCACGTCTGCGGCGGTGCGCACGAAACTGATGGCCAAATAATCGGCGCCGATGGCCATGGCCGAGACCAGATCCTTACGGTCTTTCGGAGTCATCGAGGGAATGTTGAGTTTGACGCCCGGAAGATTGATGCCTTTGTGTTCGCCGATGTCGCCGCCGTTCTCGACCTGAGTGACCACCTCCTGCCCATGTGTGGAAATGACGCGCAGGGCGACTTCGCCGTCGTTGAGCAGGATGCGGTCGCCCTTATGCACGGCTTCGGGCAGAGCGCGGAACGTGGTGCTGACGCCTTCTTCGGTGCCGAGGATGTTGCGCGTGGTGATGGTGAAGCGCTGGCCGAAGCGCAGGCGCACTGGTTTGCCGGCAACGAGCTTGCCGGTGCGAATTTTTGGTCCCTGCAAATCGGCGAGAACGCCGATGGGCTTCTCGTATCGGGCGGAAGCACGGCGGACAGAGGCGACCATGCGCGCGCGGTCTTCGTGCGAGCCATGAGAAAAATTCAGGCGGGCGACGTCCATTCCGGCATGCACCAGTTTCTCGATCATGTTGTACGAGGAGGTGGCGGGGCCGAGGGTACAGACTATTTTTGCTCTGCGAGGGTTCGTCATGATTATTTGGCCACGGAGAAATCATTTACGATTGCGAAGAGAAATTCAATGCCCTTGTGAAAAGAATCCAGGGGGATGCGTTCGTTGTCAGCGTGAAAGCGGGAAAGATCGTCGTCGTTGAGCGGGAAGGGAAGCAGGCCGTAGGCCTGCACGTTGCGCAGGCGCAGCGGAGTGCAATCCGTGAAATAAGTGGACATGAGCGGAACAATGGGCGCGCCCGGGTAGCTTTTGGCCGTGACGCTGGAGATGGTGTTGTAGAAATCGGATGTTAGCGAGGACGATGGGGCTGTTTCGGACAGGGGGAGCTGCGGCTCGAAATGGATGGCGGGATCGTTCACGAGCTGCTGAAGTTTTGCGAGGAGCGGAGCGAGCTGGTTGCCCGGGAGCAGGCGGACGTTGATTGTGGCGCGCGCTTCCGAAGGAATCACATTGGCGCGAATTCCCGCGCGCAACATGGTGGGCGCGACGGTGTCGTGCAACATCGCATTCCACACGAGGCTCTGATTGGAGATTACGCGGGCGGCATGCTCGCCGCGGTCGGAAGTGTCGAGCGAGCGCATCCACTTGGCGGTTTCTTCATCCTGGAGCGGTGCGAGGGCCTGGAAATACGCGCGGGTGACGGAGTTAAATTGCACGGGAGCTTCGTAGTTTCCGATTTTTTCGATGGCGGCGGAAAGATGGACGACGGGATTGTCCTTACGGGGCATGGACGAGTGTCCGGAAGTTCCCTTGGCGATGACGTCCACGTTGGCGGGAACTTTTTCGCTGACTTGCACGCCGATGTACTGCGGCTTGCCGTCTTTGAGAAAAACGCCGCCGCCTTCGTTGATGGCGTAGCCCGCGGCGATTTTGTCCCAGTGCTTATCAACGGCGAAGAGCATGCCGGTGGCGCCGTAGGCTTCTTCGTCACCTTCGGCGAGGAAGATTACGTCGCGGTTCAGACGCGCGCCGGAGCGCTTCAGCTCGATGAAGACAGCGAGATTCGCGGCGAGCATTGCTTTGTCGTCAATGGCGCCGCGGCCGTAAAGGTAGCCGTCTTTTATGGTTGCGGCGAAGGGATCTTGGGTCCATTTGGATTTATCCACGCCGACGACATCCAAATGCGCCATCAGGAGCAGCGCGCGGGAAGAATCGGGCAGGGAGCCGGAGGAAAGGCGGGCGACGATGAATCCGCGGCCGGGCGTGCTTTCGAAGATTTCAGAGGGGATGCCTTCTTTAGTGAGAATCGCGGCAATATATTTCGCCGCTACCAGTTCGTTGCCCGGCGGGTTGGTGGTGTCTATGCGCAGGAGGCCTTGCAGCCAGCCGAGCGCGTCTATTTGAATCTCAGAGAGCGACGGGTTGGCAACGGGCGCGTATTGCGGCGACGTTGGCACGGACTGCGCTAGAGTTCGTCCGGCAGACAACAGAAATGCCATAAGGACAAGAATCGAAAACGGAATGCGCGCGTGCGCCATCCTTGATTTCCCCCCCGGAAAATGAAATTCATTCGCAAAGCAGAAGACCAATTCATACTATCATGCTGGCGGATGCGGTCTTGGGAGCCAGACGCGGGGCGGTTTCTGAACAGCAATCTGCGCGTAACGAGGCGAGAGCGCGGACCATCCCTGAGCCCCGCGGATGCATCCAAGTGTGCAAACGGGCGCTGCTGTGCGCATTGCGAAACGAGGGGAGCAAGAAATTGAAGACATGGATGCGAGCGGTGCTGCTGGGGATTTTGATTGTGGCGCTGGGAGTGCCGCCGGGGACGATGACGTCTTATGCGCGGCAACAGGAAGGGCCTGTGACTCCCGCGCCGGCGCAACAGCCGGGTGCAGCGCCGAAGCAGCCGAACGGACAGCAGCAACCGTCGGAAGCGGGGAAACCGCTGGCGCAAGCGCCGCAGGTGACGATCGCGGTGCAATCGAACGTGGTGAATATTGATGCGGTGGTGACGGACCAGGACGGGAACATCATTACCGGACTGCAGAAACAGAATTTCCGCGTGCTGGATGAGAACCAGCCGCAACAGATCAGCAATTTTGGAGCGAGTGAAGCGCCGATCACGATTGTGGTGCTGATGGAGTTCAGCCGGCGCATGGGAAGTTACTTCGGATACCGCGGAAAAATGTGGGCCTATAACTTCCTGGATCATTTGAACGCGAAGGACTGGGTGGCGTTCAAGACCTTCGATTTGAAGACCAACATGATATCGGACTTCACGCAGGACAAGAGGGCCGTGGCGCAGTCGGTGGCTTCGCTCTATTTTCCGGATTTCAGCGAGGCGAATTTGTTCGATGCGACGCTGGAAACTTTGGACCAGCTTCGTGATGTGAAAGGGAAGCGGTCAATCTTAATTATCGCTTCGGGATACGACACGTTCAGCAAACACACATTGGACCAGACGTTCAAGCCCCTGAAAGAAACGGATGTGACGATTTTCTGCGTGGGGATGGGCGGAGCGCTGGATGCGGTGGGAATTCACGAACGCAACATGACCGGTCCGGAATTCGCCAGCGTGAATTATTTGCAGGCAGAGAACCAGTTGAAGACGTTTGCGGCGATGACCGGAGGCTGGGCTTGGTTTCCGCGGTTTGAAGGCGAGATGAACGACATTTTCAATTCGGTGGCGGTTTTTCTGCGCAATCAGTACACGATTGGGTTTACGCCTTCGACGCCGCCGGATGGCCGGGTGCACAAGCTGAAGGTGGAAGTGCTGGACAACGAGGGCAATCCGTTTATGACTTTGGATAAGAAGGGGAAGAAGAAGAAGATCGTGGTGAATGCGCGGGAGTGGTACACGTCGCCGAAGCCGACGACGGGGAACTGAGCGACGCAGATTTCTCGCTAGCGATGTTTCCACCAGAGAACCACACCGAACACGACGCCGAGGCCAAGCGAGCCTAAAAGAAATAACCTAGTTTCGGGGAGCGATTCGTAAACCATTACGCCGAGACCCAACGCTAGCACCGCGCCGATCCAACTCGCGGTAATCCAGAGAGTCCCCATTTGAACTTCCGGGCGGTCGCGATGTCCGTCACTCATTTTTCTGTACCATCCATTACAGTTTAGCGCTGTGTTCGAGCGAGTGGACAAAAAGCAGATCCCGCACTGCGTTCCGCGCCCGTCCCGCAGTCGCGCGACGGAAAAAAAGCGCGGGACTGCGTTCCCTGCGCGGGAGTCGCTCAGGGCAAGCGGGATGACACGTGGTGTGAGTTTGCTGTTTGCGAGGCAGGGGATAATTCTGCGTCAATTATTTTTTGGGGATGCGTAGGTCGCGGCCGGACATTTCTGGAGGTTCGGGGACCTCTAGGACGCCGAGGAGCGTGGGGGCGATGTCGCGGAGCGAGCCGCCGGGGGTTAGTTGGGTGCGGTCGTTTTCTGTGAGCAGGATGAAGGGGACGGGATTGGTGGTGTGGTAGGTGTGGGCGCCGCCGGTGACGGGGTCGATCATGGTTTCGGCGTTGCCGTGGTCGGCGGTGATGATCCAGGCGCCGCCGCGCGGTTTGAGGGATTGAAAAATTCTGCCGAGACATTCGTCCACGGTTTCGACGGCTTTGATGGTGGCTTCGAGTTTGCCGGAATGGCCGACCATGTCCGCGTTCGCGAAATTCATGATGATGGCGTCGAAATTTCCTTTTTCGATGGCGTGGATGATGGTATCGGCGACTCCCGCGGCGGACATTTCCGGTTTTAGATCGTAGGTGGGCACTTTCTGCGACGGAACTACTACGCGTTCTTCCCCTGGAAACGGCTTTTCCACTCCGCCATTGAAGAAATAAGTGACGTGCGCGTATTTTTCGGTTTCGGCGACGCGGAGATTTTTGTAATCCTGCTCGGCAAACACGTTGGCGAGGATTTGTTCTAGTTTTTCGGGGGCGATCAGGTAGCGAAGCCAGGGCCAGGCTTTGTCATATTGCGTGGTAGCGACGAAGAGAAGATTTTGCGGGCGCGCGGGATCGGCGAATTCTTTGAAGCTAGGCTCGACGAGGGCGCGGCTGGTTTCGCGGGCACGGTCAGCGCGGAAATTGAAAAAGATCACGGCGTCGTCATCGCGGATCACGCCGCGCGGGACGGCGGGTTTTCCGGGCGCGGGTTCGGTGGTGATGACGGTGGGGACGACGAACTCGTCCGTGACGCCTTTTTCATAGCTCGCGCGGATGGCGGCGATGGGATCGGCGAATCTTGCGTCGGCTTCGCCGTGAGTTATGGCGCGATAGGATTTTTCGATGCGGTCCCAGCGATTGTCGCGGTCCATGGCGTAGTAGCGGCCGATGACGGTGGCGATTTGGCCGATGCCGTATGCGCGCATTTTCTGTTCGAGGGCGCGCAGGAAATCGCTGCCGCTGTTGGGCGGGGTGTCGCGGCCGTCCATGAAGCAGTGCACGAAGACGCGCGTGACTTCATTTTCGCGCGCCATGCGCAGCAGGGCGTAGAGATGTTCGATGTGGGAGTGCACTCCGCCGTCGCTGAGGAGGCCGAGCAGATGCAGCTGGCGGGCGCGGCCGCGTTCCATGGCTTCGAGGAGCAGCGGCTGGCGCTGGAATTCGCCGCTGGCGATGAGTTGGTCTATGCGCGTGATGTCCATGTGCACGATGCGGCCGGCTCCGATATTCAGATGGCCGACTTCGCTGTTGCCCATTTGTCCTTCGGGCAAGCCGACGGCGGGGCCGGAGGTGTGGATGAGAGTGTTGGGAAATTCCTTGAGGAGGCGATCGTAATTTGGTTTGCGTGCGAGGGCGATAGCGTTGCCTTTGGTTTCGGCGCGGTAGCCCCAGCCGTCGAGGACGGTGAGGACGATTGGTTTGGGGCGTTTGGATTGTGTTGTCATGGCGCGGGCCAGAATACCTTATCGCGGGGCGGTGTTCCATTTCACCGGCTCCGGATGTTGCAAATTTAAATTCAAGAACGGGAGCTATGGACGCAACGCGCTGCGGCCGGGGAAGCGGGCTGCTTTGCCCAGAGCTTCTTCGATGCGGAGGAGTTGGTTGTATTTGGCGATGCGGTCGGTGCGGGAGGCGGAGCCGGTTTTGATTTGGCCGGTGCCCATGGCGACGACGAAATCGGCGAGGAAGGTGTCTTCGGTTTCGCCGCTGCGATGGGAGACGATGGCGGCGTAGTTGGCTTTGCGCGCCATTTCGACGGCTTCGATGGTTTCGCTGACCGTGCCGATTTGGTTGAGCTTGATGAGGATGGCGTTGCCGATGCCTTCGGAGATGCCGCGGGCGAAAATTTTCGGATTGGTGACGAAAACATCGTCGCCCACGAGCTGGATTTTTTTGCCGAGGTCGCGTGTGATGATTTTCCAGCCGGCCCAGTCGTCTTCAGAGAGGCCGTCTTCGATGGAGACGACGGGATATTTAGCGACCCATCCTTCCCAGAATTTCACCATCTCCGCGGGGGTGCGCTCGGATTTATCGGATTTTTTGAAGACGTATTTTTTTGTGGCGCGATCAAAGAATTCGCTGGAGGCGGGATCAATGGCGATGGCGATTTGCTCGCCGGGCTTGTAGCCGGCGGCGGTGATGGCTTCGAGGACGCGCTCGAGAGCTTCTTCATTGGATTTCAGGTTGGGCGCGAAGCCACCTTCGTCGCCGACCGCCGTGGAGTAGCCGTTCTTCTTTAACACGGACTTCAAATGATGGAAAACTTCGACGCCCCAGCGCAGGGCTTCGCGGAAATTCGGCGCGCCGACGGGCATGACCATAAATTCCTGCACGTCCACGGAGTTATCGGCGTGGGCGCCACCGTTGACGATATTCATCATGGGGACGGGGAGGGTGTCTGCTGATCTGTCGCTGGAATAGCGCGCGAGATATTGGTAGAGCGGCTGTCCGAGCTGGGCGGCGGCGGCGCGGGCGGCGGCCATGGAAACGGCCAGGATGGCGTTCGCACCGAAATTGGATTTGTTAGGCGTGCCGTCGGCATCAATCATCTTGCGATCGAGTGTGTGCTGTTCGGAGGCATCGAGTCCGGTGACGGCTTTGGCGATGGCGCCATTCACGTGGCCGACGGCTTTCAGCACGCCTTTGCCGAGGTAGCGCGATTGATCGCCGTCGCGGAGTTCGTTGGCTTCGAGTTCGCCGGTGGACGCGCCGGAAGGCACGGCGGCGCGGCCGACGGCGCCGCCTTCGACGTGGACGTCGGCTTCAACGGTGGGATTGCCGCGGGAGTCGATGATTTCGCGGCCGTGGATCCTGGTGATTTTTGTGGACATGAGGCTCCTGTGGGTTGATGGCGTAGGGTGCGACGAGTATCGTAAACGTTTCGGGGTGGGTGGTACAAGGCGGAGGTGTCGGCAGGATTCCGCGGCTGGCTGCAGTGCGACGAAGATCGAGACGGGTCTGAGACCCGCCCCTACAGAACCCGTGCGCGGCGCGATGAAGCTGGCTGCTGCTGTTGCAGGATTTTGCGGCCGCGAGCGCGCATGGCGGGGGTGCCCAGCTCGGTTAGTTCTTCGATCAGCGGAATGATTTGCGCTTTTAGTTTTGGGTCGGCGGCGGCTAGATCCCAGATTGCCTGCATGGCCCAGGTTTTCACGATGCTGCTTTTGTCGCGCAGATAATCGAAGAGGATGTCCAGGGCGACGGCGCGTTCTTTTTTGGTGAGTTCCAGACGGGGCATGATCAAGGCGGCGTGCCACCGGATTTCCTGTTGATCGGTGCTGGCCGCTATGGCTAGGAGTTTTCTTTTATATGGCCGGAGAAGCTCGGGGCGCCGGGCTGTGATCTTTTCCATCGCGTCGGCGGCACGCATGCGGACGACGGAGTCATTCGTGGCGATGCCTGCGAAAACGTGGCGAAAATACGCGGGGTGAGCGAGGACCTGGGCCACCACTTCATTCGAGCGGCCTATGGAGCGGCGATCACGGCCAGACAGTTTTTTTAGGAGAGCCTGCATCGAAACCTAGCCGGCGAGAGGCCGGTCGTACCAAAACTGAGCGCTGTGAGGTAATGCCCGCCGCGAAGAAAACGAAGAGAGATCCTTCGCTACGCTCAGGATGACGGCCGGGGCGCTTACGATGACGGCCGGGGCGCTCACCATGACGGCATCATTCCGGTTCTTCGATCATGGATTCGGGGCGAACCACTACTACCACGCCGTGTTCTGTGACCGAGTAACGCGCGCGGTCGGCTTCGGCGTCGTAGCCGATTACCGTGCCTTCGGGCAGGCTGACGTGGCGGTCAATGATGGCACGGCGGATGCGGCAGCTGCGGCCGACGATCACGTGATTGAAGATGATGCACTGGTCCAGTTCGCTGTAGCTATTGACGCGTACATCGAGGCCGAGAACGGATTTGGTGACGCGTCCGCCGGAGACGATCGAACCCGAGCCGACGATGGAATCGAGCGCGACGCCCATGCGCGAGGGATCGGCGAAGACGAATTTGGCGGGCGGGTATTGCTGCTGCCAGGTGTGCAGCGGCCAGCTTTTGTCGTAGAGGTTGAAGACCGGCGAAACGGAAACCAGGTCCATGTTGGCTTCGTGGTAGGCCTCGACGGTGCCGACATCGCGCCAGTAGGATTCTTCTTTTTTATTTTCGTCACGGAAATTGTAAGCGAAGACGCGGTGCTTTTCGATGATGCGCGGAATGATGTCCTTGCCGAAATCGTGGTTGGATCTGGGATCTTCGGCGTCGGCGATCAATACGGGCACCAGCAGCTGGGTATTGAAAAGATAGACGCCCATCGAGGCGTTCACTTTGTCCGGATGGATGCGGGAGCGCTTGGGGTCGGCGGGCTTTTCCTGGAATCCGACGATGCGCCAGTCTTTGTCGGTTTCGATTACGCCGAAACTTCCGGCGGCGTCCTCGGGGGAGACCTCGAAGGTGGCGACGGTGACGTCGGCGCCGGCTTCGACGTGCTGCTCGAGCATCTTCTGATAATTCATTTTGTAAATATGGTCGCCGGAAAGAATGAAGACGAAGTTGGATTGCTCGGAGCCGATGGAGTAGATGTTCTGATAGACAGCGTCGGCGGTGCCCTGATACCAGTGCTGCGAGACGCGCATTTGCGGAGTGAGGACTTCGATGAAATCGCCGTGACCCATGAGGAGAGACCAGCCGCGGCGCAAGTGGCGATTGAGGCTGAGGGCTTTGTACTGGGTGAGGACGAAGACGCGGCGCAGATCGCTATTCAGGCAATTCGAGAGGGTGACATCAACGATGCGATAGATGCCACCGAAGGGGACGGCGGGCTTGGCGCGATCGCGAGTGAGAGGCCAAAGGCGTTCGCCCTGGCCACCAGCCAGCAGCACCGCAAGTGCGTTGCGCATCAGAGGCATGGAAACGCTCCGTCCGAAAGTCCCGGGCTGGCGGAGGACATTCTAACAGCAAGTGCAAGCGGGCTGAAAGTGTGCGTCGAAGCATGCGTGCAATGACGCGCCCCGGGGGCAAATGATGTGGCGTTGGCAGCGCGGGCGGAAGGCTTAGACGGGAGTTAATGATAACTAGAGAGTTACAAATGAGGTTTTATGGCGCTTGGCCAATTTAAGCCTTGACTTACGTGTGAGCGGGCGATAGAAGAACTTCCTAATTGCCGGTTCGGGTGTGAACCGGCTACACTGGTGGTAACCCATTCAGTGCAAACTAACATTCAACGGGGAACGGGGGTGAATACGCGTGGCAGAAGTTGTTATCCAAGAGGGAGAATCTCTGGAGAATGCACTCCGACGCTTCAAGAGAAAGGTGCAGTCGGAAGACATTATCAAAGAGATTAAAAAGCACAGCTACTACATGAAACCAGGTGAAAGGCGCCGTGCCAAAGAGGCCCTCTCGCGTAAGCGTCTCCGAAAAAAGCAACGGCGTGAGCAAGACTAGGCGACCATATAACCGGGGTCCATTCAAATGGTTCGGCCGGCGGGGGTAAGGGAAGCGTGAATTTTCCGGGCACGCTCCCATAATCGTCCGGCATGAACCGTTCCGCTGCTACTCCTGTTCCAGCAAGGCTTTGGAGCAGCGTATGGAATACCATGATCGGGTTTTGAAGTGCGCTGAATGTTCTGGTGAGTTCGTTTTCACCGCCGGCGAGCAAATGTTTTTCGCCGATAAGGGCTTCAAGAACGAGCCCAAGCGGTGCAAAGCGTGCAAAGCCAATCGCTCGGCGGGCACCACGGCAGGTTCCGGCAGCGTGCAACGTGTCGAAACCAAGACGGTGTGCTCGCAATGCGGAAAAGAAACAACCGTTCCGTTCAAGCCCACACAGGGACGCCCGGTATATTGCCGAGAATGTTTCCAGCAGCGGCGATCGGTCGGGCCACAGAGTATCGCGGCGCCGTGAGAAGCGCGTCTGAGTAATGGCTTGAAATAGGCCGAGCGAAGCTCCCGGCAGTTCGAGCTCCGAGGCTTGTGCGCGATCGGAGGGCGGGGCGGGGAGCGAGTCCGGAAAAAAGGGAAATCCGTCTTCAAAGGCTCTTCTTGGCGTGAAAGCGCTGGGAAGAGCCTTTTGATTTTCAGGATGTCATGCCGCGGCGCGCGCAGAGCGAACCGGAGCGATTTCGCGGAGAGCGGCGAGGAATGATTCGGTTTCGGGCTGCGTGCCGATGGTGACGCGCAGGAAATTGGGCATGGCGGCGAAGCGGCGTCCGACGATGATGTTGCGCGCGCGGAATTGTTCGATGACGGGTTTTACGTCCGTCCCCATGTCCAGCATGACAAAATTCGCTTGTGCGGGGATGAAGGGGCGAGAGTCCTTGGTCAGTTCGGCGCAGAGCCATTGGCGCGTGCCATTGAGCTGCGCGCGGCAGGAGGCGACGTGATCGTTGTCCGCGAGACTGACCAGGGCGGCTTGCAGGACGGCGGCGTTGCCGTTGTCCTGGACCAGCTGTTCGCGGAGGCGGGCGATCGGTTCCTTGGCGCCGATGGCGTAGCCCAGGCGCATTCCGGCCATGCCGTAGATTTTTGAAAATGTGCGCGCGACGATGACGTTCGGGTGCGCGGGGATGAACTCGACGGCGCTGGAGTAACGCGGATCGTCGGCAAAATCGTAGTAGGCTTCGTCCACGACGATCAGCGCGCTGGGCGGTACGGCTTGCACGAATGCGGCGAGCTCATCGCGAGTGACGATCGTGCCGGTGGGATTGTTCGGATTGCAGACGTAGGCGACGCCCGTCTTGGAGGTGCAGGCCGCGGCCATTTTCGGGAGATCGTGGCGATGGTCGACAGTCAGTGGGATGGGCACAGCATTTGAGTGCAGGACGCGCGCGTAGTCGAGGACGGCTTCGAAAGTGGGCGCGGCGGCGACGACATTCTTGGAGGGATCAAGGAACGCGTCGTCGACAGCGCGCAGAATTTCCGTAGAGCCGCAGCCGAGAAGGATATTTTCGGACCGCACGTTGTATTTTTGAGCGAGCGCGGCAATCACCTGGCCATAGGCTTCGTCGGGGTAACGATTCGCGATGGGGCTGCAATCGGCGAGGGCAGCGCGTGCTTTAGGCGACGGACCGTAGGGATTCTCGTTGAAGTTCAGACGGACGGCGCCCGCGGGAGTCGGTTTGCGCTGCGCGGCATCCAATAGCGGAGGAACGTGCGGCGCGGCGAAGGCGGCGGCAAGGGATTGCGCGACGATTCTCGAGAATTCACGGCGGGAATTGGTTGCGGCGGTCATCGAGTGCTCCTGTCGGAAAAATGCTGCGGGATGATAGCGCCCGGTGCGCGGAGAAACAACCGTTGAGTGGCGCGCTGTTGCACGTTGCGATTTTGAGAGGCGGCGGCAAGCCGCCGCTGGCTCGACTTGTGGTACGGGATATCGGTCGTAAAAGCGGGAGCAAGCTCCCGGACTCCAAAGAAGTTTGCTTTAAAATTTACTTATCTTCGGGGAGGAAGGCATGGCTACCAAGCGGAAGAGCAAGGCAGCGACGAAGCGAAGGTCTGCGCAGAAGGCGGGCGCCAAGAAGTTGGTCGTGAAAGACGGACGCGGCTTAAACGACAAAGCGTTGCGCGAGCAATTGCGGAAGGTGCTCAGCTGGCGCGAGGCCCATGCGGATTGGAAACAGGCGCTGGCGGGGCTGGACCCGGCGCATCGCGGAGTGCGGCCGGCGGGATCGCCGCATTCGGTGTGGGACCTGCTGGAGCACGCGCGGCTGGTGCAGCGGGATATTTTGGATTTCACGCTGGATCCGAAACATGTATCGCCCGATTGGCCGTCGGGATATTGGCCGAAGAATCTGGCGCCGGCGGATGAGGCGGAATGGGAGCAGACCGTGAAAACGTTTTTCCACGCTTTGCAGGAGATGGAGAATCTGGTTAGCAATCCGCGAACGGACCTTTTTGCGCGGATTCCGCACGGCACGGGGCAGACCTTGTTACGCCAAGCGTTGCTGCTGATCGATCACAATTCGTACCATTTGGGGCAGCTGGTGCTGGTGCGGCGGTTGCTGGGCGCGTGGTAGGAAATGTGGCCAGGGCTTCTCGCGCGTTCGTGGGCCTTGTTATAATAGAGAGAGGGAAAAAGTTGTGAAGTTTTGGGGAGATTCATGAGCCGTCAGCAAACAATTGTGGACTCCGCGGCGACGCAGGATGCGCAGGAGCGCGTCTGGGACGCATTCCGCCGCTGGGGATATCTACAGGCAAATCTGGATCCGTTGGGCGACATGGCTCCGGTGGCCATGCCGGAACTGGAAGCGAGCGGCGCGGATGCGGAAGCCGCGCGGCGAGTTTATTGCGGGACGACCGGCGTGGAGTTCATGCACATTCCCGAGCGTGAGAAGCGCGAATGGATTCAAGCGCGCATGGAAGCAGAAGCGCCGGAAGCGGATCGCGCGCGAATTCTGGAATGGTTGGTGCGGGCGGAGATTTTCGAGCAGGTGCTGCAGACGCGTTATCTGGGGACGAAGCGTTATTCGCTGGAAGGAGAAGCGGCGCTGCTGCCGCTGCTGGACGCGATTCTGGATGCGTCCTCCGAGCAAGGCGCGGTGCAGGCAGTGCTGGCCATGAGCCATCGCGGGCGGTTGAACGTGATGGTGCACGTGGTGGGGCGCGGAGCGGCGGAAGTGTTCGCGCGTTTTGAGGATGTGGACCCGCGCAGCGTGCTGGGCGGCGGCGACGTGAAATATCACATGGGAGCGACCGGCGAGTTTGCGACCGCGAACGGAAAAAAAGTAGGGATACACCTGGTATCGAATCCGAGCCATTTGGAAGCCGTGGACCCGGTGGCGATCGGCCGTACGCGCGCGAAACAGATGCGGCGCGGCGACGCGGGTTTGCGACAAGTGGTTCCGGTGATCATGCATGGAGACGCGGCATTCGCGGGGCAGGGAGTGTGCGCGGAGACGCTGAATATGGCAGGCGTCGAGGGATTCACGGTGGGCGGGTCGGTACACATCATCGTTAATAATCTGATCGGGTTCACGACCATTCCGCGCGATTCGCAATCTTCGCGATTTTCATCCGACCTGGGCAAGCGGTTGCCGATTCCGATATTTCACGTGAACGCGGAAGATCCGGACGCGGTGGCGCGTGTGGGTCGAATGGCGGCTGAGTATCGCTACGCGTTTGGAACGCCGGTGCTGGTGGATTTGGTCGGCTATAGGCGGCACGGGCACAGCGAAGTGGATGATCCGACGATCACGCAGCCGCTGCGTTACCGGAAGATTGAGGCGCACCCGCCGCTATGGGAGATTTATTCCGAAAAAATCGGCGTGGATGCGGCGCCGATTGTGCAGGGCGTGCGGACGGAATTGGATGCAGCGCAGAAGAAGGCGCTGGAGCTGGAGAAAACTCCGCCGATGCGGAAGCTGCCGCCTTACTGGGATGCATATCGCGGCGGTCGGTACAACGCTTCCCGCGAAGTTGACACCGGCGTGCCGCAGGCTGAGCTGGCGACGATCGGCGAAGCCTTGACGCGCTATCCCGAGGGATTTCACATTCATCCGAAAGTGAAAAAGCTGCTGGAGCAGCGGCTGGAAATGGCGCAGGGCAAGCGGCCGATGGATTACGGAATGGCTGAGGCGCTGGCGTTTGGGACGCTGCTGAAGCAGCGCGTGCCGGTGCGATTGAGTGGACAAGACAGCCGCCGCGGGACATTCAATCAAAGGCACGCGGCGCTGATTGATATCGAAACGGAACAGGAGTACTTGCCGTTGCAGCACCTGGGGCAGGGCGAAGCGTGGTTTGAGGCGATCAATTCGACGCTGTCGGAAGCCTCCGTGCTGGGATTCGAATACGGCTTCAGCCGCGATTTTCCCGAGGCGCTGGTGCTGTGGGAAGCGCAATTCGGGGATTTCGCGAACGGCGCGCAAATCATCATTGACCAATTTATTTCCGCGGGCGAGGACAAGTGGAATTTACTCTCGGGTGTGGTGCTGCTGCTGCCGCACGGATATGAGGGGCAGGGGCCGGAACATTCCAGCGCGCGGATCGAGCGATTTTTGCAATTGGCGGCGCGAGACAATATGCAGATTTGCCAGCCGAGCACGGCGGCGCAATATTTTCATTTGCTGAGGCGGCAGGCATTGCGCGCCTGGCGTAAACCGCTGGTGGTGTTCACGCCGAAGAGCATGCTGCGGAATCCGGCGGCGTCTTCGACGCTGGCGGATTTGGGTGCGGCGCGATTTCAGACGGTGATTCCGGATCGCGGGGATGGCTCGGCGGAGCGCGTGCTGCTGTGCACGGGAAAAATCGGGCACGAATTGATCGCGGAGCGGAAGCGGCGCAAGGATACTTCGACGGCGATAATTTTTCTGGAGCAGCTGTATCCGTTTCCGGAAGCGGAGCTGGCGGCGGAGATGGATCGACACACCAAGGCGCGGGAGTTTGTGTGGGTGCAGGAAGAGCCGGCGAATATGGGCGCGCTGGCGTTTTTGTTGCCGCGGTTGGAACGATTGGCGCGCGGGCGCGGAGTGCTTTCGATCAAGCGTTCGGCGAGCGCGAGTCCGGCCACGGGATCGCACAAGGCGCATGAGCTGGAGCAGCACACGTTGTTGACGCTGGCGTTTGGCGGGGCGGAAAAAAGCTGAGTGGGAGCCGGCGTCCTCTGTTGAAGTCCTCTGTTTTTCGCAGAAGCGCGATCACCGGCACGCGATTGTGAGTCGTCGCGGCACCGGCCACGGCCGTGTCGCACCTACGGCGCTCTCCGTTCTTTTGCGCAGTTTCCCAGGCCTTCCGGCCTGGGCTAACTTATGCCGCGCCTACGGCGCCCGAGCGCGGCTGCGTTTCGCGCCGTGCCCTTCCGAGCGCCGCATTTCCGTTTCATCCATTCGCGAGTTCACTTCACGGCGCGCGATTATTTTTTAGAAATGATGAAACTTTGCGGGCCTGGGCCGCGCCGCAATTCGTTGATCGTGAAGCCTGCTTCGCGGAACATGCGATCGTATTCGGAATAGGGGTAGGCGTCGCCGGCGCGCGTGGTGCCGAGCATGATCATGCTGAAGGCCGCTGGGGCGGGCGGCGAGACGCGATCTTCGTTGGGAACGAATTCCACCGTGACGACGCGGCCTTGCGGCTTTAGCGCGGCGTGAGCTTTGCGCAAAATCGTGTCAATCGTCTGCGGATCGAAATGGTGCAGGAAGCCGGTCAGCAGCACGATGTCGTAATCCTTCCCGAAATCCACTTCGAACGCGCTGCCGGGTATATGGTGATGGCGCGCGGCCACGCCTGCGGCCTCGGCATTCTCGTGGGCCACTTTCAATACTTCCGGCCAATCGAGGGCGAAAATTTCCGCGTTGGGATTTTGCTTGGCGATGGTGACGCCGTACATGCCGTGGCCTGCGGCGACGTCCAGCACTTTCCATTTTTCAGCGGCGCTGGCTTCGAGCGTTTCGGCGAGAGCTGCGGCAGTGATGCGCTGCAAGCCGCTCATCGAACGAGCGAACTCCACCCATTTGGAACTGTCCGGCGCCGTCGTGGATTGCTCGCCCTTTAGTGAAGTGCCGGCGCGCACGATTGCGGTGAGAT
>Ga0210394_10001863_pt1 | contig 31427 bp, 30 predicted proteins | sample IncBWC12MmetaG_FD_160121 | JGI IMG/M metagenome (GOLD analysis project Ga0210394, IMG submission 160121) | Forest soil microbial communities from Barre Woods Harvard Forest LTER site, Petersham, Massachusetts, United States - Inc-BW-C-12-M | ecosystem: Environmental > Terrestrial > Soil >... | reverse complement strand
CGAGCTCATCGAAGAAGCGGCTCTTGGGCGCGGTGTGGGTCGCGCGCTCATCGAGCACGCGGCGGATGTGCGCCGCGAGCGGCACGTAGGTAATGAGGTGCCGTGCGAACAGCTTCTTACGCTCGTCCGTCTCGCCGTGCGCGAACTCGAGCCCGGCTTCAGTGAGGCGGATGTCGCCGCCCTCGACCTCCGCGAGCCGCAGCAGCTGCAGGGCCTCCGCCGCCGGGAACAGCTCATCCACCTCGAGGTGTTGCGACTCGGCGATCACCGGGAGGTCGGCCTTGCCGTTGTAGGGCGGCGCGCTCACCTCCTCGATGAGGCCGGTGAGCACGTTGGATGAGACATGCGTCAGCACGGTGCCGATGCCGGTTCCGGGGAAGCGCTCCTTGGGGCCGGTCCGCACTTCACCGCGGGGCCGCGCGGTCATCTCTATGTACACGCGGTCTACCAGCGCGCGGAAGCGCGGGTCCCCGGTATGCCGCGGTTGCGGCAAATCGACGCTGATCTCGCTGATCACGCGGCCGGGGTTGCTGGAAAAGATCAGCATCCGGTCGCACATCTGCACCGCTTCCTCGATGTTGTGGGTCACGAGCAGCACCGCCTTGATCGGCAGCTGTCCTTCGCCCCAGAGGTTGAGGAAATCTCCGCGCAGCGTCTCCGCCGGCAACACGTCGAGCGCCGAGAACGGCTCGTCCATCAGGATGATGTTGGGATGCACGACGAGCGCCCGGGCGAAGCCGACGCGCTGGCGCATGCCGCCCGATAGCTCGCGTGGATAAGCCGACTCGAAGCCGTCGAGCCCGATGAGGTCGATCGCCTGCAGCGCACGCTTGCGCATCTCGTCCTCGGCGACGCCCTGTGCCTCGAGCCCGAGCTGCACGTTCTCCAGCACCGTGAGCCAGGGGAACAGGGCAAAGCTCTGGAACACCATGGCGATCCCGGAGGCGGGGCCGACTACCGGGTGGCCGAGATAGTTGACGACGCCACCACTCGGCAGATCGAGACCGGCGATCTGCCGCAGCAGCGTCGACTTGCCCGAGCCCGAGCGGCCGAGCAGTCCCACGATCTCCCCGGGACGCAGCTGCAGGTTCACCTGCTCGAGCACGACCAGCTGATCCCCGTCGGGCTTGCGGAACGACTTGCAGACGCCCTGCACGTCGAGCAGCGGCGCAAGATTCAGAGCGGGAGCGGTGGCATTCACGGACATCTCCTCACGGGGCGTCGGTCCTCAACTGATCCGGAACTTGCGCTCGGCGCGCGCGTACAGCGGCCGCCAGAACACCCGGTTCAGTACGACCACAAACAGGCTTAAGACCACCGTGCCGAGCACCGAGCGCTGGAAGTCCCCGGCGGTGCTGGCATCAAGGATATAGGCGCCGAGCCCGTGGGCCTCGAGCTTCTGGTTGCCCCAGGTGGCGACCTCGGCAACGATGCTGGCGTTCCACGACCCTCCCGAGGCCGTGATTGCCCCGGTGACGTAGAACGGAAAGACGGCGGGCAGCGCCACCCGGCGCCACCACAGCCACCCGCGCACGCCGAGGTTCTCGCCGGCGTAGCGCAGGTCGGGCGCGATCGCCGAAGCGCCGACGATCACATTGAAGAGGATGTACCACTGTGTCCCGAGGATCATGAGCGGGCTCAGCCAGATGTCGGGGCTCAGGTGGTAGAGCACGATGGCGGAGAACAGGAACGGGTAGAACAGGTTCGCCGGAAAGGCCGCCAGGAACTGCGCGATTGGCTGCGCGATGTTCGCCACCCGCGGCCGCAGGCCAATCCATACCCCGATCGGCACCCAGATGAGGCTCGCGAGCGCGATCAGCACGGCGACCCGCGTGAGCGTGAACAGCCCGTAGAGCAGCACGCGCCCGATCTCGGCGGGCCGCACTGTCCCCAGCACGAAGTTCGTCGTCTTCCAGAGCGCCGCGAGCCCGATCAGGATGAGAACCGCGTACCAGATGTAGTCCACCCAGCGCGCGCGCCAGGCACTCGGGCGCTGCGGCCGCGCCGCGCCCCAGGGCGCGATGGGCCGGATGCCGAAGCGCAGGGCCGCATGAAAACCCGAACCCACGAAGCGCAGCAGGTGCGAGCGCCGCATCATGGTGAGCGCCCAGGAGCTGCTCGGGGTGAATCCCGCCTCCTGCTCAAGGCGGAACCAGTCGGCACTCGCGATCAGCGGCCGGAAGAGCAGCTGGTCGAACGCCAGGATCACGATCAGCATCGCCAGGATCGCCCAGCCGATCGCCGTCAGGTTCTTCTGCTGCATGGCGAGCACGATGTAGGAGCCCACCCCGGGGAGCGTCACGGTCGTGTTGCCGACGCTGATCGCCTCGGAGACGGTCACGAAGAACCAGCCGCCGGACATCGACATCATCATGTTCCAGATGAGCGCCGGCATCGCGAACGGGACCTCGAGGCGCCAGAAGCGCATCCAGGGACCTAACTGGAGGTTGCGGGCCGCTTCCACCAGCTCGTCCGGAATGCTGCGCAGCGAGTGGTAGAAGCTGAACGCCATGTTCCACGCCTGGCTGGTGAAGATCAGGAAGATGGCCGCGAGCTCGGCTCCTGCCACCCGCCCGGGCGTCAGCTGCAGGAAAAAGAGGATGGTGATCGAGAAGGTCAGGATCGGCACCGACTGGAGGAAGGCGAGCAGCGGCACCAGGATGATCTCCGCCCGGTGGCTCTTGGCGGCGAGCGTCGCATACGTGAACGTGAAGACGAGCGACGCGGCCATCGCCAGCAACATGCGCAGCGCCGTTCGTGCGGAATAGCCGAACAGCGCGGTCGGGTCGAGCGAGATCGGCGTCGACTCGAGCCCCGCCAGCGACCCGCTGAGGCCATGCGCCGCCTGCGCGCAGTAGATGAAGAACGCGGCCACCAACAGGAAGGCGAGCACGTCCCAGCCGCCCGGGATGTAGCGGGTCTGCCGTAAAACCGCGATGGGCAGGCGATCGAGACGCATCCGCCGAGTTTGCCCGAATGAGTTGACGATTGGCACCGCGACGTTAGGACGCAACCGTGCGGCAGCGCGGCGACTCAAGTACGATACCGGCCCATGAAACCAACCCTCATGCTCGCGGCGGCCGCTGCCGCCACCGTCCTGGCCCTCGCGCTCCCGGCCGCGGCACAGGACACCCAGAGCCCCGGCGTCAAGGAGACCATCAAGGACGACGCCAAGACTGTCGGTCACGCGGTCGCCGACGGCGCCCGCACGGTCGGCCACGCCGTCGCCGATACCTCCCGCAAGGTCGGACACGAGGTCGCGGAGAAAACCGCACCGGCCCGCGACGCCGTCCGGGACGACTCGAAGAAGGCCGGTGCGGCCGTCGCGCACAGCGCCAAGAAAGTCGGGACGAGCGTCAAGACCGGGGCGGAGAAAGCCAAGGCTGCCGTCACGCCAAAGGGCGACGCGCCGCCGCCGGCGAGTCCGCCCAAGCCGGGTAGCTGACGCCGCGCAAGCGGTTGCGATCGATGCGCGCCCCCGTCGGCCTGCGGCTGGATTACCTGTCCCCGACCGAGTACCAGTCAGCCCCCTCGGCGGACGTGCTCGGCGTGGCCACTTTCGGCGGCCCGCCGGGCGCGGTGGCCGCCAACGGCGAAATCCCGGTCGCCGAGGTCAACACCCCGCTGCTCCCCGGCACCCAGAGTGTTTATGAGGTCTGGCGCTCGGGCGAGCCGGCCGAGTCCGGCAGCCGCAACCGCGTGCGCTTCCGCCGCAGCGAGCACCTGCTGTTCGGCTGCATCGCGCTCGCCGAGTCGGAGATCGCCGGCGCGCCGGGTGCGCCCTCGGCGCTGCACGTGGCGACGGTCGAGGCGTACCGCGAGATCTGCGCGACGCTCGATGCGCTCGGCTACCCGCACCTGCTGCGGGTGTGGAATTACCTGCCGGACATCAACCGCGACCTGGACGGTACCGAGCGCTATCGCGTCTTCAACCGCGCCCGGCAGGACGCCCTGAGCGGCTGCGGCCGCGCCCTGACCGGGAGCGTGCCGGCGGCCTCGGCGCTCGGCGCGGCGAGCGGGAGCCCGCTGGTCGTCTACTTTCTCGCCGGCCGCACCGCGCCGACCTTCATCGAGAATCCCCGCCAGACGAGCGCCTACCGCTACCCGCGCGAGTACGGCAGCCACCGCCCGATCTTCTCGCGCGCGACACTGCTGCGTCAGGGCGGCGGGCTCACCCTCTTCATCTCCGGCACCGCGAGCATCGTCGGCCATCGCTCGCTCCACGTGGGCGACACGGCGGCCCAGACCCGCGAGACGCTTACCAACATCGCGGCGCTCGTCGAGGAAGCCAACCGCGTGGATCCGGGCGCACACTTCTCGCTCGGCTCGCTCGCCTTAAAGGCGTACGTGCGCCGCCCGCGGGACGTTCCGGTCATCCGCGCCCAGCTCGCCGCGGTGCTCGAGCCCTCCTCGCGGGTGATCTACCTGCAGGCCGACGTCTGCCGGGAGGACCTGCTGGTCGAGATCGAGGCGACCGGAACGTGCCCGCTCAAGGCAGCCGCGTGAGAAGCAGGCGCGGCGCACCGGCGCTGCGCGGCCCCAGGGGTGGCGCCCTGTGCGCCAGCGCGCTGCTGGCCTTAGGGATCGGGGCGGCGCGGCCGGCGCTGCCCGAGCCGCTGCCGCTGTGGGAATTCGGCATGGGTGCCGGCGTGCTGGTCTTCAACGACTACCGCGGGGCCAGCACCACCCATGTTTATCCCGTGCCGTTGCCTTATATCGTGTACCGCGGCAAGTTCCTCGAGGCCGACCACAGCGGCCTGCGCGGTAAGCTCTTCGACGAAGATCGGATCGAGCTGCACCTGAGCGTCAACGGCACGACGCCGGTGAAGAACGACTCTGCGCGCGCCGGCATGCCGGACCTGCGGTCCACGCTCGAGCTCGGCCCCTCGCTGAGCGTGCACCTCTGGCGCTCCTCCGAGCGACGGCTGCAGCTCGATCTGGAGCTCCCTGCGCGCGAGGCCTTCACCGTCGAAGCGTCGCCGCATTCCATCGGCTGGTTCTGCGCGCCGCACCTGAATCTCGACGTGGCGCAGCTCAGCGGGCCGCACGGCTGGAAGCTCGGGCTGCTCGCCGGGCCGCTGTTCGCGCAGCGCCGTTACGATGACTACTTCTACAGCGTGGCACCGCAGTACGCAGCTCCCGGCCGCCCCGCGTATGAGGCGCCGGGAGGCTACGCAGGGACGCAGATGCTCGCCTCGCTCACGCGGCGCTACCCGTCCTACTGGGTCGGCGCCTATCTGCGTCACGATTCCCTCGCCGACGCGAGCTTCGCCCCGAGCCCGCTGGTCAGGCGCGACAGCTACTGGACGGGCGGGGTCGGCTTCGCCTGGATGATCGGCCAGTCGCGGCAGTTGGTGGAGAGCCGCGAGTGAGCCGCTCGGCGACGCACCTGGTGCTGATTCCGAGCTACAACCCGGGGCCGCGGCTGGCGGAGACGGTGCACACGGCGCGCGCACACTGGGACCCGGTATGGGTGGTGGTCGACGGCAGCACCGACGGCTCGGCCGGGCTGCTCGCCGACCTCGCGCGTACCGATGCGGGGTTGCGCGTGCTGGTGCGTGCCCGTAACGGCGGCAAGGGCGCGGCGCTCCTCGAGGGGCTCGATGCCGCGCTCGCCGCGGGCTACACCCACGCCCTCACCATGGACTCCGACGGACAGCATCCTGCCCAGTCCATCGCCGCCTTCATGGCGGCCTCGGGCGCGGCTCCGGAGGCCATGATCCTCGGGGCTCCGGTGTTCGATGCGAGCGCGCCCCGCATCCGCCTGCGCGGGCGCCGCATCGCCAACTGGTTTACCAATCTCGAGACGCTGTGGGCGGGCGTCGCGGATACGCTGTTCGGTTTTCGCGTGTACCCGATCGCGCCGCTCGTGGCGGTCATGCGGCGCACGCGTTGGATGCGACGCTTTGACTTCGACGCCGAGGCGGTGGTGCGCCTCAGCTGGCGCGGCGTGCCGGTACGGAACCTCCCGGCGCCCTGCCGCTACTTTACGGCGGCGCAAGGCGGCGTCTCGCACTTCCATTATTGGCGCGACAACGTACTGCTCACCTGGATGTACCTGCGGCTGTTCCTCGGCTTCCTGGTGCGGTTGCCGCTGCTGATCGCGCGCCGCGGCGCGCGCTGAAGGCGCGCTGCAGCGCGGCGGGCCGGCGGTTCCTCAAACTGGTTGTGCGACGAGCGGGCCTTGTATAATGCCGACGGTGTTTCCCGAGCCTTGCTGATCCAACAATGTCCGAGAACGTGTCACCCTTAAGACAGCCGGCGGGCTCCGCCGGCCTCGCCGCCCTCACCCGCGAGCTCGCCGGCCTGATCGTCGAGGCGCTCAACCTCGAGGTTGCGCCCGCCGATATCGGCCCGGACCAGCCGCTCTACGGCGAGGGGCTGGGGCTCGATTCGATCGATATCCTGGAGATCGCGCTGGTGGTATCGAAGCAGTACGGCGTGCAGCTGCGCGCCGACAGCGAGGAGAACGGGCGCATCTTCGGCTCGCTGCGCCAGCTCGCCGAATACGTCAACGTACACAGGACGAAGTAGTCACCTGGCCACGCTGCCGCTGATCGCGCACGCATCGGCCGACGCGGTGCTCGCCTACCGCGCCGGCACGCCCATTCTCGTCAGACAATTTCTCGCCGATGTGGAGCGCGTCGGCGCCGCCCTGGGTCAGCGCGGCCACGTGCTCAACGTCTGCAGCGACCGCTACCGCTTCACCGTGGGACTCGCCGCCAGCCTGGTCAGAGGCCTGGTGAGCCTGCTGCCGTCGACGCGTACTCCGGAGGTCATCGCCCAGCTCAGGCGCTTCGCGCCCGACGCCTTCTGCCTGACCGACGAGGCCGAGTGCGACATCGAGCTGCCGCGGGTGCGCTTCCCCGCGCTGCCGGACGCGCCGCCGGCGGCCGCTCCGGCCGTGCCGCGGATCGATGCGGGCCGGCGTGCCGCCTGGGTGTTCACCTCCGGATCGACCGGAGCGCCCGTTCCGCACGAGAAGACCTTCGGCCGTATGCTCGAGTGCATGCGGGTGGAGGCGACACGGCTGGGCCTCGGCGACGGCCGCTCATACGCCGTGGTCGCCACGGTGCCGCCGCAACATATGTATGGACTCGAGGCAAGCGTGCTGCTGCCGCTCGCGAGCGGCAACGCGCTCTCCGCCGAGCATCCGTTCTATCCGGCGGATATCTGCGCCACCCTCGCCGCGGTGCCGCGGCCCCGCATCCTCATCTCGACGCCCATTCACCTGCGGGCGCTCATGGCCTCGGGGCTCGAGCTCCCCGAGACCGACCTGATCGTATCCGCCACCGCACCGCTGGCCACGCAGCTCGCGGACGAGGTGGAGCAGCGCTGCCGGACGCGCCTGCTCGAGATCTACGGCTCGACCGAGACCGGCTCGATCGCCGTGCGTCAGCCGACCGCGACTGCCGAGTGGTGGCTGTGGCCACGAGTCACGCTCGAGTCGCGCGGCGAGGAGACCTGGGCGGAGGGCGGACACATCGAGCAGCCGACGCGCCTCTACGACGTGATCGAGGTGACGGGCAGCGACCGCTTCCTGCTGCACGGGCGCGTGGCCGACCTGGTCAACATCGCCGGCAAGCGCAGCTCGCTCGGCTACCTCAATCACCAGCTCAACTCCATCCCCGGAGTCCTCGACGGTGCGTTCTTCCACGGCTCGGCGGCCGCCGATGCCGGGGTGACGCGCCTCGGCGCCTGCGTCGTGGCCCCCGGGCTCAACGCCGCGGCGATTGCCGCCGAGCTCCGCCGGCGCATCGACCCGGTGTTCCTGCCGCGTCCGCTGCTGCTGGTCGCGAGTCTGCCGCGCACCAGCACGGGTAAGCTCCCGCAGGAAGCGCTGCGCGCACTCGCCGCAGCGCAACTGAAACCGCCCGGCGCGGCCTGACCGCCCATGGGCGTGACGACGACGTTCACGATCGACGCCGGGCACCCCTCGCTCGCCGGACACTTCCCCGGTGCGCCGATCGTCCCGGGCGTGCTGCTGCTCGATGAGACGCTGCGCGCCCTCGAGTGCTCGTACGCGCAGGCGCCGAGCCGCTGGACCATCGGCGCGGCGAAGTTCGTCAAGCCGGTTCGCCCCGGAGAAATCCTCACGCTCGAGCACGAGCCGCTGCCGAACGGGTCGATACGCTTCGCGCTCTCGAGCGGCGGCCGCCCGGTCGCGAATGGCGTGCTGCACCCGGCCGGCGCGGCGGCGCCTGCCGTTTCGCCGGGAGCCGCGCCGTCCCCGGACACCGCTGCAGCGCCGCGCACCAGTGCCGCCCAATGGGCCGGGGCGCGCGAACGCGGCAGCGTGACGCTGGTCGCGATCATGGTGTTTCTCTCGCTCGCCCTCGGCCGCAGGGTGGCGCGCTGCCTCCTGTACGGCATCGCGGCCTACTTCTTTCTCTTTGCACCGACGGCCCGGCGCCATGGTCGCGAATACCTGCGGCGCGTCCTCGGCCGCGTGCCCACGGCGCGGGATTCCTTCCGCCAGATGTTCGCCTTCGCTTCCACCATTCTCGACCGCCTGTATCTGATGAAGGAGCGCTACGACCTATTCGCCATCACGACGGAGGGGGAGCCGCTGTTGCGCGCCGTGGCGCAGCGCGGCTCCGGGGCATTCCTGCTCGGCGCGCACCTCGGAAGCTTTGAGCTCATGGGCGCCGTAGGCCGGCACCAGCCGGGAGTGCGGGTGGCCATGGCGATGTACGAGGACACCGCCAGTAAGTACGCCATGCCGGCGCGCGCGGGTGATTCGGCCCGCGCGCCCGAGATCATCAGGCTCGGTCGCCTGGACGCGATGCTGCGGATCCGCGACTGCCTGGAGGCGGGCGGATTTGTCGGCATGCTCGCCGATCGCACCATCGGCGAAGCGCCGGCACAGCGCGTGAGCTTCCTCGGCAGTCCGGCGCTGTTTCCCGCGGGCCCGATGCGCGTGGCCGCCGCGCTTAAGTGCCCGGTGTTCTTCATGACCGGTCTGTATCGCGGCGCGAACCGCTACCACGTGGTGTTCCGGCAAATCGCCGATTTCTCCGCAGTCGCGCGCGGCGAGCGTGAGGCGCGGGTCGAGGAGGCGATCCGCCGTTATGCGGCCCTGCTCGAGGAATACTGCCGCTCGGATCCCTACAACTGGTTCAACTTCTACGACTTCTGGCACGACGATGCCGGCACGCACGGCCGCGGAGCGGCCGCGTGACCACGGCGCGCGCGCGCCGGGCGGCAGCCGTGCTGTCGCTCGGGCTCTGCGCCCTCGCCGGGGTTGCCGGGGCGGCCGCTCCGGATGCGCTCGATGAGCTGATGCACGCGCTCGCGGCGCGGCGCCACGGTCACGTGAGCTATACCGAGGTGCAGCATCTGGCGGTGCTCGATCAGCCGCTCAAGTCCTCGGGCGAGCTTCTCTACGATGCGCCCGATCGCCTCGAGAAACGCATGCTCAAGCCCGCGCCCGAGACGCTGGTGCTGGCGCACGGAGTCCTGAGCGCGACCCGCGGCAAGCACACGCGAGTGGTCGAGCTCGCCACCGCCCCGCAGCTCGCACCCCTCATCGAGAGCCTGCGCGCGACGCTCGCGGGGGACCGCGCAGCGCTCGAGCGCATCTTCAGCGTACAGCTCGAGGGTGACCTGGCACGCTGGACGCTGCGGCTCACGCCGCGGGACCGCGCGGCCGCACGCACGATCGCGGCGGTGCTCATCACCGGGGAGCGCTCCGACCTCAGAACGGTCGAGATCCTCGCAGCCGACGGCGACCGCTCGCTCCTCACCCTGGGTGCGGAGCTGCCGCCGTGACGCGCGCCGGGCGCATCGCCACGGGGATGTTCCTGGCCCTCGCGGCGCTTGCGGCGATCGTCGTCGCACGCGCGCACTACACCGCGGATCTCTCGGCCTTTCTGCCGCGCGCACCGAGTGCGCGCGAGCGGCTGCTCGTCGAGCAGCTGCGCACGGGCCTCGCCTCGCGCCTCATCATGGTCGCGGTCGAGGGCGGCGATCGGGGGGCCCGCGCGAGTCTTGGCGCCGCTCTCGCGCAGCGCCTGCGCGCCGATCCGCAATTCCTCGCCGTGAACGACGGCGACGCCGCGGGAGAGGCGGCGCTCATCGCCTTCGTCGCGGCGCATCGCTATCTCCTGAGCGATGCAGTCACGGCGCAGCGCTTCACGGCCGCGGGCCTGCACGCAGCGATCGGCGACAGCCTCGCACTCCTCGCCTCGCCCGAGGGCCTGCTGGTAAAGCCGCTCTTCACGCGCGACCCCACCGGCGAGACGCTCAACGTACTCGATGCGCTCGGCAACCAACGGCTGCCGACCCAGGACGGCGTATGGAGCTCGCGCGACGGGCGCCGTGCGCTCCTTATCGCCGAAACCCGCGCCGCGGGCTCCGACACCGATGCGCAGCAGCAGGCCGGAGATACCATCCGGCGCGCCTTTGCCGAGCTCGCCGCCGCGCGGCCCGTGCCGCAGGGCTCCCTCACGCTCTCCATGAGCGGTCCGGGCGTGTTCGCGGTCAGCGCGCGCGCCCTGATCCGTGACTCGGTGATGCGCCTCTCGGTACTCGGGGCGCTGGCGATCATGACGCTGCTCTTGTTCGCGTACCGCTCGGTCGCAGCGCTGCTCCTCACCTTCGTGCCGGTCGCGAGCGGCGCGCTCGCGGGCATTGCCGCCGTGGCGCTCGCCTTCGGCACCGTACATGGCATCACGCTCGGCTTCGGCATCACGCTGATTGGCGAGGCCGTCGACTACTCGATCTATCTTTTCGTGCAGTCCGCCGCAGGCAGCCCCGCGGGCGCCTGGCGGCAGTCGGTCTGGCCGACCATCCGCCTCGGCATGCTGACCTCGGTCTGCGGCTTCGCGGCGCTCGTGCCGTCGGGCTTTCAGGGGCTCGCGCAGCTCGGCGTCTTCTCCATCGCCGGCCTCCTTGCGGCGGCGCTGGTGACGCGCTTCGTACTGCCCGAATGGCGCCCGCCCGCCCTCGCGCTGCGCGATCTCACCGCGCTCGGGCACAGCATCTGGGCGCTGCTCGCGAGACTGCGGACCGTACGCGCAGGCCTCGCGCTCATCGCCCTCACCGCCGCCCTCGCCCTGTTCCTCGATCGCCACACCCTCCTCAGCCGCGAGCTCGTGGACTTGAGCCCGATCCCGGCGGCGGCGCAGGAGCTCGACGCGCGCCTGCGCGCCGATCTCGGCGCCCCCGATCCGCGCTACGTCGTCATCGTTCCGGCAGCCGATAGCGGCGCCGCGCTCGATGCCGCGCAGGCGCTGGCGCTCGTGCTCACGCGCCTCGCGGCCGCCGGCGTCATCGGCGGCTTTGAGTCGCCGACGCGCTACCTGCCGGGACCGGCAGCGCAACGCGCCCGCCAGGCGAGCCTGCCGGCACCCGATGAGCTCGCCGCGCGGCTGCCGCTTGCCCTCGAGGGGTTTCCGGTCGGCGCCGGGCGGCTCGCGCCGTTCGTTGCAGACGTGGCGGTGGCGCGCACCGCGCCGCTAGTGACCGCGGCGGATCTCGCCGGCACGCCGCTCGCGGCTGCGACGGATGCGCTCCTCGTGGGCAGCGGCAACACGGCGAGCGCGTTCCTGCCGATCACACCGGCCGGCGGCGGCGAACTCTCGGCGGCGGCACTTGCGCAGCTGCGCAGCGCGGCCGCGGCGGCCGGGCCGACGGCGCGCCTGCTCGACCTCAAAGCCGAAGCCGATGCGCTCTACACGCACTACCTCGCACAGGCGGTCTCACTGTCGCTCGCCGGGCTCGCGGCCATCGTGCTGCTGCTCGTCCTCGCCTGCTCGCCCGTGCGGGCACTGCGCATCGTCGCGCCGCTCGCGCTCGCGGTGCTCACCGTGGCCGCGGGACTTGCGCTCGCGGGCGAACGGCTCGGGATCCTGCACGTCGTTGGCATGCTGCTCATCGTCGCGGTAGGCTCCAACTACGCGCTGTTCTTCGATCGTCTCGGCGCGCGTGAGGCCGCCGTGCCGCGCACCCTCGCCTCGCTCCTCATCGCCAATCTCGCCACCGTCATGGGCTTCGGTGTACTCGCGTTCTCCGCCGTGCCGGTGCTCGCGGCCCTCGGGCGTACCGTGGCCCCCGGCGCGCTCCTGGCACTGCTCTTCGCGGCGCTGCTCGCGCCGCTGCCCGCGCGCAGCGCAGGCACCGGCGCCCCGGCGAGGGCCGCGTGATGCGCGTGCTCCACGAGCCGGCGCGCAGCGGGCTCGCGGCCGCGCGCCGCGTGCTGCTCCTGCCGCCGGCCTACGCGCGGGCGGAGGATTTCCTGAGCGCGGGATTCGTTGCGGCCGTGCGCGAGCGGGCCCTCGACCTCGACGTGGCTCTGGTCGAGCCGCAATTCGAGTCGGTCACCGATCGCAGCGTCCTCGATGAGCTCGATGCGCTCATCAAGGCGGCCCGCCGCGAAGGCTGCACGGAGCTCTGGCTGGGAGGCATCTCGCTGGGCGCCTACCTCGCGCTGGGCTGCGCGGAGCGCCAGCCCGGCGCGCTCGAGGGCTTGTGCCTCTTCGCCCCCTATCTCGGCAGCCATGTCATCACGGGCGAGATCGAGCGCTCCGGGGGCCTTGAGGCCTGGGAGCCCGGTGAGATCGCGCCGGAGGATGAGGAGCGGCGGATCTGGCGCTTCCTCAAGCGCCACGCCCACGGCACGCCACCGATTCACTTAGGATTGGGACGGGATGACCGCTACCGGGCGCGCCACGAGACACTCGCCCGCGCGCTCGGGGCGCAGCGTGTCGAGTGGGTGCCGGGCGGCCATGAGTGGCCCGTGTGGCGAAGACTCTGGGAGGGTTTTCTCGATGTCCGCATCAACCCCTCCACCGCCTGATGCGCCGCCAGGAGGCGTCTACCGGCCGTCGGCGCTGATCCGCGGCTCGGTCGCGCTGCACGTCGCGGCCGCGGCCGGATGCGCGCTGCGGCCACACCTGTGGCCCTGGGCGCTCGGCGCCGTGGTGGCCGATCACCTGGCGCTCACGGCGGCCGGACTCGTGCCGCGCTCTCACCTCCTCGGCGCCAACTGGACGCACCTGCCGGCCGCGGCCGCGGCGCGTCGAGAGGTCGCGATTACCATCGACGACGGCCCGGACCCCGAGGTCACGCCCGCGGTGCTCGCGCTCCTCGAGCGCCAGGGCGTGCGGGCGAGCTTTTTCTGCGTGGGTGAGCGCGTCGCGCGTTTCCCGCAGCTCGCGCGCGACATCCTCGCGCGCGGTCACAGCATCGAGAACCACAGCGAGCATCACCTGCACCGTTTCTCGCTCCTCGGGCCCCGCGGCATGCGCGCCGAGATCGAGCGCGCCCAGGCCTCGATCGCCGCCGCGACCGGGGCGACACCGCGCTTCTTCCGCGCGCCGGCAGGCCTGCGCAACCCCTTCCTCGCGCCCGTCCTGGCGCGGCTCGGGCTCGACCTCGTCAGCTGGACGCGGCGCGGTTTCGACACCGTGAGCGCGGACGCCGCGCGCGTGCTCGCGCGTCTCACCCGCGGCCTCGCTGCCGGTGACATCCTGCTGCTACACGACGGACACGCGGCGCGCACCGCCGCCGGCGCGCCGCTCATCCTCGAGGTGCTGCCGCCGCTCCTCGCAGCGTTGCATCGCTCGCAGCTCACCCCCGTCACGCTGCGCGCCGCGGCCGTATGAGCGCCGAGCGCACGATCGCGGCCCTGATCGAGGCGGCCAGCGAGCCTTACCGCCGCGCGGGACGTTTCGCCTGGCACTTCGCACGCGGGAAGCTCCGCGGCGATCCGGCCTTCGCGGCAATCCTGCGCGAGGGGCTCCTGACAGGCAGCACGCAAATTGTCGATTTGGGCTGCGGACAGGGACTGCTCGCCGCCTGGCTGCTGGCGGCAGCGGCGGCGCAGCGTGCGGGGCGCTGGCCGCGGGACTGGCCGCTGCCCCCGGCGCCAGCGCACCTGACCGGCGTCGACGTTAACGAAAGGGAAGTGGCCCGGGCACGCACCGCACTCGGCGCGGCCGGGGAGTTCCTGCACGGGGACGTCCGTCACGTAGACTACGGCCCGGTCGATGCGATCGTCATACTGGACGTGCTGCACTTCACCGACTACGCCGCACAGGAGGCGGTGCTGCGCCGCGCTCGGGACGCGCTCGGCGCGCGCGGCGTGCTGCTGCTGCGCGTCGCCGACGCCGCGGGGGGCTTGCGCTTCGTGTTGGGCACGCTCGTCGACCGCCTCGTGGCGCTGGCGCGCCGCCGCCGGCTGCTCAAGCTCTTCTGCCGCCCGGTCCGCGAATGGCAGGTGCTCCTCACACACCTCGGCTTCGAGACGCAGGCGCTCCCCATGAGTACCGGTACGCCCTTCGCCAACGTGCTGCTCGTCGGCAGGGTGCCGTGAAGCCACTGCTCCTCACCGCCTTCACGGCGAGCAGCTGCCTCGGACGCGGGCTCGGAGCGCTGCGCGCCTCGCTCGAAGCGGCGCGCAGCGGCCTCGTCCCTTGCGCCTTCGAGACGGTCGAGCTCGCCACTTGCGTGGGCGAGGTGCCGGGAGTGGACGAGCGGCCGCTGCCCGGGGAGCTGCGCGAGTTCGAGTGCCGCAACAATCGCCTCGCGGCGCTTGGCTTACGCGAGGACGGCTTCGATGTGGCGGTGCGTGATGCAGCACGGCGCCACGGCGCCCACCGCATCGGCGTGTGGCTCGGCACCAGCACCTCCGGCATCCTCGAGACCGAGCTCGCCTACCGGCGGCGCGACCCGGTGAGCGGCGCCCTGCCCGACGATTTCCACTACTACGGCGCGCACAACACCTTCTCGGTCGCAGCCTTCGCGCGCCGCGCACTGGGGCTCGAGGGACCGGCGGTGGTCATCTCCTCCGCCTGCTCCTCCAGCGCCAAGGTGTTCGCGAGCGCGCAGCGTGCCATCACCGCAGGACTGGTCGATGCCGCGGTGGTGGGCGGCGTCGATTCGCTCTGCCTGACGACGCTCTATGGCTTCCACTCGCTGCAGCTGGTCGCGCGCACGCCCAGCCGCCCGTTCGACGTGGTGCGCGACGGACTTTCGATCGGCGAGGCCGCGGCGTTTGCGCTGCTCGAGGGGGCCCCGGACTCCCCGCCCGCCGGGTCCGTGCTGTTGCTCGGCGCGGGCGAGTCGAGCGACGCCTGGCACATGTCCTCGCCGCACCCCGAAGGGCGCGGTGCGAGTGCCGCCATGCGCGCGGCGCTCGCCGCAGCACGCCTTGCGCCCGGCGACATCGATTACATCAACTTTCACGGCACCGGCACGCCGAGCAACGACGCCGCCGAGGCGCGCGCGGTAGCGGGGGTATTCGGCGCCCGCATACCCGGGAGCTCCACCAAGGGCGCCACCGGTCACACGCTCGGGGCCGCCGGCGGACTCGAGGCCGTCGTGTGCGCGCTCGCCCTGCGCCACGGCTTGATGCCCGCGGGAGTCAACACCCGCGACGTCGATCCGGCGCTCGGCGTCGAGTACCTGCTCGAGAACCGCCGCGCGCCGCTGCGCCACGTGTTGAGCAACTCCTTCGGTTTCGGCGGCTCGAACTGCAGCCTGATCTTCGGGAGCGCCGCCTGAGCGCGCCGCTCAGCGCCTGGGTCGGAGGCGTCGGGCTCTTGGGGCCCGGACTCCCCGACTGGCCGGCCGCAGTCGAAGTGCTCGCCGGCCGTGCGCCATACCAGCCGAGTGCGACCGTGATCCAGCCGCTTCAGTGTCTGCCGCCGGCCGAACGGCGCCGCACCGGCAAGGTGGTGCGGCTCGCGCTCACCGTCGGGCTCGAAGCGGTCGCGCGCGCGGGCGCGGATGCCGCGCAGCTGCCGGCGGTCTTCTCATCCTCCGGGGGCGACGGCGAGAACTGTCACGAGATCTGCCAGGTGCTGGCCGGCCCGGAGCGGCAGATCTCACCGACCCGCTTTCACAACTCGGTGCATAACGCGGCTTCCGGCTACTGGGGCATCGCCACGGGAGCCACGCCCGCGGCCAATGCGCTCTGCGCCCATGACGCGAGTTTCGCCGCGGGGCTCCTCGAGTCGCTGGTGCAGCTCTCCATCGATGAGACAGCCGTGCTGCTCATTGCCTATGATGCGGACTACCCGCAGCCGATGCGCGCCGTGCGGCCGATCCCGGATGCCTTCGGCGTCGCGCTGCTGCTGACGCGGGCGGCGGGGCCAAAGTCGCTGGCGCGCATCACGGTGCGCAGCGGCGCGGCGGCGGCGCAGACGCTGCCCGATGCGCAGCTCGAAGCGCTGCGTGCGCAGGTGCCGGCGGCCCGCAGCCTGCCGCTGCTTCAGTGCCTGGCGCGCGCGCGGCCGGGCACCGTCGCGATCGACTACCTGGAAGAGCAGCGCGTCACGATCGAGGTAAGCCCGTGCCCCTAGACCGGCAGTGGATCGAGCAGCACATCCCGCACAAGGAACGCATGTGTCTCCTCGATGAGGTGCTGTCGTGGGATGCCAGCCGGATCCGCTGTCGCAGCATGACCCACCGCGCCGCCGACAATCCACTGCGTGCGCACGGCCGGCTCGGCGCCGCCTGCGGCATCGAGTACGCGGCCCAGGCGATGGCCGTGCACGGCGCACTGATCGCGGCGAGCGCGCCGCTCTCGAGCACCGTCTCGAGCCACGTGCGCGGCAGCATCGGCGCCACGCTCGGCTATCTCGCGAGCGTCCGGCACGTGGCACTCAACGTCGCGCGGCTCGACGACCTCGACGAGGAGCTCATCGCCGCCGCCGAGCGCGTCACCGGGGATGGGCGCACCGTGCTCTATGAGTTCGCCGTCTCGGCGGGCGCGCGCGTGCTGCTCTCGGGGCGCGCCAGCATTGTGTTCGACGCGACCTTAGGCGCGCAGCCGATGAGCGCCGGGACGCACGCATGAGCGAGGGCCGGCGCGCACTGGTCACGGGCGGGAGCGGCGCCATCGGCAGCGCCATCTGCCGCCGCCTCGCCCGGGACGGCCACCACGTGTACGTGCACTGCCATCAGGGCGTCACCGTCGCCGAGGCGCTGGTGCGCGACATCGGCGCCGCCGGCGGCCGCGCCGAGACCGTGCGCTTCGACATCACGGATACAAAGGCGACACGGGGGGCGCTCGAGGCGGCGCTCGCGGCCGGCCCGATCCAGATTCTCGTCAACAACGCCGGCGTACACGATGACGCGGTCCTCCCCGGCATGAGCGCGACGCAGTGGCACCGGGTGATCGACGTCTCGGTCGATGGTTTCTTCAATGCAACGCAGCCGCTGCTCCTGCCGATGATCCGCGCGCGCTGGGGCCGGATCGTGAGCGTCTCCTCGATCGCCGCGCTCATCGGCAACAAGGGCCAGGTGAACTATGCCGCCGCCAAGGGCGCGCTCAACTCGGCCACCAAGGCGCTGGCACTCGAAGTCGCGACGCGCGGCGTCACGGTGAACGCGGTCGCTCCCGGTATCATCGCGACTCCCATGACCCGCGGACTGTTCGATGCCGCAGCCGTCGAGCGGCTGGTGCCGATGAATCGCCTCGGAAGTCCCGAGGAGGTCGCCGGGGTCGTCGCGTTCCTCGTATCGGCGGATGCCGCCTACGTCACCGGGCAGGTGCTCTCGGTGAGCGGCGGCATGGCGTAGACTCAGTCGCCGACCTGCGCGAGCTGGGTCAGCAGATTCGCGGTGAGCACCGCGGCAGTCCCCCAGGCCATCGCCGGATGCAAACGCTTCAGATGCAGCGTGTCCACCGCGGCGCATAGCACAACGACCGCGGCCGTGGTCGCGGCGGCGATCGCCAGATCCCAGTCGCTCCCGGGCAGCACGTACTCTGCAATCCGGCCGACTGCGGGAGGGAGCAGCGCCACCGTTGCGCTCAGCATCAGCCGCTTATGCACGTCCGGGCGTCGCCGCCACACGAGAGCCGCGCACACCAGCGCGCCAAATACCCACAGACTCAGCCCATCGAACTCGACGAATATGCGCCCGAAGCGCAGCGGGCCGGCCTCCGGGAAGCGCCGCTGGATGGCCGCGGCCACCGTGAGCGAGCCGAACGCGACGATGAGGGGGGCAAGCGCCGCACCCGCGAGTCCCAGTCGACGGTGCAGATCCGGCCGGTGGCGGGCAATCAGCAGCGCCTGGGTCACAAACAACGCGATCCACGCGCTCATCAGGATCCCATGAGCGTGCACCAGCGGCGTGATCGCGCGCACGTGGGAGAACAAGCCCCGCAGGTAGTAGCTGCGGGCGAAGCCTGCGAACACGAACGCCGCGACGCCGAGCGCGGCGCTGGTGTACAGGCCCCTCGGCACGGTCACGCGGGTTGCGAGCTCCGTCACCGTTGCGTGTCCGTATGTCCGTGCAGGCCACCAGGGCCGAGCAGCACGGGCATTGCGAGCAGGTTCAGCGTTCTCATAGGATCTCCTAAAACACCAATCGCACCAGGGCCATCCAGGCCGGCGTCTGCACTGCCAGGTAGCTGAGCTGGAACCCCGCGACGATCGCCAGCGCGCCCCATCCCATCACTGGATGCAGGCGGCGATTGCTCAGCGTATCGACCAGTACACAGGTCGCAACGCACAGGTAGAACGCCGCAAACTGAGCGAGGGGCGCGCGGGTGAACAGCAGCGCAATGCGCGCGACCGCGGGCGCCAGCAGCGTGACCGTTGCCAGCAGCATCAGACGTTTGTGGACATCCGCGCGGGCGCGGAGCGCGATGCCGCTGCCGACGAAAGCACCGAACAACAGCAGGTTTACGACGTTGATGAGCAGCAGGTAATGCCACTTGCCCTGGACGTGTGCCTGGATCTCCCGCTCGAGCGCCAACACGGTGAGAGCGATGCCGCTCAGGATGATGAGCACTGCGAGTACGGCCGCGCCAGCACCCAGCCGTCGATGCCACGCCGCGCGGCGCGTCGCGATGAGCCAGGTCTGAGCGATGAACACGACGATCCAGGTCGACATGACCAGGCCGTGCAGGTGCACCACGAGCGGCAGGGCGGCGGTGCCGAACACACTCTTCAGGTAGTACGTGCGCGCGAAACCGACGAACGCCACGCTTGCGATCCCGAGCGCCAGCCACTCGAACAGACGCGTTCGAAACGCCGGCTTGCTCTCTGCCAGGATCGCTGCGCGCGTGGGCGCGTTCACGGCTGCGGCTCTGCCGCGTTCCAGATGTCGACGGCGCACTTCCAGGAGCCGTCGGGCTCTCTTCTCCACACCGCCACGGCCTTGTTCCGCTCGACGACCGCCCGGCCCTCGGGCGTGGTCAGACGGATGGTATCGGTGCCCACGGCGTAGGCGAGCTCACCCGACTTCGCCACCCAGACTCGGTCCGTGACCCATGTGATCGAGAAGTCCGGGATCGCGAAGGCTCCGGCGATGTAGCGCCGCAGCGCCTCCTTGCCCACGATCGGTGGCCCGCCGGGAGGCATCATGTACACATCGTCCGACCAGAACGAAACGGTGCGCTCCAGGTCGTGCGCCTGGGCCGCGGCGAGCCAGCGCGCATCAGTGGCGCGGATCTCGGCCTCTTGCCTCAGCGGATCTGGGGCGGGGGCCGGCTGGCTCCGGCAACCCGCGAGCACCACGAGCAGAGACGCAATTGCGTACGGGTATCGTTTTCTCATCACAGCTCCTCGAAATCGCGTGCGGCGGTCTTTGAGCACCCCGCGCCTAGTGCTCGCGGCGCGCGGCAACGGTCAGTGCGCGCTCGAACTCGTGGTTTTGAGCGGCGGCCGGGCCGTGACCCTCGAGCGCGAGCAAAGCGGATTCGTCCGAGGTCGGATCCGTGACGCCCGGCATCAGATCCGTGCAGCCGGCAAGCGAGGCGAGTAACACGGCAATCATTGTCGAGAGGTAACGCATCTTCATAGGAGCCTCCGGGGTATCGGGAGTTTGCGGGCTCAGGCGAGCCAGGCGCACAAGCGCGGCGAGCACGGCACCGAAGATTCCCAGGCGCCGATGCAGGTCGACGCGGTGGCGCACCACGAGCACGGTCTGCGTGACGAACAGCGCGATCCAGCCGAACATCACCACGCCGTGCAGGCGCACCAGCGCGCTCAAGCCACTCATGTCGCGCAGCAGGTCGACGTCGATGCTGAAACCGGCCAGCACGATCACAACGACGCCGAGGGCCGCACCCACATAGAAGCGGCGCTCGGCGATCAGACGTGTGGTAACAGTATCCATGCAGGAAGACTCCTCGCCTCAGGCAGTGAAGGGGTTGGGTCGCGGGTGTCGCGCGGCTCGCCGGCCGGGCCATGCGGCCCAACCGGCGGACCACGAGCGCCTACTGCTTCACGTAGAAGGCCGTCGTTTTCTCGTTCTCGCGACCCGGATTCCAGTTGGTATCCGTGAACGAGCGGCCATCGGGCGCGATCGTCTGCACGCCGATGCTGTCAGGCTGGCCGTTGATCTTGATCGTGTACTTGATCTTCGTCGGCGCGAGGCGCTTGAAGCTGATGGTTGCGCCCGGCGGGACCGTGGGTCCGGTGAGCGGGTGATCCGCGCCGTCCGTGCTCCCTTCAGCCGAGGCCTTCATGTCCGGGATTTCGTAGTGCAGGGCACCCGCTGCCGGGGAGGAGATCACGAAGGTCTGCGGCAGACCGGTGGGGCCGCCGGTTACCTTGGCGGTCCGCCACGTGCCCACCAGACCGTCGCTCCCGTCGACGCGATTGAAGACATCCTCCTCATGAAAGTCCTGTCCGTCCGGCCTCTTGCCCGCGAACGACATGGTGAGGGTCTTGCCGTCCTCGGAGAGGGCGATGTGGCCCTTCGAGCGGACGCTGCCGTCGGAGCGCGTGATCGTGTCCCAGGCGTTCTTGCCGGCCGCGGTCCAGGTCGTCGTCCGATTCGCCCAGGTCTTGTACTCCTTGCCATCGAGGCCGAAGTCGAAGCTCGCGGTGCTGCCGTCGTCGTAGTGCAGCATTCCGCCCGGCCGCGCCGAGTACGTGAAGGTCTGGCCGGTCAGGTGGCTCTTCTCGAGGTCGAGCTTCCAGGTCCCGTTCCACGGACTGTCGGCGGCCGAGGCCGCGCCGGCGGACAGCGTCAGCAGTGAGCAGATGATCCAGGTCGCTTTCATGATGTACTCCCAAGGTGTTGGTTTTCGCGCGCGCGCGCTCTCAGGCCCTGGCGCGCAGATCAGGGCGGTGGCGCGGCTGCCTCCGGTGCGATGACCAGGAAGCTGCCGCTCCAGAACTCGTTGAAATCCTCGCTCTGCACGTAATGGCTGACCGAGCCCACGTAGCGCGTCTGTCCGGGGCGCACCTCGATGGTCACGAGGCCCCCGCTCGCGGCGCGGATGACGCCCGCGTGCACTGCGGCGGCGCAGATGGAGGAGGCATCCGTATAGGGACCGCTGCCGATGACCTGTCCCGGCACGGGCTTGCCGGGCGGGCAATGGAAGCGAAAGCGCTCGCCGTTGAAGCCGCGCAGATTCAGATCGAGCGGGCTGGTGCGCCAGTCGAGCTCGTGCACCGCTGGAGCGGGCGCCAGGGTAGCGCTGGTGATCGCGGCCGCCGGAAGACCGGCAGCGAGCAGTGCGCACAGGAGCGCCAGGCGCCCGAGCCGGTGATGCTGCATTGCCGACATCCCTCACCCCCTGCCGCGCTGTAAGGCGCGGTCCCGATACCTGCGCTTGACGGCGCGGGAGGTTGGGCCGGCGCGGCAGATCTGTCGCTGCCGTGCGGGTGGGAGTTTTCTGGCAAACTTCCTGCCGCCCGACGGAAGGTCTCAAGTCCATGTCTGCGCTGGAAAACCCGGTGTATCGATTCGCAGGCTTCACGCTCGAGCCGACGGAGCGACGGCTGTCCGAGGCCGGCAGGCCCGTCGCACTCACGCCCAAGGTGTTCGACACCCTCGTGTTGCTGGTGGAGCGCGCAGGTCACGTGGTCAGCAAGGACGAGCTGATGAAGCTGCTGTGGCCGCGCGGCTACGTGGACGAGTCGAATCTCACCAAGCACATCTGGCTCATCCGCCGCGCACTCGGCGACGGCGAGCACGACTCGCGCTTCATCGAGACGGTGCCTAAGCTCGGCTACCGTTTCGTTGCGCCGCTCGCGACCGGGGACACTCAGCCACCGCCGGCCGTGATGGCGCCGCCCGGCGAGGCAGCGGCCGCCGCCGCGCCCGCCGCCACTGCCGTGGCCGCACCACGCTCGCACCGGGTGCTGCCGCGCGGCTGGCTGATGACGATCGCGGCAGGGGCGGTAGTGCTGCTGCTTGGCATCGGCTGGCGGCTCGCGGTCCGGCCGCACTCCGCGCCAGCCTCGGGCCACCCCGGTCACACCGTAGCGCTGGTCGGTTTCACCAACCTCTCGCGTAACCCCAAGGACGCCTGGCTCGCGCCTGCCCTGAGCGAGATGCTCGGCTCGGAGCTGAGCGTCGCCGACAACGTGCAGGTGGTTCCGGACGAGCTGGTGCGCGATGCGAGCGCGGACCTGTCTGCGCCGGCCGCCGGCGGCTACTCCACTCAGACGCTCGCACGGCTGCGCCAGCGCCTGGAAGCGGACTACGTGATCAGCGGCAGCTATCTGGTCGCCGGCTCCGCGGACAATGCCGCATTGCGCGTCGATATCGCATTGCAGGACACGCGCAGCGGAGCGCTGCTGGCGGCCGTGTCCGATCAGTCGGCGGTCCCGGGCCTGATCGCGCTCGCGGCACAAGCAGGCGCGACTCTGCGCGGCAAGCTCGGCGCGCGCCTCCCGGATGCGCAGACTCTCGGGCTCGTCCCCAACGCCCAGCCGCCGAATCTCGACGTAGCACGGCGGCTCGGTTTCGCCCTCGACGCCCTGCAGCACTATGACGCCGCCCGGGCCCGCGATGAACTCCTCGAAGCGGTCGCCGAAGCCCCCGGCTACGCGCCCGCCTACGCCTACCTCGCTCAGGCGTGGTCGGCGCTCGGCTTTCGCGACAAGGCGCTGGCGGCCGCCGAGCAGGCGGCGCAGAACGCGGCCAACCTGCCGCCCGAGCAACGCCTGCAGACCGAAGCGGTCGTCTACGCCGCGCACGCCGAGTGGAGCAAGGCCGCCACCGCCTGGCGCGCGCTGATCCGTCTCCGGCCCGCGAGCATCGAATACCGCCTGCAGACAATCGACGCACAGATCGCGGCCGGCGCCGTGCCCGGGGCGCAGGCCACACTGGCGGAGCTCGAGCGGCTACCGGACGCCGCCAATGATCCGCGTGTCGAGCTCGCCGCGGCACGCACGGCCGGGGCGCTCGACGACGCACGCGGCAGCGAACACCATGCCGAGGGCGCGCTGCGTCTCGCGCAGCAGCACGACGCCGCCGGACTCGTGGCTGACGCCGAGCTCGCGCTGGCCGCCGCACGCTCTCTGCTCCACAAGAGCGAGGAGGCACGTGCGAGTCTCGTCGCGGCGATCGCCGCTTACCGCGCGATCCGAAATCCGCGCGGCGAGGCGACCGCGCGCACCGCCCTGGCTCGGGCACTCTCCAATCTCAACCGCAACCAGGAGGCGCGCGAGGAGTTCCAGCAGGCCATGGAGCTCGATCGCAGCATCGGCGATCTCGCGGGAATAGCTGCCGTCTATCGGGACCTGTGCAACATGCTATGGCTGGCGGGCGATCGCGACGGCGCCCAGACCGCGGCACGCAACTCGCTCGAGCTCGCCCGCGAAACGGGTGACCTGGGGCTGCAGTCCTGGACGGTGCAGGCGCTCGCCACCATCGCGTCCGATGAGGCGGCGACCGACGAAGTACTCGGCGAATACCGCGAGGTCGTGGCGCTCAATGCGCGTGCCGGGCATCAGACAGCCTGGCCGCTCGCCAACATCGCCGACGTGCAGCGCATGCGCGGCGAGCTCGAGGCGGCGCGCGCCACCTGCGGCCGCGCGATGGCGGAGGCGGCGCCGCTCAGTGATCCGCAGTTCGCGATCTTTGCCGGCTTCACCTGCGCGCTCATCGAAAGCGACCGTGGCAACGCGGCCGGGGCACGTGCCGGGTTCGAGGAGGTCATCCGCCGCGTCGGCAGTGGGGGGGACTCCAGCTATCGCTACAACTCGCTCATGATGCTCGCGCAGCTCGCCATGGATGAGGGCCGCTGCAGCGCCGCACGCGAGCATCTCCAGGAGGCGAGCCGCGGCTTTGCCGCCGCGGAGGAACGTACCGGGGAAGCGGACGCCGAGGCGATGCTGGCCCTGTGCGCGCAGACGCTCGGCGACACCGCGGCGCGCGACCGGGCGCTGGAGCGTGCGCGCACGTTGCGCCAGTCCATGACCTCCCGGCAGGAGGTCTACGTGGTGGACATCGCGATGGCACGTATCGGTGATGCGACGCACGCCGACCCGAAATCCGCGCAGCGGCTGCTGGCCCTGGCGGCGGACGCCGAGCATCGCCACTGGCTGGGCTGGTCGCTGGAGGCGAAGCTCGCCGCCTGGGAGCTGCTGCACGCACGGCACGCGGACGGCGCGCCGGCATTACGCCGCGACATCGAGAACACCGCGCGCCGCCACGGCTTCGGCCGGATCCTGACGCTCCTGGCACGTGACGATGCCGGCTCGCCGCCCCACGCGTGAGCCGTACGGACCTGCGGCGGGCCGTGGGGACGCGCGGCGTGTTGTAGACTCAGCCGCCTAATCGATGATCAATGTGGGGGGACCTCAATGAGTTCGCGAACCGCCGCCGGGCTGGTTGTCCTCTCGCTCACGCTGCTCGCCGTGCCAACGGGGGCTGCCGCGTCGGCGGCGACCGACACCCCGGCCGCAGAGCCCGCCTCCGCAGCGCAACTGATCGGGAGCCTCGGCCTGCACGTCGCACCGGCTCCGGTCCGTGAGCGAGGCGGCTGGCGGCCGCCGCGCGTCATCCTGGTCAACCACTCCGCGCACGATCTCCTGCCGCGACTGCAGCAGACCGCGCCCGCGGCGCGGGTCATCGACATCGACGCGGCGACGCCCGCGGATATCGCGGCGGCGGATGCCACCATCGGTGTGTGCACGGAGCCGGTGCTGAAGGCCGCCACGCACCTTCAGTGGATTCAATGGCCCGCGGCCGGCGTCGAGCGCTGCGTGGCGCAGCCGCTGCTGCGCGAGCGGGCCCCGCTGGTCACCAACCTGCAGCGCACCTTCGGGCCGAGCATCGCCGAGCACGTGCTCGCCCTGATGCTGGCATTGAGCCGCCATCTCGATGACTTCTACCGCCAACAGCGTGAGGGCTACTGGCAATCGTGGCAGGAGGCCCCGGAGCTTGAGGATCTCGACGGCCGCACGCTCCTCGTCGCCGGTCTCGGCGGCATCGGCACCGAGGTCGCGCGGCGCGCGCACGCGCTCGGCATGCGCGTCGTGGCAACGCGCGCGAGCGGCCACGAGGGGCCGGACTTCGTGAGCTACGTGGGTCTGCCGGATGAGCTCGTCAAGCTCGCGCGCGAGGCGGACTTCGTCGTCAACTGCCTGCCCCTCACCCCCGAGACCACGGGTCTGTTCAACAAGGATTTCTTCGCCGCCATGAAGCCCTCGGCGTACTTCGTGAGCGTCGGACGGGGCCGCAGCACCGTGACCGCCGACCTCGTGGCCGCGCTCAATGCCGGCCGAATCGCCGGCGCCGGACTCGACGTCCTCGATCCGGAGCCGCTCATCAGGGACAGCGGGGTCGGCGGCGTCGCAGCCGGTGCCCTGCCGCCCGACGATCCGCTGTGGCGCACGCCCCATCTCATCATGACGCCGCACGTCGCGGCCAAGACGGCGGCTGCGGATGCCGCCGGCAACGCGGTGCTGATCGAGAACCTGCGCCGTTACGTGGCCGGAGAGCCGATGCTCTCGGTGGTCGACATCACGAAGGGCTACTGAGGGCCGCGCGCGGCCGTCGGGTCAACGGTGAGCGGCGGCTGCCCGGGGCGGCCTTACCGGTGCGGCCTCAGGGCGCTTCCGTGCGCGTCGAGCCATTGGATGATCCGCTGCGGAATCTCCTCGCGCGCCTTGCGGCTCACATACATGCCAATGTGACCGGTGTCGATCGCACAGGCGGTGTAGTCGCGGCTGCCGATGAGGCGCCCCATCACCGCGGAGGCGGCCGGCGGCACGATGTGATCGGCGCTCGCGTAGAGGTTGAGGAGCGGTGCCCGCACGCTCTTTAGATCCACGGCGCGGCCACCGAGCTCGAGCGTCCCGCGGATCAAACGGTTTTCCTGGTAGAACCAGCGCACGAACTGCGTGAGCGCCACGGCCGCCTGCGGCGGGCTGTCGAAGATCCAGCGCTCCATGCGCACGAAGTCCTCCACCGCGCGCTGATCGGCGCCGCCGGTGAGGAGGCGAACGTACTTCTGCTGGGTGAGGCGAAACGGCATGAGCGCGAGGAACAGCGCGTTCAGCAGGTCGCCCGGCACGTTGCCGGCTTGCGCGAGGAGCTCGGTGTCGAGGTCGCGCATCCATTTCGAGAGCAGATCGTCGGGCGTCTGAAAGTCTACCGCGGTGGTGAGCGTGACGAGATTGGCCACCTGCGCCGGGTGCAGCGCGCTGTAGCAGAGGCTGAAGACCCCGCCCTGGCACACGCCCATGAGATCGAGCGAGTCGATGCCGTGCGCATCGAGGATGTGGCGCACGCACCCGCCCAGGCCCTGCTCGAGATAATCGTTGAGCTCGCGCAGCCGGTCGCCGTCATCCGGATCGCCCCAGTCGACCATGTAGACCTGGAAGCCTGCCTTCAGCAGCCGCCGGATGAGCGAGGTGTCGGGCTGCAGATCGAGGATGTAGGGACGATTGACGAGCGCGAAGCACACGAGCAGCGGCCGCCGCCGGGCGCGCGGCGCGCCTGCGAGCGGCAGGTACTCGTAGAGTGTGGTCTTCTCCTCGCTCCACACCGCACGCCGCGCCGAGCAGCCGACTTCGACGTCGCGCGCCAGGCGCAGCCGCGCGAGGGTCTCGGCCGCGCGGGTGCCGAGGTCGGCGAAAAGGCCTGCGGGACCGGTCCGCGGATCGCTCAAGAGCGCCCTCGGCGGCCCGCACGAGCCCGGCGCGGGGCGGCATGGCGGCGCTTGGCAGCGGCCTTGGGTTTCGCTGCGGCCTTGGGTTTCGCTGCGGCCTTGCGCGGCGCGGCCTTGCCCGCCGGTGCGCTCGGGCGCGGCGCGGCGGTGCGCTCCTTCAGCTGCTGGCGCAGTTCCCGCAGCTGCCGCTGCAGCGCATCCGCCTCCTCGCGCGTCGGCAGCCCCCATGCCCGCGCCAACGCATCGGCCTGCCGGCGCTGCGCGAGGAGGAGCGCGGTGGCGGTGTTGGCGAGCTGTGCCTGCAAGCGGCAGAAGTCGTCCTTGCGCACGGTCGCCGCATAGGCTTCCTCCGCGCATTGCACCCAGGTCTCGTAGAGCGCGAGCGCCCCTTCTGAGGTGAGGCCCGCCGCCCCGGTGCCGCCCACACGTGCGGTGAAGCGCTGCGCCGCGTCCTGGGCGATCTCGCTCCAATAGCGCGCCAGCTCGCCCTGCAGAGACCCCAGCTTCATGAGGAGCTCCCAGGCCTGCTGCGCCTGCGAGCCGTGCCCCGCGGCGGCCGGCCCGAGCGGCACCGCCCCCGGCGGCCAGCCCGGCGATCCTCCCGGAAAGCCCGCCGCGGCGGCAAAGGAGGCGCCGGCGCCGGCTGAGCCCTTCAGCCACTGCTCGAACTGCGCGGCGAGCTGCGCACCGAGCAGGCTCAAGTCCGGGGCCTGCCCTGCGGCCGCCGCGGGCGCTGTAGTGAAGGTCTTCAACAGCTCGAAGAAGCGCCCCGCCGCGGCGGTGAACGCGGCGTCGGAGGCGGAGCCGGTCGCGAAGGGGTTTCCGGTCATGTATGCACTGCGGCAATGTTGGGAGGTTGGGGGGTCGAAGTGAGGTCTGAATCTTCGATTTTGCTAGGAAAAACAGCCTTCGGGAAGGGAGCTTCGGCCGCGCGACGGGGCGTGACGTCCGTCATTGTGCGCCGCATACACCCCGCGCTAGTATCCGCCGCCGATGTCAAGTCCGAAGGGCTCCGCCACCATGGCCGAAGAGCGACTGATACGCAAATACGCCAACCGCCGTCTCTACGACGCGCAGGACAGCCGTCACGTGACGCTCGACGACCTGCGCAAGCTCATCGCGGGTGGCGAGCGCATCAAGGTCATCGACGACAAGAGCGGCGACGACCTGACGCGCAGCATCCTGCTGCAGATCATTGCCAACCAGGAGCAGTTCGGCACCCCGGTCTTAAGCACGCAGCTGCTCGAGGCCATCATCCGTTTCTACGGCAATCCCATCCAGCAGATGCTGACCACCTATCTCGAGCGCAGCATCGGGGGGCTCCTGCGTCAGCAGAACGTGATGCAGGCCGAGATGGCCAAGGTACTCGAGACGCCGATGGCGCCGCTCGCCGAGATGACGCGGCAGAACATGGAGATGTGGGCAAAGATGCAGGCGTCGATGCTCTCGGCCTTCTCCTCGACCCCCTCGGCCACGGAGGCCGACAAACCCTCGACCCCGGGCGGCGGCAAGCGCCGCAGCTGAAAGGCCGGCGACGGCCGCAAGCGTGGGTGCGGTCGCGCCCTCGACCTTAAGGCCGTGCCAAGGCCCGACGCAGCCCAGTAAAACCCAAGGAGTAATCGCAGGTGGACGTTCGCGGTAAGACCATTCTTGTGACCGGCGCGGGCCGCGGTATCGGCCGCTCCCTGGCGCAGCATTTCGCCGGCAAGGGCGCGCAGCTCGCGCTCCTCGACAGCAACGACGCCGATCTCGGTGAGACCCGCGCGAGCTGTGTGCAGCTCGGCGCCACGGTGCGCCCCTACGTCGCCAACGTCGCCGACGAGGCGAGCGTGGTCGGCACGCTCGATCAGGTGACGCGCGACTTCGGCCGACTGGATGGGCTCGTCAACAACGCCGGCATCGTGCGGGATGCCATGCTGCTCAAGGTCAAGGACGGCCAGGTCGTGAGCAAGATGACTCTCGAGCAGTGGCAGTCGGTCATCGACGTCAATCTCACGGGCGTGTTCCTGTGCGCGCGCGAGGCGGCGCAGCGCATGGTCACCCTCGGGCACGGCGGAGTGATCGTCAACATCTCGAGCGTCTGCCGCGCGGGGAATGCGGGCCAGACCAACTACAGCGCCGCCAAGGCGGGCGTGATGGCGATGACGGTGGTATGGGCGAAGGAGCTCGCCCGCTTTCGTATCCGCGTGGGCGCGGTGGCGCCGGGCTTCGTGCGCACGCCGATGGTCGAGGGCATGAAGCCCGAGGCGCTCGCCCGCATGACCGCCCCGATTCCGCTCGGCCGCCTCGGCGAGCCCGAGGAAATCGCGCAGGCGGTCGGGTTCATCTTCGAGAACGAGCTCTTCACGGGCCGCTGCCTCGAGGTGGATGCAGGCCTCAGGATCTGAGTGCGACGCAAAATAATTGGGTCTTTATTGGCACTATCGTAGTGATAAATTTGTTCTATATATCAGTTAGTTAGTAACTAACTTACGCTGACAATTATCACCTTATAAATTCCTCTTGCACTGCATACAAAATCATGTAGAATGCTCCCCATTGGAACCACCCAATTACGGAGCACTGAAATGATCGACCGCAACTTCGACCCCAACACCCTGATCAACGCGACCCGTGAGGCGTTCGCGCCCGTCGTCAAGGCCCAGCAGGAAGGCTTCAAGTCCTTCGAGCGCCTGGCGCGCCTGCAGTTCGCAGTCGCCGGCGACATGCTCGAGTCGAGCCTGGCCCGCGTGCACGCGACCTTCGCGGCCACCACGCCCGGCGAGCTCATGAGCAAGCAGACGGAGCTCCACACCCAGCTGGTCGACAAGCTCCGCGAGCGCGCCCAGGAGTTCTCGACGGTCACGTCCGAGATCCAGAGCAAGTTCAGCCAGATCGGCAACGAGTTCGCCGCGAAGGCAGTGCCGGCCCGCAAGGCAGCCTGATATCTTGGCGGTATCCCGCACCCGGGGGTGGTGACACCCCCGGGCGCGATCTTTTCGGGAGTCCGCCCTTGACCGCTCAAACGAAGAAGAACACCGACGCGCCCGCCGGCACCTCGGGTGCCGATCCCAAGGCCGACGTCGAACGCAGCCTCCGCGCCCAGCTCGCCGCCCTCACCGGGGGCCTGGCCCCGGATGACTACGCGCGCGCCTGGTGGGAGTGGTATCTCAACGTCGCCACTCATCCGCCGCGCCAGGCCGATCTCGCCCGCAGCGCCTACGAGAAGATGCTCGACAGCTGGCAGTTCGCGACGCGCGCCGCCTCCGGCGAGCCGCTCGCGCCCGGGGACGAGGACAAGGCCTTCGGCGACCCGGCCTGGAACGTCTGGCCCTTCAACGTTTACGCCCGCGCCTACAACAACTGGGCCGGCTGGTGGAGCCAAGCGCTCGCCCCGCAGGCCGGCCACGCCGATCCCGCGCTCACGCGCGCCAATTTCGCCGGCCGGCTGCTGCTCGATGCGGCATCGCCCGCCAACTTCCTGCATACCAACCCCGAGCTCCTGAAGAAAACCGCGGCCGAGTCGGGCCAGAACCTGATCCGCGGCCTCAAGCACTGGGTCGAGGACGTGGAGCGCATGGCGAGCGGCCGGAGCAAAGGCCCCGCGACCGAGCAGTTCGCGGTCGGCAAGGACGTCGCCATCACCAAGGGCTTGGTCGTCTATCGCAACCGCCTGATCGAGCTGCTGCAGTACTCGCCTGAGACTCCCAACGTCTACGCCGAGCCGGTGCTGATTACGCCGGCGTGGATCATGAAGTACTACATCCTCGATCTTTCGCCGCGCAACTCGCTGGTGCGCTATCTGGTCGAGAAGGGACACACGGTCTTCATGATCTCCTGGAAGAACCCGGACGCCGCCGACCGGGACCTGGGACTCGAGGACTACGTCGAGCACGGCTTCCTCGAAGCCCTCGCCGAGGTGCGGCGCATCGTTCCTGACCACAAGGTGCACGCCGTCGGCTACTGCATCGGCGGAACGCTGCTCGCCATCGCCGCGGCCCTGCTCGCCGCGCGCCGCGACCACGCGCTCGCGAGCGTGTCGCTGTTCGCCGCGCAGGCGGACTTCAGCGAGCCGGGCGAGCTCTCGGTGTTCATCACGCCGAGCCAGATCGCCATGCTCGAGGCCATGATGAGTAAGACCGGCGTGCTCGAGAGCGAGCGCATGGGCGGGGCGTTCGCGCTGCTGCGCTCGCGCGACCTCATGTGGAGCCCGGCGGTCGATCAGTACGTGAAGGGCGAGCGCCCCAGGCTCAACGACCTCATGGCGTGGAACGCCGACGGCACGCGCATGCCGTGCCGCATGCACGGGGAGTACCTCGAGCGGCTCTATCTCAGGAACGAGCTCGCAACGGGTGAGTTCACGCTCGGGAGCGAGCCGGTGGACCTGAAGAAGCTCCACCTGCCCATGTTCGTCGTCGGCACCGAGACCGATCACGTGGCCCCCTGGCACTCGGTGTACAAGGTGCGCGGCCTGACACGCAGCGCCGACTACACCTTTCTCCTGACGAGCGGCGGCCACAACGCCGGCATCGTGAGCGGACCGGTGCATCCCAAGCGGCGGCACCGGCTCCTCACCTGGTCCGACGCCACGACGAGCATGACGCCCGAGGAGTGGCTGAAGAAGGCGCCG
>Ga0210394_10001862_pt1 | contig 31443 bp, 29 predicted proteins | sample IncBWC12MmetaG_FD_160121 | JGI IMG/M metagenome (GOLD analysis project Ga0210394, IMG submission 160121) | Forest soil microbial communities from Barre Woods Harvard Forest LTER site, Petersham, Massachusetts, United States - Inc-BW-C-12-M | ecosystem: Environmental > Terrestrial > Soil >... | reverse complement strand
GATGATTCGATCACACTAACCTCCCACCTCAAAGTCGTAAGCAGCTGGTGCAGCCGGGCCGCGTGGCTCGGTTATAATGCTTAAAGGGGGCTCAGGCCGAGCCGTTCCCGCCGGTGGCGCCGTGCGCGCCACCCCAGCTGCGACGAGTACATGGTGTTTTGTGTACATGACTGTGTACACGCTTGGGGAAATGGCCGGTGAATGAATCTGAAATTGTCAATGAAATCAAGCGTCGAAGAACTTTCGCCATCATCTCCCATCCCGATGCGGGCAAAACCACGCTGACCGAAAAGCTGCTGCTGTTTGGCGGCGCCATCCAGATGGCCGGCACCGTGAAAGGCCGCAAGGCGACGCGTCACGCAACTTCCGACTGGATGCGGCTGGAGCAGCAACGCGGCATTTCCGTGACTTCCTCGGTCATGCAGTTCCCCTTCGATGAATGCATCGTCAATTTACTCGATACCCCGGGTCATGAGGACTTCTCGGAAGACACCTACCGCACGCTGACGGCAGTGGACTCGGCGTTGATGGTCATCGACTGCGCCAAAGGCGTCGAAGAGCGCACCATCAAACTCATGGATGTGTGCCGCTTGCGCGACACGCCCATCATGACTTTCGTCAACAAACTGGATCGCGACGGCAGGGCGCCGATCGAACTGTTGGATGAGATCGAAGGCATTCTCAAGATTCAATGCGCGCCCATCACGTGGCCGATCGGCATGGGCCGCGATTTGTTGGGCGTTTATCATTTGATCGAAGACAAGATTTACGTGTACGTCGCCGTCGAAAAAGGCCGGGTTGGAACGCACGAAACGATAGCCGGTATCGAGAGCGCGGAGGCACGAAATTTTCTTGGGCTTAGATACCAAGAATTCAAGGAGGAGGTGGAGCTGGTGCGCGGTGCCAGCCCGCAATTCGATTTGCAGCGCTACCTCGCCGCGCAGCAAACCCCGGTGTTCTTCGGCTCGGCCGTCAACAACTTCGGCGTTCGCGAATTGCTGTCATCATTCGTCGCGCACTCGCCTGCGCCGCAGCCGCGAGCGGCATTGCAACGTCTGGTCAGCGCCGATGAAGCCAAACTCAGCGGTTTCGTCTTCAAGATCCAGGCCAATATGGATCCCGGGCACCGCGATAGAATCGCGTTCATGCGGCTATGCTCGGGTCGCTATGCGCGCGGCATGCGCTTTCACCACGTCAGGCTCGACAAGGATGTTCGCATTGCGGATGCGCTGACTTTCCTTGCCGCGGATCGCAGCCAGGCAGAAGAGGCCTATGCGGGCGACATCATCGGTCTGCACAATCATGGCACGATCAATATCGGCGACACGTTCACCGAGGGTGAGGACCTCACCTTTACGGGCGTGCCGAACTTTGCGCCGGAAATGTTCAGGCGCGCTGTTCTCAAGGATCCGCTGCGCATGAAGGCCCTGCAGAAGGGACTGTCGCAGCTGTGCGAGGAGGGTGCCACGCAGCTGTTCAAGCCGCTGCGCAACAACGATTTGATCCTGGGCGCCATCGGCCAGCTGCAGTTCGAAGTGGTGGCTTTTCGACTGCAAGACGAATACGGCGTGCAATGCGTATTCGAACCGATCAATGTGGCGGCGGCGCGTTGGGTGAGCTTGAAGGACGAAAAAAGACTTGCCGAATTCAAGACCAAGGCCTACGACAATCTCGCGGTCGATCATGCCGGGGAACTTGTTTATCTGGCCCCGACGCGCGTGAACCTGGGATTGACCGAGGAGCGTTGGCCGGAGATAAAATTCTTGAAGACGCGCGAGAATCTGGCAAGTTAAGCGGCGCGGCTCATTTTGGCGGCGACCGCGGCCGGAATACGCGCACGGCTGCCTCGAACTGACCGAGCGTGACGCTCGTCGACGGCGCTGCATAGCGCAACGACGAATACTGCCGGCACAGCGCCGTAACGGCGTGCGCAAGGTCGGGCCGCAGCTGCGCCACTCGCGCCGCGTAGGCTTCGGCGCCCTCGTAGGGCAGATGCGGCAAGCCCGCGGCGGCAAGTTTGACGCATAGCCGGCGAAAGGCCCGAACGACCGAATCCTTCGGTCGCGGATCGAGTTCGCGCCGCACTTGCCAGGTGAGCCAGCAGAGCACCAGGAACATCGCCCCCGCCAAAAGCATCACGAGTTTCTGGCCGTCCGGCTCAGGAATCTGCAGCATCTCGAGCAATTGGCGCTGCGAGTCCTGATCGAAGTCCAAAATGCGCTCGCGCCAGACCTCGCGCAGATAGTCGAGTCGCAGCCGCGCGCCGGCGAACCAGGGCGATTTTCTTTGCCAACGACTGGCGAACGCCTCGTCGGCGTTCGCAGCATCGGCCAAACCGGGCTCCACACGTTCCGGCGCAATTGCCGACGTGGGATCGACGCGCACCCATCCGCGGCCGCCGATCCAGACCTCATCCCATGCATGCGAATCGCTTTGCCGCAAGATCCAATAATCCCCGGTAGGATTGTGCGTCCCGCCCTGGTAGCCGGTCACGACGCGCGCCGGTATGCCCGCGGCGCGCGCCCACGCGGCAAACGCCGAGGCGTAGTGTTCGCAAAAGCCGCGCTTCGTGTCGAATAGGAACTCATCCACCGGATTGCCCGCCAGTTTCGGCGGCGACAAGGTGTAGTAGAAGGGCTGCTGCGTGAACATGGCGAGCACGGCGCGCACGAAATCCATATCATCCGGGTGCGCGCTGCGCAGCTCTCTTGCCAGCTGCACCGTACGCGGATTGCGATCGGGCGGCCGCGTGTCGCGGCGGCGCGCATTGGCGCTCAAGGAATCGGGGAATTGAACGCGAGAATACGAGGTGGCGACCACATCGATGGGACGCGACAACGGAGCGTCCTGCACCAGGGTGTAATCGCTGGTCAGGCCGGCGCGGGCCAAGTCCCACTGCGCCGGCCAGTCAAGCGTGAAAATCCATTTGTGCTGATGCGGCTCCATCATCACGGTGTACTGATAGGCGGGTCCTTGCGGCTGTAAGGGCTGCGTATTGGCGAAAATTGAATCGGTGCGCGTCCAGGTATGGCCGTCGAAATCATGCAGCACGGGGCCGCGCCAGTAGCGCTCCTGCAATGGCGGCACCGCCGCGGCGAAGCGCACGCGGAACGCGATTTCGTCCGACAGCGCCAGATGGGTGATGTCTCCGGGACTCATCGTGTCGCTCAATCCGGATTCGGCGCTGCGCGCATCGCTCGGAATCTGCCATAGCGGCCCGGCGAAGCGCGGGAAAAGCAGCCAAAATACCAGTGCCAGCGGCAGAGCCTGGCTCAAGACCCGTCCGCCGTAGCGCAGGCTCACGCGCCAATCCGGCGCCGGCCCGCTGCTCGTGAGACGAAGCAACGTGGCGGTGGTGAGCCAGCAAACACCGATGAGATAGGCGAGCAGCCAGAAGGAGTCTCCTTCCAATAGCGCCGCCAGGCTCACGAAGTAAATAATCAAGGTGATGATGTAGATATCGCGCTTGGTCCTGGTCTCCAGCAATTTCAGGCCCGCCATCAGCGTCAGCAGCGCAGTGCCGGCAGTGAGGCCGTTGAAAGTGTGAAAGCGCACAAACAATAGCGGGATGGACAGCCCGGCGAGCATCAGCACCACCCAGCCGGGCGGAGATGTGCGGCCGTTGCGCGCAAGCGCCAAACGAATCAGGCCGCAGATGATCAATACGATGGGTATCCACACCGGCAGGGTGGTCACATGCGCGACCGATGCCAGTGCCAGGCATGCCGAGATGCCGAGCAGCTGTTCGTACGACACGCGTTCAGTAATCATTCTTCGGCTCGGCGACGCCATGTGCGGCGAGTGCCCGCAAACAGGCGAATCGATGTGCGGCGCCGCCCGAAGGAGCAATCTCCTTGCCGGGTATTCGCAAACCATAAGGGCGCTGCGCGGCATCGCTTTCCAATACCCAAAGGCAGAGCTGCGAAAGACGGGCCTCGACGTCCAAGCCCTCGAGCGAGGAAAAATCCAGCCACTCGGGTTGTGCCGCCAAACTCGAATAGCTGCGCACGGCCGCCTCGCCGCCGCGCGCCAGCACTTTCCACGCCATGTGCTTCAAGGCGACTCCCGGTTCGTACGCACGCAGGCCGGAGAAATCCTCGTCGCCCCGTTTCTCCGAATGCGAGCCGCTGCCCTGCGCTCCGTCCGACGGTAAGATTCGAGTGCCGCCCGGCGAGGGTGCAACGTAAATCGTGAGCAGCTGCTGCACGTAGGTCCAAGAGTAAAACCAACCGAAGGGATAGCTAGTACGTAGTTCGAACTGCTTGACGCGGGTGAGACCGCGCTGCGCGACCGGAACGGCCACCGTTATCGATTCATTCTCGTTTGCCGCCACGCTGCCCATGCCTACGCCTGACATGCAGCGAACTTCGATGTCGCGCCGATCCACACTGGAGGCATTGTGCAGCGCGAATTCAAACACCGCTTCGCGCCCGGCGAAAGCATCGACCTCCGTGGTGACATCGATCGAGAGACGCTGCAAATTACGATTGCAGTGATGCATGGTGACCAGTGCCATGCTGGCCATCAGGAAGGCAAACGCCAGACCCAGATTGCTGTTGTAGTTGAGGCCGGCGACGAGCATCGAAGCGAGAATCGCGGCCAGCATGATGCCGAAGCGCGATGGAAGAATGTAAATGCGGCGCCGATTGACCGTCATCGGCAGGGTGTCGCGCCCGTGCAGACGCGCGGACCGGGCCCGCAATTGGGCCGTGGCAAACTGCCGTAAAGTGGCCAAGGATTCGAATCCTTACGTCATGGAACCGGTACTGCCTCGAGCAGGCCGGTCACGGCGACGGCGTCGCTGCTCCGCTGCCGCACTCGATGCTCGACGACGCTGGCGAATATTGCTTGCACATGTTCCGGGATCACCGCGCTGCGGCCGGCTATCAGGGCCCATGCGCGCGCCGCGCGCAGCAGACCAATGGCGGCCCGGGGCGACAGACCCGCGTTGATTCCGGGTGCGCGGCGGGTATGAGCCACGAGCGCTTGGACGTAATCGAGCAGCGCCGGCGCGACATGGATCCCAAGAACGCTTTGCTGCAGCTGGTGCAATTGATCGGGCGTGAGAATGGTGGTCAGCGTGTTCACCAACTCGCGCCGATCGATACCGCTCAACAGCTCACGCTCCGCGGCGGCGGCGGGATATCCCAGATGCACGCGCATCAAGAATCGGTCCAATTGCGATTCGGGCAGCGGAAAGGTACCGACTTGGTCCTGTGGATTTTGCGTGGCGATGACGAAGAATGGCTCCGGCAGCGGCATGGTCTGGCCGTCGAGAGTGACCTGATGCTCTTCCATCGCCTCCAGCAGCGCGCTCTGTGCCTTCGGCGAGGCGCGGTTGATTTCGTCGGCGAGCACCAGCTGCGCGAATATCGGGCCGCGTTGGAAGCGGAATTTTCCCGTTTCGCGGTCAAAAATCGACACGCCGAGCACGTCTGCGGGCAGCAGATCGCTGGTGAACTGAACGCGCTGGAAGGACAACCCCAGGGATTTCGCGAGCGCGTGCGCAAGGGTGGTCTTGCCCACTCCCGGAATATCCTCGATCAGCAGGTGGCCGCGCGCCAGCAAGCAGGCGACGCACAAACGGATCTGGGCATCCTTGCCCAGGATTACCCGGTTCAGCTGCGTTAAAACGGCTTCGATCTGCGAGTGCAGCGCGTTCATCGGTTTTTGAGCTTGGTCACCCGCGCAGTCTGGGCCGACAATTGGCCGATTTCCGTGCGCAGTTCCGCAATGCGCTGCTGATCCTTGGCCACGATATCCGGGGGTGCATTCCGTGCGTACTGGCTGTTTGATAACTTGGCGTCCAATTTATGCAGGTCAGATTCGGCTTTGCGCTGCCGCTTGGCCAGTCGATCGAGTTCTGCCGCAGGGTCGATCAGCCCCGCCATGGGCACGAGTATTTCGAGATTGCCCAACAAGGCGACGGCGGAAATGGGCGCAGTTTCAGCCGGCGCCAACAAGCGCGGCGGCTCAATTCCGGCAAGGCGCGACAAGTAGGGCAGATTGCGCCCAAGATATTCAATGTCCCGCGGAGCCGCGTTCTGCAGCAGTACATCGAGCTTGCGGCTGGGTGCAATGTCCATTTCGCCGCGAATTTGCCGCACGCCGAGAATGAAATCCATGACCCAGCGCATTTCCGGTTCGGCCTGCGAATCCCATTGGATGCCGGCGGCCGTGGGATACGCCGCGCGCATGATGGTGTCGCCCGCCGCTGCCGCGCTCAATCGTACGCGCTGCCAGATCTCCTCGGTGATGAACGGGGCGAGTGGGTGCAGTGCGCGCAGCAGGGTTTCCAGAGTGTCGATCAGGGTGAATCGGGTGCCGCGCTTCGCGCCGGCTGTTGCCGTTTCCGCTTGCAGCACCGCTTTGGCGAGTTCCAAATACCAATCGCAGAATTCATGCCAGGTGAATTCGTACAGTGCGTTGGCCACATTGTCGAGGCGGTAGTCGGCGAATCCGGATTCGATTCGGGCCAGCATCGCCGCCAGCCGCGATCGAATCCAACGATCGGCCAGGCTGAACTCTGCGCCCTCCGGCCGTAGATCCTGGTGCTCGGCGTTCATCAGCACGTAGCGGGCCGCGTTCCACAATTTATTGCAGAAATTGCGGTATTCCTCGACCCGGGCCATGTCGAAGCGCAGATCGCGGCTTTGCGTTGCGAGCCGCGCGAAGCACAGGCGCAGCGCATCGGTGCCATACGCGGCTATGCCGTGCGGAAACTGTCTGCGCGTGTCCTTCTCGATGCGCGCTCGCATTTGCGGCTGCATCAGTCCGGAGGTGCGCTTGGCGAGCAAGGCGTCGAGCGAGATACCATCGACGATGTCGAGCGGATCGATCACATTGCCCTTGGTCTTGGACATTTTCTGGCCGTCCTGGTCGCGAATCAGCCCATGTATATAGACGGCACGAAAGGGCACCTCAGCGGTGAATTTCAGCCCCATCATGATCATGCGAGCGACCCAGAAAAAAATGATGTCGAATCCGGTCACCAGCACCGTGGTCGGGTAGTAGGTTTGCATGGCGCGAGTCTTTAGCGGCCACCCTTGCGTGGAAAACGGCCACAGCGCCGAAGAAAACCAGGTATCCAGCACGTCGCTGTCTTGCCGCAAGGGAGTCGCCGGGTCGATGCCGTGCAGGGCGCGGGCTTGCTCCTCGCTGCGGGCCACATACCACCGGCCGTCCGGGTCGTACCAGGCGGGAATGCGATGGCCCCACCATAGCTGCCGGCTGATGCACCAATCCTTGATTTTATGCATCCATTCGAAATACACGCCGCTCCAGTTCTCCGGCACGAAGCGGACCCGGCCTTCTTCGACGGCCCGGATGGCGGGCGCCGCCAACGGCTTGATATCCACGTACCACTGATCCGTCAGCAGCGGCTCAAGCACCGCGTTGCTGCGATCGCCGCGCGGCACGGTGAGCTTGTGCGGCTCGACGCGCTCGATGAGACCCAGTGCGTCAAGATCCGCGAGTATCCTTGCCCTGGCGACCGTTCGATCCAGACCGCGGTATGCGACGGGCACATTGTCATTGAGCGATGCATCCAATGTCATGATGTTGATCAACGGCAGGCCATGCCGTAATCCAACCTCGTAGTCATTGAAGTCGTGGGCGGGCGTGATTTTTACGCAGCCGCTGCCGAAGGCAGGATCCACGTAGGAATCGCCGATGATGGGCAGTTCTCGTTCGGCCAGCGGCAGGCGCACTTGGCGCCCGATCAAGTGCCGGTAGCGTGCATCGTCGGGATGCACCGCGACGGCGGCATCGCCCAGAAGGGTCTCCGGCCGCGTGGTGGCAACCACCAAATATCCTTGGCCCTCGCACAGCGGATAGCGCAAATGCCACAGGCTGCCCGATTCCTCCTCCGCCACCACCTCCAGGTCCGACAGTGCGGTTTTGAGCACGGGATCCCAATTCACCAGGCGTTTACCGCGATAGATCAGACCCTGCTCGTACAGCCGAACAAACACTTCGGTGACCGTCTGCGAGAGATCGGGGTCCATCGTGAACATGTGGCGCTGCCAATCGACCGAGGCACCCAGGCGGCGCATTTGCCTTGCGATCATGCCGCCGGAGGTTTCCTTCCATTGCCAGACCCGCTCGACGAACGCCTCGCGCCCGAGGTCGATGCGCTGCTTTCCCTCGGCGTTCAGCTGGCGCTCGACCACCATCTGTGTGGCGATGCCCGCGTGATCGGTGCCCGGCTGCCACAGCGTGTCGAAGCCGCGCATGCGGTGAAAGCGGATGAGGGCATCCATGATGGTGTCTTGGAAGGCATGCCCCATGTGCAAAGTGCCGGTGACATTCGGCGGCGGAATGACGATCGAGTAGGCAGGCCCGTGTCCGCTGGGAGCGAAATACCCGGAGGCTTCCCAGTGCGCGTATATGCGCGACTCGATATCGGAAGGCGAGAAGGCCTTATCCATAAGCGCCCGCGACGTCGTCGATCTGGTGCGTCTCCAAGGTGAACTTGAGATCGCGGTAGGCCTTGAACCGTTCGCGGCCCAGGCGTCGACGCTCCTCGTCCGCGTCGATGATTTCGGCGATGCGCGGGTATTGCGGCAATTGCGCGGGCAGGCCGGGCGCCAGATTCACCAATAAATCCGCCGCGGGGGTCGCCGTGGATTGCAGCGTGAGGTGAACCGGCGTCGCGGCGTCTATGGACTGCCCATCGAGACAAATCTGGTGCGGGATGAAGGATCGCTCGTTAAAGGTCCAAAGCAGCTCATCGAGCTCTTTCGCGTCCGCCAGCGTGGCGTTGACGATGACGATTCGCAGATCGCGCAAATAGGCCTTTTCGGTCAGCCGGCAGGCGAATAACCAACGCTGTTTTGCGGCGGCACTTTTCAGGACGTAGAAATCGACGCGCTCGGTCATGTTGCCTTGGCGCGATTGACCAGGAAGTCGACCAGCAGCGGCACGGGCCGGCCGGTACTTCCCTTTTGCGCACCGCCGAGCCAGGCAGTCCCGGCCACGTCGAGGTGGGCCCATTCTAGATCCTTGGCGAACTTCGAGAGGAAGGATGCGGCGGTGCACGCGCCGCCCTCGCGTCCGCCGACGTTCGCAATGTCCGCGAAATTACTCTTCAGCTGATCGACGTATTCCTCGCCGATCGGCAGTCGCCAGGCGCGATCGTCGGCGCGTAGGCCGGCGGATTCCAATTCCTGCGCCAGAGGTTCGTTATTGCTCATCAAGCCGCTGGTATGGTTGCCGAGAGCGACGATACAGGCACCGGTCAACGTTGCGACGTCGATCACCGCCGCCGGCTTGTAGCGGCGGCTGTAAGTGAGGCAATCGCATAGCACCAGGCGCCCTTCAGCATCGGTGTTGAGTATCTCGACCGTTTGGCCCGACATCGTGGTGACGATGTCGGCCGGCTTGACGGCGCCGCCGCTCGGCATATTTTCCGCCGCCGCGACGATCGCGACGACATTGAGCTTGAGTTTGAGTTCGGCGGCCGCGCGCAGCGCGCCGAGGACGGTCGCGCCGCCGCTCATGTCGAACTTCATTTCGTCCATGGCGGGTGGGTCCTTGAGGGAAATTCCGCCCGAATCGAACGTAATGCCCTTGCCGACCAAACAGATCGGCGCCACGCCCTTTTTGGCGCCCCGATATTCGCACACGATGAGACGCGGGGGTTCTTCGGAACCCTGGGTCACGGCGAGGAAGGCGCCCATCTTGAGCGCCTTGATGCCGCTCTCGTCCAACACCTTGGTCCTGATGGCGGAGAAATCCTTTCCCAGTTGCTGAGCGCGGCCGCCAAGATAGGTGGGAGTACACACATTGGGCGGCAAATTAGCGAGATCGCGCGCCAAGGCGACGCCGCGGCCGACGGCAGCGCCGATACGCAAGCCCTCGGTGGCCGATTTCTCGCCGCCCGCGCCGGCGACAGCCACTTTGACGGTGGCCAGGCGCTTGGGCTTGGGTTTGGCGTTGGTTTTTAGATCCGGAATTTTATAGGCCTGGGAAGAGAATACTTCCGCGACGAAGCGCGCGCGGTATTGCATATCGAGCTCCGGCACCTGTTCCATGGCCAGGTAAACGAGCGCGTCGCTCGTGCCGGTCTTGGCGAGCGCCTGAGCGCTTGACTGCAATGCCTTGCGGTACTGCTTGCGGGCGAAGCCTGCCCGGGTTCCCAGACCAATCAGCAGCAATCGGGATGCCGCGGAGCCGGCGGGAAGCGGCAGCATCAACGAGTCGCCGAGCTTTGCGGCAAAATCGCCGCTGCCGTGCAGCTTGGCTATCAAGCCGTCGAGTTGCTTGTCGATTTGGCGGGCTGCGATGCCAAGGTCGCCGTTCTCATAGACGCCGACCACCGCGCAGCCGGTCTGGACGCGCGCTTTGACATCGACAATGGCCATGAATTCCATATCCTTTAAGCTCCGTTCTTATTGATCGTGGTGCACGGGGGGTTAAGCAAATAGTTTACTAGATTATTGCGAAGGCTCTAAGCTCCACGGTTATGAAATGGACCGTGCAAAGATATGTTCTTCGCGAGGTCGTGCAGACCTGGCTGGCCGTGACGGGGATCTTGGTCGCCATCTTGGTGTCGAACCAGATATCGAGGGTCCTCGGCCTGGCCGCCGACAACCAATACGGCCGGCGTGTCGTGTTCGATCTGATCGCGCTGGGCGCGATCATGAACTTATCGGTCATCGTGCCGGTCGGTTTGCTGTTGGCGGTGGTGCTGACCCTGGGCCGCATGTACCACGACAGCGAGATGGCCGCGCTGCAAGCCTGCGGCTTTGGACCTGCGCGCCTGCTGGCGCCATTGTTCTGTTTTGCGGCGCTCATCGCAGTGGGCTTGAGCTGGCTGGCATTCATTCAAGTTCCGCGAGCGGATGGCCAGGCGCATCTGCTGCGCGAATCTGCGATAAAGGAGGCTCGCTTCGGTCAGCTCGATGCCGGTCGATTCCGCGCGTTCAGCGGCGGCGACGCGGTGTTTTACGCGGAGCGTGTCGATCAGGATGGCGTATTGCACAATGTGTTCGTGCAGCGCGAGTCCGCGGGACGAATCGAAGTGGCGCTTGCCGATACCGCGACCTATTCGAAAGCAAGCGCGAGCGGGATGCACCTGGTGACGCTGTTCAACGGTCAGCGCTATGAAGGCGTTCCCGGGCGCGATGATTTTCGCGTCATTGAATTTCGCGAGCATGGGATTCCCATTGCCACGCCCGAGGATGTGCGCGGCCCCGAGGACCCGGACACGAAACCGACCCGTGCGCTGCTCGGTTCGCATGAGCCGTCCGACATCGCGCAATTGCAGTTCCGGGCCTCGACGCCAATTATGGCGCTTGTGCTGACACTGGTGGCCGTGCCTTTGAGCAGACGCAGGCCCCGCCAGGGCCGCTACGCCCGGGTGGGCTTCGCCATCGTTCTGTACTTCGTATACTCGAATTTATTGTCGGCATCGAAGGTATGGCTGGAGAAGAGCGATTTGCCCCCCGTGATCGGCGTGTGGTGGGTGCATGCCGCGGCATTGGCCCTGGGGGTGTATCTGGTCGTGCGTGAAGCGAGGAAGGCGTGAACACCCTTGACCGGTATCTGTATCGGACCGTGCTGGTCTATACATTCATGGCGATGACGGTGCTCTTGGTTTTGGGCGGATTGGTCGTGTTCATCAGCCAGCAGGGCGACATCGGAGTCGGCAACTACAGCGCGGGCGACGCGTTCTTATTCACCCTGCTCAATATGCCGCAACAGACGTTCGAACTGCTGCCGATCGGCGCGATGATCGGGGCGCTGATGGGACTTGGCAATCTGGCGTCCGGAAGCGAACTGGTGGTGACTCGCGCCTCGGGCGTATCGGTGTGGCGCATCGCGTGGCCGGTCGGTCTCGCCGGCCTGACGCTCGCCCTGATCATGTACGGCGTCGGCGAGTATGCGGCTCCGCCCATGGCGCAGTTCGCGAAGCGCGAAAAAACCACCAGCAAATTGCAGGACGTCAGTTTCGCGGGGTCGAGCACCGCCTGGGTCAAGGAAGGTAATCTCATTCTGCGCGTGCAAACCGGCGAGGTGGACAGGGCGTTCGGCGGCGTATCCGTGTTCGAATTGGATGGACCCACCCACCTGCGCTCGATCCAGCGAGCCGCCAGGATTTCGGTGGCCGATCCCGGCCGCTGGAGCCTGCACAATGTAGCAACCTCGCGATTCGACAAGGACCGGGTCGAAGGCGATACGGTCGGCGAATTCACGATGCGTTCGACGGTGAACCCGGAGTTTTTGGGACTGGCTGCCACCGACCCGCAATTGCTGACGCTGCGCGGACTGGCGGCGTACATCGATCATCTACGGCGCAACAGTCTGGAGACCGCGTCCTACGAGATCGGCTATTGGTCCAGGATTGCGAGGCTTCTCGCAGTAGTGGTCGTGACCCTGCTGGCGCTGCCCTTCGTGTTCGGCCCGTTGCGCACCACGGGAGCCGGGACCCGGACCGTGATCGGCGTGCTCTTGGGTGTGGTGTTTTTCCTCGTCACAGGCACCATCGAGAAGGGCGGCCAGCTCTTCAATTTCAATCCGGTGCTGGTCGGCTGGCTGCCTACCGCGGTCGTCGGCCTGTGTACGTTGATCGCAATATCAAGAACGCGCTAGGTGTACGACGCGAGTCCTCGACAGCCGGTCATGTAGGGCAAGGTGTTCGGGGTCCACGTACAGCCATAGCACCCCGAGCGCCGCCGGCATCCAAGCCAGCGCGCCTAAGACCAATCGCAAGGCTGCCGACTTGAACGCGAGAGGCTTGCCGGACTCGGTGACCGCACGAAGATGCCAGGCGCGCATGCCCAGCGTCTGGCCGCTGCGCAGCCAATTGAGCAGATAGTACCCTGCGATGACCCCGACCAGCCCGAGGCGATAAAGGTAAACCCAAGCGCCCGCCGTGGCGGGCAGCACCGCAGCGCCATGCGTGAAAAAAACAGCGCCGCCGGTAAATATCATGAGCAGAGCCGCCAACAGAATCGCGTCGTACAGCAACGCTGCCAGACGACGCCCGAAGCCGGCGCTGCTGCCGCTGATCACGATGCCGGCGGGACGGCGGACTTTTTCGGAACGGTAACTTTTTTATTCGTTGCCGGCGCCTTTTGTTCCTTCGGTACCAGCAATTGCTCGAGCGGCCTGAAAATAGCATCGTAGCGGTAGGAGGGGATCTCGAACGCGCGGCCGGCGGTTCTCGCGGTCAGCGCCGCGTCCGTGGGATGGGTCACCTGAATCCAGCGTTTGTCACCGATGGTGGTGCCGGTGAATGCGACGATATTTCCATCGGACAGCGTCAGCGTCGCGATCGATGGATTGCTGAAATCGAGGTCGCGGGCCGCGGCAACATCGTCGGCGGTGAGCCCGCTGAAAGCGGTGGGCGAGGGCGCCAGTAGCGGCGAATCGGCCGCCTTGCGCCCGCTTGGCACGCCATCCAGAGTGAAAGGACCGGCGGCCGGCGCGCCGGCACTGGCACTGGCACTGGCACTGGCACTGGCACTGGCACTGGCACTGGCACTGGCAGTGCTTTTGTTATTGTCGCCGGGTGCGGCAATTCTGTGCACGATGTAGGAAGGCCCGCCGGCGGGCTTGACTTCGATGCGTTGAATCTTGTCGGCGGGTAAATCGAGCAGCTTGGGTTCGATCCAAAACCGCGGCTCCGTTTCGAATGAAATCCCCGGTTCTACGATGTAGCTGATTTTTTCCCCGGCGCGCCTGACAAAACTGCCTTCTCCGACCGATTTGCCGACTATCACGGCATGCTTGCCGTCCTGCGCAGTCACATCGATCTGCGTTCCCGCCGCGCCCGGCAGCGATGGGTCTTCGACGCCGATGACGGAGTAACTGGCCGGATTCGAGGTCTTCTCCTCGCGGATCTTGGCGTCGCTCAAGGCCAGCAACAATTTGCGCAGCTTCGGCACATCCGCCGGGTAGTTGGCCCGTTCGGGCACAATCCATTGCTCGCCTTGCTTGTGAATGGTAACCGCGGCAGTTGCGCTGCCCTTGCGCAGGCTCAATTCGCTCACCGTATTCAGTTCATTCGCGAGCGACGGCAACAGAGGCATGCCGTGAGTGTCGCGCGCAAGGTTGCGTTGCGAGCTCAAGAACAGCGCCCCGGATATCGCCAGCAGCGCCGCAGCGAGCAGAACGATGAATCGTTGCCGGCTCATTCGGAGCTCGAAACCAGAGCCACCGGTGCGGCGGTCCGCCGGCGGCGACGCAGCGTCAGAATGACGATCCCGGCCGCGGCCACCAGCAGCGGAGCAATGGCGATGTTGATGGCTTTCAGCCACGAATCCAGTCGATTGATGTCGACATCCAGACCGCGCTCTGTTTCGCGCAGCTCCTTGCGAACTCGAGCCTTCTCCGCAGTGAATCGCTTCAGCTCGGCCTCCTGTTCCGGCGACAGCATGATTGAAGCCTGATCGCTGCGTTTGCTTTGCAGCTCGGTCAACTTGCGTTCGGTTTGCTGCAGCTCCGACTGCAATTCCAAGGCCTTGCTGCGCAAGCGATCATCGGCCCGGCGCCGCAAGGCATCGACCCGCTCGAAGGGCCGCGAGAACGACGCGCGACCGCGGATGCTGATCAGGGCGCTGCTGCCGCTCAGATTGTCGAGAATGTTGGCGACCAAATCGCCGTTGTTCGCAAACGGCTGAACTATCCGCTGCCCGAGTATTTCACGCGATTGCACCCACAAATAGTCCATTAGAAAATCCGTATCGGCGACGACGACGATGTTGGCCGGGACCGTCGACTTGGCCAGGTGTGCGATCGGCGGTCCGGAGGCGGGTTTCTGATCCCCGGGCGGTCCGTTGGGATAGGCCGAATCCACGGGGCCGGTGACGCGCGCAGCGATGGCGTAGCGCACTCCGGTCGATTTGAACCCGTCACGCAGCGTCGCAGGATCCATCAAGGCGTTGAAGCGCTGTGCAGGGATAGGCTCTGCGCTCGCGGAACTCAAGAGCAACGGTTCAAAAGTGGTTTTGGCTCCGGCGCGCGCCGCGAGCGATCCGACGGTGGCGAGATTGATGGATTCGAGAGATGCCGTCACGACATCCTTGGGATCCACATCTTTATGGCGCAGCCCGAGGATGCCGATATGACGGATGGGAGGCGAAGCTGCATTGGTACGAACTTCCAGCCCTAGCTGCAAGTCGCCCACGACTTTGCCGGCATCGTAGTCAATGCCCCAGGTGCCAAGCAGGGGCTGCAGGTCCGAAGAGTGATTGGCCATCGCGCCGGCGAGCGGATTCGATGGGTCCTGACCACTCAAGTCGGCGCCTGCGTTCGGATCGACGAGCAGCAGCACTCTCCCGCCGCGCATCACGAATTGATCAATCGCGTACAAAGTCTTGGGCGGCAACTGCTTCGGATGAACCACCATCAAGACGTCGACATCCTTGTCGATGCGATCAAGATCCAGCGTAAGGGTGCGCAAGTTGAACAGCTGCTGAATCTCGGTGTAGATGGGCCACGGCTCGCCCATTTGCCCGGTCGCCGGATTGAATTGGCCCTGCAGCCCGATCGAACTCATAAGACCAATCACCGGCTTTTTCGGCGTGCCTAATTCCTGGATGAGCTTTGCCACGTCATATTCCAGAAATTCTTCGTGATCAGCGCGAAAATTCGGGATCGACGAACGGCCGTCGGTCGAATTGGTCCCGGCCAAACCGAAATACAGGGCGTCGCCGGCGCCCGCTTGCAAGGGCTGCAGGTCGAATGCTGCCGCGCGGTCCTCATCGTCGGAGAAGGGTTGCGGATCGATCACCTGCAGATGAATTTTGCCGCCGGAGCGCGCGGCGACTTCTTCGAGAAATTCGCGCACCCGCGTCGCATAAGGCAGCACCAGCGGCGACTGTTTCGCGGCGGCGTCGCGGGAGAAATAAAAATACAAATTGACCGGTTCCTTGAGTTCGCGCAGCACCTGCTGCGTGCCCTTGCTCAAGGTGTAGAGCTTGTTCTGCGTGAGATCCAAGCGCATGCCGCGTAAACTCAAGTTCGACAACATCACGACGGCCAAAAACAGCACCGCGAGCGCGATCAGCCCACCGGCGCCAAAGCCGAATCTTCGCCAACGATTGCCGTTCACCTATTCCGCCTTTTTCATATCGAGAACCAAGGCCGTGGCGGCCAACCAGAAACCGATCAGGGCGCCGAAATACACCAGATCCCGCAAATCGATCACTCCCTTGGAGATCGCGTCAAAATGCGTAAAAAAGCTCAATGACGCGATGGCATCGACAATGGCCTGCGGCAAGACGCCGCGCACGAAATCGAGCACCAGGGGAAATCCCGCCAGCAGGAATACGAATCCCGCCAAGGCCGCGGTGATGAATGCGACCACTTGATTGCGGGTAGCCGCCGAGAGGCACATGCCGATCGACAAAAAACCGCCGGCCATCAAAAAGCTGCCCACATAGGCCGCGACGATCGCACCGTTGTCCGGAGAGCCTAGATAGTTGACCGTGATCCAGACCGGAAAAGTCAGTGCCAGAGCAATCCCCGCGAAGCACCAGGCGGCGAGAAATTTACCCACCACCGCCTGCCACAACGTGATCGGAAAGGTCATCAGCAATTCGATGCTGCCGCTGTTGCGCTCCTCGGCCCATAAGCGCATGGAAATTGCCGGGATCAGCACCAGATACAGCCATGGGTGCCAGCGAAAAAACGGCTGCAGGTCCGCCTGATTGCGCTCCAGCAGGCCGCCTACCTGGAAGGTAAACACCGCTGCCAGCACCAAGAAGATGACGATAAAGACATAGGCCAATGGAGTTGCGAAATAACTGCGCAACTCGCGCCGGAAAACCACCAGAACCTTGTTCATGCGCCTGACTCCGCGGGCGACTCATCGATGCCTTTGGAACCCCCGTTGGGCTGAGTCAATGATCGGAACACTTCATCGAGGCGCCCGGATTCCAAATGCAGCTCCGGCACATCCCAATTGTACTTGGCAATGATCGCGCCAACGGCCGCCAAGGCGTTGGCGCCCGGCTTCGGCACGGCCGTGAGCCGAAGTTCACGCGTATCGGACTCGATTTCCGCGACCTCGGGCAAGAGGGCCATTTCCTTGCGCGCGGCCGCCAGCTCGTCGGCCTTCTCGAACCGAAGGCTTACCGCATGGTGGTAGCGCGAGCGCGATTCGAGCGCGCTCGGCGTTTCATCGGCAACGATGCGTCCATCCGCGATGATGATGGCGCGGGTGCATACTTCGTGCACCTCTTCCAAAATATGGGTGGACACGATTACCAGCTTGTCCTTGCTCAGCTCGTTGATGAGCCGGCGCACTTCATGCTTTTGATTGGGATCCAGACCATCGGTGGGTTCGTCCAAGATCAAAACCTGCGGATCGTGAATCAACGCCTGCGCCAGGCCGACACGCCGGCGAAAGCCTTTGGACAAGGTTTCGATGACCTGGTCGATGACGGGTCCCAGCCCCAGTCTCTGCACGACGATGCCGCGCCGCTGCCGCCGCTGCTCGCCGCGCAAGTCGCGCACATCCGCGGCGAAATCCAGAAATTCTCCGACGGTCATCTCGCCGTAGCTCGGCGCACCCTCCGGCAAATAACCCATGCAGGCCTTCGCCGCCACGGGCGCCTGTTCGATGTCGTGCCCGCAGACCGACACCTGCCCGGCGGAGGGCGATACGAAGCCGGCAATCATGCGCATGGTGGTGGATTTGCCGGCGCCATTGGCGCCCAAGAAGCCCAGCACTTCGCCCGGTGCCACTGAAAATGTCAAATCGTCGACGGCCAGCTTATTGCCGTAGCGTTTTGATAGATTTTTCGTAATTATCATCGGCGCCTTTGAGCGTTGTTCTTTGCAGGAGGTTCCCTAAATTTAAACGACTTGCGCGGCTGGCGATCGAGCCTGCCCGCCCAAGCCTAAATCAGGTGTTCCCGGCCTTCTCTTCGATGGCCGCTTTATTTTCCTTGAGTATACGCCGGACATCGGCCAATACGGGACGGTCCGCCATCCGCGCAATGAGTTCGGGTAGTTCGAACCACTTTCGACCCCATTGCACCAGGCGAGCTGCGTCGGCGATCACTTGGTCGCACTCCGCTTCCGACGGCCCGGAACGTTCGGGATGCGGCACGGATTTCTTCAGCGGCTGTTTGCCCGGGGCTTTCAGTGCAGGTTTGGCGGCCGCAGCGGGTTTGCGCTCGGTGCGCGCGACTTGGGCGGTGCCGGCAGGCGCCGGCGCACGTTTTGGGCCCAAGAATTTCGGCATTTCCCGCGTGGCAGTGGCCGTTACGGCCGCCGTTCGGGCGGTGGTCTCAGACGGGGGTGAGGGTGCCAAAGGGCGTTCTTTCTGCGCTTCAGCCACCGGAATAAACCGCTCGAGGTGTTCGGCTCCCACCAGATTGGCCAGGAACGCCATCAGCTCCAACGCATCCGAAAACCTCCCATCGCCCGCTTTGACGCGCTCCTGGACCTGGGCGCGCAGGGCGAGAGTCTTCTGTTTGGCTAAATTGATGATCCAAAGGTTCGGCCGTTGATGCTCGGACCAGGGCTGGATTTTCCAGTAGCTGTCGTCATCAAGGGAGGAATACTTGATATGCAAATCGAGACTCTCGAGCCATCGCTCCAACAGTTCCAGCAATCGTTGATCGGCGGGTGTTGCCATGTATGCAGCTCCAGCGCGCACCCTAAACGAACCCATGGCCGATGGCTAGCGGTACATCGCGACTCGACCGCGTTAGACTGCCGCCCAATGTGTGGTATCGCCGGAATTATTGGTTCGCGAGCCAGCGCGGAAATCGCCGCGGCCATGGCGCTGCGGCTGCGCCATCGCGGCCCGGATGGCGACGGTGTGTGGAGTGAGCCGGGCGTTGCGCTGTCTCATCGCAGGCTGGCCATTCAGGATTTGACGGACGCGGGTCGCCAGCCCATGGTGTTCGGCTCGCATGTGCTGAGCTACAACGGCGAACTGTACAATCATGAGCGCCTGCGCGTCGATTTGCCCGGGCCATGGGGCTCTACGGGCGACACCGAGGTGCTGCTGCGGCTTCTCGCGACGCACGGCGGCTCCGGGCTTGGCCGCTTGATCGGCATGTTCGCTTTTGCGAGTTGGGACACCAACGCCAAGCGCCTGTTGCTCGCCCGCGATCGGCTCGGCATCAAGCCGCTTTACTACCGGCTGTTGTCCGACGGCATCGCCTTTGCCTCGGAACTCAAGGCTTTGATGATGCTGGGCACGCCGGACATCGACCATAGCGCGGTCCGGGATTTCCTTTTCCATGGCTATATTCCCGCGCCGAAAACCATCTATCGCGGCATCGCGAAATTGCCCGCCGGCCACACGCTCACCTGGCAGGCAGGGCGGGTGAGCATAGAGCGCTACTGGAATCCATCGCCCGCCATCGTCGAGCGCAGCGCGGCCGACACCATGCAGCAGCTCGACGCACTGCTGCGCGCGGTGGTGCCGGAACACACGGTGTCGGATGTCCCGGTCGGGGTGTTTTTGAGCGGCGGCGTGGATTCGGCGCTCACCACCTTCTATTTGGACGCGCCGCATACCTACACCTTGGGATTCGAGGCGGCCGCACGTTCCGAAGCGGACGCGGCGCGCGTCGTCGCGGAGCACTTGCGCACCCGGCATTTGGAAATCACGGCGCCGCAGGCAAATTTTGCGGAGGCGCTGGATCGAATTCCAGCGCTCTTCGATGAGCCCTTCGGCGATAGCGCCGCCTGGTCGAACTACCTGATTGCGCAGTTCGCTCGCCGCGACGTAACCGTCGCACTGAGCGGCGAGGGCGGCGATGAAATCTTTTGCGGCTATCCGCGCTATTGGTCGAGAATCGGGGCGCGATCGAACTTGCTGAACAGGTCGTTGGCCCGGTACCTGCCGCCGGCGTCGCGACTTGCATCGTCCATGCAGCGTCGCGGACTAGCCGGGCTGCCGGCCTACGCCGCGGCGTTGGGCGGCTTGACGGCTCAACAGATCGATTATCTATTGACAACGCCCTGGAGTGAGCCGGAATACGATTACCTGTGGTTCTATCGGCAGTTTTGGCGCGAAGATCTTGCGCCGCTTGAGCAACTGCGATGGCTGGATTTGAACACCGATCTGGCGGAAGGCTTGTTGACCAAAGTCGATCGGACCAGCATGGCGCATTCCCTGGAAGTGCGGCCGCCGCTGCTCGACCATCGTTTGGTGGAGTTCATGCTGAGCGTCGATCCCAAGCTTCTGGTTGACGAGCGGCAACGCCGCGGCAAACTGCTGGTGCGCCATTTGATGGAGCCGCGATTGCCGCCGCAGCATTTGAACCGGCCGAAGTCCGGCTTTGGACTTCCCGTGCACCAGTGGCTCAAGCATCACCCCAAGTTATTGCAGGAGGCGGTGCGGCGCTTGATGGATCGCGGTGTATTGAAGCGGGTGGTGGGCAGCGAGTTCCGCCGCGCCTGGTACTTATTGGTGCTGGATCGCTGGTTTACCGCCTTTGCTTGACCCGGCAGCATCTCGTTCGCGCGGCCAGAGCCCGGCGCCGCGATTTCTCTTTATCCCGGTCTCCGGGGCTTTCGGGTTGGGCGAATATGCGCGCAGTTTGGCGATTGCGCAGGCGGCGAGGCAGCGATGGCCGGATGCGGGCATTCATTTCATCCTGAGCCGGCAGGCCCCCTATGCTTCCTCGACGCCCTTTCCGGCAACCTTGTTGGCTTCCTCCCCCACATTTCATTCCGCGGCCGTCATCGAGTCGCTGGATGAATTCCGGCCCGATGTGGTGATCTTCGACAATGCAGGTCGCACCGCGCAGTTGCGCGCGGCGCAGCGAACCGGCGCGCGCGTCGTCTACATCAGCGCGCGTTCGCGACAGAGACGCAAGGCGTTTCGCTTATCCTGGATGCGGCTGATCGATGAACACTGGATCGCCTATCCGGAATTCATCGCGGGTCATCCAACGTTCTTGGAGCGCTTGAAGCTGGATGTGCTGCGCCGGCCGGTGATTCGCTATCTCGACGTTATACTCTCGCGCGCCGGCGATCCGCAGCAGGATTCGATTTTGGCGCGTGTGGGCTGCAAGGCCGGCACCTATGTGCTCGTCGTGCCGGGGGGCGGCACGGGGCACCCACGCGCAAGGGATGCCGCCCTCACGTTTTTGACCGCAGCGAGCGCCCTTGCAGACCGCGGCACCGCGACCGTATTCGTGGGTCCGGGAGCCGCGGCAGGTTCGACGTCCGGTCCGCACCTGCGATGCATCGACTCGCTGCCACAGCCGGAGTTGGCCGCGTTGATGCGCGGTGCGCGGCTCGTAATCGCCAACGGCGGCTCAACCCTGCTGCAAGCCATCGCCTGCGGAAGCGCCTGCATCGCAGTACCTATCGCACATGATCAGGCCGAGCGGATACGACGCTGCGTCGATGCCGCAGTTGCATTAGCGGCCACCCTCGACGCGGCGAACATTCTGCAAACCTCGACCGGCCTGCTGCAAAATGAGGAGCGGCGGGCTGCTTTGGCACGGCGTGCCGCTGATCTTGCGCTTGCCGACGGCGTCGAGGTTGCCATGCAAGCGTTGGCTCGGCTGGTCGAAACGAAGTAACCAGGGCAATCATGTCGAATGTCGTACTGCTGGGTTATGGTCTGAATCAGCCGTCATTTCGCCACCGCATGCGAACTCTAATCGAGCCTCTGCAAGGCGCGGGTTGGCAGGTGCGCACCGAGCAATTCCCCAGCGGGCGATATGGCCTCCGGACCTGGCAACGGCGCGATTTGCTGCGCTGGGCCGACGTCACCGTGATGCACCAGATCAAATTGAGCTCGATCGAGGCGCGATTGTTCGCCTCGTTCAGCCGGCATCGGATATTCGACGTGGATGATGCCATCTATGTGCGCAAACCCCGCCGGCTCGGCGAGGCTCCGGACGAATCGCCCTGGCGCAAACAAAAATTTGCCGCCACGTGCCGCTGGGTCGATGCGGTCGTTGCCGGCAACGACGTGCTGGCCGGGGTGGCGCGCGTTTCCGCGCGGGACATTGCCGTATTGCCGACCTCGATCGATATCGCGTGTTATCGGCCGACCAGCGCCGGACCCGATGATCCGCCGACCATCGCGTGGATAGGCAGTCCTGAAAACCTGATTTACCTGGAGATGATCCGCCCGGCGCTGGCACGCCTTGCGAAGCGCCACCCAGCCTTGAGACTTCGGGTGATTTGTTCGGAGTTCCCCGATTGGAGCGATGTAGCGGTGCAACGCGTGCTTTGGAGTTCTGCAACGGAGGCGGAATCTCTGGCCGGCGCACATATCGGCGTGATGCCGCTCACCGATGATGCTTGGTCTCGCGGCAAGTGTGCATTCAAGCTTCTTCAATATATGGCCGCGGCTCTTCCCTGCGTGGCATCGCCGGTCGGGGCCAACACGGAAGCCGTGATGGACGGGCTCAACGGCTTTCATGCCACCTCGCTGGAGGAGTGGGAGCTGAGACTGGAGAAGCTCATCGCCTCACCCGGGTTGCGCGCACAATTCGGCGCGCAAGGCCGGGCGCGTGTGGAGCAGCGCTACTCGCTGCGCGCTTACCGCGCCGACTACCTGAATCTGTTGACGCGCCTCGCCGCAGCCTGATCTCGATGCTGCAGCCCCACATCGAGACCGGGCCGGCATCGCAGCCGTACCTGCCCTTCATCGACGGCTTGCGTGCCCTGGCGGTTCTGGGGGTCATTTTTTTTCATTTCCACATCGCGCACATCGGCGGAGGCTACGTCGGAGTCGACGTGTTCTTTGTTTTATCGGGTTATCTGATTACCAACCTGATCGATGTACGACTGCGCCGGCAGGCGTTTTCGTTCGCGCATTTCTACGAGCGCCGGGCCCGCCGAATTCTGCCGGCGCTGCTCATCACCTGCGTTCTCTGCGCGATCGCTGCGCTATTGCTGTTCGTGCCGCATGACTTGAGGGAATTCGGCAAGTCGCTGAAGGGGGCGGCGTTTTTCTATTCGAATGTCGTATTCGCGCAAGCAACGGGCTATTTCGCGGACTCGCTGTCAACCCGACCGCTGCTTCACACCTGGTCGCTTGCGGTCGAAGAGCAATTCTACCTGCTGTTCCCGCCGTTGCTTTACGCGATGCACTGGGCAACCGGCAAGAATCGGCCCCGGCTCTGGTGGTCCATGAGCGTGCTCGCCGTCATATCTCTGACCTTGAGCATTCTATGGGTGAAGGCAGACGCCGAAAGCGCATTTTATCTTCTTCCCGCGCGTGCCTGGGAACTCCTGGCGGGCGCCCTCATTGCGCTCGCTCCACGGCAGCCGCGGCTGCCGAGCGCCGTTGCGGAGACGATGGCCGGGTTGGGGTTACTTTGCATCGGAGTCAGTTTTGCGATCTACGATCGGAATACACCGTTCCCCGGCACCGCCGCTCTTCTGCCGTGTGCCGGCACGATGCTGCTCATCATCTCCAATCTTGGTAACGTCACCCATGTGGGTCGAATTCTTTCGCACCGGTCGCTGGTCTATGTCGGGCTGATATCCTACGGACTGTATCTGTATCACTGGCCGATACTCGCCTTCGGCCGCTATTTTCTGGACCGTGAATTGAGCATTGCGGAATCATCCGCGGCGCTGGCCGCGACCTTGGGTCTGGCGCTGGTTTCTTATTATTGCATCGAAGTTCCGGTGCGCTCGGGGACCTTTTTCCCGTCGCGAAGAACGGTGTTCCAAGCGTCCGCGGCCGGCTTGCTTGTGATGGGCGCGATAGGCATCGCGGCGGTCAATGCCGATGGATTCCCGTCGCGCTTCTCGGGTGCCGCCCTGCGGTACGCTGCGGCGGCGCGCGATAATCGGGCGTGGGACAACTGCATGCCTGCGCTGGAGCGGCTGGACAGAGAAGGAATTTGCAAGTTTGGCAATTCGGGCGCCGAACCATCGTTCTTGGTGTGGGGAGACAGTCACGCCGCCGCGCTCGCTCCGGGAGTGGAGGTCCGCGCGAGCACACTTGGCCTCTCAGGATGGGTGGTTGGCTACAATCGATGTGCGCCGCTCATCGGGGCCGCGCCGATGCAGCACAACCGCGGTGACTATCCTTGCGTGTTGATCGCGGAGAAGATCCTCGAGCTGGTGCGCGACAATCACGTCAGACACATACTGTTGGCGAGCCGCTGGGACACCTATATTTCCGGCTGGGAACGCGGCGGCAGCGAGACACTTCAAGATCTGACCATTTCCTTCACCGCCGCGGATGGCCGCCGGTCGACGGGAATTGAGGCATTCCGCCTTTCCTTCGAGGAAACCATTCGCCGGCTGCGCGCGCTGGGCGCGGATGTCTGGGTTCTCGAGCAAGTGCCGCCACAACTCGTGGATGTGCCGTCCGCGCTTGCGAAGGCGGTCTATTTCGGCCGAAGCCCCGACACGCTGCGTCGTTCCTACGCCGACATCGAGAAGCGCCGCGCCGAGGCCGACTCGGTATTTGCTTTGTTCAGCAATACGCCGGGAGTCTCCATCATCGACCCCGCCGAGAAATTCTGTCCGGGGAACTCGCCTTGTCTGATCGCGGCCGAAGGGCGCGCCCTGTATTCGGACGCCAATCATCTCTCCGTGTTCGGCTCTTTATGGAGCCAGGGGATGCTGGATCCTTTTTTCAGTTCCATAGTTCGGTGAGCTTTTCGCCTTTGATCAATCTTTTGATCGCGCGAAAGGATTTGCGAAATATGGGCGGAATCAGATCAAGGATGAATCCGCGCACGATTCGTGAAACCCGCAGCTTTACTTTGTTGTGGCGAGAAATGTAGTACAGCGTGGTGTGGGTCTGTACAGCCGGGTCCCAAGTGTTGGTGTAGTAGTAAAGTGCCAGCGATCGTCTGGCGATGCCCGGCGGCGTCGCCAGGGGCGCGGGATGGCCGTGCAAGGACTCCTTGGTGGTCGAAAAGACCACGCAGCGATTGAAAATCGGGGAGATCGTCTTCGCCTTGGACATTGTTTTTCGATCCCACAGCTCCAGTTGCCCGTTGTACTCGTCCTTCCAGTCTTCATTTAAATACAACAGCAGATTGATGCGCCGTTCGAGATTGTATTTCTTCAGATGATTGAAATCGGCGTGCACTTCTAGAAAACCGCCGTTCTCGATCAAGTGCAGGCCGCCGCCAAAATAGGACGGATCGGCAATCAAATTGTCGATGCCGGTCAATTTCTCCATATAGCTCAAGAAAGGGCCGGAATTCAGGAAATTGACCAGCCGCGAGGTGTCGGGTCCGACCGCCTCGGGAAAGAACGCAAACTTGTTGTGGTCGGTCTTGCGGTCCAAAAATTTGGCGTAGCGCCGCGATCGGTCAACCGCATTCACCTCGGAAAGGACGCCGCTCAAGGTCTGCGAGTCAAAAAAATCGTCGATGACAATGTGTGGATAGGGCGCGTTGCTGGAATAAGTGGGATACCACTGCTCACCCAATTCTCTTAGTGAGGCAGGATCGGACTGGTAGCTGATCATGACGACCACTCACCTGTTGCGCAGTGCCGTTGGCGTTGAGACGCGCACAGTATACAGGCGATGGACGAATCCGGGCGCTCGCCCGGACGGCCGCGCGCGCGGCATTCAAATCCCGATCTCGTTCGCGGGCGCAAAAGCAAACGCCGTGCGGCCCCGCGTCGCCGCACGGCGTAAGATACGCGGCCCTTATTGCGCGGGCGTATCTCCGGTGAAATACGCCAGAACGTACGCCTTCAGCGCGCCCCCGTTCGAGCCGCCGCCGCAGGCGGCGAGTACTGCGCCCGCAAGGCCTAGCGCGAGCATTCGCGATGTTTTAAAGACCATGGCTGGTTTCTCCTCTGATTTAACCATAAGCATTCGTCGTCAATCGCTGCGCGCATCAAGCGCTCGTGCATGCACCAACGGCGCACGTCTTGGCGGGTTGACAAGGACCGGTCGCCTTTGCGCTGTGAATGTGTCCGCAAATGGCGACGGCCACTCGCGCCCTGATCGCTCACCGCGGCGCTCATTTATTTTTCGCGTCCATTCTCGGGCGGTCGGTTTTGACCGGCGGAAGCGCAGCCTCGTGAAGGAACTGTGCGCCGTGTCGCGTTTGCCGGCGCGCAGGGCGCGCTATCGTGAATCACAAGGAGCGCCCCTATGCGAAGCGGCAGAATAAATCGAGTGTTTGTAATCATTGCGTTCGCCGCGCTGGCGGGCTGCGCTTCAGCTCCTGCCAAGATCGTTCCGGCCGGAAATGATGCCTACCGATTGAGCGTCTCGGGCGCGAGGTACGAATCCCAGGCGGATACCAACTCAAAGGCGCTCAACATCGCAAGTGATTACTGCGCCAAGATGGGCAAGCACTTGATGTTTCGTCAATCGACGGAGTCGGGCGATCACAGCTGGGATCCGAAACAAGAAGATCTAACGTTTGTCTGTAGCGGTGCGTGACCACACCCGCAACTGATTCACCGTTGCATTAGACTATGCGTCGCGGATGCGCTGCTTGGCCGCGCACCCGAACGATGTTTGCGGTGGAGGCGCGGTTATGGGCAGCACTACGCGTATTCTTTCAGTCATGGCATCCGTCGATAACGCGGAGGCGATGAACTCGGTGCTGGCGCTGATCCGCGACCGCGACAAATTGGCGCAGCGTCTGAGCAGCGGCGAAACCGGCTTTGCATTCGAGTACAACGATGAGATCAGGACAGGACGTTATCTCATCAGCGACGCAATCACCGTGATGTGTTTCAGCGTGACCGACATTACGCCGCACGAGGCGTATGCGATCGCCGCCGAGTGCCGCAAGATGCCTGAGTGGGGACACACGGAATTTCAGGCTGCAGCAGGCCGTGCACTCGGTGGATCCTTCGAACGGGTGCAATAACGAGCGGGCCATCAGGATTGCCGCGGCAGTGATTCAGGTAGGCGACACGGCGATGTGTTACCCTGAGGCTGCGATTGTTACGATTTAGCGGGGCTTTGGCCCCGCCCGGAGTTGCCGGGAGCGACTGTCCGATCGCTGGACGCGACTGACTCGAAAGGTTGGTCGTGCTTGCAGAGGAGAGGAAACAGCCCCTTCAGCGGCAAGAGAGACACCGTGTCACGCCTGACTTCGATGCCGGTGGTGAAAAACCGCCTGCTTGAAGCTTTACCCCGTCAAGATCGCGATCATCTGATCGGCCGCTGCGAGCAGGTCGAAATCAACCTCGGCGAAGTGCTCTGCGAACCCAAGCGAGCAATGCGCTACGTTTTCTTCCCCACAAGCAGCTTTATCTCCCTCATCACCCCCATCAATGGCAAGGGCAGTCTGGAGGTGGGGCTCGTGGGCTCCGAAGGCATGCTGGGAAGCTCACTGGTACTCGGCGTGAATGTGGCGCCGCAGCGGGCACTGGTGCAGGGGTCCGGCAGCGCGCTGCGCATCAAGACGGCGCCATTTTGCCGCGAATTGACACGCAGCCTCGCATTGCGGCGCGCAATCAACCGCTACCTCTACGTGACCTTGTGCCAGGTGGCACTGAGTGCCGTGTGCACCCGCTTTCATGTGGTGGAGGCGCGGCTTGCGCGGTGGCTGTTGATGACCGGCGATCGGGCGCACTCCGATAAGTTCTTCATCACTCAGGAATTCATGTCCTACATGCTGGGCGTGCGTCGGGTAGGCGTGACTGCAGCGGCCGGCGTGCTGCGAACACGCAAGCTGATTCACTACAATCGCGGGCAAATCAGCATTCTCGATCGGCGCGGTCTGAGAGCCGCCGCCTGCTCCTGTTACACGGAGGGCAAAGACGCCTATACCCGTATCCTCGGCTGAGACATCGCGAAACGATGGCCGTCGAGGTTACTTGTTACTCTTCGTCGAGCTCCTGCGCATGTCGCGCCGGTGCAGCTAGCCGAATTTGGCCTTCATCCGTTCGGATAGCTTTGACAGCTGTATTACCACGCGCTCGTGTGTACCGGCTCCAATCTCCTCGTTTCCGTCGGCCGCACGAATCGAAAACTCGATGCGCCGCCCATCAACGCTGGTCACTTTCGCTTCGCCGGTGACGCGGCGGCCAGCCGGCGTCGCCGCCAGATGGCGCACGTCGACTCGCGTGCCGAGCGCACTTTCGCCGGGATCGAGATAAGGCTTGATCGCATTCAGCGCCGCGTTCTCCATGACCATGATCATGACCGGCGTCGCCAGGACCGGCGGCAATGTCACGTCCTTGAAACGGCTGGCGAGATGGTCGGGCATGACCATGAGACTGAACGAACCCGTGGCCCCGACCGGTATCGATTGCATGGCCTTCCCTTGGTGTTGAATGGCTGCGATGATCTTAGTGCTCGCGGTTAGGGATTATAAACCGCATGCCGACTTCCGTTCGATCCGCCAGTCGACCTGCTGGGAATGCGCGGGCGCGGCTCGCTAAATGCTGCGCTTTGGGTCCTGCGGCGAGGGCCAGGGGTGCTCGGACTTGCCGCTGAAGATCGCCTCCGCCTCGGCGCGCTTGAGCGTCCAGTCGCGCCGTTCGATCTCGGCCTCAAGCTGACCAGGTGCCCAGCCGGCGTGGCCGACGAAGATCCGCAGACTGTCCATGGGCTTGTCGCGGCCAAGCAGCTGGAGCAGCAGCTGCTGGTCCGCGCTCACGTAGACGCCTTCAAAGGCTTGGATCGCGTGCTCGGGCGGCTTGGCGGCGCGAAATAGAAACCACACGGACTCGAACTCAAGGGGTCCGCCGAAGTACACCGTGTCGCGTGCCTGCGCGAGGCGCTTGAGTTCGGGAAAGAGACGCGAGACAGGAATCGGCATCGGCCTGTTGATGATGATACCGACCGGGGCGGGACCGAGATTGTTCATCACGAGCACGATCGAGTCCGCGAAAATGGAATCGGGCAGGTCGTCTCGCGCGACGATCAAGATTGCAGTAAGAGGCTTCGCATCGGGGGTGGATGCTGGCCGCGACGATCCGGACAGGAGAAGAAGAGCGCAGAGTGCTCCTGCCACGTAACGCTCAAGGCAGAAACCGCTTCTCACCGGCGACATTCGCCATCGTGTCATCGCACAGGATCCGACCGCTCTGAGAGAATGTTACGCCGTCAACGGTACCGGCGCCTGCCTATTCGGCGGTAGTCCCAGACTCTCTGATCCTGAAACCTGGCTCTTTTCAGGCGCAATGGAAAAGCCGGCTCGCGCTCAGCCGGGCATATGGCGATGCGTGGCTCGACCCGTGACCCGTGGTGAAACGGGGGCTGTTAGAATCTCGCCATGTCGATCGATGACTTTGTACGGTATAGCGAGGTGCTCTATCGCTTGACCACCGATTTCGTGCGTGCCGTCCCCGAGAGCAAGTGGGACTTTACGCCCGATCCGCCTGCGAAACTTCTGCGCTCACATGCACCGCATCGGGTTGGCGACGGCTTCGCACCGTTTTGCAAACAACTGAGGCACGTCGTCTGTGTGCGCGGTGTCTACAATGCCGCGCTGGCGAAGGGAAAGGTGGATTGGACGCGAAAGCACGAGCACTATGTCGGCCCGCTGACTCGGGAGGCGCTCCTCGCCGCGCTTGACGACAAGCAGCGACAGCTGCCAGCCACACTGAAATCCCTCAACATCGACGCGCCGATCGATTGGGACGGAACCCCATTTAGCTTTGCTATGTTCACGTGGGAGTTTGTGCAACACGAGTCGATCCATCACGGTCAGTGGAGCATCTATGCCTCGCGCGCCGGGTTCGATACACCGCTCAGCTGGCGAACGTCATGGGGCCTGTGAAGAGTGTCGTTCGTAGCCTGAGAGGAACACTTCCACGGCGCGCCGTACGGCACCGGTGAGGGTCTCGGGCTTCACGGTATCAATCACGCCTAGAAGAACACGCTGCAAAAGTTCTGATTCCAGCAAGCTAAGAAGATGAATGGCGGCAATCTTCGGGTCGGCGGTTCGGAGGGCCCCGCGCTTCATTACCTTTCTCAAGAATTCAGCGACCTGCTTTTCGATGGGAACGGTCGCCTGCTCGAATGACAGTTTGCCGATGTCGGAGTGCCGCGATTCGGCAATCGCTAGGCGTCTCACAGCAATCGCGTCAGCTGAATAGAGCACGGTCATGAATTTCTGCCCGAAACGCACCAGCTCGCGCTTCAAGTCATCTGCATCTGCGTTAAGTTCACCCGTGATCGCTTCAAGTTCACCTTCCTTGGCCTGGTGCATGACCTCGAAAAACAGCTTCTCCTTTGAGGGGAAGTAGTTGTACAGCGTTGCCTTGGAGCCGCCGATCCGCTCACGGATGTCCGACATGGACGCGCGCTCGAAACCGACTTCTTGGAAAACTTCGGCGGCGGCTTGGAGGATGGCCTGGCGTTTGGATTCAGTTTTGCTCTTCATGGTTTTTCAGGGTGGGTGTATTAACAGAACCGATGGGTCCAGTTTAGCGCGGCTGCTGACTCGTAGCAGCGCTCGTTCCAGACTTGATCGCGCGGGTCTGGGTCAGAGCTCATACGGGGGGAGGCTTCGCAAATGGACGTGAGGCCCTGTCGGGACTTTTGCCGCAGCGGCGGCCGGCGCGTAGGCCCTGAGAAAGGCAGCTACCGCGCGTCGGGCCGCGAGCGCCGTCTCCTCCTCACCCGGCGGTGCTTCTCGCACGTGCAAAAGCAACGGTTCAAGGACTTCGGCCTCAAGCAATGCGCCGAGATGATCGGCGGCAAGGTCGGGGTCGTCCCGGCGGAGCAGTCCCGATGCCATGCAGGCGGCCAGGAATGAAGAGATCTGCGCGCGCAACGCGGTGATCTTGTCGAAGAAGAGCTTCCCGGTGCCGGAGCGCGCCGCCTCTGCGATCATCAAGCGACGCACCTCCACCTGTTCGGATGAGCAAATGAAATTGAGGACGCTCGTGCCAAAGTTGCGAAGGGCAGCCTGCGGATCGGTCCGGGAAGCGTCAAGGTGCTTCAGAGTGTCCGACATGTAGTTCTGCAGGGCCGCCATCATGCATTCAACGAAAAGTTCTTCCTTCGAGGGGAAGTGACTGTAGAGGGTCGCCTTCGAGCCGCCGACCTGAGAAGTGATGTCCGCCATCGAAGTCCCGTCGAACCCCTGCGCGCGGAATAGTCGATAGGCGCTTTCGAGAATTACCTGTCGTTTGCTGTCGTTTTTGCTCATCACTCAAGTCGCTTCCTTCTAAAACTGAACCGGCCGGTACATTTTTGTTGACATCAGGTCTAAAGTCAAGGTACTGTACCGTACAGTTCAGTTAAGGAGTTTACCGCGATGCAAGTAATCAAGTCTAAACCTCTCGCAGGGCGGCCTCGCCGCCTCACCCTGCTGCTCGCCGCCAGCCTTGCGCTCGCCAGTGGCTGCGCGCAGATACCCCGGCTCGATCCGCCCCCGGCCATGAAGAAAGTCGATGAGCTTGGCAGTTCGAACTCGTTCGTCGCTCCGGTCGGGGCCTGGCCGGGCGATCAGTGGTGGCGCGCCTATGGCGATCCGCAGCTCGATGCGCTCGTCGAGCAGGCGCTCAACAATGCGCCCGACCTCGACCTTGCCCGGGCACGCCTCGAGGCCGCCGCGGCGCAGGTTCAGGGTGCCGGTGCCACGCGCCTGCCTGAGG
>Ga0210394_10001861_pt1 | contig 31481 bp, 25 predicted proteins | sample IncBWC12MmetaG_FD_160121 | JGI IMG/M metagenome (GOLD analysis project Ga0210394, IMG submission 160121) | Forest soil microbial communities from Barre Woods Harvard Forest LTER site, Petersham, Massachusetts, United States - Inc-BW-C-12-M | ecosystem: Environmental > Terrestrial > Soil >... | reverse complement strand
CGACGTCGTGGCCGATGCCCAGGTGAGCTGAGTGGTCAAATTCTGGGTCGAGTTGTCGGTGTAGGTGCCGGTGGCGGTCAGTTGTTGCGTCGTGCCCAGCGCAATGCTCGGGGTCGGCGGTGTGACCGCGATCGACACCAGCGTGGCGGGCGACACGGTCAAGCTGACCGGTGCGGAAGTGATGCCGCCCATGGCGGCCGTGATGCTGCTGGTGCCGGCCGCGACGGATGTGGCCAGACCATTGGAGCCTGCGGCATTGCTGATCGTGGCCACCGACGTCGTGGCCGACGCCCAGGTGACTGAAGTGGTCAAGTTCTGGGTCGAGTTGTCGGTGTAGGTGCCGGTGGCGGTCAGTTGTTGCGTCGTGCCCAGCGCAATGCTCGGGGTCGGGGGCGTGATCGCGATCGACACCAGGGTCGCGGGCGTGACGCTCAAGGTGACCGGCGCGGAAGTGATGCCGCCCATGGCGGCCGTGATGCTGCTGGTGCCGGCCGCGACGGATGTGGCCAGACCATTGGAGCCTGCGGCATTGCTGATCGTGGCCACCGACGTTGTGGCCGATGCCCAGGTGAGCTGAGTGGTCAGGTTCTGGGTCGAGTTGTCGGTGTAGGTGCCGGTGGCGATCAGTTGTTGCGTCGTGCCCAGCGCAATGCTTGGGGTCGGGGGCGTGATCGCAATCGACACCAGGGTCGCGGCGGTCACCGTTAACGTGGTGGAAGCGCTGTGACCTTGCAGACTCGCGTTGAGGGTCGCCGAGCCAGCGCTGATGGCCAGTGCCTTACCGGTGGTGGTCCCTACGGTCGCAAGGACCGTGTTGGACGAACTCCACGCGACCTGAAGGGTCACGTCCGCATGGCTGTTATCGCTATAAATAGCCGTGGCCGCCAGCTGCGTGGATGTACCCGCAGCGAGGCTCGGGTTGGTCGGTGTGATCTCGATCGACTTCAGGGTCGGGGTTGTGGCACCTCCACCGCTACTGCCGTCACAGGCACTCAGGGCCAGTAGCCCCAATAGGAGCGCTGTACCGATGGACTTCGATACCACAGATGAGCTGCGCGATGAGCGCGTGAAGAAGCTGCCGATCATGAGTCCCCTTCCGTTGCAGAGTGCAGTTGTTTTCATTCCGTACAACGGGAGTCTAAGAACTACGAGCAACCGGTTATGTGATGAAATCGAAGTCGAGCCGACTCCTTGCGTGATATACAGCGCAGTTACCTATTGAATCCGCCACCGCCCACAATCAGTCACGCCGGACGACCTGGAAGCGGTCGCCGTGACTTTCAGGAACGGGCCAAAAGCAGGCAACGCCGCGTTGGTCGCTAACCGGCCCAACAGCTGTCACTAGGCAGGCCAGAACGACCGCCCGAAAGCAACGGTCAGTCGGGAGTTGGCACATTAAAATTTCGGACTATGTACTGATCATATCTGAGTGGCCGAGTGCGCTTTGCGCGATAATTGCGGCAATGAAGTACTGCAATAACGCGGCATAAATACTGTTAGGTGCCCCCGCATGGTTCACGCTCTCTGGCGCATCTATAGTTTGCGTGTGGCAATTGGTTTAAGCGCAGGCCTCATAGGCGGGTGCGTAGAGCTCCCGGGCATCTATTACAACGTGTTGATTAATGAGAGGCCGTCCGAGAGCGATTGCGTCAACCTAACAGACGCGCTGACGGCAAAGCTAGATCTGCAGTTGCAGCCGAGTGCGTATCAATGTTCCGGGATACTCGACAGCGACGGGACCGACCCTCCACGCAATGTGGTTATTAACACTTACTTTCGTCAGCGACGCATCGTAGTGGAGATTAACGAATTCCGTTTTGGGAACTCGACAGTGCCGTCACCGAGCACCCAACAGTTCGCGCAGCAGGTCATGCAGATCGTTCACGAGCAGTTCCCTACGGCTGAACTTATGCGCTTCAGGGCACAGCGGGGACTAATCGCCCCATAGAGACCTAGCATGGCTGCGGCTGCGCCTAACAATCTCTACGGGGTCAAGAGCCGTCTTCAATGGACGTCTGCCCGCCTGGTTGGTTGCCATGCAACTCCTATTGTGCGCGTCGGGCCGTCAGGATCTTCACTGGCATGGCGAGCATCTGGCCCTTCATGACCCCCACGCCTGCCGTCGATGAGCGCGGCTGGCCGAAGATGACGTGGACCACGTCCATGCCATTGACCACGTGGCCGAAGACTGCGTAGCCCAGATCACCATTCGACTGTGCGTCCAGGGCGACCAAATCACCAATCACGACAAAGAAATCTGCCGTTGCCGTGCCGGGATCAGCGCGTGCCATTGAAATTGCCCCGTCCACATGGCTCAAGCCGGTAACGGTCGTTGGCTCGTGGGCGATCGGCTTCAGCACACGCTTGGGGTTGCCGCGTAGGCCGCCCTGGATCAGGCCATACTGGCCATCTTCACCCACGGCCATCGCGCGGTAGAACTCGCTCCCGTCCAGGCGCTTGTGGTCGACGTATCGCAGGAAATTGGCAGCCGTGACGGGCGCCCGCTCCGTCTCCAGTGCGAGCACGATGTCGCCCAACGATGTCCTGAGGACGACCTTCACGGTCGCAGAAACTGGCGGCCCAGCACCCGGCTGCGGTGCGGAGCCACCGGCCAGCGGCTGGGCGGAGTCCTGGGCGACGGCCGCTCCGAGCCAAAGGCTGGCACAGGCCACCAGCCATCCGATGCGTGCCAACACCCGTCCGCGTTTCATCCCGCGCCTCCGTTGCCGCTTACTGTCCTGACCGGAGCATAGAGCTTACGCCCGATCACTGCGACCGCAGCGTTTTGAGAATGGGGCTAATAAGCGCACGCAACGCCAATCGGGTACCCTCGTGATGGCCAACAGTCGAAGTGAAGCGCGGATGAAAAGGCTTCTGATCGTCTACCACACACTTACCGGAGGCACTGCGCAGATGGCACGGGCAGCCGCGAGCGGAAGCACTCGTGAGCCGGGCATCGTGGCGCGACTGGAAACCGCCGCTAGCGCCGGACCGGATGAGTTGCTCGAGGCGGACGGTTACCTGTTCGCCTGTCCGGAAAATCTTGGCGCCATGTCGGGCTTGATGAAGGATTTCTTCGACCGCAGTTACTACCCGGTGCTGGAACGGCTCCAGGGGCGCCCGTATGCAACTCTCATTTGCGCGGGTAGTGATGGCAGCAATGCGGCCAGGCAGGTCGAGCGCATCGTCACCGGCTGGCGCCTTAAGGCGATAGCGTTGCCACTGATCGTGTGCACGCAGGCGCAGACCCCCGAGGAAATTCTAAAGCCGAAGGCCATCAGTGCGATCGACCTGGCGCGCTGCGAGGAACTTGGAGCCACCATCGCCGCCGGTCTCGCCCTCGGAATCTACTGAGCGCGGTGAGCCATTGCACGGCGTCGCGTCCTGCTTTGCGGCTTGGCAACGGCGATCGACTGCAAATCCGAATCGCGGCAGCCTGAAGGCGGGCGCTAGCCGGCGATCTCGCCCGCGACCCGGTGCGCGGTATCAATCGCCCGATCGGCATAGGCCATCCACGCGGCGTCCGTACCGGCGAAATGGATGCGTCCGAGCTGTGCGCGGCTCGCACCGATATCGCGATCCCCCTGCGGATCGAACAGCGAATCCGGCTCGTACGCGTAGCCGTGGCCCCAGCGATTGACGGTGATGGCCGCGATATCGCGATCGGCGTCGAAGCCGCCCGGACCCAGGATTCGCGTGAGTTCATCGCGTGCGTGCGATTCAAATTCCTCGAAAGTGCGTGCGTACAGCAACGCACGGCCGGCGCGCCAGGTGCTGCGCAGGTCCGTAATCGGCCCATCAGGCCACGACACATGCAGCAGGTGCAGGATCATTGGTTCATCCGGGTGAATCGGGAAGCGGTAATCGCCCAGGCTCACCGGATAGTCGAGTTTCAGGTTGCTGTAGAACCCGGCCGGATTGTTCACGTAGTGCACACCCTGCTTGACCCATGCGCGCCAGTTGCGTATGGCGACATTGACGTAGGCCATCGGCGCCCTGACCTGGCGCGAGACCGCGGTGCGCTGCGCGGTGCCGAGATCGCGACAGATATAGGGCAGCATGGCCGAATAGCCGGCATACACGGCGTGTCCGGCGGCGACGCGCGTGAGCTTCTCGCCTTGGGCGTACAGAACGTCCACCCCGGTGCGGCTATTGGACAGCGCGACCACGGTAGATGAGAGCCGCAAGCGCACCGGCAGGCCTGGCTGATCGAGGCGGCCATAGTCGAAGGCCGCCGTGACGATGTCGTCCATGCTCCGGCCCGGCGCAGCGGCCGGGATCAGCTGCCGCACAAACAGGCGCGCGAGCGACGCATTGCCATCGGGGAAATGGTAGAGATACGGATTGTCCCATTCGGCCGCTTCCTTGGGCAGGGGTAGCCCCAGACCCTGAAAGCCCGGGTACTGGCAGACCCAGGCGTCGACGGCCGGGATAGCCCCGGTCTTGCACGCGAACAGATCCAATGTACGGCCGTCAAACATCGCCAGGCATTGCTCGTCAAGGCCAAAGTAACGGCTCAAATAGTCGCGATAGGAGGTCGATCTCAATTGGCTGATCTTCGCCGCCGGGCTTTGCCCGCTCAGCATGTCGCGCTGGTTCGTGTACAGCGCGGTCAGTCGCGTCTTCTGCGCATCGTTCAGCGGGCAATCGGCGATGAAGGCCGCGGCCGGCCGCGCGTTGTGGCGCGCGGCCGGTACATCGGTCGGAACCGAGCGCACCGGATCGCCGCTGACCAGCCGGTCCACGCCGTAGATTTCGCGCGGAAAGAACAGTCCCGACGACAGCCCCATCCCCGGATAAAGATCGACGTGAAAGGCCTGCTGCAGGCGGTCAAGTGAGACACCCAGCGATGCGATGCAATCGCGTGCCACGCTGGTCCAGCGCATTCTCGGGGAATCCAGCGACTCGCTGCCCCCATAGCCGAGCAGGAAGCGGCCGTCGACGTTGAACTCGTTGCGGCGGGCGTGGCCGCCGAATTCGTCATGGTTATCGAGTATGAGGATGCGCGCCGTGGGACGTGAGCGGTGCAGATAGTGCGCGCTGGCCAGCCCGCCGATGCCGGCGCCGATGACGACGACGTCATAGTGCTCTGCAATCGGCTGGCCATCGAGCTGGTAGGCGCGCCCGTCGCGTACGCCATGCGCGACGGCGAAATCTTCCGGCCGGCTGCCGACATAGCCGATGCGCCCGGGCGGATACGACACCGGACTGCCCTGGGCGCGGACCAGGCCAGGACCTGCCACGCCCGCAACGACGCTGCAGGTGAAGCCATCGAGAAATTCCCGTCGCGTGATGCCATCCCAGATCATGAGGCTCCAATGTCGTGACGCCTCCTAAAGTGGTACGGCCGCGCGACGCCTGAAATGATACAAGCCGAGGCCTGCTAACTCCATGCCGGATTGGCTTAGAATCCAATGATCCCTGCATGACGCTGCTCGCCATACTTGTCGCCACATCCCAGCGTGTGATCGCTAGCGCCGCCCGGCTGGGCAAGGTACGCGAACTGGCGACGTACTTGCGCTCACTGCCGATCGAGGAAATCGAGGTGGCCGTGCATTACCTGTCGGGTCAGCTACCGCAGGGCCGGATCGGCATCGGCTACGCCGTGTTACGCGCCGTCGCCGACAGCTCCAGCGCCAGCGAGCCGAGCCTCTCCATCGCCGAGGTTGATCGCGCTCTCGATGCGCTCGCCGCCGATAGGGGCGCCGGCTCTGCCGTGCGGCGCGCGAACGCGCTGCGGGCGCTTTTTGCCCGCGCGACGGTGGCAGAGCAGCGGTTCCTGATCGACCTGGTGATGGGCGAACTGCGGCAGGGGGCGCTGGCCGGTGTCATGGTCGAAGCAATTGCCGCCGCCGCGGATCTGCCAGCGCCGCTGGTACGCCGTGCCGCCATGTATGCCGCCAATCTGGGAACGGTGGCCCGCGTTGCGATGCAGGAAGGAGCCGCTGCACTCGGTAAATTCGGACTGCAGCTGTTTTCGCCGGTGACGCCCATGCTGGCGCAGACGGCCGCCGACGTTGCCGAGGCGTTACGGGAGCTGCACGGGGAATGCGCCTTTGAGTGGAAGATGGACGGCGTACGCATCCAGCTACACAAGCGGGCCGACGATGTCCGCATCTACACGCGATCGTTGAATGAGGTGACTAGCGCGTTGCCGGAAATCTCAGACCTGGCGCGAACGTTCCTGGCTCGAGAACTGGTGCTCGACGGCGAGGCGATCGCGTTCAACCGATCCGGGCGACCTCATCCTTTCCAGGTCACCATGCGCCGCTTTGGCCGCAAGCTGGATGTCGATCAGGCGCGTCGCGACCTGCCGATCAGTGCCTTCTTCTTCGACTGCCTGTACATCGACGGACGAAGCATCGCGGATCACGCCGCTCGCGAGCGCTTCCGGGAGCTGGTCGAGGCCGTCCCGGCATCGCTGCTGATTCCCCGGATCGTCACTGCGGCGCAGCCGGCTGCACAGGCCTTCTATGAGGCGGCATTGGCGGCCGGCCATGAAGGCGTGATGGCGAAATCGCTCGACGCGCCCTATGAAGCCGGCAATCGCGATGCGCACTGGCTGAAGATCAAGCGTGCCCATAGCCTCGATCTGGTGGTGCTGGCCGCCGAATGGGGCCACGGGCGACGCGCCGGTAAGCTCTCAAATCTGCATCTGGGGGCGCTGGAACCGGCCAGCGGCGACTATGTCATGCTCGGCAAGACCTTCAAGGGACTTACCGATGTCATGCTCGAATGGCAGACCAAGGCGTTGCTGGAACGTGAGACTCACCGCGATCACGGCACGGTCTACGTTCGTCCGGAGCTGGTGGTGGAGGTCGCGATCAGCGACTTGCAGGCGAGCACGCGTTATCCGGGCGGACTGGCGTTGCGGCTGGCGCGCGTCAAGCGCTATCGCGACGACAAGCAGGTCGAGGCTGCCGACACCATGGAAACCGTGCGTCGCATATACGCGGCGCAGGCGGACCCGGCGTCAAAGGGTTGAGTCTGGCCTCAGCGGCCTTCGAGCAGTCGGCCCAGGGCGATCAACGCTGGCATCGTGATCGGGTCGTTCGCGGCACTGCGTGCGATCGGATGCGAGGCAAACCGGGCCACGACCATCTGGGCCAATGGCGCGATGTACAGGCGCTGGCCATGAATGCCGCGTCCCTCGAACGCGGCGTGCTCGTTATGGGTAACCCACCACATGTTGCGATAGGAATACCCGGTCAACAGCGCGTAGCCGGCTTTGGCGAGCTTCGCCACATCGCCTCCGCCCCGGATATCGTCCACTACCGCCGCCGGAATCAGCTGGCGGCGCTCGCGTGCGCCGTCGCATCGAAGTAGCTCTCCGAAGCGCGCCAGGTCGCGCACTGTGGCCGCCAGGCCCGCGCCGCCCATCGCCACGCCAAGCGAGTCGACGCTGATGTACCCGTCCTCCTCGCAGCCAAGCTGCGACCACAGGCGTTGCGACAGCAACTCGGGCAGCGGTAAACCGGTGACCCGCTGCATCGCCCAGCACAGCACCTCCGTATTGACGGACTTATAGGTAAATGCCTGCCCGTGGGTGCCCTCCTTGCGCAGCCTGACGAGGAACTCGTGCAGCCCATCGGGCCCACTGTCACCCGGCGCACGTGGGCAGAAGCCGGCGGCGCGCGCGTACGCCCAGAACTGGGTGCTCGGATCGGAATACACTTCCGAATGCGCTACACCCACCTGCATGTCGAGCAGGTCACGCAACGTAGCATCGCCGTACGCGCTGCCCGCCATTTCCGGCAGGTAGTACGGCACCGCCCGCGAATCCTCCAGCACACCCTCGTACATCAGCGTTGCCGCCACGGTAGCGGCATACGACTTGGTGATCGAGAAGCAGGCGTGCGGCAGCTGCGGCTTCAATGCGCCGACATATCGTTCGTAGACAACGCGGCCGCGGTGCAGGACGATGATTCCATCGGTGTAGGTGTCCGCCAGCGATTGGGCCCAATGGTAGCTGCGTCCATCGAGGCTGTCGAAACGAAGTTGATCGATCTCGGCCAGCCGTGTATCCGCCGCGGTGCCCAGATCGCTCGCCGCGCCGCTACCGCGCGATACGCTTGCCGTGGGCAACAGTTCGCGCAGATGCGACAGCGCCCAGCGAATCTGTGGAAATCCGAGAAAGCGGCCGTCCTGGAAGCGAATGCGCCGATCAACCGGCGGCGGGCTTCCCTGCATCCAGCCGAGCGTGCCCGGATCAGAGGCGATGCCGTCGGGAAAGTAGATATCGTCGAAGCGCAAAGTGCTCATCGTTGGATCGCCGGCGCTCAGCGCAGCAGCTCGATCTCCAGAAACGAGAAATCGAAGGCATTGGCGTTGATGACGTTGTGTTCAACGCCCGCACGTCGCGCATACGGCTGGTGCGTGCGCAGCTCGGCGACATGCGATGTGCCATCGGGTCGTTCCAGCAGCAGATTGCCGTCGAGCAAGGGTACAACCACATAGTCGTACCCGTGCCGATGCCAGCCGGTCTCGGCGCCGGGTTGGAAGCGGTATTCGGTGACACGTACGTGCGGCTCGTCGATCTTGACGGTTGCAGTAGCTGGTGCACGAGCGCCCATTCGGACTCCTTCCTGTTGCCATAGTAAGGTGCGGGATTTCCCGGCACGACCCGTCCACACCGATCGTAGCACCGGACACGGCGCCGGTCGGCTGTAGTACGGCAGCCCGTTTCGCATCGGAAATCGATCGCGCACGATAGCTGGTCCATGCCGCGAGCTCACCCGCGAGCGTGCCAGATATGACGCACCGGCAGATTTCGCAAGCCGCCGATCAAGACCACCCGAGCGCCAGCGCGCGCGCCATGAGACGGTGGCGGTGAAAGTAAGCAATTGGTTTTAAACGGCAAGCGCGGAAATTGCTTAGCATCGATGGCTGACCCGGGCAGGGCAGGGCCCGCCGGCCGCCAGGCTCGTTCGCAGTTACTGAGCGCGGCATTCCAGAGCGCAGGTAGAATCAGGGCCTGCCGACGCGGTGACCATCGAACAACAGGTAGCGCGCCCGCCGCACGATGGCCGCCGCCGTCAATGATCCCGAATCTGCGAATAATGTGTCTGTAACCGACCGAGAGGAGAGCCGCGATGGGAACCCGCATACCAGGCCGCAATTTTCTGTTCGTTCCTGGCCCTACCAACGTTCCCGACCGAGTGCAGCGGGCGATGATGGTGGCGATGGAAGACCATCGATCTTCCAGGTTCCCCGAACTTTCAACGAGCGTGTTGAGTGATCTGAAGAAGGTGTTCAAGACCACGGCAGGTCAGATTTTCATTTTCCCGTCCTCCGGTACCGGGGCCTGGGAAGCAGCGCTCACCAATACGCTGTCTCCCGGCGACAAGGTGCTCGCCTGCAACTTCGGACAATTCTGTTATCTGTGGATCGACATGGCGCAGCGCATGGGCTACGACGTTGAGGCCCTCGATGTCGAGTGGGGCGAAGGCGTTCCGCTGGATCGGTATGAGCAGATATTGAAGGCGGACAAGCAGCACAAGATCAAGGCCGTGCTCGCCTGTCACAACGAGACCTCTACCGGAGTCACCAGCGATATCGCCGGGGTGCGCACGGCGCTGGATGCCGCCAAACATCCCGCATTGCTGTATGTAGATACCGTCAGTTCCCTGGGAAGTATCGATTTTCGCATGGATGATTGGGGCGTGGATCTTGCGGTAAGCGGATCTCAGAAGGGGCTCATGCTGCCGGCCGGCCTGTCGTTCCTGGGCGTCAGCCAGAAGGCCCTTGCCGCCATGAAAAGTGCGAAATCCAAGCGCTGCTATTTCGATCTTGCCGACATGATCAAGGCCAATGCGAGCGGCTACTTTCCCTACACGCCGGCGCTGCCGATGCTGTACGGTTTGCGCGAATCCCTGAACATCATCGAAGAAGAGGGCCTCCAGAGCATTTTCCACCGCCATACCTATCTGGCTCAAGGGGTACGCGCGGCCGTCACCGAGGGCTGGAAACTGAAGCTGTGCGCCAAGGCACCGAAGTGGTATTCGGACACCGTGAGCGCGATCCTGGTGCCGGAAGGGTTCAACGGCGCTCACGTCATCGATGTGGCGTTCCGTCGCTACAACCTGGCATTGGGCGCTGGACTGTCCAAAGTCGCGGGCAAGCTATTCCGCATCGGTCACCTGGGCGATCTCGACGATCTGAGGCTGATGGGGGCGATTGCCGGGGCCGAGATGGCAATGCTGGACATCGGCATCAAGGTCACTCCTGGCAGTGGCGTCGGCGCTGCGTCCACTTACTGGCGCACGCACGATCCGATTCCAAAGAGAAAGAGCAGCAAGGAAGAGCAGTTCTACACGGCGCACTCGACCGGATCGATTCAGGGCTGATGGGCCCGGGGAGCGAGCATGCAGCATAGCGTCGTGTTTCTGGATCGTGCCAGCCTGCAGGCCGAGGTCAGACGCCCGGGGTTTGCGCACGCGTGGCAGGAGTATGCAGCCAGCGAGGTCAGCGAATTACCGCACAAGCTTCGCGACGCGACGATCGCGATCACCAACAAGGTGCCGCTGCGATCCGATACCCTGCAACGGCTGCCGAATCTGAAGATGATCGCGGTCGCAGCTACCGGCTACGATGTCATCGATGTCGACTACTGCCGCACGAACGGCATCGTGGTATCGAACATTCGCAACTACGCGGTGCATACCGTGCCGGAACATGCCTTCGCGCTCATCCTGGCGCTGCGACGCAATCTCTTCGCCTATCGCGACGACGTCGCCAATGGCAAGTGGCAGCGGGTGGATCAGTTCTGCTTTTTCGACCATCCGATCCGCGACATGTTTGGCGCGACGCTGGGCATCATTGGCGAGGGAGCGCTCGGGCAGGCCACGGCAAAGATTGCCCGCGGTTTCGGCATGAAGGTGCTGTTTGCCGATCACCCTCCGCCGAAGATGCCGGACGTGGAGTTCACGCCCTTTGAGCAGGTACTGAAGCAGAGCGACGTGATCTCGCTGCATGCACCACTGACGCCGGACACGCGCAACCTGATCGGCAGCAAAGAGCTGCGCCACATGAAGCGCACGGCGATACTCATCAACACCTCGCGCGGCGGGCTGGTGGACGAGCAGGCGCTGGTCGAGGCACTGACGCAGGGAGTGATCGCCGGGGCGGGTTTCGACGTGCTGACGAAAGAACCCCCGAAGGACGGCAATCCGCTGCTCGAACTGCGGCTGCCGAATTTTATTCTCACGCCCCACGTGGCATGGGCCAGCGAAGGGGCGATGCAATTCCTCGCCGATCAGTTGATCGACAATATCGAGGCATTTGTCGCCGGCAAACCACAGCACTTGGTCACCTGACGCGCGGCCGCGGAGGGGCTGCGGATGTTCGAGCGGGCGGTTACACATTGATGTTCCACTGCAGGTGCCGGTGTGCGGATTTCCAGCCCCAATGCATCCGATTCGACACTGCCGCGCACCGCTGCGTTGACGGCACTGGCGATGATCGCGTTTGCGGCCAACTCGGTGCTGTGTCGACTCGCGCTGGGACAACAGCTCACCGTGGTACTCTCCCAGCGGGCAGCGCGCGCCTGAAGCGCCGGCTGTCAATGCGACTTGACTGGTACTATGGTAACATGGTACCAATACGCTCATGAAGCAGGTGACTCGAACGCAGACCGGAGTCCGTCTGGAATCGCGCCTGTTGAAGGTGCTCAAGGCGCTGGCCACCGAGCTTGAAATGCCGCTCGGCGACCTGCTCGAAGGCATCGTGCTGCACGCCTTCGAGGGCAAGGCCGCGTTCTCGTCGGCGACACTCAGGCAGATCGCGGCATTGAAGAGTGTCTATGGGCTCGATCTGACCGCCAGGGATTCCCACAAGCTGCGCGAGAAGGCGACGAGTGGCTGAGGACATTGCCGATCTGGCTCGATTTGTGCGCGGCGAGCTCGATGCCGCTGCCTTCCCGCATCGCGAGCACGTGCGAATGGGATTCGAGATGCTCCGACGACTCGATTTCGCCGAGACCGCTTACCGCTACTCACTCGCCCTGCGCACCATGGTCGCGAGGGCTGGAAGACCCGAGGCGTTCCACCAGACGACAACCATTGCGTTTCTGTCGCTGATCGCGGAACGCCTGCTGTGCGTCGACGTCGCAGACTTCGCCGCCTTCGAGCGCGCCAGTCCTGACCTGATGGACAAGTCTGCGCTGGCACAGTGGTATCGCCCCGAGCGACTGACAATGGCGGCCGCGCGCCGCACCTTTCTTTTGCCGGACCGTGCTGCCTGAGCTGAGCCCCGAGGGCGTGCTCGAGTCGAGGCCATCAGCGGTGCGGTCCGAATCGTGCCGTACGATGCCCTAACGTGGCGGCAACCCCGGCTGCCCCGCCGGATCGCTTGCCGGCCCATCCCTCGGGGTCGCTGCCGGGGGTGCATTGGCACCGGAAGTGGACGCTGCCGGATCGCCCTCGGGGCTGGCAGCGGCGTGCCGCACGGCGGCGCGCGTGACTTCGTCGGCAGACAGCGGCAACTGCTGCGCAATCAGCGTTGTCGTGTTGACCACGGAAGGGTCGTCACGCAGTTTCACGTACAGCTGGCCATCGATCGGGCGTGGCACCGGTAGCGCAACGCCGGGGAAACCGTCCGGTACCTGTATCGCATGGTCGAACTGCGGGTTGCTGGACACGGCGCCGACCAGGAACAGGTTGGAACCGGAGAGCTTGCAGGCCAGCTCGCGGGTCGCCGGACATTGAAGATCGCTCAGCAACGGCAGGCGTACCAGTGTAGCCAGCGGCTGCCAATCGCCCGCCGCATCGTGCGTGATGACCCGAAACTGCAGCGGCCCGAACGCGGACGGACCGAATGCCCTGGCCGGATCGAGCGTCGCGACCGCAACCTGCGCGTCCACCAGCGTGATGCCGCCATTGTCAAAGCCCAGCGTGGCCGATGACGATCTATTCAGGGGTGCCACCTCGATCTTCTCGTCGTAGCCAAAGGCGGCCGGGGACTGTGTGCGCACCGAAAATGTCAGCTTCGCGTCCTGCGGTAGCTGGTCCTGGCCGGCAAGCTGGATGTTGCTGGCGCCGCCTCTGTTCGACAGCTGTGCACTCTTGCCAATCAGGATGACCCGTGGACGTGGCGCATCCACCGCGGCATTGAGGTTCAGCACGCGACCATCCTTGAGGGCCACGCGGGCGCTGACGCTGTCGCCCTGCTGCAGCAGGGCGGTCGCCGCCGTATCGGCTGCCGTCATCGGCAGCTGGTCGGTTCCCTGGCTGGACGACAACCTGCCGGGCGTGAACTCAATCCCCCTGATGGCAAGGCTTGCGACCTCATCCAGGCGTGTGCCCCGCAGAATGCCCTGCGAATCGCCCGCATGCAGCGTGAAACCATCGAGCCGTGCGGCCTCGGAAAAAGCCTGCAGCTGGATCGTTTGTGGCTGTGGGGCACCGTATTGTGAGACCAGCAGCGTGAGCGTGCCGGGCTTCGCCTGCTGCATCGCCAGTTTCAATTCGACCGCGTCGGGGCCCAGCGCGGTCCAGTCGGCCCTGAGTTCGCGGCCGGCTGAGTCGTTCAGCGTGATTCCAGCGATGCAGCTGCTGCTGCCTGCCCGAAGTTGGACCGTGTCGTCACGGCCGATGATCAGCGCGCCCTGGTCGGCGGAAGCGAGCTGCCATTTCTGCGCCGCGGCACTCACCAGGGGAATGTCGGGTCCGTCGTAGCGATCAAATCCCCAGTATCCGTGCAGCGAGCCGCGCGTGCCGTCGCTCAAAGCCGCGCCAGCCAGAGTCGATGTATCGACCACGAAACCGCCAAGGCCCGCATCCGCTTGCGCCGCCAGGTCGATGACCTTGCCATCTTTCGTGGTCAGGCTCAGCGTCATGTCATGCGCGTAGGAGGTAGCGAACGCCAATGGGGCGCCATACAGCGCCACCACCAGCGGTGTCTTTCGGGCACAGTAGATTTCCCTGGGATCCACCGCGTGCAGTGGCGGCAGTTGCGGCTGCTCGACCGCCGGCAGCGCGATGACCAGTACCGACTTGGGACTGTTGAAAGAAGGCGGGGTGTTGAGCGTCAGTGCCAGGCGATCGCCTTGTTGTGAGGCCAGCGCCGGAATGTATTGATACTGCGCGGTGTGAAATGAATCCAGGATGCGCGCTATATCAAGGATCGATGCAATGTACGGGCTGTAGTAGCCGTAGCTGAGTTGCGGCGTGAAACTCGCTTCCATGGCCAGGTCGCTGGCGGGCCCGGACGTGAGTGCCTCGACGATCGAGGTGCTGTGTCCGTCGTTCAGAATGAGCGAATTCTGGCCCTGCATCAGGCAGGGAGCCTGCCCCTCTGCGAGCCGATCCAGACACTTCTCATCCGCCTTGATCGCCAGACTGCGTGCCAGCAAGGGAACGGCGTCCTTGAGTCCTGAACGATCGCTCTGATCGAGCGCGCGGATGGCCGACATGTATGCCTCCAGGCGCGCACGATCGAGCGTGGCCTGGTTCAGATCCTGCGATGCGCGCACGAACGCGCCCGGACGACCGCGAACGGCGTTGACCACGGTCTTGTAGTCGCCGCCGGTCTCTGGCGCCAGGAACAGCAGCAACTGCTGGGCGCCCGGCGGCACGCTTAGCGTCAATCCGTCCTGCGCGCAGCGCGGGCTCCATGTCTCGCAGAGAAAAAACCAGTTGGCGGGCGGCGGATTGGTCGCGCCCCGCAGAAATGCCGCGACCATGATGTAGTGCGCCGATTGCGTGGCTGGCAGGTCTGCCTTGATCCAAAGCCGGTCGTTGACCGCAAGATTGGGAACCTGGGACACCGGCAGCGTCTTGCCGCCGCGGCTGACCGTGACCTCAATGATCGGACCGGCAAGGTCGAACGGCGCCGGATCGGCGGCGCGCACCGCGCTCGCATCGGCAAGCGCAGCGGCGGCAGTAAAGAGCAGGCAATAGAATTTGGACATGGCGACAGTGTAAGCCCGCTGAGCCCGAGGATTGGTGATCGTGTCGCATAACTGTGAATACCAACGCGGGTCGGGTGTCCTGCTGTCGAGGTCCGTCCGCACGGTCACGCTATGCGCTTGAACCCATGACCGGGTGCACAGGCGGACATCCTTTGGCACGTAAGGGAGATTCGACTGTGGTCGCGCACCCAAGTTCCCCGTGCATGCCCCGGCGGCCCAAATGCCTATCAGCAGGTGATCCGCGACGGCCTGCTCCTGGTCCGATCGTCCTGTGCAACGGTGCCCCATTCAGCCCGCTGTGCCCGGTCCCGAGGCGACAGCGCTCATTCACGGTGCAACGCAGCGCCTTCGGGGCCGGGAAATCCGGCGCTTCGAGGGCCAGGACGCGAGGCGCGTCACAATCGACGCCTAGAATGCGCGATCAGCGATTGGCACGTCACTTGCTCATACCGAATAGCCGATGGCTCTGTAAAGGATATGCGTACGCCCTCGTTAAGGTTTTTGAAAACATTTCATATCGCGGCCAAGCGCGGTAGCTTCAAGGCTGCGGCCGCTGAGTTGTGCGTGACCGCCTCCGCGATCAGCCATCAGATCAAAGTGCTCGAAGTTGAACTGGGCCTGGCGTTGTTCGAGCGTGGGCCGCGCTCGCTGGCGTTGACCGAGGCCGGCGCGCACTACCTGGAACACATCGATTCGGTGTTCTCGCGTCTCGAGTCGGTCACCGAGCAACTGCGGGTGCGCTTCAGCCGCGCGGTGGTACGGCTGCAGGTGCCGCCATTCTTTGCCAGCGAGCTGCTGCTGCCACGGCTGGCGAGCTTCAGCGCCGTGCATGGCGATATCGACATCCAGGTCGCCACCGACATCACCCCCAACGAGCAACACGCGGGCGACTCCGACGTCTCGATCGTTGTCGGCACCGGTGAGTGGACCGACGTGCTGGCGACGCGCCTGTTTCCGCAGTCGTACGTGCCGGCCTGCTCGCCCGGGTTGCTGCGCCAATCGAGTATCCGCAGCGTGTCGGATCTGGCGCAGGAGCCCCTGATCGCCCATAACTATCGGCCCGATCTGTGGGATCGCTGGGCGGCAAGCATCGGCATCGCTGCGCTGCGCCCCAAGCAGCTCATTCGTTTCGATACCATGTCCGCGGTGGTGCACGCGGCCGAGCAGGGCGTCGGCATCGCACTGGTATCCACGCCATTGTCGGCGTCGCGGTTCTCATCCGGTTCGCTGATGAAGCTGTTCGACGCCGAGCTTGCGACCGGGGAAAGTTACTATCTCGTGACACGGCCGGACGACGCGGATCGTCCCGCGGTGCGCCAGTTGATCGGCTGGCTGCTGCAGCAGTTCGGTGCCGCATCCTGACATGAGCGGAGCTTGGCCTGGCGTGAAAATTCATCGTTTGAGCAAGCCTTAGCGCCTCGCTAGTGTCCGACCATCGGGATCCCCCCCTCCCGATTTGGAGCTGACACCATGAATACACGTACGATCAGGATCGCCGTCATCACGGCAGGCCTCGCCACTGCGCCGGTGCTTAGTGTGGCCGCGGATTCCGCTGTGGCCATGGATAGCTGCGTCAAGGCCTTCATGGCGACACTGTCCACCACGATGCCAAAGACCCCGAAGCTGCGCGAAGCTCGCTTCATCGATGACCGCCTCAATGAGTCCTCGAATGCCTGGACGCTGATGGCCCGGGACGCGCAGGACAATCACCCGATCGCGCGCGTCCTGTGCACGGTCAATGCCTTGGGGCAGGTCATCGACCTGCAGCGCCAGCCGCTGTAAGGCACTGATGCACTGATGCACCGATGCGGCGTGGCATCGAGGCATCGCCTGCGCTTGACTTAACCGATAGGTTAGATAACATATCGGTTAAATGAATAACCTGAACAGCACTTTTTCTGCGCTCGCCGATCCTACGCGCCGCAGCATATTGGCGCGCCTGGCACAGGGAGAGAGCTCGGTGGGCGAACTCGCGCGTCCCTTCGACGTGTCATTGCCGGCGATCTCGCGGCACCTGCGCGTGCTCGAAAGCGCTGCGCTGATTGTGCGCGAGCGGCGCGGCAAGCACCGGGTGTGCCGGCTCGATGCGCGCGCGATGGTCGGCGCCAGCCTGTGGCTCGATTTTTACAGCAGGTTCTGGAGTGAAAGTTTCGACCGTCTCGACAAGCACCTGAAGCAGACCAGGCAGCTGAAGCCGGGCAAGGGATCGTCCAATGCAAATACAAAGAAACGCTGAAGCAGCTTGCTGCTCGAGCGCGCTGCCAATCACGCGCCGACGTGAGCTGGACTAGGCTCTCGGCCAATGCTCCAGGGGCTGGGATGGCACGAGGATTGCTTTCCATCTGCGATCGCACCCGGGCATCGATGGCACGCGCATTGTGCCGCGCCCGGACAGCGGCTAGAATGAACGCTCATTTACTTCGCTTCCGGGGATCAGGCGGCGCTGCAAAAAATATCGCCGGCTGATCCCGCTGCACTTGCAAGGTGTCACATGCCTGTCTATCAGACGTTTCGTGGCCTATGGCTGGGTGTCGTCTTGGCTGCCGGCATGCTCGTGGCCGGCTGCGGCTCCCAAGGCGGTCCGCCGCCCGGAGGCATGACCCCGCAGGTCTCGGTCGTGACGCTCAAGCCGCAGGCCGTGACGCTGACGCGCGACCTTCCGGGTCGCGTGAGCGCGTTCCTGGTCGCAGAGGTGCGCCCCCAGGTCAGTGGCATCGTCAAGCAGCGCCTGTTTACCGAAGGTGGCAGCGTCAAGTCGGGTCAGCCGCTGTATGAACTCGACGACGCCATCTATCGCGCCCAGTACAACAGCGCACGCGCCACGCTGCAGAAGGCGCAGGCGACACAGGAGGCGGCGCTGCTGACCGCGGGTCGCTCGGCCGAAATGCTCAAGATCGATGCTGTCAGCGCACAGGACAATGACAATGCGATTGCCGCCCTGGGACAGGCGCGGGCGGATGTAGCAGCGGCGCAGGCCGCCGTTGACAGCAGTGCCGTCAACCTTGCCTATGCCCACATCGTCTCGCCCATCAACGGCCGGATCGGCAAATCCAGCATCACGCAGGGCGCGCTGGTCACCGCCGACCAGACGACGGCGTTGGCCACTGTGCAGCAGCTGGATCCCATCTACGTGGACGTGAATCAGTCGAGCAGCGAGTGGCTGCAGCTGAAGCAGGATATCGACGCCGGTCGCGTGCAGGCGGGCGCCTCGGGCGCGCCGGCGAAGATCGTGCTCGAAAATGGCAGCACCTACGCTGCCGCGGGTGCGCTGCAATTTTCCGACGTCACCGTGGATCCCACTACCGGCAATTTCCTGTTACGCGTGATCGTCGCCAATCCGAGCCAGCTGCTGATGCCTGGAATGTACGTGCGGGCCATCGTCGGCGAAGGTGTCAGGCCAGTGGCACTGCTGGCGCCGCAACGCGGCATCACCCGCGACCCCAAAGGGGGAGCCACCGCGCTGGTGGTCAACCACGACGGCAAGGTCGAAGTGCGTGAAGTCCGGGTGTCGCGCACGATCGGCGATCAATGGCTGGTGGAGGAGGGACTGAGCGCCGGGGATCGCGTGATCGTCGAGGGTCTGCAGAAAGTGCAGCCCGGCATGCCGGTGACGGCGGTCGAAGCGGCCGCGGCAGATGCGGGCGAGACTGCTGCGGCCGGCGCCGGCACCGCCGGCAAGACCGCCACCGCCGGCAAATAAGCGGGGACTGCGCATGTCACGGTTCTTCATCGACCGGCCCATCTTTGCCTGGGTGATCGCGATCATCGTCATGCTGTTCGGCATGGTCGCGATCACGCGGCTGCCGATCTCGCAATATCCGAATATCGCGCCACCTTCGGTGGCGATCAATGCCTCCTATCCGGGTGCATCTGCGCAGACGGTCGAGGACTCGGTGACGCAGATCATCGAACAGAACCTGACCGGTCTGGATGGCCTGATCTACATGGTCTCGACCAGCGACAACAACGGCAATGTCACGATCGACCTGACCTTTTCCAGCGGCACCAATCCCGACATCGCCCAGGTGCAGACGCAGAACAAGCTGCAGCAGGCGGTGCCGCTGCTGCCGCAGATCGTGCAGCAGCAGGGTATCTCGGTCAGCAAGAGCAACAGCGCGTTCCTGCTGGCGGTCGGATTCACCTCCGAAGACGGCAAGATGAGCGAGGGTGACATCGGCGACTTTCTGGCCACGAATGTCGTCGATCCGATGAGTCGCGTGGAGGGTGTGGGGAGCGTGCAGCTGTTCGGCAGCAAGTACGCGATGCGCATTTGGCTAGATCCGGGCAAGCTCGACACCTATCGGGTAACGGCCTCGGACGTGATTGCGGCCATCCAGTCGCAGAATGCCCAGGTGTCGGTGGGCCAGCTCGGTGATTCGCCGGCGATTCCCGGCCAGCAGATCAATGCGACCGTCACGGCACTGGGCCGGATGCACACCGCGGAGCAATTCGGCGGCATCGTCCTGCGCAGCAATACCGACGGCTCGACCCTGCGCCTGAGCGACGTCGCCCGCGTGGAGCTCGGACAGGCCTCCTATGGGTTCGTCGCGCGCTACAACGGCAAGGTGGCTTCGGGCATGGGCATCACGCTGGCCACAAATGCCAATGCGCTGCGCACCGTCAGTAACGTCCAGGACCTGCTTCGCCGGCTGGCGCCGACCTTTCCCGCGGGACTGAAGAGCAGCATTCCCTACGACACGACACCGTTCGTCCGCAAGTCGATCGAAGAGGTAATCAAGACACTGACGGAAGCGATCCTGCTGGTGTTTCTGGTGATGTACCTGTTCCTGCAGAACCTGCGCGTGACGCTGATTCCGACCGTCGCCGTGCCGGTGGTGCTGCTCGGCACCTTCGCAGTGCTGTCGATCGCCGGTTATTCGATCAACATGCTCACCATGTTCGCGGTGGTGCTGGCCATCGGTCTGCTGGTGGACGACGCGATCGTCGTGGTCGAGAACGTCGAACGGCTGATGGCCGATGAGGGACTATCGCCGGTGGAAGCCACGCGGCGCTCGATGGATCAGATCACCGGGGCGCTGATCGGGATCGCGACCGTGTTGTCGGCGGTGTTCGTACCGATGGCGTTCCTGACCGGATCCAGCGGCGTGATCTACCGCCAGTTCTCGATCACGATCGTGTCGGCGATGGCACTGTCGGTGACCGTCGCAATCGTGGTGACCCCGGCGCTGTGCGCAACCCTGCTCAAGCCAATGAACAAGGGCGAGGGGCGTTCCCGCAGCGGCTTTTTCAACTGGTTCAACCGGAGCTTCGATAGCGCAAGCCGACGCTATCGAGGCGTGGTGGCGAACATCGTCGTGCGTCCGGCGCGTTTCATGCTGATCTACCTGGCGCTGGCCTCGATCATGGGGCTGCTGTTCATCCGGCTGCCGACCGCTTACCTGCCCGATGAGGATCAGGGCTACCTGTTCACGCTGGTCCAGACACCGGTCGGTTCAACCCTGCCGCGCACGGTCGCGGCTCTGGACAAGATGAAGGACTATTTTCTCAATCAGGAGCGTGGCGCGGTCGATTCGATCTTCACGATCGCCGGCTTCAGCTTCAACGGCTCCGGTCAGAACAACGGCCTGGGCTTCGTGCTGCTCAAGGACTGGAGCGAGCGCACTTCGGCGCCGCTGAGCATCAAGGCCATCCAGGGCCGCGCCTACGGCGCGCTGTCGCAGATCAGGGATGCGCAGGCGTTTGCCTTTGCACCGCCGCCGATATCCGAACTCGGCAATTCGGCCGGCTTCGACGTCTACCTGAAGGATGACAACGGCCAGGGGCACTCGGCGCTGATCGCGGCCCGTAACCAGCTGCTGTTCATGGCCTCCAAGGACAAGCTGCTCGCGAACGTGCGGCCCAACGGCCAGGAGGATGCTCCGCAGTTCCGGCTGGATCTTGATGCCCAGAAGGCCGCCTCGCTGGGACTATCGATGAGCGACGTGAATGCGACGCTGTCGGTCGCCTGGGGCGGACGCTATATCGACGACTTCATCGATCGCGGCCGGGTCAAGCACGTGCTGGTGCAGTCCGATGCGCCGTTTCGCATGGTGCCGGACGACTTCAATCGCTGGTACGTGCGCAACACCGCCGGCAGCATGGTCTCGGTCGCCTCGTTTGCAAATTCACACTGGACCTACGGTTCGCCACGACTCGAACGCTACAACGGCGTGGCAGCAGTGGACATCAACGGCGAGGCGGCGCCGGGGGTAAGTTCAGGTGACGCGATGAAAGAGATCGAGAAGCTGGTCGCGCAGCTGCCGCCGGGATTCTCGGTCGACTGGACCGGTGAGTCCTACCAGGAACGCGCTGCCGGTGCGCAGACGCCGATTCTCTATACGCTGTCGCTGATCGTCGTTTTCCTCTGTCTGGCGGCCTTGTACGAGAGCTGGTCGATACCCACGGCAATTCTGCTGGCGGTGCCGCTCGGCGTGATCGGAGCGGTGCTGGCGACGACGTTACGCGGTCTCGAGCGCGACATCTATTTCCAGGTCGCGATGCTGACCACCATCGGACTTGCCAGCAAGAACGCGATCCTGATCGTCGAATTCGCGAAAGAGTACGTCGAGGCGGGCCAGAACGTCATCGACGCGACGCTGCACGCGGTGCGTGACCGGTTGCGGCCGATCCTGATGACATCACTGGCGTTCGGACTTGGCGTGCTGCCGTTGGCGGTGGCGACCGGCGCCGGCGCCGGCGCGCAGCGCGCCATCGGCACCGGTGTGTTCGGTGGCATGCTGGCCGGCACTTTCCTTGGAATTTTCTTCATTCCGCTGTTCTTTGTAGTGGTGCAGCGCGTATTTCACAGCGTGCCGGTCACGTCGCCGCCTGCCGGCGGCGGCGCTGCACACCCCGCGGACGGCCGGGAGTAGCGCCATGGGTGTACGGACCTTGACGCTGGGCTCCGGGACGATCGCCGCTTCGGCGTTGTGGCTGATGGGTGCCTGCACGATGGAACCACGCTATCGCGCGCCACCCCTGCCGGTGGCCGAGCAATGGCCGATTCCGGCGACCACCGCTGGCGCGGCCGACGCCACGCCGATGTCCACTGAACCGGCCCCGAGCCCGGATGAGGCCAACACCGCCGCGAGCGTCGCGGCGTGGGATATCGGCTGGCGTGATTTCTTCGCCGACGCACGCCTGCAGCAGCTGATTGCGCAGGCACTCGCCAACAATCGCGATCTTCGCGTGGCGGTGCTGAATATCCAACTGGCACGCGCGCAATACCGGGTACAGCGGTCCAATCTTCTGCCCGCCGTCAACGCCTCCGGCAATTACACCAAGCAAAAACTGCCGGCGGTCGAAACCGGGCTGCCGTTCTCGATCACCGAGTCCTTCTATCAGGTCGGTGTGGGGGTGTCGTCTTTCGAAATTGACCTGTTCGGCCGGGTGCGCAGCCTGACTCACGCCGCACTGGAACAGTACCTGGCACAGGAGCAGGCGCGTCGCAGTGCCCAGCTCAGCCTGATCGCGCAGATCGCGGATGCCTACCTGACGCTCGCCTCGGATCGCGAGTTGCAGCGACTGGCGCAGGGCACGTTAAAGAGTCAGGAGGATTCCTTCAAGCTGACGCAGCAGCGCCATTCGATCGGGGCGGTCTCCGGACTCGACCTGGCACAGGCCCAGACGACGGTGGAGTCTGCACGCGTCGATGCCGCGCGCTATGAGGGCAACATCGCGCAGGACATCGATGCGCTGACGCTGCTGGTCGGCGCGCCGGTGGATGCCGGGTTGCTGCCGCAGGATTTCGAGGCCAACACCCTTGGCCTGAACGCGCTGCCAGCCGGGCTGCCGTCCACGGTGCTGCTGCGTCGTCCCGACGTGCTGCAGGCGGAACACCTGTTGCGCTCGGCCAGTGCGGATATCGGTGCTGCCAGGGCCGCATTCTTTCCGACCATCAGCCTCACCGGCAGCGTCGGCTCGGCGAGCCCGGCGCTGTCCGGTCTGTTCAAGTCCGGCACCGGCGCCTGGACCTTTACGCCGCAGGCCACCCTGCCGTTATTTCATGGTGGCGAACTGATCGGCAATCTCTCGGTCGCGCGCACCAACCGCGACATCGCACTGGCGCAATACGAGAAAGCGATCCAGTCGAGCTTCCGCGACGTCGCGGATGCTCTCGCGCTGACCCCGACGCTGGAGCGTGAGCGCCAGGCTCAGGAGGCACTGGTAGAGGCATCGAGGCGCTCCTACGACCTGTCGCAGCAGCGCTATAAGTCCGGCAGCGACAGCTACCTGGCGGTACTGGATGCGCAGCGCAGCTACTATGGCGCGCAGCAGGGATTGATCGCGACCCGGCTCGCGCAGCAGAACAATCGCGTGACCCTGTACAAGGCTCTCGGCGGCGGTTGGCAGGAGCGCAGTCGTGCGACCTCCGAGCAATGAGTAGTCTCAGGACCCGCACGCCTGCAGCGCCAAAGCCGGCGCCGGTGGCGACCCACGCCGCGCGCCAGCGCGAGCGCATCCTGGAGGCGGCCGAGAAGTGCTTCATCGAGAGCGGCTTCCATGCCGCCAGTATGGCTCATATCGCGGACACCGCCGGCATCAGTGCCGGGCTGATCTATCGCTACTTCGACAGCAAGGCGCTGATCGTCAAGGCCATCATCGAGCGGCATCTGGAGACCGATGGCACTTGTGCCATCGACTGGCTCAATTCTCCCGAGGATCTCTGCGACGCGATGCTCGATCTGTTCGAGAGCTGGCAGCGTGGCGATGATCCGAAGATGAATGCCGGACTGTTCCTCGATCTCACCGCCGAGTGCACCCGGGATCCGCAGATTGCGCGCGTCGTTCGCGACAAGGATCGTCTGGTCGGCGACGGGCTGGCGCAGGTGGTGCGACGCATCGCCAGGGCGCGCGGCGTGATGCTGAAGAGCGCGGCCGCGCGCGAGCGTGCCGACGTGCTGCAATGCCTGATGGAAGGCCTGGCCTCACGGGTGGTGCGTGATCCCAAGCTGCGGCGCAGCACCCTGAAGCCGATGCTGGAAAAAATAATGGCCGTGCTGCTGGCCTGATGCGACTGCATTGCCCACTCATCGACCCAGGGCGAATTCAGTTGGACAGCACATCGCAGCCCGCCCCCGAGAGGTTCGCCGCCGCCCTCATCGCGTGGCATGCGCAGAACGGGCGCCACGCTCTGCCGTGGCAGCGTGAGCGTACCGCCTATCGGGTCTGGGTGTCGGAGATCATGCTGCAGCAGACCCAGGTTGCCACCGTGATCGGCTATTACGAGCGCTTCATGCGGCGCTTTCCGGATCTGGCGACGCTGGCCGCCGCGCCGCTGGATGAGGTGCTGCACCTGTGGTCGGGCCTTGGGTACTACTCGCGCGCACGCAACCTGCATCGAGCCGCGCAGCGCGCCGTCAGCGAGCATGGCGGCGAGCTGCCGGACGGGATCGATGCGCTGGCCGCGCTGCCGGGCATTGGCCGATCCACGGCGGCGGCGATCGTCGCCCTGGCCTTCGGGCGGCGCGCGTGCATTCTGGATGGCAATGCAAAGCGGGTGCTGGCGCGCTATTTCGCGGTGGAGGGCCCGTTGGGCCGGAGCGCTACGGAACGCGAACTATGGCATCGCGCTGAGCAATGTACGCCGCAATCCGACGTCGCCGTGTACACCCAGGCGATCATGGATTTCGGGGCGACGCTGTGCACACGGCGCGACCCGCTTTGCATGCACTGTCCATTGCGTCAGGACTGCGCGGCGCAGCGCTCGGGGCGCGTACATGAATTGCCGACGCCGCGGATGCGACGGCCGCGCGGCACGCGCCGGGTCGTCATGCTGCTGGCGGTGGACTCCGACGGCCTGGTGCTGCTGCAGCGCCGACCGCCGCAGGGCATCTGGGGTGGACTGTGGACGCCCCCGGAATTCGAGCACGAGCAGGCGGCGACGCAGTACTGCGCCACGGCGCTATCGAACGCGCACCTGGACCCTGCGCCACTGCCGCGCCTGCGGCACGCGTTCACACACTTCGATCTCGAGATCACCCCCTTGCGCGCTCGCTGCCTGAGCGGCTTGTCGGTGATGGAAGCCAGCGGCACGCTCTGGTATAACGCGCGCGAGCCGGCACGCGTCGGATTACCGGCTCCCATCGCCACCCTGTTGTCGTCCTTAGCATGCCGCCAGGAAGATTAATATGAGCCGAAGCGTTCACTGTGTGCTGCTCAAGCGCGAGGCACCGGGCCTCGACCGGCCGCCCTATCCAGGTCCGCTCGGCCAACGCATCTTCGAGAATGTGTCCAAGGAAGGCTGGGAACGCTGGCGCGGGCATCAGATCATGCTGATCAACGAATACCGGCTGACGCCCGTGGATCCGAAATCGCGCAAGTTTCTTGAGACCGAGATGGAGAAGTTCTTCTTCGGCACCGGCTCGTCCAAGCCGGGCGAATTTGTCGAACCGGCGCGCGATTGAGCCGAAAGCGTCGCCGGTAAGCCAGCATGGGTTGACGGTCACGCCGCGAGCCCGGTCTAATACGCGCCCCTTCCCCGGCCGGCCAGGTAGCTCAGTTGGTAGAGCAGCGGACTGAAAATCCGCGTGTCGGTGGTTCAATTCCACCCCTGGCCACCACTAAATCAATGATTTAGAGCCATAGCGTCGACACCGAGTGTGGAATAACACGTCGTCTTTGGAATATTCACGCCGTTGCCAGTGGCACCTCCTCTTTCTAGCGCCTCACGTGGCCATCTTGCTCTCGGGACGATGAATGTGAGCGGCAGTTTCGCGGTAAATTCAGCGAAACTCAGTCACCGAAGCCAGAAACGTCGAGCCGGCTAACTAACAACGGACGGGCGCACAGTCGCGATGCGGTACTGGTGGGTCAATCAAAATCAGACCTACGCCCAGGAGATCTCGGGCGGCTATCTGTGGTCTCCCAAGCGCAAGGCGAACGGTGAGCGCAACGCGTTCTACGAATCGATGCGCGAAGTTGCGCCCGGCGATGTTATTTTCTCATTCCGCGATACACGTGTTGCTGCACTTGGAATTGCACGGTCGTATTGCTACGAGAGTCCCAAGCCGACTGAGTTCGGCAACATCGGTGGCAACTGGGGGCCAATCGGTTGGAAGGTCGAGGCCGCATTTCGCGAGCTCGCAAACCGAGTGCGCCCAAAGGATCACATGCCAGAACTGCGGGCGCTGCTGCCAGTAAAGTACTCTCCGCTGCGGCCGACTGGCGACGGGCTGCAATCGGTCTACCTCACCGAGATCAGTTCAGCCCTCGCGGCTGCCCTTTACAGACTTATTGGCCACGAGGCAAATCAGGTTGCCGAGGTCGGTAGTACCGTTGGGCAACCCGATCGTCTCAACGTGACCCCGGAACCGACCCTCGAGGAATGGGAGCGCCGCATTGAATCGAGCATCGAGGTCGACGGACACCTGGATGAGACCGACAGGCGGGCTCTCATTCTCGCGCGTCGCGGCCAGGGATTATTCCGGGCTAACGTTCTGGGTATTGAGCGTGCGTGCCGCGTGACTAAGGTCGAGCGGCGCGAGCATCTGATCGCCAGCCATATCAAGCCTTGGCGGGACAGTTCCAACGACGAGCGACTGAGCAGCGAGAATGGGTTGCTGCTCACACCGACTATCGACCACCTGTTCGACAAAGGGTTCATATCGTTCGAAGGTGACGGCGAACTGATCGTCTCTCCCGTTGCCGACCCTACCTCACTTCAGCGGATGGGTATTCCAGTCCACCGTCGCGTTCAGGTGGGCGCTTTCTCTGAGGGTCAGCGGAAGTTTCTTGACTATCACCGCGACAACATTCTGCGACTGTGGCGACGACCCGGGTGACTAGCTTTATAGAAGGGTGTCTCGCTCTTTGAGCGATCGCAGGACTTCCACATCGTACTCGACGACTAGGTCGTCTGGGTCCCCAAGTCCGAGAGGCGCCTCGCCCCTCGCGTAACCGAGGCTACGATAGCCGCGCAGCCGCTTCTGGAACATGCGCAACAGCACCGGCACGTCGCGATCAACGTAATCGACGATCCGGACCTCACGCTTTGCTGGATGCAGGCGATGGAGCCGCCCTGCGTACTGTGTCAACGTGCCCTTCCAAGACACTGGAAGAGCCAGGAACAGAGTGTCAAGCCGGGCGTCGTCGAAGCCTTCGCCAATATATCGACCCGTTGCGAGAACGATCCGCTCCTCGGTATCTGGGATGCATGCGAGCTGCTGCATTGTCTCTCGCCGCACCGCGGCACTCATCCCCCCTTGAAGTACGACAACGTGTTTTGCAAGTTTCGCGAGTTGAGCTGAGAAGTACTCGAGATGATCTTTGCGCTCAGTGAGAAGAATTGGTGAGCGCCGCTCTTCGAGCGCGCCAATGACGTCATCGAGAATAAGCTGGTTGCGCCTGCTGTCGACCGCCAGCGCGGCGTATAGGGCCTGGATGCCTGGTGACTCTTCGCTCGATGTCTTGAAAGCAGTCTCGCGCACGATGAGTTTCTGCGCAAAGGGACGCAGGGCCGCATGACTCCTCGGATTCACCGAAAACCGGACTGGCCCGAGCTGCATCGCTGCGATCGGGTGATGTCCGTCGCGTCGTTGTGGAGTTGCGGTTAGTCCAACTATATATCGTGCCTTCACCTCGGAGAGGACGCGCTCAAACGAGACGGCTGGCAGGTGGTGGCATTCGTCGACGATGACTTGACCATATCCGGCGACCATGTCCGAAACACTATCCTTGCGGACAAGGCTCTGGATCATTGCGACGTCGAGCTGGCCGTTGCCCGTCTTCTTGCCCGCGCCAATTTGACCTATCTCTTGCGGCTCAATACCCAAGAACAGAGACAATTGAGCGACCCATTGGTCTAGTAGCGGCTGCCGATGAACCAAGATCAGCTTACTGCAGGAGCGCGTCGCGACGAGGAAGGTGCCAACGACGGTCTTGCCGACGCCTGGGGGCGCAACGAACACTCCGATATCGTGAGCGCACAGCGCCTCCGCGGCTGACTGTTGCACGCTCGTCAGCCTTCCGTGGAATTGCAATCCAATGTGCTTTCCGGCGACGCGCCGATCTTCAATTTCGACTGACACTCCGGAGGCGCGCATCAGCGTCTCCAGCTCGCTCTGGCACCCTCGGGGCAGCGAAACGAACTGAGGCAACTCTTCTGCGCACGCGATCACTCTGGGTGTGGTGGCTGTCGAGAGGCGCATGCTTTGTTTTTTGTAGAACTCAGGGTTCTGAAATGCGGCCAGGCGCTTGATCTCGTTGATTAAGGGTGATGGCAGCCCGGACTTATCAACGAAGAGCCTCTGCGCAAGCACAGCGCGCACCACACGCGGAAGCGGCTCCGTGATCACAAGGGGACGGCGCTTCCGCGACGGCGGGTTCGCCCAGGGTGCGGCGTTCTCGTCGTCGGTCGGTGCTGTCCGAAGGCCGATGACTGACCCTCGATCCGTGGCTTCGCGGGCGATCATCTCGACGATCGAAGCCTTGATGCGTGGCACCGAGGCGAGAAACCACCACTGTTTGTCATCGGGAAAGGGGCGAAGCTGCTCGTCGAGGAAGACCGAATTCCCCAGTGCCCGTGGCCCGTGCTGCAGCGGTAGCGCGATCAGATTGCCGAATCCACCGCGTGGCAGGGTGTCCTGGCTCGGGAAGAGCCTGTCGTAGGACTCCATGCTGAGTTCGTGTCGCCGGGACATGGTCTCGGTTATGAGATAGCAGCCCATCTTTCGTGCGGCGGCGGCAGACACCGGGGACGAGAAGAAGAACCAAGCGTGAGCGCCATTGCCGGAGCGCGATCGCTCAACGGCGACTGGAATTCCCACTTGACTGCAGGTCTCGACGAAGGCACTGACATCCTCGATCCACGTGCTCTTGTCGAAATCCGCCGCGAGAAACCAGCACGTCTCATCGGCGAGGAGAGGATAGATGCCCATGACGTGTCGGCCCGTCAGATGGCCGATTACGGCCGCGTCGTCGAATGGAATGAATGCCTGGTTCGGGCAATCGCCGCATTTGATCTTCGGCAGTTCACATACGCCCCGGACGAACTTGTTGCGGCACGCGGGGGCGTACCCACTTTTCCCTGTTTTCGCGCTCACAAATCGGGTCGGGAAGATGTCCTCGCGCCCGCGAAACAGGGAGCGGAAGAGCCGAATCTTTTCGGCCGGCGTCCCGGGTGTCGGTACTTCAGCAGGCTTTGGCAGTTGTACGTGAATTTCCGGCTCAACGTCGAGCGCGGCAAGCTCGGCTCGGAGGGCGGTAAGTCGGCGGCTTGACTCAGTTTGCTGTGCTGTCAGTGTCGCGAGGCGAGCCTCCTCCTGCACGATTGCGTGGCGTAGCACGTCACGGTCAAGTTCCCGAGTGGATCCTTGACCGCCGACTTCCTGTCTCCGTTGGGGATCGTCCTGCATCAGATTTCTGGCAAAACTCGGTATACCGCTCGTTATGAGAGGTCCCTGAACCTCTCCGCAAGTTCATCGTGTTGAGCTGAGAATCGCCCCGCATCGCGTGCCTTGAGCTTGCGCAGATTGAGCAGTTTCCATTGCAGCGCAGGAAGGTGCTGTAGGTTGGAGAACGGCATCAAGTCCCACGCAGGCTCAGTGCGCACCAGCGACAGGAGAAAGTCACAATGGCGTTGGGTCAATGCGCGCGGAAGCTGTGTTATCAGGCGTTTCTGGGTCTGCTCTAGCAGAGTTAGCGCCACCTCGTCGTTCGTCAGGCCCGCGAGTTCGTTTGTGAAAGCCGGCTCCAGCGCTAAGGCCTTCGGGAACAGCACTTCGTGAACGGGGCGACTGTGACCGGCGAGATACGCAACGAAGCAATCGACGAAGGAGGGTTCCCAGCCAAACCGCTCGAGCATCTTCAATACGTCGAACATGTCTCTGGGATGCTGCCGATCCAAGGCAGCCACCAGCTTACCGCCGTAGAGTTCGGCAGGATCGAGGACCGGCAGGACGATGTCGCTTGTGAAGAGTTCTTGGGCGATCGACATTAGAGGCCGCTGCGTGATGGGCAATACGGTACCTCGAAAGACGCAGTTGACTTCGACTTTGATCCGCAATCCGTTGTCTTCCACGAACAGTTTGACGTCACTGCCGCTCTTCGTGGTGGGCAAGCTAGCGCGGTAGCCCAAGGCCGAAATTGCGGTCTTGGCGGCCTTGAGGTCTGCTGCGATTGCCCGCAATGCGTCCTCGCGACCGAGGGTGTGATCGGTAAACACAACGTCGATGTCGACAGAGAGCCTCGGCATGTCGTGCAGGAACAAGTTGAGCGCCGTGCCACCTTTGAGTGCGAAGCGCGACGACTTGAACACGGCGGGAGCTATCGCCAACAGCAATCGAACGGTGTCAACGTATTCCTGGTTCATGAACGCCTCAGGTCAAGGCGCTCTCCGGATTTCGCAACCGCCACCCAGCGTCTTCCACCGCCGATACGTTGGCTATGCCGCTTGGCAGCGGCCGCCCATGGAAGATCAAGCTCTCTTCCGAGCAGCTCTGCCAGACGGACAACCTTGATCCTCGTCGTGTGTGCCAGCAACTTGTCGAAGGTCTTCTCGCGCAACGTGCGCAGGCTCTCGACGAGTTGCCGCGTTTCCTGAAGCGATTGAGCTTTTCCGACGTCGCTGAGAAGTTCGAGGAGCGCGCGCTCGGGTACGGAGACGAGTATTTCAGGCCGGCCGTTTGGAATCGGCTGCAGCCCGAACCCCTTCGGCAGTTCGCCATCGAACAGCTGGGTCGATTGGTAGCGGCTGGCAAAACGCTGTGTAAACCAGGCCGGCAGGCGCTTCGGCTCATCGCCCCATAAGGTCAGGACTTCTCGAAAGCTGATGTTCTGCCGGATTCCGCGCCAGGCGAGGGCGGTCTTTCCGCCGACGTGAAGGCCACGCACGTGGTGACCGAGATATGCCAAGCAACCGTCGCGGGTCAGCGTGTCGCCAGGCAGCATGTAGACGCCGCGGCCAAGGTGAGTGAGCCATCCAGCGCGTGCGAGTGCCGAGGCTCTGAATGCACTGACGCCATAAGTCAGCAATGCGGCGGTGCTCAGGGGCTCGCCGCGGGGGAGTTCGCTCAGCACCCGCTTGAATGAAAACGAGTTCTTATTTGACGCCATAGATCAATTATAGTCGTCAAATCATACAGTCACAAGCCAGGAACGAATTAATAAACTCTGATAATTGATCCTATAGATCAACTATTACGATTATCTCATTCAAGGATGCAGCCAGGCGGCGCTCGGCCATCACGGCATCTGCGAGGCTCGGCTGTGGAATATTCCTCACTCGTATCTATACAAAACAGCGCCTTATCTCTTCGTATCTATGCGAAATATTCCACAGTTTGCTATCAAAAATCACCGCCTGTTCAATGGGTTACATCGCATTGAAGTCTGGACTGAAAATCCGCGTGTCGGTGGTTCAATTCCACCCCTGGCCACCACAAATCTCCTTAGTTTCCTACCACTTGCAATCGGGCTGTGCCGCGGAAATCCGGTGGTTGTGCCGTATTTGTGGTGCGCCGTGGAAAGGCGCGATTCCCCAGTGGGAGGTAGGTAGTCCCACCCGGTAACTTTCGCTCCAGCCGGTAGCAATCGGAGCGGTCGTGGAGGAAACGAAGCGGCCGAAGCCTTCGGT
>Ga0210394_10001860_pt1 | contig 31490 bp, 30 predicted proteins | sample IncBWC12MmetaG_FD_160121 | JGI IMG/M metagenome (GOLD analysis project Ga0210394, IMG submission 160121) | Forest soil microbial communities from Barre Woods Harvard Forest LTER site, Petersham, Massachusetts, United States - Inc-BW-C-12-M | ecosystem: Environmental > Terrestrial > Soil >... | reverse complement strand
GGAAAGCTCGATGTCGGCTGGAGCGGCGAAAACGACAGGTTCGGACACGGAGGCCCCCGAGGATGATCCGCGGCCATTAAACCGCGGCAATCCGAACAAAACGTAAAACCGCCCCGTCGGAGCGAAAGCTTTCAGCCTACCCGGCCGAGGAGCCGTCGGCCGCCGGCTGTAGCGCGCGGCGCGGCCGAACGCGGGGCATCGCGGGCTGCAGCGGAACTGCCGGCGTCCACCGTTCGGCTTTGCGCTCCTTGAGATAATCGAGCCATCTTTCATAAAACCCGACGGCCGAATGCTGCCAGCGGCAGCTCAACCGCCCTTCCAGCGCGCGCATCGGGAAATCGGCGATAAGCTCCTGGCGACGCTCGCCGAGGGCGCGCTCGCGAAAGGCGCCCAGGAGGGCCGACGCTTCACCGTTAAAATATCCCTCCGGCATGCTCGGATAGCGTTCCCACTCGCCGCGCAGGTAACGGCCGATGTCGCGGCGGTATTCGCGCAGCAGCGTGCCCGCTTCGTATTCGGGGTGGCCCTGGAGAAAGACAAAGAGCGAATGAGAATCTCGCTCCGGCCCGGCAAACATGTCGACGCCCGCCGCGTCGGAGCGGGCAAGGATCCGGTAGCCGCAAGAGGCGAGCGCCGGTTCGGGCAGATCATTCCAGCGCGAATGCGGCACCGGCAAGCGCCGCCCGGCACCCTTGGTCATCGGATGCACCGACAGCACGTCGCAGTCGAAAACGCCGAACTGCTTGTCCGCGAGCGGACGGCGTTCGATGCCGTCGGCATGGAGCACGGCGACATGCGCCGCGAGGCACGACCAGATAGTCGAGGCGGTGTTTTGTCTCGCCCAGTCGACGAGGTCGGCCAGCGCCGTCCAGTAGGGTTCGTCCCGGAGATCGGCCGCGCGCGGCTCGGTGCCGGTGACGATCAGTCCGTCGAGGCGTGTGCTCGACAATTCGGAAAGGCCGCGATAGCGCTCGGCGAGCTCGCGCCGCACGTGTTCGGCGCGCGGCAGATCGGTGATCGAGAACAGCTGCAGACGGACCGGGGTATTCCTCCGCCCGTTGCCGGCGGCCGCGCGCAGCAGCGCGAGGAATTGCCGCTCGGTCGCCTCCCATGCCGTATCCGGCATATTGTTGACGAGGCCGATGGTGAGGCCGTTGCCGCGGTCCAAAGCTGCGGCCGACGCTGAGCGCGCGGCATCGAGGAGAAGCGGCATCGGCCGGCGCTCCCCGCGTCTACTCGGCCGCGAGCAACGGCGCCGCTCCGCGCGACTGCGCCGCGGCCAGCGCCTGATCGAGATCGGCCAAGATATCGTCGATGTGCTCGATGCCGATGCTGAGCCGGATCATCTCCGGCCGCACGCCGGCCTTCTCCTGCTCCTGCGCGGACATCTGCCGGTGCGTGGTCGAGGCCGGATGGCAGGCGAGCGATTTCGCATCGCCCATATTCACCAGCCGCTTGAACAGCTTGAGCGCGTCGTAAAACTTCATTCCGCCTTCGATTCCGCCGGCAATGCCGAAGGTGAGGAGCGAGCAGGCGCGGCCGCCAAAATATTTTTGCGCTAGCGCGTGATAGGGGCTGTCCGGAAAGCCGGCATAGTTGACCCACGCGACCCGGCGGTCCTGGCGCAGGAATTCGGCGACGCGGCGCGCGTTCTCGACGTGGCGCTCGACGCGCAACGCCACGGTCTCGATCCCTTGCAGCAAAAGAAAGGCGGAAAACGGCGCCAGCACCGCGCCGGTCGTGCGCTGATAGACGCTGCGACAGCGCGCGATATAGGCGGCGGGGCCGAAATGCTCGGTATAGACCAAGCCGTGATAGGAGGCGTCCGGCTCGTTGAACATCGGAAAGCGGCGCGCGTGTTCCTTCCACGGAAAGCGGCCGCTGTCGACGATTGCGCCGCCGAGCGTGGTGCCGTGCCCGCCCATGAACTTGGTGAGCGAGTGCACAACGATATCGGCGCCGTAGTCGATCGGCCGCAAGAGAATCGGGGTGGGAACGGTATTGTCGACGACGAGCGGAATGCCGTGGCGGGCGCTAACCGCGGCCAGCGCCTCGACGTCGCAGATATTGCCCGCCGGATTGCCGGCGCTCTCGCAGAAGATCGCCCGCGTTTTCTCGTCGATCAATTTTTCGATCGCGTCGGCCTGGTCGGATTCGGCAAAGCGCGTAGCGATGCCCTGGCTCGGCAGCACATGGCCGAACAGCGTGTGGGTCGTGCCGTAGAGCTGCGGCACCGAGACGATGTTGCTCCCCATCTCGGCGAGGTTGAGCACCGCGTAATTGAGCGCCGCCTGCCCCGAGCTCACGCACATTGCCTCGAGCCCGCCCTCGAGCTCAGCGACCCGGCGCTCGAGAACCGCGACGGTCGGATTGCTGATGCGGCTGTAGCGGAAGCCTTCGGCTTCAAGATTGAACAAGGCGGCGCCGTGCTCGGCGCTGTCGAATTCGTAGGCTACGGTCTGATAGATCGGAACCGCGACGGCCTTGGTCGTCGGCTCGGTTTCATAACCGCCGTGGACGGCGACCGTGTCACTTTTCATGTTGTCCCGCCGTACGTCTAAACACCCTTGGCCACACTACGCCTTCGCGGTTTTTTATCCGTGGCAAATGCGCAGGGAAATGCGCGGATCAAAGATGCGAATGATTAACATTAATTTTTTTCTCGGAACTGCCGCGCGCTGCGGCCGCATCGGCGGCGGCGCGCGGCATCGGTAGAATTTTATCTAATTTTGCAGCGTCGATTTCATGATGTTGCGCGATCATGGCGCATGGCCCTGATCGAGACGGAACGTAAGCCGCGCGAAAGCGGCGGCAAGGACACGGCGCTGCGCGACTGGCTGCGCGCGCTCGAGGCGACCGCGCCGATCGCCGCCAATCCGCAGCGCCTCCTCTCCACCGTCATCGAAGAGCTGGCGGCGACGCAAGGCGACGCGCCGGCGCTGATGTCCGCCGGCGAATGTTTTAGCTATGGCGAACTCGCCGGGCGCATGCGCCGCTTCGCCCGCTGGGCGCTCGATCAAGGCCTCGGCAAAGGCGATGTCGTCGCCCTGATGATGCCGAACCGGCCGGAATACATGGCGATCTGGCTCGGGCTCGCGAGCGTCGGCGTCGTCGTTTCGCTCATCAACGTCAATCTGCGCGGCGCCGCGCTCGCCCATTGCGTCGATATCGTCGCGCCGAAGCACGTCATCGTCGCCGCCGAGCTTGTCGCCGGGTTCCGTTCGGCGAGCACGCTGCTCGCGAGCCCTGCGAAAATCTGGTCGCACGGTGGCGATGATTTCGAACGCATCGATGGTGCGGTCGAACGATTCTCGGCCGAGCCGCTGACGCCGACGGAGCATCGCGCGGTGACGATCGCCGACCGCGCGGTGCTGATCTACACGTCCGGCACCACCGGCCTGCCCAAGGCCGCCAATGTCAGCCACCGGCGGCTGCTGGAATGGAGCTTCTGGTTCGCCGGCCTGATGAACACTGGGCCGCAGGATCGCATGTATGACTGTCTGCCGATGTATCACAGCATCGGCGGCGTGGTGGCGACCGGTGCGCTGTTGGCGCGCGGCGGCTCAGTGTTGATCCGGGAGAAATTCTCCGCGCATCAATTCTGGGACGACGTCTGCGATTGGGATTGCACGCTGGTACAGTATATCGGCGAGCTCGCGCGTTATCTGCTCAACGCGCCGAAACATCGGCGCGAGCGCGCGCATCGCCTGCGCATCTGCTGCGGCAACGGATTGCGCGCCGACGTCTGGGAGAAGTTCCAGGCCAGATTCGCCATTCCGCGGATACTCGAATTCTACGCGGCGACCGAAGGCAATTTTTCGCTGTACAACGTCGAAGGCAAAGTCGGCGCCATCGGCCGCGTTCCGCCCTTCCTCACCCATCGCTTCCCGCTGGCGCTCGTCAAATTCGATCCGGAAGCCGCGACGCCGCTGCGCGACGCGAACGGCCTTTGCATCCGCTGCGAAACGAACGAGGTCGGCGAAGCGATCGGCCGAATCCGCGACCGGCAGCGGGCCGGAGGCGAATTCGAGGGCTACTCTAACGCCGAGGACTCGCAACGGAAAATCCTGCGCGACGTTTTCGAGCCTGGCGACGCCTGGTACCGCACCGGCGATCTTATGCGCAGAGACGCAAGCGGCTTCTTCCACTTCGTCGACCGCATCGGCGATACCTTCCGCTGGAAGGGCGAGAACGTCGCCACTTCCGAAGTCGCCGATGCAATCGCAGCATTCCCCGGCATCGTCGAGGTGACAGTGTACGGCGTCCCCATCCCCGGAACCGAAGGCGCGGCCGGCATGGCGGCGCTCGTCGTCGAGGGCGCGCTGGACTTTTCCGAGTTTCGCCGGCATCTGGCGCGGCGGCTGCCGTCCTATGCGCGGCCTCTGTTCCTGCGCCTCAAGGATCGCATCGAGATCACAGCAACCTTCAAGCACCGCAAGCTCGATCTTGTGCGCCAAGGGTTCGATCCGGGCGCGGGCGGCGACGCCGTCTTTTTTGACGATCCTGCGCGGCGAGCGTTCGTCAAGGTTGACAGCGCGCTCTACGAGGAGATCGCCGCCGGCAAGGTGCGCCTCTAGCGCGCCGATTGCGGCGTTGACTCCGCTCCGCGTGCCCAGCAGACTCGTGCGACTTTCGGCGCGCTCGTCGCAAATGGCCATCGACGGAACGCTCCCGGCGCCGGCGTCCGACGCTCCGTTCGGGATGGTTGGCGAATGCGATTCCTCGGCTCGACCGCAGCGATCGGATTGACTCTCATGCTGGCCGGTGCTCCGGCGAGTGCCGATCAGTGCCCGCAAACGGAAAGTCCGATCGAGACCGACCGGCCGGACGTGACCAATTCGAGCCTGGTGGTGCCGCAGGGCAGCTTGCAAAACGAGAACGGGATCAATCTCAGCCAACCGAGCGCCGGCGGCCACGAATTCGACGGTACTAATAGCCGATGGCGCCTGGGCATCGCACCTTGCCTGGAGAGCCTGGTCGACCTCCCGAGCTACCTTGCTCCGATCGACAGCCGGCTTCCTTCCGGCTTCACCAATGTGACGCCGGCGATCAAATGGCAGATCAGTCCGGCGCCGGGAAAGATCGATCTCTCCGCCACTTTCGGCGCCGGGCTGCCGACCGGCAACCGGGCGATCACCGGTCCCGGCGTGCAGCCCTATATTCAATTTCCGTGGTCTTGGACCATCGGCGGCGGCTGGAGCATCAATGGCATGCTCACGAATTTCTTCGTACCTGCCGATCCCGGCAACGCCGTTACCACCGAGACGACCTTTGTGCTCGAGCGCGGGTTCGGCGAGAAGTCCTTCCTGTTTGTCGAGTATATCGACGATTTTCATCTCGGCGGCGGACCGAGCAACCTGCTCAATTTCGGCGGCGGCTACCGTGTCACACCCACGCAACAGGTCGATTTCCACATCGGGATCGGCCTCAATGACAACGCACCGGCCTACATCGTCGGCATCGGCTATTCCTTCCGGGTCGACCACCTGTTTTGAGGATTGAGGCAACGAGCATGAGCGACGTGCACGAAGTTTATGCGATCCGATACGGCCATCACCCGCGCCGCTCGCCGGCAAATTTCATCGACGGGGACCCGCACGACGTACTCCAGCCGCTCGATTTTTTCGTCTGGGCGATCGTCGGGCCGGCCGGCACGATCGTCGTCGACACCGGTTTCGACGAGGCGATGAGCGCCCGCCGCCAGCGCGAGATCACCAAGCCGGTTCGCGACGGGCTCGCCGCGCTCAGCATCGCGCCCGAGAGCGTCGGCAACGTTGTCGTCAGCCATCTTCACTACGATCACTGCGGCAATCACGAGCTGTTTGCGCATGCTCGCTACCATCTGCAGGATCGCGAGATGGCCTACGCGACCGGGCGCTGCATGTGCCATCAGGCGCTGCGCATGCCGTTCGAGGCCGACGACGTCGTCGCCATGGTGCGCAAGGTGTTCGCCGGCCGCGCCACCTTCCATGACGGCGAAGGCGAGATCGCGCCGGGCGTCACCGTGCATCTCATCGGCGGCCACTCGAAGGGCCTGCAATGCGTCCGGGTCAAGACTGGGCGCGGCCACGTCGTGCTCGCTTCCGACGCCACGCATCTTTATGCCCACATCAACGGCGGCCGGGTTTTTCCAATTACCTACAATGTCGCCGAGGTCGTGGAGGGATATGGCACGCTGAAGAAGCTCGCTTCCTCGCCGCGCCACGTCGTGCCGGGACACGACCCGCTCGTGCTCGCGCGCTACCCTGCGGCGAAACCGGGCTTGGAGGGCTGGATCGTCCGCCTCGACGCCGAGCCAACTGATCTCTGAACCGTTCTGAGGCCATTCCCGACCCGCGCCTTCGCATCTCCTGCCTTGCTATCAAGATGTTGCTCGTCTGCGCGGCGCTGCCCCTCGCCCGCGACAAAAATACCACACATTGCAGAAAATCGAGCTTTGATCACCGGAGTTCCTCCTCGTCCTACATCCGCGCCCGCGGGATGTGACACTATGATGTCGAGGGAATCCACCGGTCGCGGTTCGATCGGCCATGGGGGCGTTTATGAACAAGCAGCTGGCATCGGCGAGCGCAGTGCTCGCGGTGTTTTTCGTCGCCGCTGGTACGGCGCGTGCAGCGGACATGGCGGTCAAAGCACCGATCGTGCCGCCTTTCAGCTGGACCGGATGGTACGTCGGCGAGAACCTCGGCTACGGTTGGGCGTCCGATCCGGTGTCGCTCACCGAGACGACCTCGTCGACCTCGATCATCTCGCACGACGCGGACGTTCCCAATCCGACCTTCGTTCCAGGCCCCTCTACCGGTCCCACCACCGCCAGCGGAAGCGGCAACGTCAATCCGAACGGCGTGATCGGAGGTATTCAGGGCGGCTACAATTTGCAATCCGGTTCGTGGGTTTACGGCCTTGAAGGGGATATCCAGGGCTCAGGCCAGCGCGGGTCAACCACGATCTGCACCACAGCCGGCTGCCCCGTCGGGTCGCCAATGGGGATCGCGACTTACAGCCTGCCTTGGTTCGGAACGTTGCGCGCGCGCCTGGGATTTACGCCAGCGCCGCGCTGGCTCGTTTATGCCACGGGCGGCTTGGCGGTTGGAGAGATAGACGAGAGCCTTTCGGCAGGCCCCGTCGGCGGTACGCCCGGGTTTGTCTTCAGCAGCAATTCGACCCGCGCCGGCTTTGCGGTCGGCGGGGGCGTCGAGACCGTCATTGTGGACAATTGGAGCCTCAAGCTCGAATACATATTCCTTGGCTTCGGCAATGTCGGTGGCAGTGGAACCGGAACGGTCGTGACCGACACGTTCAATGGACCGCGCATTGAGACGATCACCACCACGACGACGACGGGGAGCTTGAATTCACGGATCGGCGAATTATCGTGCGCGTCGGCGTGAATTATCACTTTTGGTGATCTGCGCTTCTGCAAAGAAGCAAGCGACGGCGGCGATTGCCCGGCCGCCTATGCCGTTGCCCCGGCGTCGATGGTCAACACCGTCCCGGATATATTGCGCGCCTTGTCGCTGAGCAGATACTCGACGGCGTTCGCCACATCATCCACTTCCGCGAGCCGGCGCAGCGCGCTGCGCCGCGTGACCTGTTGGCGCTGCTCGCCGGCAAGGCCGTGCGTCATCTCGGTGGCCAGGAAGCCCGGCGCCACGGCGTTGACGGTGATGCCGAGCCGGCCGACCTCGCGCGCCAGCGAACGGGTGAAGCCGAGCATCGAGGCCTTGGTCGCCGCGTAAGCCGAAAGGCCGCTATAGCCGGTGAAGCCGACAATCGAGGCGACGTTGACGATGCGGCCCGCCCGGTCCGACATCATCGCGCGCACGACATATTTGCTGAGCACGATCGGCGACAGCGTGTTCACACGCACCAGTTCCTCGATCCGCGAATTGTGCATCGTCGCCAGCACGCCGTCATGGCCGAGCGCCGCATTGTTGACGAGGCCGAACAGCGGGCCGAAATCCTTGCGTACGCCGCGCACGAAATCGGGAATCTCGTCGATCTTGCCGAGGTCGAAGGGCACGAAATGCAGCGCGCCCTGCCGCGCGCGTGCGCATTCGGCAATCGCGGCGGTCACCTCGTTGCTCTTCTTGCGCGCCACGGCGATGACGTTGTAGCCGGCGCCGGCGAGCCCTCGCGCAATGGCAAGCCCGAGGCCGCGGCTGCCGCCGGTGACGAGAACGCTGCGTGTGCCCTCAGCCATGACTCAGCCTTGGCGGCGCGCCAGCTTTCCGGTCGCGGCGACCGCGAGCGTCGGCACGAAGCTGATCGCGGCCGGCACCTTGTGGCGCGGCAGCGTCTCGCGGCAAAGCTTGAGGATATCGTCCTTGAGCTCGCGTTGTCGCGCGGGAGCTGATTCTCCCTCCGATTTCAGCACGATTTCGGCGACCACGATCGCGCCGGTGATCGGACTTTGCCGCGGCCGCACCAACGACATGCGCACCTGTGGGTGGCGGTTGATCACCGCCTCGACCTCTTCGGGGTGCACCTTCAGCCCGCCGATATTGATGATGCCGCCCTTGCGGCCGACGAAGTAATAGCGGTCGCCGCGCAGCTCCACCATGTCGCCGGTATCGACAAAGCCGGCATCGTCGGCGAGCGCGGCCGTCCGTCGGCCGCCGACATAACGCGACGCGGTGCGCGGCGAGCGGATGTTGAGCGAGCCGTCCACGATTTTCATATCCACGCCGTCGCGGGTGCCGCCGACGAACGCGGCCGGAAAGCCGGCGAGGCCGTCATTGACATCGAAGGCGACGCCTGCCTCGGTCGAGGCGTAGGCGTGGCCGATGTTGGCCTGCGGAAACACCGCGCGCAGACTGTCGAGGATCGCCTGGTCGGCAATCTCACCCGAAAGCCGGACATAGCGCGGCGCAATGGTGCGGATCGCCGGGCTCATCAGCGCGCGCCGCCAATGCGACGGGGTGCCGGAAAGGTGGGTGACGCCGCGATGCACCAACCGAGCCAGATGATCGGCGACCGGCTCGCCGGCGCTTGCAAGCACGAGCGACGCGCCGCCGAGGACGGCGCGCAGGAAGATCTGCAGCCCGCCATAGCGGCGGATGTCGTAGAACGTGCCCCATACCGCCGCGCCGTCGGCCGGGCTCTGCGAGCGGATGGCGGCGGTCAGGCCGGCAAGCGAATGCATGACCATCTTCGGAACGCCGGTCGTGCCCGAGGTCAGCAGCACCCATTCGGTGCGCAGGCGCGCAGCCGAAACGGCGTTCGCCGGAACGATCGAGGGCGTGCAGGCAACACGCACAGGAAGCTCGAGCGCGGCGTGCGGCTCCGCATCGCGCTCGACCACCACGGCATCGATCTCGGCCGTTTCGATCAAAGCGCCGAGATGCCCGGGTTCGGCATCGGGCGGCAGAATGGTGATCCGACGCGCGCAGCCGTCGAGCTCGATCAGCGCCAGCGCGGCGGTGAGCTGGCTCGCGGTAGCCAGAAGCACCGAGCGGCCGGCCAGGTCCTTGAGCCCGCCGCCGAAGCTCGTACCGTGCGCGAGGTCGGTGAAGCGGACGGAAGCGTCGGGCTGCCAGAAAAATCGCGCCGGTGCGCTCGCTACGTAGTCCCGCAGCGACGGCGCCTCAGCGCGCGCCATTTTCGTAGACTTTCACGAAGTCGCCGAGCGTCACCGGAAAGAAGGCGTCCTCGGCGGCAGTGAACGGATCGACGCCGAGCGTGTCTTCGAGGCGCGCGACCAGCACCGCAAAGCCGAGCGAGTCGAGGCCGGAATTGGCCAGCACGAGGTCGTCCTTGAGCGGAGCGAGGATCTTGCCGTGCTCCTGCGCCACCTGCTCCATCTGCTGCATTATGGTTAATTTTACCGACATGATTCCCACGCCTACTGTTTGTTCATCCCGGCCCGGTATATTCCCGCAACACTTACGATCAAGTTCACGACGTGCGCGTAGTCAATGCCGATGGTCTCTTCCCTGCCGCCTTTACGCTGCCGTCTGATCAGTGAGCCCGATATCGCCGCAGTGGCCGCGTTGTTCGCGCGCGGATTCCCCAATCGCAATCGGCGCTTCTGGCTGCGCGCCTTCGCCCGGCTGATGCGCCGCGATCCGCCGCCGGGCCTGCCGAAATACGGTTACCTCATGGAAAGCGGCGGCGTTCCGGTCGGCGCGATCCTGGTCATCTGCACGACGATGCGGACGGCCGAGGGAACCGCCACCCGCTGCAACCTGTCGAGCTGGTACGTCGAACCGAAGTTCCGCGCCTATGCGAGCCTGCTGGTGTCGCAGGCGCTGCGGCACAAGGACGTCACCTATCTGAACGTCTCGCCGGCGCCGCACACCCGACCGATCATCGAGGCACAGGGTTTTGCGCGCTATTGCGAAGGCATCTTCGTCGCGCTGCCGCTGCTCAATGGACTGTTCGCCAATGCCGGCGTCAAGGTATTCGATGCGCAAAAGATCCCCGAGGTTGAATTCGATGCCGATGCGCGGGAGGTCTTGCTGCAGCATGCCGCGCATGGCTGCATCAGCCTGTGGTGCGCGACGTCCGAACGCGCCTACCCCTTCGTGTTCCGGCCGCGCCTGGTGCGGACGGTCCTGCCCTGCGCGCAGTTGATCTATTGCGCCGACATCGATGACTTCGCCCGCTTTGCTGGGCCGCTCGGGCGATATCTCGCGCTGCGTGCACGAGCCATCGTCATCGTCGACTCGAACGGTCCGATACCGGGGCTGGTCGGCATGTATCGTCGCGGCAGCATGCCGAAATATTTCAAGGGGCCGCGGCGTCCCCGCCTCGGCGATCTCGCTTATACCGAATACGCGCTGTTGGGGGTTTAGGCGGCTTTTGCCGCCGATCAGACCCCCAGCGCCTTGCGCACCGCGGTCGGCCAGCGCGGCAACTCGATGCCGTGCGTGGCGAAGAGCGCCAACGCCAGGCGATCGATGCCGAAGGCAACGCAGCCGGTATGCGCGACCGCGCCGCCGGCGAGCCGGAGATTCCAGGCGCCGCCGAAATGGTCGCGGTGATTGTTGAAGCTCATGCACGCGGTCGGCTCCTCCGCCGAGCGCACCGGCACGAGCAGCTCGAATTTGAGCGCCTGCTCGACCTGGCTCACCGCCATCAGTTTGCCGCCCCGGCCGAAGAACGGATCGCTGGCATGATCGATGCGCCAGGTCAGGCCCAATTGGGCGGCGATCTCCTGCGCCCGAATCATCCAGCGCTGGCGGAAATCGTCGATCTGCTCGGGCGTGCCCATGCGCACAAATTCGCGCATGCGGAATGATTGCAGCCGATCGAGGTCCTTCGACGGCTCGCGGCGGAAGCAATCGCTGGCGACGTCGAAGAGGAGGCCTTCGGCCGGCACGTCGCCACGGCTCGCCGCCAGCGGATAGACCGGATAGCAGGCGGCCGGGCTCAGCACGAGATCGGCCGGCGACAGGCCGGGCGTCCAATCTTCGCCGGCCTCGAAACGATCGACCGCGCCGCGGATCTGCGCTTCGTCGCCATCGAGGCAGCATACGCAGCCCAGAAAATGCGGAAAGCTTTTCAAGTAGCCGGACTTCTCCAGCTGCCGGCGGCTCATCACCGGCGGGAAGCGCAACACCTCCGCGCCGGGTTCGCGGTTGCGCGAGATGAGCGAAGTGAGGCCGTTGACGATGTCTTCGAACGAAGCCGTGCGCGCGTAGATCCCGTCGATGCCCGACGGCAAAAGCAGCGCCTCGGCGATCGCGTCGAGCGCACGTGTCGAGCTTTTCCGCTCCTTGAATGCAACGTTCATGGCAACCCGCCTCCTTCTTCTTTTGCCCGCTGTCGCCCCGGATGCTAGTCGCGCAGCGACGTCGGAACGCCACTGAGGAGAGACGCCATCCCGACATTCGCCAGGATGCGGTCATTGCTGATCATGATCGGCGAGGACAGGATGTCGCGCAGGTGGCGCCCGATGCTGAACTCGCTGTCATTGCGGTAACCCGAAAGCCCGCACGCCTGCATCGCGCTCATGACGGTCGCGACCGCAAGCTCCGAGGCGTTCACCTTGACGAGATTCATGCCGGCCTGGAAGTCGACCGATTCGAGCGCGGCCGGGTCGGCGGCGGCCAATTCGAAGCGCTGCAGAGCATCAGCGATGACGCTGCGCAGGGTCCGCAGCGAGGCGCCGGCGCGGGTGAGATGTGTGGCGCCGGGCGGCATCGTCGAGTCGGCGCGATGCGCGGCCTTGCGTACGAAAGCGCGGGCGCGCTCGACGGCCGCAGCCGCAATACCGGCCCAGGCCCCGCTCCAAAGCAGGTGCGCGACCGGCATCATCGTCTGCGCGTGAATCCTGTCGTAGCTCACCGGCAGGATCTGGTCGCTTGAGCCCGCGGCGACCAGCTTGAAGCCGCCGCTGCAGGTGCCGCGCATGCCGAGCGCATCCCAGCCGTTGAGCCGTTCCAACGTATAATCCTGTTTGAGGAAGACGATGAGCACCTGATCGGCGCTGGCGGCGTCGGGCGAGCGCCGCGCGGTGGTGACCACGCCATCGGCCGCTTCGCCATAGGAAATGACCGTAGCCTGGCGCTCCAAAGTGATGCGCGCATCGTTGTGCTCGACCGGTGCCGCGCTGTTGCGCACGTCGCCGCCGGCCTTGCCCTCGGTGGTCGAAGACGCGAGCAGCATCTGTTCGGTGCACAGCCGGCGCAGCAGGCGCTGATGCCAGGCGCTCGCTTTGCCGTGCCTCGTGATGCAGGCGACTTTGGTCTGATGCATCGCATAGATCATGGCCGCAGAGGCGCAGGCGCGGCCGAGCGTGTAGCAAACATCAACGACGTCGGAGATGCTGGCGCCTTCGCCGCCGAGCTCACGCGGCACCGCAATGCCCATCAGTCGCGCGGCGCGCGCGGCGGCGATCGCCTCCGCCGGAAACCGCGAATCGCGATCAACAAATGCCGCATGTTCGGCCGCGACTGCCGCGACCTTTTCCGCACGTGCCGCGAGGTCGATACCGCCGGCATACGCCACGTCGCCCACGATCAGCTTGCCCCGCGTCAGCTCTTTCGGAGCGGGGATGCCGTGTATCGTTGCGGTTCGCAGATTCATTGACGCGCTCACGGTTGCCTCTCAGATCGGGCATTGATCGCAATCCGTGTGGCACAACACCTATTGCAGAACCTGCAAATCCTGGTGGCGTTCGGCACGAATTGGCGCGGTTCTTTCGCATAAAGGTTACCAATCGAAAACAATTCGCGTGGTAAAGCCGTTACAAGCGATTAACAGATGATCGCTATTCGATGGAGCCGGCGAACGCCTTCTTTTGGCGTGAAGATCGGGAGATGACTTACCGTGCTTGATCGTACCCATGCGGACACCAAGGAGCGCATCGCTCTCCTCGTGCGCCGGCTTCTCGCCAAGCGCGCCATCGAACGGCCGGTCGGACCCGACGATGATCTCAGCGCCAGCGGCCTCTCCTCGCTCGACATCGTCAATCTCATGCTTTCGGTCGAAACCGAACTCGACGTCAAAATTCCCGACCGGGAGATGACGCCGGCGAATTTCCGTTCGATCGCCCGGATCGAGGCGCTGGTGCGTACTCTCGCCGACAAGCAGGCGTGATCGGCCGCGCTCGTCATTGTCGGCGAGAAGGTCCGGCCTCCTCAGCTCACCGCGAGACGCGCTCGTTGTCCGTCGCGACATTCACCGTCCATCGGAGTAAGAGGGCGACGTTGCCGCCCGCGCGCGCGGGCTTATCCGGCCGCGCGGAAGACGTACCCAAGGCCGCAAGGTATTACAGCCGCTGGTTATGGTACGAATGGACTACAATCTATCGCTGTTCATGGCGCGACGCGCGTGATAGGTGTCATTGCCACTCGGGCGAGCGTCCGGAGGGGCGGGGACCAGATGGCAGAGGCAGCCAAACCAACGGCGGCGATGCAAGCCGTTGTCGTTATTCACGGCATGGGCGAACAACGCCCGATGGACACCATTAAAGGCTTCGTCCGCGCCGTCTGGGAGACGGACGACGAGATCACCAAAAACGGCCTGCCCAAGCCCACCCAGGTTTGGAGCAAGCCCGACGCGCGCACCGGCTCTCTCGAATTGCGGCGCATCACCACGCGCGAGACGATTCCCGGGGGAGAGTTTCCGGCCGGCGTACGCACGGATTTCTATGAGCTTTACTGGGCCGACCTGACCACCGGATCGACTTGGGAGCAATTCGTCGCGTGGGTACGCGGCCTGCTGCTCCGGCCCTGGCGGCGCGTGCCGCCCGACGTTCATCTGGCCTGGATACTGCTGTGGGCCGCATCGGCCCTCGTCCTCGCGCTCGCGCTCGTCGGCGTATTGCCGGCAACGGTCTGGAAATCCACCCGATGGCCGTGGATGGGAGATTGGCACTGGATCTTGACGGCGATCGCGGTCTCGGCGATGGCCGGCATCCACAAGATCGTCGCTGCCACCTTCGGGCGGGTGGTCCGCTACACGCAGGCCACGCCCGACAATATCGCGGCGCGTGCCGCGGTCCGCGAACGCGGGCTCGCACTCTTGCGCGCCCTGCATCAAGGCCATTATCAGCGGATCGTCATTGTCGCCCATAGCCTCGGCACCATGCTGGCGCACGACCTGCTCAGCTATTTTTGGGCGGAACGGGAAGCGGCGCGCGCCATCGCGAAAGACTCGCCGGATTTCGACAGACTGTGCAGGCTCGAGCAGGCGGCGAGCGGCATCGAGCGAGACGAGCCGCATCGGGCGGATTTGGCCGATTATTTCACCGCCCAGCGGCAGATGCGACTGCGGCTGGCGCGGCGACCGGCGCCCGATCCGAACGATCCGAAGCAAAAGGACACGCGCTGGCTCATTTCCGATTTCGTCACGCTCGGCAGCCCGCTCACCCACGCCGAATTCCTGATCGCCTCCGACCAGCATGACCTGCGGGTGCGCATATCCGATCGCGAGCTGCCGGAATCGCCGCCCTATTCCGAACTCCTGGATCCGGCGATCCGCGCGCTTGCCGTTGCGACGCGCAAGCTGCCGATCGCGACGCCTGCCGAAGGCAGCCGGCTCATGAGTTTTCCCGTTCCGCCGCACTATGAGTCCTGGGAGCTGCATCACGCCGCGCCATTCGCGGTCGTGCGCTGGACCAATATCTACGATCCGGCGACGCTGGTGTTTTTCGGCGATATCATCGGGGGACCGCTGGCCCCCGTGCTTGGTCCGGCGGTTGTCGACGTCAACTTGAAGGAGTTGCGCGGCCGGCAGTCGTGGAGCTTCACACACACCAAATACTGGACGCTCAATCGGGATCAGATCCACATCCGCGCGCTACGCGCCGCCGTAAACCTTCTCGACCGTGACGACGCCGATCCCAACAGGGTAAGTGGGAGGGCGTAGGCGGCGCCGCGCTCGCGCCGGATTCATCCAGTCCGTCCCGGTTGCGCCTACACCGTCTCACGCGGCCTGACGGCGGGGGCGTTGCCCGACTGCAGGCGGCGCCGCAGCACCGGCGCGCCGCCGTTAGCGCTCGGCTGATAGAACACGCTGTAGCGCGCCGCCGCCTTGGCGAATACCAGCGCATCGGCGGGCTTTTTCACCTCGAAGGAATCGAACCCGGCGCGCAGCAGGAACTGGAACTGGTCGCGCAGCACGTCGCCGGTGGCGCGCAGCTCACCGCGAAAGCCGTAGCGCTCGCGCAGCAGGCGCGCCTGGCTGTAAGCGCGGCCGTCGCGGAATTTCGGAAAAACAAGCGCGACGAGCGCGAGGCGATTGAGCCACGGCTCGAGTTCGGCAACCCGGCGGTCGTTCGGCCACAGCACGCCGAGGAGCGCTTCGCGCCGCGACAGCTCCGCAGCGTCGGCCAGAAACCGCTTGCCCGGCACGATGACGGGTACACCATCCGGGACCGGCTCCTCGTCGAGCACCCGGACATAGTCGTCCTCGACGAGGCGGCTCCCCTTAACGAGCGGCATAGACGCGCTCCCTGAACGGTTCGATGCCGGCGCGCGCGAGCGTGTCGATGAACAGCTCGTCCGGCCGCGCGCGCAGCTCGATATAGGCGGCGGCGATGTCCTCGACCACGTCGGCGACCTGCGCATAGGGCACCGCCGGCCCGATCAGCGTGCCGAGCTTGGCGTCGGCGTCGGCCTTGCCGCCGAGCGTGATCTGATAGAACTCCTCGCCATTCTTCTCGACGCCGAGAATGCCGATATGGCCGACATGGTGGTGGCCGCAGGCGTTGATGCAGCCGGAAATGTTGATGTGCAGCCGGCCGAGATCGCGGGCGAGATCGAGGTTGCGGAAGCGGCTGGCGATCTCCTGGGCGATCGGGATCGAGCGCGCATTGGCGAGGCTGCAATAGTCGAGGCCGGGGCAGGCGATGATGTCGGAGACGAGCCCGACATTCGGCGTAGCGACGCCGATGGCGTGGAGTTCCTGCCAAAGCTCCGGAAGGTCACGCTGCGCGACATGCGGCAGGGCCAGGTTCTGCTCATGGCCGACGCGGATTTCGCCGAACGAATAACGGTCGGCGAGATCGGCGACCGCGTCCATCTGCTCGGCGGTGGCGTCGCCCGGCGTGCCGCCTTCCGGCTTGAGCGAAAGGGTGACGATGGCATAGCCCGGCATCTTGTGATTGACGACGGAGTTGTTCATCCAGGCGTCGAAGCGGCGGTCGGCGTGACGCGCCTCGCCGAGCGGCGGCGGTCCATCGTCGAGCCGCTGGTATTGCGGATAGCGGAAGCGGCCGGCGATGTCGGCGACGACGGCCGGATCGAGCGCCAGCGCGCCGTCCTTGATGCTCTGCCACTCGGCGTCGACTTCCTTGGCAAAGGCCTCGGCGCCCAGATCGTGCACCAGGATTTTGATGCGCGCCTTCCAGATGTTGTCGCGCCGGGCGAACTGGTTGTAGGTGCGCAGCACCGCCTCGACGTAGCTCAGCACGTCGCGCTTTTGCAGGAACGGCTTGATCGTCTTGGCGAGGAACGGCGTGCGGCCGAGGCCGCCCCCGACCATGACCTCGAAGCCGGTCTCGCCGGCGCCGTTGCGGTGCAGCTGCAGCGCCAGGTCGTGGATGCGCAGAGCGGCGCGATCATGGCGCGCCGTTCCCACCGCGATCTTGAACTTGCGCGGCAGGAAGGAAAATTCCGGATGCAGCGTCACATGCTGGCGGACGACTTCGGCCCAGATGCGCGGGTCCTCGATCTCGTCGGGCGCGACGCCGGCCCATTGGTCGGTGGTGATGTTGCGCACGCAATTGCCGCTGGTCTGCATGCCGTGCATGCCGACGCTGGCGAGATCGGCCATCGCGTCCGGCAATTCCTCGAGCTTGATCCAGTGGTACTGGATGTTCTGCCGCGTGGTGAAATGCCCGTAGCCGCGATCGTAACGGCGGGCGACATGCGCGAGCATCCGCAATTGCTTCGACGACAGCGTTCCGTAGGGGATGGCGGTGCGCAGCATGTAGGCGTGCAGCTGCAGATAGACGCCATTCATCAAGCGCAGCGGCTTGAACTCGTCCTCGGTCAGCTCGCCCGACAGGCGGCGCGCGACCTGGTCGCGAAAATCCGCGACGCGCTCGGCAACGAGGGTGCGGTCGAAATCGTCATAGAGATACATGCGCGTCCTGGTTCTTCCTTCGCGCAACCACGGTCTCTACGCTCATCAGCTCCGGCAGCTGGATGGTGGGCCCGTCGCGGCGAATGCTCTCGCGCAGGTTCCCGGGCAGCACGCCGCCGGCGCCGGTAAGCTTGACCGGCGCGATGTACGAGCCGACGGCGTTGAGGTCGTCGGCGATCGCCGCGGTTATCAACGCGCGCGCCTCGGTGGCGCTGGTGGTGATATCGGCATCGTCGAGAGCGGTGGTCCAGCCGTCGCCGCGCCGATAAACCACGGCGCCGTCGCCGACCCGGTTGGCGGTCACGACGACAGGTCCGGTGATTTTGATTTTTTGCTCGAGCGGAGAGGTCATTTGGCGCCTCATCGGGCGAAGCGGAGGAAAAAGGCCGCGCTTCGCAAAGCACAACGGAATGATCTTCTATATAACAGTCGAAATGCTTCTAAAAAAGAAGATTATCCTACCAAATAGGGGCAGGGTGGTAGCATTCGGTGCTGAAATAGGCTGGCAGGCGAGAAAGGATCATTCCTCGGGCGCCGGGCCGCACCATCCGGGCAGGTAATCGGCATCGGTGCTCTTGGCCAATTGCAGCGCCCTCTCGATGGCCCGGTCGAAGTCAGCCTCGACGTTCTTGCGCTTCATGCGCCGGCGCAGGAAATCGGCCCAAAGAAACTCACTGAACGGCGTCGTGTCCTTGGCGAACCCGCCGGCGCGCCGCAACTCGCCGGCGAGCGAGCGGAACGGATCGTCGACGAGATCGACCATCGATTTGGGGATGTCTTTATAATGGCGGCGGCGTCCGTCGGCGTCGAAGGGATGCATCCAATTGCGGTTGTCCATGACCGTCCAAAATGCGTCGCGGTCGAGCTTGCTCAGGTTGGCGACGACAGTGACGGCAATGTCCTTGACCCCCTCGTCGTGGAGCGCACGCGCCAGATGATGATGGTCGACGACGTAGTGCCGCCGCTTCGGGCCGAGGATCACCGGGATCAGGTGCTTGCCGAGAAATTCCCTGCCCTTCTTTGTCGCGGTCTCGCGCCAGCGCTTGCGCTTGGCTTCTACCTCACGCATGCCGACGGTGATCTGGGTCGGACGCAGATCCTCGATAGCGATCGGCGTCAGCGTAGGCTCGCGGACCAAAGCCATCTTCGCCTCCTTTAGATTATGTGTGCCGAATGCTCCGCCCGATCAATTCGCCGCGGAGGTCACCGCGCTGCTCAATTTCTCGAAGAGACCGGCGATATCGTTGCGGATCGTAGCCAGCCGGACGACCTGATCGGAGAGCGCCGCGACCCGTTCTTCCAGCTCTCTCTTCACCTCAGTGAACTTTTTCACCCGCTCGACGAGATTGCCGTCGTCGCTCTCTTCCATGCGCCTCATCCGGGCGGCGAGCCGGTCGCGGGTGCCGGCGAGTTCGGCAATGACGCTCAGCACGCCCCCGTCTTCGGATTCGAGCGGAATAAGCCGTGACTGCACCTCGCCGAGCTTGGTCCGCAATTGGCCGAACACCACCACGCGGCGTTCGATGTCGTCGATATGGGCCTGCGTGGCGCCAATGAATGAAGCGAGCCCCTCGGTGCGCAAATCGACCTCGTCCATGTTGTTGCCGGGGCCGGCGATCGCCAGCACATCGAGCGCGCGGTTGAAGCTCGCGAACAGCTTGCTCAGGTCCTGACGCAAGGTCGCGAGGTGGGAAAACTCGTCACTCAGGTCGGACAAGCGGCCGTCGAGCACTTTCTTGTCGTTCGCGAATTTCTGTACCCGTTCGGCGAGCGGACCTTCAGGGGTCTGCTGCAGAAAATCGATATCCACCGTCAGCCGGTCGCGCGCCTCGCGCAGCTCCTTGATCCGGCTGGCCACGCCGCCCTCCGCCGCCGCGAAGGGAACGAGCCGGTTGCCCAACTCGGCGTAGTCCTCGCGCAGGCCGGCGATGAGCTTCGCCGCCGCCTCGACGTCATCGCAGCGGCTGTTGCTGCGCCTGACGAACTCCATCATGTCCTTCAAGCCGACATCGAGAGCGATCGCCGCATCGCCGCTGGCGATCTCATTGAGGGTCCGATCGATGTCGTTCTGGTGGCCTTCGAGCTCCATGAACAGCTGCTCGATCGATCGCCTTTTCTCGAGCACCGGGACCAGCCGCTCTTTCAGCGCCTGCTGTTGGCCGCGCAGATAGTCGACCCGCGACTGCAGGTCGCTCGCCTCGTTGCGGCTTTGCTGGACCTGGGTGAAGCGCTCCGCCTCGGTGAGCCGCTGCTGCAGCGCGGCGATGCCATCTTCCGGATCGGTACGGGCGAGACTGTGCATGTCGGCATCGGCGCCGGCTTGCGTCTTGACGAGGCCCTTCACGCCCTCGCGCACGCCGGCGAGCCGCATTTCGAGCAGCCGTGCCGATTGACGCTGGCTCAGCAGGACGACGAGCAGCCAGACGACGCAGAGCAACAGCGCGATCACGACGATCGCGATGACCACCCAGGCGCCTTGCGAGAGCAGCGGTAGAGCGCGGAAAGCGTCGAACAAAGGGGCCATCTCGCGTCCCTCGGTCAGCAGCAAGAAACCGACCGCCAGCGCCAACAGCGCAACGCCGATGCCGACGACTTTACCCATATCAGGATGACCGTTCGCTCCCCTTGTTTGGTACGACAGGAGCGGGTCGCAGACAAGGGCGCGGCCGTCCGCGCCGGCGTGCCGACGACACATGGACAACCCCTGCGAAGCTCGTTATGGGCGAAGTCAAGGGCCCGTCGTCTCCGCCGTCCAGGAACTGCCCGACGCGAGCGTGTGATGAGCAAGCTGTGGCGCGCCGGAGCCTCTATCTTCGTGGCTTTCACGGTCCTCGTGGCCGGCCATGCGGCGCGCGGCGGCGGCGACGGGCCGCTCGCGGCCAAGCCGACACATTCAAGCTGCCGGCGGGCGGCGTTCCGCGTCGTGCTCGACGTCGGCCACACGCTCGCAGTGCCGGGCGCCATCAGTGCACGCGGCGTTGCCGAATACGTGTTCAATCTCCAGCTCGCCGATGCAGCAAGCTCTGATCGCAGCCGGTTTCGACAAGACCGTCCGGCTCGTCACCGCGACCGCGCCCTGGCCGGGTTTGCGCGAGCGCGCGGCGCGCGCCAATGGCATGCACGCCGATCTCTTCATCGCCATCCACCACGATTCGGTGCCGGATGGACTGCTGGAGACCTGGCAGTATGAGGGGAAGGAAAATCATTTCAGCGATCGCTTCAGCGGCTACGCCATTTTTGTTTCCAACGACAATGCCGATCGCGCCGGTAGCCTCGCCTTCGGCCGCTTCTTGGGAAAAGAACTGGAAAGCCGCGGCTTGCACTACACGCCTCACTACACGCTGGCGCTGATGGGCCGCCACCGCCACCAGCTTCTCGACGCCGACGCCGGCGTTTACCGGTACGATCAGCTGATGGTCCTGCGGGAGACGCGCATGCCGGCGGTGCTGCTGGAGGCCGGCTCAATCGTCAACCGGCAGGAGGAGCTGGAGCTGGCAACGCCGGAACGCCGCCTGCTCATCGCGCAGGCCGCCGCCGCCGCGGTCGAGAATTTCTGCACCGCGCGAGCGCGGGCGCCCGCAGCGAAGTCGATGGTGCCGGCTCGCGACCATCATCCGGCTGCCGTCGCGCGCTGACCGCGCGCCCGCAAAAACTTTACGGCGGCTGGCATAAATCTCGGCCTTCGCCGATCTCATCCTCGCCAGGCGCGGCTCCCTTAGCCGCCGCAGTGGTTCACAAAAAAATTCAGAGCGCCGGGAATAAATCGCCACGCCGCCCGATCTGGTCCTCGGAAGCCAATTTGGCTTGTTCTTCGAGGAGAGCTGCAGATGAGCGAATTCGACCGTCATGTGGGGCCGAACCGGCGAAAAGTACTGGAATGCATGACCTGGGTCGGCACCGGCGTGTTGTGGACCGTATCCGGCGGGGTGCCTCGTTCCCTGGGTATCATCGATCAGGCCGTGGCGGCAGAAACGCGCGCTCTGACGTTCCTGCAGATCAGCGACAGCCATGTCGGCTTTGACAAGCCGGCCAATCCGAACGCGCTCGGCACGCTGGAAGAAGCGGTTGGCAGGATCAAGGCGATGCCGACCAAGCCGGCCTTCATGATTCATACCGGCGACATCAGCCATCTGTCGAAGCCATCTGAGTTCGACGATGCCGACCGCATCATCTCGCAGACGCGCCTCGACGTGCACTACGTGCCCGGCGAGCACGACTTCCTCGACGAGGAGCAAAAACTCTATCGCGAACGTTACGGCCGCGGCACGCAAGGCGCCGGCTGGTACAGCTTCGATGCCAACGGCGTGCATTTCATCGGTCTCGTCAACGTCGTCGATCTCAAGGCCGGCGGGCTCGGCAACCTCGGCAATGCGCAACTCGAGTGGCTCGAAGACGATCTCAAGGGCCGGTCGGCTTCGACGCCGATCGTCGTCTTTGCCCACATCCCGCTGTGGACCGTCTATCCGCAATGGGGCTGGGGCACCGACGATAGCGGCCGCGCGCTCGAATACCTCAAGCGCTTCGGCTCGGTGACGGTGCTCAACGGTCACATCCACCAAGTGATGCAGAAGATCGAAGGCAACGTCACCTTCCATACCGCCCGTTCGACCGCGTTTCCGCAGCCTGCGCCCGGCGCCGCCCCCTCCCCGGGTCCGATGAAGGTCGCGGACGACAAGCTGCGCACCGTTCTCGGCACCGCGACCATCACCTTCAAGCAGGGTGAACAGCGGCTCGCGATCGTCGACACGCCGCTCGCAGGTTGAGGTGGACCATGTCGCTACGCAATACTCTGGCCAGCGCGGCCATTGCGGCGGCGCTGGGAGCAACGACCGCTCTCCTGCTCGCGGCGGCGGTCCTGCCCGGCCGGGCGCAAAGCCCGGCAAGCGCCGTATCGATCGACAATTTCACCTTCAATCCGCAGAAGCTTACGGTGAAGGCCGGCACCACCGTCACTTGGACCAACAAAGACGACATCCCGCATGCGATCGCCGCGGTGGCCAAGCAGTTCAAATCAAAGGTGCTGGACACGGACAACAGCTTTTCCTTCACCTTTACCACGCCGGGCAGCTACGACTATTTCTGCTCGCTGCATCCGCACATGACCGGTACGATCGTGGTAGAAGCAGCGGCGGGCGATGCTGCCCGCTGATGCTTGATCGGCCGCAGCCCCCGCCGCGGATAACCGAGCGTTTGGGCATGGCAGGCGATGAGACCGGCGAGCGCGACCGAGCGCGGCGTTTTCGCGACGCCGCGCTGCCGCATCTGGATGACGTTTTCACGCTGGCGCGCTATCTGATGCGCAATACCGCCGACGCCGAAGACGCGGTGCAGGAATGCTATCTGCGGGCGCTGCGCCATTTCGACAGCTACCGCGGCCCGGCGATGAAGCCGTGGCTGCTGGCGATCCTGAGAAACGTCTGCAACGCCGAGTTCGCGCGGCGCGCGACGCAGCCGGCGCCGTCCGCGCCGGATGCCGACGTGCCGCCGGCGGAGCCGACGCCGCAATGGCAGGAGCCGCAGCGTTCGCCCGAGGCGGAGCTGTTGCGCCGGCAGGACAGCGCGACGATCCGCCGGCTCGTCGCCGCGCTGCCGCAGCCGTTCCGTGAGGCCGTCGTGCTGCGCGATATCAACGACTTATCCTATCGCGAGATCGCCGAGGTCGCCGGCGTTCCGGTCGGCACAGTGATGTCGCGGCTCGCTCGCGCCCGATCCATGCTGCGTGCCGCATGGAACGTCGAAGAAGGATCGACGCCATGAACTGTGCCGAATGCCAAGTCCTCATTCACGCGCTGATCGACGGCGAGCTCGACGCCGGCCATGCATCCGACGTCGAAGCGCATGTCGCGACCTGTCCGGGCTGCGCCGGCGAGCTCGAAGCGTTCCGGGCGATGCGTGACGCGCTGGCCGGCGCCGGCCTCAGGGAGGTTGCGCCGGCGCGGCTGCGCGCCCGCATCGAAGCGGCGCTTCCCGCGCCGCCGGCGCGCACGGCCGGCAGCCTCGCGTCTTCCCTCGCGCCCCGGTTTGCATCCTGGCGGACGTTTTTCAGCGGCCTGACCCTCGGCACCGCGCTGTCAGCCGCGGTCGCGGCAACAATTGTTGTGGCGGTCATTCGCAACGACCCGGATCAGCGGATCGCTGACGAAGTCGTCTCCGCCCACGTCCGCTCGCTGCAGGCCGGCCACCTGACCGACGTGCTGACCAGCGACCAGCACACGGTGAAGCCCTGGTTCAACGGCAAGCTCGACGTGGCGCCGCCGGTCGTGGATCTGACCGCGCAGGGCTTTACCTTGATCGGCGGCCGCCTAGATTACATCGACAGCGAAGCGGCGGCCTCGATCGTCTACCGGCGGCGCAATCACGTGATCAATCTGTTCGTGGCGCGGCACTCCGGCGCCGAGCATGGCGGGCCCAGGAGCGAGACGGTGCACGGTTTCAATGTGCGGCGCTGGACCCAGGAAGGGCTCGACTTCTGGGCGGTCAGCGATATCAACGCCGAGGAGCTCGACGAATTCGGACAAAAATTCATGGCCGCGCTGCAGCCACCCTCCGGGCGTTCGTGACCACGCCCAACCGCCGCCATTCATGAACCAGGGCCCGACGCATTGGGACGCCCGAACATGGAGGAGCAATCTCCGGCTCGCGAGCGCCCTGGTTATGCTCGCCTTCGTGGTCTGTCACCTGACCGCCCACGGCCTGCTCATCGTCTCGTTTGAGCGGGCGGAAGCGGCACTCAATGTCCTTATGTATCCCTGGCGAACTTGGCTCGGCACCGGATTGCTGCTGACCGCGTTCCTTGTGCACTACGCCAACGCATTGTGGTCGATCTATCTGCGCCGCGCGCTGCGTTTGTCGGGCTGGGAATGGACGCAGCTTGCGATCGGCGTGCTTATTCCCGCGCTCTTGATGACGCATGTGATCGGCACGCGCGTCGCCGAGAGCGCGCTCGGCGTCAACAGCACCTACAAGACCGTGTTGATTGCGCAGTGGCTGGTATTCCCGTGGCTCGCCGCCGTGCAGGCCATTGCCGTGCTGACGGTGTGGACGCATGCCTGCATCGGCATTCATTTTTGGCTGCGAACCAAGCCGTGGTACCCGAATTGGCAGATGTTGTTGTTCGCCGTCGGGCTGGTGCTGCCGACCTTGGCGCTTGCCGGTTTCGTTACCGCGGGCAATGAGGTTCTGCGCAGCGCCGAGAATCCCGACTACGTGAAACTCTCGCTGGCGGACTCCAACCTCACCGAACGCAAGCGGTCCACGATTTTTCAGATCGTGTACGCCGCGTTGGGCATCCATGTCGCATTGGCGGCACTGCCATTCGCCGGGCGGGCTGCGCGCCGCCGGCTGCGCCGCCGCCAGCGGCCGGCGATGCTGACGCACGCGGCTGGGCGTACTGTGCCGATCGCGTCCGGCGCTACGGTGCTCGAGACTTTGCGCGAATACCGCATCGCGCACGCGTCGGTCTGTGGCGGCAGGGCGCGCTGCACGACCTGCCGGATCCTGGTCACCAAAGGTCTCGACCGGCTGTCCGCGGCATCCGGGCTGGAAGCAAAAGCGCTCGACCGGATCGGAGCGACCGCGGGCATGCGGCTTGCCTGCCAAATCCGCCCGACCGCCGACATCTCCATAGTGCCGCTCCTCGCCGCGGACGCGAGCGCAGCCGATGGCGCCGTGCGCGGCGGGCTCGAGGGAAGCGAGCGCCCGGTGACCGTGGTGTTCGTCGACATGCGTGGCTCAACCACTTTGGGCGAAGCCAGGATGCCCTACGACGTACTCTTCGTTCTCAATCAGTTCTTTCACGCGATGACCGAGGCGCTCGCGGCCACCAATGGACATTATTCACAATTCACCGGTGACGGGCTGATGGCGCTTTACGGGCTGGACGCCGGAGCGCAGGCCACCGGGCCTCTCGATGCGATCCGCGGCGCTCGCGAAATGCTCAACCGGCTCGAGCAGCTCAACCACCGACTGCGCGAGGACCTGTCCGAGCCGATGCGGATCGGGATCGGGATTCATTATGGCGAGGCGATCGTCGGCGCGATGGGACCGCCGCGATCCCGGATCATCACCGCCATCGGCGACACCGTGAACACCTGCGCCCGGCTCGAAAGCCTGACCAAAGACTATGACTGCGTCGCCATCATCTCGCGCCGCGCCGCCGAGGCTGCCGGCCTGGAAATGAGCGACCGCGAGCTTCACGACGCCCCGGTCAAGGGGCGGGCGGAGCCGGTCCAGTTTTATGCGTTGAAGACGCTGGCCGACCTGCCGATCTGATGCGATCGTTCTCGCCGCGACCAATCCGGCCCTCCGCGACATTAACGTCGCTCAATTTGAGGAATTTGGCTGAAAATTCATGGCTGTGCTGCGTCCTTCGTGACTCGCCACCTGCGCCGTTAAAGGCTAAAGCAAGTGCGATTCGAGCGCACTGACCGTCTGCAGCCCGCGGCGGCCACGCGGAAACTCAACTGACGCGGCAGACGTTTATCTCGATATGGATCAACGCACCGACAGGGAGCGACGCCCGGACACCTTGCCGGGCCGAGAGGCCCGGCCCGCGATCGGCGAGGCGCGCCCGGCGCGTTCTTCGTGGCTCGATCGGCTGCGCCAGCGCCGCCGATCCGTCCTCGTCGTCACCGCCTTGATCGTCGCCGGCATCGTCGCTCTCGTGGTCTGGTGGGTCAACGCCAGCACGTTTGAATCGACCGATGACGCTTTCATCGATACGCGCACCGTATCGATCAGTTCGCAGGTGAGCGCCGCGGTGGTCGACGTGCCGGTCACGGACAATCAGCTGGTCGAGGCCGGTGCCGTCCTCGCGCGCCTCGATGAGCGCGATTTCCGTGCGCAGGCCGATCAGGCCAAAGCGCAAATCGATCAGGCGCAGGCGAATATCGACAACATCGTCGCTCAGCTCGCCGCCCAGCAGGCACGCATCGACCAGGCCGACAAGCAAGTCGAGCAAGCCCAAGCCGCCTTGACCTTCGCCCAACAACAAGACGAGCGCTACCAGCGGCTGGTGAAGACCGGCGCCGTCACCGTCGAGCAGGCGCAGCAATACTCTTCCGGTCTGCTGCAGGCGCAAGCGACGTTTGCCGCCGCGCAGGCCAATTCCGTCGCCACGCAAAAGCAGCTTCCGGTGCTCAAGTCGCAGGAGACGCTCTCCACCGCGCAAATGGAACAGGCGCACGCCGCACTGGAACAGGCCGAAGCCAATCTCTCGCGCACGCTCATCACCGCCCCGGTCGCCGGCCGGGTCGCGCGATTGAACACGGCCAAGGGGACTTACGCGGCGGTCGGCCAGTCGCTGATGATGTTCGTCCCCCGCGACGTCTGGATCACGGCGAATTTCAAGGAGACCCAACTCCACGGCATCCGCCCCGGAAACCCGGTGGATATCCGAATCGACGCTTTCCCGGACCGCACGTTCAGAGGTCACGTCGACAGCGTACAGGCCGGCAGCGGCACCGCCTTCAGCCTGCTGCCGACGGAGAACGCGACCGGCAACTACGTCAAGATCGTCCAGCGGGTGCCGGTGAAGATCGTGTTCGATGAGCCGCCCGACGTGCTGCTCGGGCCCGGCATGTCGGTGGTGCCGTCGGTCAGGAAGAAATGAGCGATCAGCGGCAATATTCGGGGCCGGAGAGCCGTTCGGCCGCCGGCGACCGCAGCCCCTGGCTGATCGCCATCGTGGTTTCGATCGCCACCTTCATGGTCGTGCTCGACACCGCGATCGCCAACGTATCGCTACGCTACATCGGCGGCAGCCTGGCGATCAGCGTCGACGAAAGCACGTGGGTGGTTACTACCTACCTCATCGCCAACGCCGTGGTGCTGCCGGTGAGCGGCTGGCTGTCGAACGTCATCGGCCGCAAGCGCTTCTATATGCTTTGCGTCGCCACCTTCACCGTGGCCTCGCTGCTGTGCGGGTTCGCCACCAGCCTCTGGTCCTTGATCCTGTTTCGCATCCTGCAAGGGCTTGGCGGTGGCGGCATGCCGACCAGCGAACAGGCGATGCTGGCGGACACCTTTTCGCCCCGGCAGCGCCCGCAGGCGTTCGCGCTTTACGGTATCGCCGTGATCGTGGCACCGACCGTCGGGCCCACCATCGGCGGCTGGATCACCGACAATTATTCGTGGCACTGGATCTTCTTCATCAACGTGCCGATCGGAATCATTTCGCTGATCCTGGTGCAATGGCTGGTGGTCGAGCCTGAAGTGCTGCAGCGCGAGCGCCGCGAGTATCTGGCCCGCGGGTTCAAGATCGACTGGCAGGGATTCGCCTTGATCGCGCTCACGTTCGGCGGCCTTGAGGTCGTGCTCGATCGCGGCCAGATCGAAGACTGGTTTCACTCGACCTACATCATCACTTTCGCGACGATTTCCGTCTGCGCATTCATATTCTTTATCCCTTGGGAGCTCACCCGCGACGATCCGATCGTCGACATCCGGCTCCTTTGCCGGCGCCAGTTCGGGATGTCCTTCCTGGTGATGATGGCGGTCGGCGCCATCCTGTTCGGCTCGAACCAGATCACGCCGCAGCTCATGCAGACGAACTTTCCTTATACGGCGATGCTCTCGGGGCTCGCCGTGATGCCGGGCGGCCTGGTGATGATGTTCATGATGCCGGTGGCCGGGCAGCTCATTCCCCTCATGCAGCCGAAATATTGGATGGCCATCGGCCTTTCCGCCATCGCGGTGGCGATGTGGTACTCGACCTCGCTCGCCCCGGACGCAAGCTTCAGTTATTTCGCCTGGGTGCGGATCTTCCAGGTGGTCGGCCTGCCGTTCATGTTCATTCCGATCAACAGCGTCGCCTATGATGGGTTGCCGCCGCAGAAGACCAGCGAAGGCTCCGCGCTCATGAACGTCGCGCGCAATCTCGGCGGCAGCTTCGGCGTGTCGCTCGCCAATGTCGAGCTGCTGCAGCGCTCGCAATTCCATCAGGCGCGGCTCACCGAAAATGTGATTCCCTCCTCGCCCGAATATCAGTCCACGCTCAGCCACATCATGCAGTACTTCACGCAGGTGGGATCGCCGACCGATGCCCATGGCCTGGCCATGGGCTACATCGGCCATATGATCACCGGACAGGCCACGCTCATGGCTTACATCGACATCTTCTACACTTGGGCCATTTTCGCCGCGGTCCTCATTCCCATCGTGCTGCTGCTGATACGCCCAGTGGCACCGGGCACCGTGCAGGCGGCCGGTCACTAGAAACACACGCTTTCGTGCGACGGTCGAATAACGATTGGCGCCGCACGCCGGTGCTCGCATACTCTGTGCGTTGCCTCAGCCGAAAGGAGCGACCGTGGCCGGGCCATTCGCAAGATATGGCGCCTTGTTCCTCATCGCCATTGTCGTCGATCCCGCGGCGTCGCGGGCCGCATCCAACGCGGTCACACTTTCCGTGGAATTGATCGACGACAAGTTCGTGCCCGACCATCTGGTCCTTCAGCACGGCGTGCACTACCGGCTGCACCTCGAGAATCACGGCAAAGACACGCACGAATTCACCGCGCCGACATTCTTCGCCAGCGTCACGATTGACAATCCCGCCGCCCTCAACCGCGAGCGTACCGACGTCGTGCTGCAACCGGGCGAGAGCAAGGACGTCTTCCTGACGCCGCAGCGCCCGGGTACCTACGATCTCATTTGTGCCGACCATGACTGGGACGGGATGACCGGCGGCATCACTGTCGAATAAGTCAAATTGAAATGATTGCGGCCGCCGGACGCGCGCCTTGAGCGAAGCCGAGCTTTTCGCCGCCGGCGCTGGCGCGCTCCGCTTGCCGGCAAGAGGCTCGGCGGCGGCGCCATTGAACCTTCGCCGCGCGCTGCCCATGAAAAATGCAGGCGCCCGCTGGCACATTCCGTGCGGCCGCGCGTTGGCTTCGCGACGACATGAGGAACGGCGGAAATGCCGACGAGGCCCCACCGATGCGGCCTACGGATGAGGCACAAAAGTGAAGCATTGGAAATGACCAAAAGGCGGCGCACGACCCTCCTGCGGTCAAGTCCTGTTGCAGATCTCCGGCACCATTCTTGCTTGATCTCGTTGTCTGCGGGTAGTGGGGGGTTTGTCTCGGGAAGACCCAGGAATCCTGGGAATGGAAAAAGGAGTCGCCAATGTGTGACTTTAGCCTCCAAAGTGTGCGCTCGCGGCCGGCGAAAGTCGGCGATAGACTGATGACGCGTGACTTCGGGACGGGAACGCGCGGCTTCGCAGCCGCGGACGATCCAGGCATGGCGGTCTGCCTATTGCCGGGGACCGAACTGGCGTTTGCCGGCGAGGTCGCCTGCCTGCCAACCGGACTGCTCGGATGGAAGACGCGGACGATCAACCATCGGACCGCCATCTTTCGCCAGGTCAACAAGGAGAAACTCGCCGCGCACCACGACGCGGTCGAATTTCCCGATGGCCGCACGGTGTTGCTGACGCTGCTGTGCGAGGGTCAAACGGCCTCCGTGCTGCAATTGCCGGCAAAGGCTGCGACCGAGGCCGAAGCGCGCCAACAGGAGCGTGTCGGTTTCATCGGGTGAGACGCGCTCGCATTGCAAACGCCCGCCCGGCCTGCGCGAAGCCGGACGGAGACCGGCCGCCCTCGGGCGGCCGGTGCTTTTATGCTCAACGGCTTGGGCGGGCGGTCAGCTCGTCATCGCCGGCGACACCGTGGCGAAACACCGCACGCCGGTATCCACGAGCTTCTGGCTGTCGGTTATGAAGCGACGGCTGTCCTCGCCGCACAGGCTCAGCCATTCGCTGAGCCACTCATGATATGCAGAGAACGCATCGGCGGGCGAGCGCGTCGTGGCCAGCTTGTTGGGAAGCTTGAACGCCAGTTCCGCCTGCGAAGTCCCGCGCACCAGCCAGTCGCGGCCGATATCCTGAAAGGTGTCGAAAAGTTCCCTCTGCATGCGCAGGCCCGCCTTGACGCTGCTTGCGCCCATGTCGGCGAATTCTGCGGTGGCACGGCCTGCAGCTTTTTCGCCGCGGAGCTGCTCCGGACGTGAACTCTCGCTGCGCGTATTGTCGCCGCGGTGGCTTTCGGTGCGTGCATGGTCTTGAGGCATGGTCGGTGGCTCCTGGTGCTGTGGTTCGCGAACCAGCCCTACCGCCGGGACTCGTGTTCCCGGCGCAAAGACCACCCTCCACTCCACTATATAGCCCGGCACGTGCGACCTTGAAGGGGCGCCGGCGGCTTCCCGGTGGAACAGCAACGACGCCGCAAGTTTTGTTCCAACAACATCCGCCGCAAATTCATGCGCGGCTTTACGCCGGGTCCTACCTTCCGCCAGCCGTCGCGGAGCGGCAGGCCCAGGGTTGGGCTCGTTCATTGCGATTGCGCCTGCGTCCACGGCTTGCCATGAAATCAACCGGGGAAGACGTTTCACCAATCCGCATACCAAAAGTCTTCGGCATGACCCGTTCGACGAATGACGATCTCTCCGCCATCGGAGCCGCAGCATCCGCCGCGGACGCGGCAGACGCAAAAAAGGACCAGCAATCGCCGCGCGCGGTGTTTCTGACCGTCTTTCCTTCGATCATGCTGCCGATGTTCTTGGCGGTCGCCGACCAGACCATCGTCGCCACCGCGCTTCCGGCGATCGCCTCGAGCGTCGGGGAAGTCGAGCGCGTGTCATGGGTGGTGGTCTCCTATTTGATCGCCAACACCATCGCCGCGCCGGTCTATGGACGGCTCGGCGACTCCTTTGGCCGGCGGCGCATGATGCTCGCCGCGCTCGCCCTGTTCGTGATCGGCTCGCTCCTGTGCGCGCTCGCCCCCAACATCGAGTTCCTGACCGCGACGCGCGTGCTGCAGGGCTTTGGCGGCGGCGGATTGATGACGCTGTCGCAAGCGCTGATCGGCGAGACATTCCCGCCGCGCGAGCGCGGCCGCTATCAGGGCTACCTTGCGGGCGTCGCGGTCAGCTCCAACACCTTCGGCCCGGTC
>Ga0210394_10001859_pt1 | contig 31491 bp, 30 predicted proteins | sample IncBWC12MmetaG_FD_160121 | JGI IMG/M metagenome (GOLD analysis project Ga0210394, IMG submission 160121) | Forest soil microbial communities from Barre Woods Harvard Forest LTER site, Petersham, Massachusetts, United States - Inc-BW-C-12-M | ecosystem: Environmental > Terrestrial > Soil >... | reverse complement strand
TATTCTTGATGTAGCGGGAAACGCCCGTCAGCGTGCCGCCGGTGCCGACGCCGCTGACGAATATATCCACCTTGCCGTCGGTATCGTCCCAAATTTCCGGACCCGTGGTCTTCTCGTGAATCGCCGGGTTGGCGGGATTTTCAAACTGCTTCATCAGCAGATACTGGCTGGGATCGGAAGCCGCCAATTCGTCGGCCTTGGCGATGGCGCCCTTCATGCCCTTGGCTCCCGGAGTCAAAATGAGTTTTGCGCCGAACGCCACCAATACCTTGCGCCGCTCCATGCTCATGGTGTCCGGCATGGTGAGCACGCATCCATAGCCGCGCGCAGCCGCCGCGAAAGCCAGCGCGATACCGGTATTGCCGCTGGTGGCCTCCACGATGGACATACCCGGCTTCAGCGTGCCGCGCTCTTCGGCGTCCCACACCATCGCCGAACCGATGCGGCACTTCACCGAATACGCGGGGTTGCGGCCCTCGATCTTGGCGAGAATCATCGCACCGCTGCTGGCATCGAGCCGGTTGATGCGGACCAGCGGCGTGCGGCCGATCGACTTGGTATTGTCCTCGAAAATATGCATGTTGCACCTCGTTGCCGCGGCTAACTTACGGATTAGGGGTGATTTTCCTCCTAAGCGCGGGGGAAATGCCATAGAAGTTTGTTATGAGGGCGGTACAAAGGGTTATAAGCGGCTACGACGCCGCGGGCACCATGGATAGGGGTTGCGGCCGGCCGACCAAGAAACCCTGCACGAAGTCGATGCCCATGCCGGTCACCGTGTCCAATGACAGCTGATCCTCAACGTGTTCCGCGACCACGCGGAAATTCAAACTGCGCGACAACTCGATCATCGCCGAGACCATTGCCCGATTCACCGCATCCCCGGCCAGATTCTTGATGAAGGAGCCGTCGATCTTCAGGTAGTCCATCGGCAGGGTCTTCAAGGTCGAAAATGAACTCAAGCCGCTGCCGAAATCATCGAGAGCGAACTCGCAACCCATTCCATGCAATACCGCAATGAAGCGCTTGGCGTGATCGAGATTCGAAACCACGGAACTTTCCGTGACCTCGAAGCAGATGTCGCCGGGGCTGGCGCCGGTATGATCGAAACAGTCGACCACGAATTCCAGAAACTCCGCATCGCCCAGAGTCTGTCCGGCGATATTGATTGCAACGCTGCGGCCGGGCGGCAATTTCAGCCCGCCGCGTCCGAGCGCGGCGAGCACCGCCTGCACCACCCAGCGATCGACATGCGGCATCAGGCGATAGCGCTCGGCCGCGCGAATGAAATCCGTCGAGGGCGCGGTCGGCTCCCCGTTCTCGCCCGCCAGGCGAACGAACACTTCGAGCGCCGGCCCGCTGATCCCGCCGGCGCGCGCGTGCACGATGGGCTGGTAGTAGAGCTCGAATTTGTTGTCGCGCAGTGCGACTTGCAGCTTCTGCAGCCAGCGAATTTCGCCGCTGTGGCGCGCGCTCGCTTCCTCGCGCGCCGAATAGACATGGACATGCGAGCCGCCGTCTTTCTTGGCCACGTAGCAGGCGGAGTCCGCCGCGTTCATGATGTCTTCGATGGCGCCCCCGCCGCGGCCGATTTCCACCAGCCCGATGCTGATGCCGACGTTGAATATCTTGTCCTTCCAGACGAATCGATAGTCGTTGACCGAGCGCACGACGTTGTCGGCTATCTGGCGCGCTTTGTCGACCGGGCAACCGACCAGCAACAGCGCGAATTCATCGCCGCCGATGCGTCCCACCGTGTCCGAATCGCGCACCGCATCCCGGATCAGCGAGGCTATTTCGCGCAGCATGTTGTCGCCCGCGGTATGTCCGCAGGTGTCGTTGACGACTTTGAATCGATCCAGATCGAGATAGCAAAGCGCGTGCGCGATGTCTCCCGTTTGGGCGGAATCCATGGCCTCCTGCAGGCGGCGCTCGAATTCGCGTCGATTCACCAAGCCGGTCAGCGCATCGTGGCTGGCTTGATAAGTCATCTGCCGCGTGAGGCCGCGCAGTTCGCTGGTGTCGTGCAGCACCAGCACCAGCCCGGAGATTTCCTTGCCGTCGAAACGCAGCGGCGTCACGCTGATCTCCACGGAGCGTTCGGGCCCGGCGTTCGCGGGCACCAGAACGGCGCGTCTTCCCATGGTCACGCGGCCGCCGGTGTTCAAAGCCTTGCGCACCGGATCGCCGAGCGAGCGGCGATCGTTCTCGTCGACCAGCGAGGCGACCTCCGCGAAGGATTTGCCCACGACCTGATCGAAATTTTGGCCGAGCAGCAATTCAGCCGCATGATTGATGTAGTCGATGCGGCCATCGGCATCGACAGTGAGCACACTTTCACCCATGGCGTCGAGAGTCACCATCCCGCGCGGCTTCGGCGCAAGCGCCGTCGGGATGGCCCCCGGCATCATTTCAAGCGCGGTGAGCAGCAGTGCCGGCTCGCCGGCACTGTCGATCAGCGTGCCGGAGAGTTCCACGCGCGTGACCTGGCCTTTTGCACCCAGCAGCTCGATTTCGTAGCGCTCGGCCGCGGGTTCACCGGCCAAGCGACGCCGCAGATTGTTTTCCACCAGCTCGACATAGTCCGGCGCGACGAACTCGGCCAAGGATCTGCCGAGAACATTCCGCGAGTCCTCGCCGAGCAGCGCCAAGAACCGCGCATTGGCAAAAAGAATCTTCTTGCGATGCACGAGCACTGCGTCGTGCACGGTCTCGACCAGATGCTGAAACAGATGTTCGCGATCCTGCAGCCGCGCACCGCGCAGCTCCAGGTCTTCCAGTAATGTGTTGACCGCGGAGCCGAGCTGGCTCCACGCTTCGGTCTTGCCTTCGAGCTCGACGCGTCCGGCCGCACCGTTCTGGCGGGTGAGACGCCAGATCTGGTTGGAGAATTCGTTGACCGCACGCTCCTGCCGCTGTTTCCACTTAAGAAGCAAGACGAGCCCCGCCGCCAAGATGGCCGCGGTTACCAACCAAAATACCAGGGAAGACGGGATCAACCTTTAACCTCGCGCGACGGTTCTTATGGATGCTTGCTCTCGGGACCCTTCAGGGTTCTACGCATCGCGAACCATCGTGATGTGAAGAATAGCGCAAGGGGCTCGCGTCGCCTGTAGAAATTGACCATAATCAGCGGCCTTAATCGCGCGCGAGAAATCATGGATACGTTGGCCGCTCGGCAGCAGATGGTCGATCAGCAGATAAGAACGTGGGAAGTTCTCGATCCGCGCGTGCTCGATGCCTTATCCATGGTGCCGCGGGAAGCGTTCGTGCCGCCCGAATACCGCGAACTTGCGTTTGCCGACGCGCAGATACCGATCGGATTCGGCCAATCGATGCTGGCACCGAAAGTCCAGGGCCGCATTCTGCAAGCGGTGAGCGTAACCGCAGTGGACCGCGTGCTCGAAATCGGCAGCGGCACGGGCTATCTTTCGGCGGCCTTGAGCTTGCTTGGCGCCTCGACGCGCTCAATCGATATTCATCCGCAATTCACCGCTTCGGCCGCGGCAAACTTGCGCGCCGTCGCCGCGGCACGGGTTGATTTCGAGACGCGGGACGCGTTCAGCGCCGCTCCGTTGGGCGAATACGACGTGATTGCCGTCACGGGTTCCTTGCCGGTTTACGACGCGCGCTTTGAGCGCTCGCTGCGCATCGGTGGGCGTCTATTCGCCGTGGTAGGCAGTGCTCCGGTGATGGACGCCATATTGGTCCGCCGGGTCGACAGCACCGAATGGATTCGCGAGAGCTTGTTCGAGACCGTCATTGATCCTCTTATCAATGCGACCGCGGCGCAGAGGTTTGTCTTTTGAACATGGTCAAGGATTTGAGCCCGCGGGAATTCCTCGAGCGGCGCGCCGGCGGCGTGAGTTCGACGCTTCTCGATGTGCGCGAAGATTGGGAAATCGCCCTGGCGCCGGTCCCCGGCGACTTCGTGCACATCCCCATGTCCAAGATTGCGGAGCGCATCGGCGAACTGGATTCGCAGAAGGAGACCGTCGTGATCTGCCGCTCGGGCGGGCGCAGCGCACAGGTGGCTGAGTTTCTGGTGGCCCGAGGTTTCCCTTCGGTCTTTAATCTCGCCGGCGGCATTTTGGCCTGGTCCAGAGACTTGGACCCGAGGATTCCGCAGTATTGACCCGCCTCCCTTAGGTGATATAGTAGTATATAACACTATACTACCGGGTCCCGGCCAGCCAAATGGGTAATTCATGAAGCGACTGTTGATGGCAATTGTTGTCTGCGTATTCACGAATCCCGCGCCGGCCGCGGATCTGCTGGCGGTTTATCAGAGGGCCCTGCAGAACGATCCGCAGCTTCGCGAGGCGGAAGCCACGCGTCTGGCGGCGCTGGAAGCCAAGCCCCAGGCACTGTCCGCCTTATTGCCCCAGCTCACGGGCAACGGACTGGTGTCGAAGGAGCGCGATACGGGATCGCAGAACACCACGGAAGCGGTGGGTCTGCCGCCCTGCGGCCCTGGGGTGCCGCCGCCCTGCTCTTCCACCGGCACGCCGAGCACAATTCTCGAAACCTTTCCCTTCGACGGTAGGGTGGATACGACCACTCATCGATATACCGTCAACCTCAAACAGAGCGTATTCAGCTGGGGAAACTGGGTGACGCTGCAGCGCGCGGATTCGCAAGTGGCGCAGGCCGAAGCTGATTATCAGGCGGCACAGCAAGACTTGATGGAGCGAGTCGCGCAGCGGTATTTCGATGTGCTCGGCGCACAAGATGATGTCGAGGCCCAGCAGTTCGCGCTAACCTCCGTCACCCGTCAGCTCGAGCAGGCGGAGGCGCGCTACAAGATCGGACTGATCGCCGTAACCGATGTAGAAGAAGCGCGCGCTTCTCATGACAGCACCGCGGCAGCCGTCATTGCGGCCAAACGCGTGTTGGCCTCGACGCTGGAGCTGCTCCGGGAAATCATTGGCGACCTGTTTGATTCCCTGGCGCGCCCGATCGAGCCCTTCGAGATGGCAAACCCGGACCCGATCAACGAGGACCGCTGGGTCGCCATGGCGTTGAAACAGAACTTATCGTTGGTGTCCAGCCGGTTGGCGGCCGACATTGCACGCGAAAACGTCTCCGTGGCGCGCGGCGGCCATGCCCCGTCGCTGGATTTGGTGGGCAGCGCCGGCAAGTTGAACTCCAATGGAGTGGACACTTTCACGGATGGGACCCCGGCGGGCGGGACGACCTTGGACCAGAACCAGCGCTCGATCGGTCTGCAATTGACCTTTCCCATCTATTCCGGCGGCATGGTCTCCTCGCAAGTGCGGCAGGCGGTCTACCAGCATCGGGCGGCGAAGGAGCGCCTGGAACGGGTGGCGCGCCAGACCGAGCACGACGCGCGCGATGCCTATCTCGGGGTGCTCTCGGAGATCACGCGCGTCAAGGCGCTGCGCCGGGCGGTGGAGTCGAATATGACGGCACTGCGGGCAACTGAATCCGGGTATGAAGCGGGAACGCGCACCGCCGTGGATGTTCTGCAGTCCCGACAACAGTGGGTTCAGGCGCAAACCAGCTATTCGCACAGCCGCTATGACTACATGTTGAACGTCATCAAGTTGCAGCAGGCGGCCGGAATTCTTTCCGAACAAAGCCTGCAGCGAATCAACTCGCTGCTCACGGACGCGCCGCCAGCCACGGCTCCATGAGAGCGAGCAGGCGCGCGACGCTGCCGCGATTCGATGCGACGATGTCCCGGCCGATGGCGCCGATGCGCTGCCGTTCGCCCGGGTCATCGAACAGCCTTCGCACGGCAGCCGCCAACTCGCGCGCATCCGAAACTTCCAATGCGGCGCCCCGTCGCAACAGCAACGTCGCGATTTCCCGGCTGTTGAACTGAAAAGGTCCGGTCAACACCGGCAGCCCAAGCGCCGCGGGCTCCAGCAAATTGTGGCCGCCTATCGGAACCAAGCTGCCGCCCACGAAGGCGACGTCGGCCGATGCGTACAGCCGCGCGAGCTCCCCCACCGTATCCACCAGCAAAACTTCGCTGCCGTCCGCGGCGGGTACGGCGCTGCTGCTGCGGCGGGCGAATCTCACGCCGCGGCGCGCCAGCAATTCGGCGACCGCGACGAAGCGATCCTTGTGCCGGGGCACCAATAACAGCAGTGCATTGGGTCGATCCGCCAACAGCCGCGCATGCGCTTCGAGCACCTGTTCTTCTTCGCCGGCATGCGTGCTGCCGGCAATCCATACCGGTCTTGCGCCGCCGTAATCGGAGCGCAGGCGGCGCCCCTGATCGAGAATGCCGGGATCCAATTGCAGATCGAATTTCACATTGCCGGACACGTGAGTTCGCGACTGCGCAGATCCGATGGATTGAAATCGCTCGGCGTCCTCGGCGGATTGCGCGGCAACCAGCACATTGGCAGTGAACACGCCGCTAAACAACTTGCCGAGACGCCGATAGCGCGAGACTGACTTGGCCGAGAGGCGGGCGCTGGCAAGCACCACGGGCACACCGCGCCGTGCGCACTGTCTGAACAAATTCGGCCAAAGCTCGGTTTCCATTATGATGGCAAGTCGCGGCTCAATGCGTGCCAAAAAACGCCGCACCGAGCCCGCTGTGTCGTACGGCAGAAAGCGTATATCCACCATGTCGCCGAACAACGCTCGAGCGCGGCCTCTTCCCGCCGGCGTCGCGGTCGTCAACAGCAATGGCAGCTGCGGATAGCGCGCACGGATGCCGCGAATCAGCGGCGCGGCAGCCGACATTTCGCCGAGCGACACCGCGTGCAGCCAAACGGTCGGCGCGCTCACCGGCGGGCCATATCCGAAGCGCTCCGCGAGACCTTGCCAATAACTCCGATCGCGCAAGCCGCGCCACAAAACCACTGCGAATGCGAATGGCGCGGCGCAACTGATCGCAACGGAATATAAGCGGCGCACGACTATCCGCCGGCCTCATAACCGGCCAGCAGCGCATCCCATGCCTGCGGTATAAATCGCCCGGGCGGCAACGCCAGAGCGATCTTGGCGAGCGAGCGGTGCAAGCGCCGCAAATTCCGCAAGCGCCACATCCCCGGCGTGCGCAAGCGTCCGCGGTCGAAGTCGATCACGCTGACTGACTGCGCGGCATCGAGCAAGATGTTGTGCGCGTTGAGATCCGCATGATCTACCCCGGCATGATGCAGATTGGCTATCACGGCGCCAATGGCGCGCCACGCGGCAGGCGGAAGTGCAGCCGAGCGCAGCCATGCGCTCAAAGGCAGTGCATCCGGGAGGCGCTGCATGATCAAATCGCAGCGGTAAGTCAGGCCGGTGCGCCGATACCACGCCGCGATGGGCTGCGGTACGGGCAGGCGCCGCTGCACCAGGTGCGCGAGCAGCCGCCACTCGGCGAAGGCGCGCACCCGGCGCTCGCCCGACCACAGATAACGGTCCTGGGAAAATCGGGCGATGAATCCTCCGCGTCGATAGTGGCGCAGCACCCATCGACTCCTCGCGGAGCCGATGAACCAAGCCGAGCCGCGCCCGCCGTCCACGGCCGCAAGCTCGCCGCGCGCGGCCCAGAATTCCGGGTCGAACAGCGACTCGCCATAGCCCTGCAGCGCATTGCCAATGCCCGCTGGATCAGCCAGCATGACGCCCGAGCTAGTGGCAATGCGTTGGCCGCCATTCGTCATTTTTATCGAGCGCGTCCTTAAAGCGCGACCATCTTAGGATAAGCGATTTTTTGAGTAGTCTAACTTTCAAGCCGCCGCTTAAATCTGTTTGTCTGTTGCGTCTCTCGGCAATCGGCGACACCTGCCACGCGCTGGCGGCGCTTCGGGCTTTTCAAGCGGCGTGGCCCGAAACCCGCTTTACCTGGATCATCGGCAAGCTCGAAGCCAAGCTGATGACGCCGATTGTTCCGGACATCGAGTTTATCACCTTCGATAAAGGCGCAATGCTCAAGGAATTCTTGCGCATGCGGTCGGCCTTGCGCGGCCGGCGCTTTGATTTGCTGCTCGACATGCAATTGTCGATGCGCGCCAGTTTGCTCAGCCGTTTGATCGATTCCCCGATCAAGCTCGGCTTCGATCGCGAGCGCGCGCGTGAATTGCAATGGTGGTTCACCAACGCGCAAATTGCAGCCGCGGCTCCGGAGCACGTGCTCGACTCATTCATGGGCTTCGCGCGCGCCTGCGGCATCGAACCTGGAATCCCTCATTGGGATGTATCGCTGCCGCAGGCGGCGCTCGAGTATGCACGCAGCGTGATCGCCGATGAGCGCCCGATTCTCTTGATCAACCCCTGCTCCAGGCACAAGCCCCGCAATTGGTCCGCCGAGAGATACGCCGCTGTCGCCGATCATGCCGAGTCAGCACATCAAATGCGCGTGGTGCTGGTCGGCGGGCGCAGCTCCCTGGAAACGCAGATGGGCGCGGCGATTGCCAGGTTGTCGCGTGCCGCAATCCTCAATCAGATCGGCAAGGATACTCTACCGCAATTGTTGGCATTGATGTCGCGAAGCAGCGTGCTGTTGTCGCCGGATTCCGGTCCCGCGCACATGGCCGCAATGGTGGCGCTGCCCGTCATCGGCCTGTACGCGGCGACCAATCCGCGGCGCACCGGCCCTTATTTGAGCCGTCAATGGTGTATCGACAAGTACGACGAGGCTGCGCGTAAATTCTTGGGCCGTCCCGCGGCGCAAATCCCGTGGACGACGAAAATCGAACGGCCCGGCGTCATGGACCTGATCAGCGTGAGCGAGGTGACCGCGAAACTCGACGCGCTGATCGCAACGGCGGATTTTCGCTAAGATGCGCCCATGAGCGACATCAGAGTACCCATATCTCCCGGTGAAATGCTCGATAAGATTACGATTCTGCGCATCAAATCGGCACGTATCGCCGATCCTAAGAAGCTTTCCAATGTGCGGCTCGAACTCAAGTCGCTGGAAGAGACCTGGAGCGCCTCGGCATTCGCGACGGCCGATATAGAAGCTGAAACGAGCGCCTTGTTGAAGGTCAACGAGCGGCTTTGGGTCATCGAAGACGACATCCGCGACAAGGAGCGCGCCCAGGCATTCGACGCGGAATTCATCCGCCTCGCCAGGGCGGTTTACTTCGAAAACGATGAACGAGCGGCCATCAAGCGACGCATAAACGACAAGCTCGGCTCCAGCATCGTCGAGGAAAAGTCATACGCCGAATACAAAGCCTAGCCTAAGAATCGACCTCGGACTTGATGTCGGCAGGGCCGGCTGCGGTGCGGTTCAGGGTGTACTCCGCTCCGCAGTAGGGGCATTTGACCCAGCCGGTAGATTCGATTGCGAGATAAACCCGCGGGTGAGAATCCCACAGGAACATTCCCGGCATCGGGCATGAGAGCGGCAGGTCTGCCATGTTCACCGTGTAGCGATGCAGAGCGTTCGGCTCGATCAACTGATGCTTTGAATCGTCTTGGGCCATCGCCGGCATTGCACCACTCCGTTTGAGGCCGAGGGATTTTGCTGGACGTAGGCGTCGCGCGCAAGTTTTGGCCCGCGCTCAAGCTGCGGACTCAAACGCTGCGTGCCAGATACTGCGGACCCGCTCGCGCGTCTGCGCGTGCGGCGCGGCCTCGACGACCCGCTCGCCTCCCTCGAGCGATAGGTGATGCAGCACCGTGCGGTAGCCGATGTAGGTCTGGGTGAGCCAATTTGCGGTTGCGCCGTCCAGCACGCCGACCGCCGCCAAGCCTTCCAGCTGGCGAATGTTATCCGTATAGGTCAGGAGTTGCGGGTGCGAGCCGGCTGCCGCCAGTACCCAGTATTGAACCAAGAACTCGATGTCGGCAATGCCGCCGGCATCCTGCTTGATGTCGAACTGCCCGGTGCCTGATCGCGATAACTCTCGGCGCATGCGCAGCCGCATCTCAAGCACGTCGGCGCGCAAGCGGTCACGGTGCACGGCGACCGACAGCGTGCGGCGCCGGACCGCCTCGAATGACGCGCAAAGTTTGGCATCGCCCGCCACCGCGCGGGCGCGCAGCAGCGCCTGGTGTTCCCAGGTCCATGCGTCTTTCTGTTGATAGCGCTCGAAGGCATCCATGCCCGTCATGAGAAAGCCGCCCTTGCCGTTCGGTCGCAGCCGCATATCCACCTCATACAGGCGGCCGGCGGCCGAATGCACGGTGAGCAAATGCACGATGCGTTGTCCCAATCGCAAAAAAAACACGCCGTTGTCGAGCGGCCGTTCGCCCATGGTCGCCTGAATGCTGCCGCTCGAATCATGCAGAAACACCAAATCGAGGTCCGACGCGTAGCCGAGTTCCAAGCCGCCCAGCTTGCCGTAGCCGGCGACGGCGACCGCCACCGGCCGTAAAGCGGCTTCGTCATCGCCGCAGTACGGCGTCCCGTATGTTTGCGTCATCTGTTGCCAGGCCAGATCCATGCAGCATTGAACGATGAGTTCTGCGATGTCGGTCAGGCGATCGCTCACCCGCATCAGCGGCAGGCGTCCCGTTAAATCGGCGAGCGCCACGCTGAAAACGGCAACCTTCTGGAACTGCCGCAAGGCTTCCACCTGCCGCTCCGGATCGTCGCCCGACAGCCGCTCGGTGCGCGCCGCCAACATTTTGGCAAATCCCGCGCGCGAGGGCAGCTGGTCGAACGCCTTGGCGTCGATCAATTCGTCGAGCAGCAGCGGAAAATCAGCGATTTGCCGCGCTAGAAAACCGCTGATCGCACACACATCGATCAAGCGATCCAGCGCCGGCGGCTGCTCTTTGAGCAGCGCCAGATACGAGGATCGCGTGCCGATCGCCTCCACCACGCGCAGTACGCGCTGCACGACGGTCGCGGGCGAGCTGCCCTGCGCCGCCCGCTTGAGCAATCTGGCCAGAATCACGTAGAGGCGCCGGTGCCCCGCCTCGTCGAGGCGCCGGTACGGCGCGGCGTCGCGAAAATCTTGCAATAGCGCGGCGACCGCGGTTATTTCGCCGCTGGGGAAGCCGCCATTGGCAAGTTCCTCGGCGATCCTTGCATCCTCCGAATCGAGCCACGCCACGCCGGGCTCATCGTGACGATGAGCCGAATCCGCAGCGCCAAACAGCAATGCGTCGAATTGCGCCGCCACGTTGTCGCGCGCCGACGCGATGCGCGCGCCGGCCGCAGCCCAATCCGCAACGCCCATGTTCAAACTCAAGCGGGCGCGATCCAGCTCATCGTCGGGCAGCGTGTGGGCTTGCTCGTCGCGAATCATTTGCAAGGCGTTTTCGGCCTTGCGCAGCAGCAAATAGGCCTGCCCCAGCTCTGCAATACCGGCGGCCGATACCAGCTTGGAGTCCTTCAACAGCGGCAACGCCTCGAGCAATGCGGCATTTTGCAAGCGCCGGTCGCTGCCGCCGCGCACCAGTTGCATCGATTGCACGATGAACTCTATCTCCCGGATTCCGCCCTTGCCGAGCTTCAAGTGCTGATCCAGATCGCGCCGCGCGACTTCGCGCTCGATCAGCGCTTTCATGTCGCGCAAGGATTCGAACACGCCGAAATCCAGGTAGCGGCGATAAACGAATGGGCGCACGAATTCCTCGTACGCCGGCGCATAGCTTGCCGCGCCCACGATGGGGCGCGCCTTTATCCAGGCATAGCGCTCCCAATCGCGACCGTGTTCCTGCAGGTAATCCTCCAGAGCAGCAAGGCTCACGACCAAGGGACCGCTCGCGCCGTAGGGGCGCAGCCGCATGTCGACGCGAAACACGAAACCGTCCGCGTTCCGCACATCGAGCAGGCGAATGAGTTCACGGCCGAGGCGGCTGAAGTATTCCTCGTTGTCGATGACGCGCGGTCCGTCGGTCTGACCGGGCTGCGAAAACAAGAACACCAAATCAATGTCGGAGGAGAAGTTCAGCTCGCGGCCGCCGAGTTTGCCCATGCCGAGCACGATCAGCGGCACAACCTCGTGCTGCGAATCACGTGGACTGCCGAACACCGGTTGCAGATGCAGCTGCGCAGCCAATGTCGCTGCGCGAATACTCGCGTCCGCCAAGTCGGACACCGCATGCAAAGTTTCGGCTACGTCGGCGCGCGCCGCGATGTCGCGCCACGCGATGCGCAGCATTTCGCGTCTGCGCCACTCGCGCAAAATACGCTGGGCTTGGTCAAACGCCGGTGCGGACGCCGCGTGCCTTTCATAGTCGCCGTTGACGCGACTCGCCGCGGAAGGATCATCGTATCGGCCGCACCAATCAAGCGACTGCGGATCCTGGATCAATGCGGATGCGATGAACTCGCTGCCGGCAACCACCCGCGGCAGCTCCGCGCGCCACCGGTCCGTTTGCGCGGCATAGCTATCGAGAAATTCTTGCTGCCCGCAAGCCCGTTCCCACCAGCGCTGCACCGGCGCGCGCAGAACATCCGGTACGGATTCAAGACTATGAATCGGGATGATCCGCACGAATCGCGACCATGAACAGTCTGGGGAACGGCAACAGCACACCGCCGTCCGCAGAAGCGGGATAGGCACGCGCGATGGCCGTGGTGTAAGCGGCGAGATATGCCGCGCGCTCGGCAGGCTCAAGCGGTTCGAGAAAGGGCAACAGGCCGCTGCCCTTGAACCATTCGACGATCGCGCCTGGGCCGCCCGCCAATGCGTGATAGTAGGTGGTTCGCCAGAGATCGACTTTGGCGCATAGCGGCCGCAACAATTCATAGTACCAAGCCGCGCTTGCGAGCGGCGGGCGCGCCGCGCCAGCCGCGGCAAGTTTGGCCGCCCACGGTCCCGCGGCCGCAACCTCACGCATGAGCCGGTGTGCGGGTTCGTCGAGATTGTCGGGCATTTGTAGCGCCAGTGCGCCTCCGGATGCGAGTTTTCCGATGATCGCAGGCAGCAATGCCGCGTGATTCGGCAACCACTGCAGAACGGCATTCGCCAGGATCACGCCGAAGGCACCGGAACCGGGCCGCGCGTCGCCGAGCCAGGCGTCAATGTCCTGTACCCAAAAGCGCACCTGGGGCAGGCGGCGCCGCGCGGCCTGGATCATCTCCGGCGAGTTGTCGATGCCGCTGACTTCAGCATCGGGAAAAAGCCCGGCCAGGCATTCGGTGGAGTTTCCGGGTCCACAGCCTAAGTCTATGACCGAACGGGTCTGGAGCTTCGGCAGCGCGGCGAGCAAATCGCGCACCGGGCGCGTACGTTCATCTTCGAAGGCGACATACTGCTTTGCAGACCAGCTCAATTCAACCCCGCTAACCATGTAATCACGATGCTTTCGAGCGCAATGCGATGGTCCGACCAGGAGTGATCGGTCGCCACATGCATGGCTGTGACGCGCGTGCCGCCTTTGGCCTTGATTGCCTCGACTAAGGCGTCGGTACCGGGCGCCAAATTATCATCCGCGGTAAGCGCCAGGACCGGAATCTGCGCAAGTCCGGCAGCGGTACCTGAGACAACGAACGCCTTGGCATGCGCCGTGACTTCAGCGGCCATGCTCTCTGCGGTGACGCCCGACAAGGCTTCCATGTTGTCGGCCATGATGGCCACGGCCTGATCGCGCGGCAGAGAACCGATCCGGCCTACATCCCCCATCGAGATGAGGATGGCGCCCAGCAATGCATGGTCATGCGCGGCCGTGTGCGCCACTACCCAGCCGCCCATGCTATGCCCCGCGATGGCAATGCGCTTAGGGTCGATGCCGAGCTTTGCTGCATTGGCGGGATTGCGCAGGAAGCTAAGCACCGCGTCGGCATCCTGCAAATTCTGCATGAAGCGAAACGCGCCTGGGCTGCCCCATGAGCCGCGATAATTGAAGGTCACCGCATTCCAACCGGCTCGCCGCACCGCCTGCGCAAGGTCGAGATTTTTCTCGTTTCCCGGCAAGCCGTGGCAAATAACCAGCGTGGGATGCAAGCCTGCGCCGGATGGCGAGTACACCACGCCGTTGATGAGCACCCCATGGCTCGGAATGTGCAGCACGCTCATCGCCGCCGGATGCGCTGCATCCGCGGGAGGATCGGTAAATATGGCAGCCGGGACTGCTTGCGCAAAACTCCTGGTCGATGCGAGCAAGAAAGCTACGAACAGACAGATTAGCGGCGATCGCATCGGCAGACTCCTTCTCGGACAGATAGCTCCCTATGATAGACACTGCGGGCCGGAATTGCGCCGACCCGTAATTATCCGGCGCTGCGAAATAGCAGCGGCAGCGCCGGCCGCATGTCGACCACCAGGTCGGATTCCGCTGCAAACAGAATCTCGAGAAGTGGTTGTGGGGATTGGAAATACCTCACCAGCCCCTGCTCCTCGATGACGCGCGCGGCAGCGGATAATTCCCGCAGTTTTTGCACACCGACGCATAGACCCCGCAGCCGCCGGATCGGGACCGCGTGATTCAAAGGTTCGCCGGCGCGAATGCCGCGCACCTTGAGGAACGGCAAATAGAACAACTCGGGCTCGTGAAGCCCCGTCCCTTCGGCGATCTGGATCGCGAGGCCTGCGGGCAAATAGCTCGGATAGTAGGCCCAGGTCGGAAATGGAGCGGCTGAGTCCTCGCCGGAAGCGCGAAACACGATGCCAAACGGGCTGGTCCCGGTTGCTCGCTTCGACCAGCGTTCCCACAGACGCGTGGGCAGCGTTTGCGCACTCATCGCTTCCATAGGATCCGCCACCCAGAGCAATTCCAGCATGAAATTCTCGAAAAAGAAGCGGCGATTGGCGGTGCCCTGACCTAAGTGGGTATTGCCCGACCCTTCAACAAAGCCGGCGCGCAGCAACGCATCTCCCTCCGGAGCTTGGTGCGCGCAGGCGATGAATGCGTGATCCACTGCAAGAGGCATTGCTGGTTCGCCGATTTTCAGTTTGCGTGGAGTCTAGCAAACACGTTCGCCCATCGACGCAAAAAAAAGCGGGCTAAAAAGCCCGCTTTTTTCGACTGTAAACAGGACCTCGCAACCTTCGTCCGCGATGTCCCCGGCAGTAGCCGTTTTACATGTCCATACCGCCCATGCCACCCATGCCGCCGCCAGGGCCGCCATGTGCATGCTCTTCTTCTTTCGGCGACTCGGCGATCATGACTTCCGTCGTGAGCAACAGTCCCGCCACCGAGGCCGCGTTCTGCAGAGCCAAACGCGTAACCTTGGTCGGATCCAAAATGCCGAGCTCGATCATATCCCCGTACTCGCCGGTCTGAGCGTTGTAGCCGAACGTGCCCTTGCCCTCACGGACTCGGTTCAATACCACCGCGGCGTCTTCGCCGGCGTTGGTCACGATCTGCCGCAGCGGCTCCTCGATCGCCCGGGCCAGAATCTTGATGCCCGTGGTTTGATCTTCGTTCTTGCCGGCAAGCTTCTCGATGGCCTTCAGTGCGCGCACCAGAGCGACTCCGCCGCCCGGAACCACGCCTTCTTCGACGGCCGCACGGGTTGCGTGCAACGCATCTTCGACGCGGGCTTTCTTTTCCTTCATTTCAATCTCGGTCGAAGCACCGACCTTGATCACGGCAACACCGCCGGAGAGCTTGGCAACGCGCTCCTGGAGCTTTTCCTTGTCGTAGTCGGAGGTCGCTTCCTCGATCTGCTGGCGAATGCTTTCGACGCGGCCCTTGATGTCAGCGGCCTTGCCGGCGCCGTCGATGATCGTGGTGTTCTCTTTTTCCACCAGAATCTTCTTCGCTTCGCCGAGATCGTTCAAGGTCGCTTTCTCGAGTGACAAGCCGACTTCGTCGGAGATGACCGTGCCGCCCGTGAGAACAGCAATGTCCTGCAGCATGGCTTTGCGGCGATCGCCGAAGCCCGGCGCCTTGACGGCGGCGACCTTGACGATGCCGCGGATCGTGTTGACGACCAGCGTGGCCAATGCCTCGCCCTCGACGTCTTCAGCAACGATCAGCAGCTGGCGACCACCCTTGGCAATGGCTTCGAGCAGCGGCAGCAATTCGCGGATGTTGGAAATCTTCTTGTCGACCAGCAGGATCAGCGGTTTTTCGAGCTCGGCGCTCTGGCTCTGCTGATTGTTGATGAAATACGGCGACAGGTAGCCGCGATCGAACTGCATGCCTTCGACCACTTCGAGCTCGTTCTCGAGGCCTGAACCTTCTTCAACCGTGATCACGCCTTCTTTGCCGACCTTTGCCATCGCATCGGCAATAGTCTTGCCAATGCTCTCGTCGGCGTTCGCGGAGATCGTAGCGACCTGCGCAATCGACTTCGGGTCCTTGGCCGGCTTGGAGATTTTCTTCAGCTCGTCGACCGCCACGGTGACAGCCTGGTCGATGCCGCGCTTCAGATCCATCGGGTTGATGCCCGCAGCGACGGCCTTCAGGCCTTCGCGGATGATGGCTTGCGCCAACACGGTTGCGGTGGTGGTGCCGTCGCCGGCTTCATCGGAGGTGTTGGAAGCAACTTCCTTCACCATCTGTGCGCCCATGTTTTCGAACTTATCTTTGAGTTCGATTTCCTTCGCGACGGAGACACCGTCCTTGGTGACGGTGGGGGCGCCGAAGCTCTTGTCGAGCACGGCGTTGCGGCCTTTGGGACCCAGCGTTACCTTGACGGCATTCGCCAGAACATTTACGCCCTTGAACATGCGTGCTCGAGCGTCGTCGCTAAAGCGTACGTCTTTTGCTGCCATTTGCTGATACCTCTAATTAAATTTGATTTGCGGGAAGTAAATTCGGATTGGCGGGGCTTACTTGCCTTCCACGATGGCCATGATGTCTTCCTCGCGCATCACAACCAATTCGTCGCCATCCATTTTCACTTCGGTGCCGCTGTACTTGCCGAAGAGGATCTTGTCGCCGACCTTGACGTCGAGCGGGCGAATCTCGCCGTTCTCTAAAATCTTGCCCTTGCCGACGGCAATGACTTTGCCGAAAATGGGTTTTTCAGTCGCAGTGTCCGGGATCACGATGCCACCTGGAGACTTACGCTCCTCTTCTTCTCGTTTCACGATCACGCGGTCATGAAGGGGACGAATCTTCATAAGACAAGACTCCTAATGCTTGAGTTGGGTTGACAAAAGGGGTGTGTTGTTAGCACTCTCCCATCGAGGCTGCTAATCATAGCGGCAGATTATTACGAATCAAGTGCTGGAGCCGAATTTCTTTGCTGTATCGCAGCATGTTATGCCATGCCCGCCTGCGCGGCGACTACGCTAAAGTGCCGCGGATGAACCGCACAAAAGTCACCGCCAGCCCGCTAGCCACTATGTCCCTTCTGTTGTTGCTGCTCGGCGCGGCAGAAACGGCCGGCGCCAAGCCCTGGTGGCTGCGGGGTGTTGAGTCCAACGAGACCGATTTCCTGCCCCCCGACGTCGCATTTCGCGTCGGCGCGCGCGCGGACGGCGAGGTCCTCAAAGTGCGTTGGGTCATTGCCGACGGGTACTACCTGTATCGACAGAAAATCGAGGTCAAAGCGGAGAGCCCCGACTTGCAGGTCTTCGCACCGCAGCTGCCCCACGGCGTCACAAAGACCGATCCCTACTTTGGTACTCAAGAGATCTATACTCAGCAAGTCGAAGTCGGCGTGCCCTTCACTCGTCTTGACGCGGGCGCCCATCCCATCCAAATCAAAGTGACTTATCAGGGCTGCGCGGAGGCGGGCCTCTGCTACCCACCCATCACGAAGGTGGTTTTCCCAGACGCCGGCTTCAAGCCGAGCGCCCCTAGCGTTTCTGCTCACCCCTGGGAAGGCATGGCCATCCTGGCAGGGGTATTTGCGTTTCTTCTTGCGGGGCTGGTGCTGCGCAAGGGGCGCAAGCTCGACATTCCCGCATGAACCACACCGGGCTGCGGCTGACCGGCGCTGCGGTGGTGGCGCTTCTGGCCATTTGGGCGGGCGCACGGCTCTATATGATTCGCAGCGGGCCCGCTCACCGCGGCGTTGCAGTGCCGGCCGGTATGGCGAGCGCGCCCAATCCCGGCGATATCGCGGCCCCCGATGCGCAGGCCCTCGATTTGGCATTGCCGCATCCTAAGGTTCCGGCGCTTCTGCCCGCATTCTCGCTGAGCGACCTTAAGGGCAAGGCCACGCCGATTTCGGTGTGGAGCGGAAAATCTCTGGTGATCAACTTTTGGGCGACCTGGTGCGCGCCCTGTCGGCGCGAGATTCCGCTGCTCAAGACCGTGGCTTCGGAATGGGCCGGCCGCGACATCACCGTAGTGGGTATTGCGGTCGACTATCAAGACAAGGTGCTCGATTTCGCCCGCGAATTTAAGATTGATTACCCGCTGCTGATCGGCGAGCAAGACGCCCTGGATGTTGCCGCGAAGTTCGGGATGGACTCCCCCGCTTTGCCCTTCACAGTGTTCACAGACCGGCGCGGCGAGGTGGTGACGCTGTTTGTAGGCGAGTTGCACCGGCCGCAGGCCGATTTGATCCTCTCGGTAGTGCAAAGCCTTAATCAGGATCGCGTCCAATTACAGGAAGCCAGGCGCACGCTAGCCGAAGGTCTGGCGGCCATTCTCCAGAATCGCGCCGGATAAGCACTTTCGGGTCGCGTTCGCCGCCGAAGCTTGCCTTTTCACCCCAAGTTCTGGTTATTATCGCGGACCTTTGCAACGCGACCGCGCCGGCATTACCGCAAGATGGCTCGAATTCTACTGCTCAATGGTCCGAACTTGAACCTTCTCGGCACGCGCGAGCCGGGCGTATACGGCAGCGCCTCTTTGCGGGATATCGAGACCCATTTGTCGGCGCGTGCCCAGTCCCTGGGCCATGAGCTGATCGCCATGCAGACTAACGCGGAGCACGAATTGATCGCCAAGATTCAGGCGACGAAACGCGATGGTGTCGACTTCGTGATCATCAATCCGGGGGCATACACGCACACCAGCATCGCCCTGCGCGATGCGTTTCTCGCGGTAGCGGTACCGTTCATCGAAGTGCACCTCAGCAACGTCTTCGCACGCGAATCCTTTCGGCATCACTCTTATCTGTCCGACCGGGCGGTCGGCTGCATATTCGGATTGGGCCCGATTGGCTATGAACTCGCGCTCCAAGCCGCGATTGCGCGTCTAACCCAAACCTAAAACGATAGATTCGAAGGGAGTCCGCGGATGGATATTCGCAAGGTAAAGAAATTGATCGAGCTGCTCGAGGAGTCCGGTATCTCGGAACTCGAGATATCGGAAGGCGAGGAATCCGTACGCATCAGCCGCCACCCGCGATTAGGCGTGCAGACCCATATCGCCCAGGCAGTTCCCATGCTCCACGCAGCGACCGCCGCCGCCGCGACCCCGGCCACAGCTGCCGGTGAGCACACGCCCCGAAACGACGAGCACACAGTCACCTCGCCGATGGTCGGCACGTTCTACTCCACCGCCTCCCCAGGCGCCAAGCCCTTCGTGGAGATCGGCAGCGAGATCAAAGTCGGCCAGATACTGTGCATCATCGAGGCGATGAAGATGATGAACCAAATTGAATCCGACAAGGCGGGTCGGGTGACGGCAATACTTGCGAAGAACGGTGAGCCTGTCGAGTTCGGCCAACCGCTGTTCATCATCGAATAGCCGCGATGATCGAAAAAGTCGTCATCGCTAATCGCGGCGAGATCGCTCTACGCATTCTGCGCGCTTGCCGCGAACTCGGCATAAAGACCGTGGCCGTGCATTCGACAGCCGATTTCAATACCAAACACGTGCTGCTGGCGGATGAGACCGTGTGCATCGGTCCGCCGCAATCGTCTCTGTCTTACCTCAATATGCCCGCCATCATCAGTGCGGCCGAGGTTACCGATTCGGTTGCGATTCATCCGGGTTACGGCTTCTTATCCGAAAATGCCGATTTCGCCGAGCGGGTCGAGAAAAGCGGATTCATCTTCGTGGGGCCCAGAGCGGAAACGATCCGCCTGCTGGGCGACAAAGTGTCCGCGATCAAGCAGATGAAGGCCGCAGAGGTTCCCTGCGTGCCGGGTTCGGACGGCCCCTTAGGCAAGGACGCGGATGAGAATTTCCGCATTGCCAAAGACATCGGCTATCCCGTGATCATCAAAGCATCGGGCGGCGGCGGCGGCCGCGGCATGCGCGTGGTGCATACCGACGCTTCGCTCTTGAACGCGATTGGCGTGACGCAGGCCGAGGCGCTCGCCGCCTTCAGTAACGATCAGGTTTACATGGAGAAGTTTCTCGAAAAGCCGCGCCACATCGAATTTCAGATACTGGCCGACAACTACGGTAACGTGGTGCACCTCGGCGAGCGCGACTGCTCCATGCAGCGCCGCCATCAGAAAGTCATTGAAGAGGCGCCGGCGCCCGGGCTGACGCCAAAGCAGCGCAAGACCATGGGCGAGCGCTGCGCGAAGGCGTGCCGCGACTTGGGCTACCGCAACGCCGGCACGCTCGAGTTTCTCTACCAGGACAACGAATTTTACTTCATCGAGATGAACACGCGTGTTCAGGTCGAACATCCGGTTACCGAGTTGGTCACCGGCATCGATATCATCAAGGCGCAGCTGCTGATTGCGGCCGGCGAACCGCTGCCCTATGGGCAAACCGACATTCAGATACGGGGCCACGCGGTGGAGTGCCGCATCAACGCCGAAGACCCCAAGGATTTCACGCCCTCGCCGGGACCGATCCGCCTGTGGCACTCACCGGGCGGCCCGGGCATCCGGGTCGACAGCCATGTCTACACGGGCTACAACGTACCGCCTTTTTATGACTCCATGATCGGAAAGGTCATCGCGTACGGCGATACCCGCGACACGGCCATCGCGCGCATGCGCAACGCATTGGCGGAAATGGTGGTCGAGGGCATTAAGACCAATATCCCGCTGCATCAGGAAATATTCAATCACTCCGCTTTTCGCCAGGGCGGCACGGACATCCACTATCTAGAGCGTCGCTTGGGGCTGAAGTAACATCTTGCAGGATGTTGCACCCATGAGCTTTTATGAAATCGAATTCCCGCTCGCGACCCTGAACTTAGGCGAAGTTGAGGCGGCGCTGCTTAAGATCGGCGCAAGTTCCATTACCTTCGTCGATCGCGGCGACGAGCCGGTGCTGGAACCCAAGCCCGGCGAATTTAAGCTGTGGAGCGATACGCTGGTGCGCGCCTTGTTCGAAGATTCGGGCAGCATGGCGTCCGACGCGCTCATAAACCTCGGTCGGCTCAGCACAAGCTTAGGCTCGCAAATTACGGAGGCCGCGCGAGTCCGCACCGTTCCGCCCCAAGTATGGGAGCGCGCCTGGCTCAAAGACTGGAAATCGATGCGCTTCGGCCGGCGGCTGTGGGTTGTCCCCAGCGCTGCGGATCGTCCCAGCGACTCTGATGCGGCGGTGGTGCGGCTCGACCCGGGGCTGGCGTTCGGCACGGGCACCCATCCCACGACTGCGCTGTGCCTGCAAATTCTGGATTCCATGCCGCTGTCCGGCCGCTCGGTAATCGATTACGGTTGCGGCTCCGGTATCTTAGGGTTAGCGGCTCTGAAGCTTGGGGCCTCTCATGTGGTGGCGGTCGATTTGGACCCGCAGGCCTTGCTGGCGACGCGCGACAACGCGATCCGAAACGGCGTGTCGGAGAACATCACGGTGCAGGGCATCGAAAGCGGTTTGACCGCTTCTTATTGCGTGCTCGCCAATATTCTTGCCGGACCGCTGATCGAATTGGCGCCGACACTCACCGCAGCATGCGAACCGGCGGGCCGCATAGTGTTGTCGGGACTTTTGAAAGCTCAGGCGCACGCGGTAAAGGCGGCATATGCGGCGGGTTTTGATATGGTGCAGGTCGTTGAACGGGATGAGTGGTGCTGCATCTACGCCCGGAGAGTGCTCTAGCCTTGTTTACGCAATGTACAAAATGCGAAACGGTCTTCAAATTGTCCGCCGAAGTGTTGCGCGCTGCGGGGGGGCAGGTGCGCTGCGGCAAGTGCGGCGAGGTCTTCAATGCGTTGGCGCGCCTGGCCGAGGATCCAAACGCTTTTGCGCCGAGCGAGTCGGAATTCGAATTGGAAATTCGCGCCGACAGTATTTTGGAGTCCGCCCCGCCGATGCAGCCGGCACGCGAAACGGTGAAGGAGTCGGAAGATCCTACCTCCCCCGGCATTGAGATAGCTCGACTGCAAATAATGGAATGGAGCGAAGGCGAACTAAGCACTGGCGGGGGGGCTGGCACTGCCGACACTGCTGACGCCGCCGAAACTGCCGAAACTGCCGAAACTGCCGACACTGCCGACACCGCTGGCACCGCCGACACCGCCGACACTGCTGACACTGCTGACACCGCGGGCGCCGCGGGCGCCGCGGATGAGACCGAGGAGTCCTTGGCCGATACATCGATGGAATTCTCACTGCCGCCGGGGGAATTGGACCGGATATTTGTCGAATCCAAAGCACGGCAAGCGCGGCCGCCGCCGCCCGATAAAAAAGCAGCCGCTTCGCGACCAGGCGTCGCAAAAATCGCGCAGCCGCCGCCGCCCGATACAAAAGCGGCCCCGTCGCGACCAGGCGTCGCAAAAATCGCGCAGCCGCCGCCGCCCGACGCAAAAGCGGCCCCGGTGCGATCCGGCGCCCCAAAAATCCCGCGGCCGCCGCCGCCCGACGCAAAAGCGGCCCCGGTGCGATCCGGCGCCCCAAAAATCCCGCAGCCGCCGCCGCCCGATGCAAAAGCGGCCCCGGCGCGATCGGGCGTCGCAAAAATCGCCGCGCCGCCGCCGCCCGATGCAAAAGCGGCCCCGGCGCGATCGGGCGTCGCAAAAATCGCCGCGCCGCCGGCGCGCGATTCACACGCGCCTACCTCGCGATCAAGCACGGTAACGGCCCAGCCGGCGGTGCACGTGGAAGCGATCGAGCGTCAACGTGCTGCGGATCGTGCTGCTGCCCCCAGCGGATTCGAAGTGCCCGAAGAAATTCGCCGTGAAATGCTCTCGGGTTTGGAACCGCAAGAGTTGGAACCGCTGGACCTGGAAACGGAGGTGCCGCTGTACTTTCCGCCGCGACCAACGACGCCGCGCGCGTTCATCATGTGGCTCATCGCTGCGCTCGCTTCGGCGCTGCTGCTCGCCGGGCAGCTCGTTCACCAAAATCGCGAGTGGCTTAGCAACGTGGTTCCGCTCGGCGCCGCGCTGCGAACTGTCTATTCCGGTTTGGGCGCTCCGGTACCGCAGCCTGCAAATCTTTCCGCTTACCAGCTCCGCCAGTGGGGGGTGACCGGCGAACCGGCCGCCGACGGAACTTTGCGCGTGCGGGCCAGTATCCTGAATACCGCAGCGCAGCTGGAACCGTATCCGCTGCTGCGTGTAACCCTCGCCAATCGTTTCGGCGGTGCTATCGGCACGCGCGACTTCGAGCCCGCCGAATACTTGGGTAAGCCCATCGCACGCCTTCTGGCTCCCGGCGAACGCGTCGATGCGATCATGGACATCTTGGATCCGGGCCAAGTCGCGGAGGGCTTCGAAATCGACGTCTGTCTGCGCGGCACCGACAAAAAGATTTCCTGTGCCAATGATGCGGTGGCTCGCAGACTATGACCGTCAAAATCGGCCCCTACACGTTGCCGTCCAACGTCGTGCTCGCACCTATGGCGGGCGTGACAGACCGTCCCTTTCGCATTCTGTGCCGCCGCTTCGGAGCCGGCCTCGCCGCATCTGAAATGCTCAGCGCCGACGTGCGCCTGTGGGACACGCCGAAATCGCGTCGCCGCATGGATCATAGCGGCGAGCCCAGCCCCCGGGTGGTGCAGATTGCCGGCTTCGATCCGGCGATGATGGCGGATGCCGCACAGCGCAACGTCGATGCCGGCGCGCAAATCATCGACATCAACATGGGCTGCCCCGCGAAAAAAGTGTGCAATCGATTGGCTGGCTCCGCGCTGCTTCAAGATGAGCCGTTAGTTGCGCGTATTTTGCACAGCGTCGCGCGGGCTGTTGCGGCGCCGGTTACGTTAAAAACACGCACGGGATGGGATCCGCACCACAAGAATGGTGTTCGCATTGCAAGAATCGCCGAGGACAGCGGCATTCAGGCACTCGCTATTCACGGCCGCACGCGCACCGATATGTATCAGGGTAATGCTGAACACGACACGGTGGCTGCTATCAAAGCCGCTGTAAGGATACCCGTGTTTGCAAATGGCGACATCGATTCCGCGCAGCGTGCACGGCAGATTCTCGACTACACAGGATGCGACGGCATCATGATAGGCAGGGCCGCCCAAGGCCGGCCATGGATTTTTGACGAAGTCAATTTCTTTCTCGCGACGCGGGAAAATCGCGCAGTGCTAGCGCTGGAAAAAGTCCGTGATATTATGCGCGCCCACCTCGAGGAACTATACGCCTTCTACGGCGATCGAACCGGAGTTCGAGTTGCGCGTAAACACTTGAGTTGGTATTTCCGGCAGCAACCCGGACAAGAGGACTTAAGGAATCGTCTCGTACAAGTCGAGACGCCCGAGGAGCAATTGTCCTTGCTGCTGCAACATTACGACACGGGAATGGATCGCGCTGCGTAGGCGCAAATTTGGACAAAAACGACGATCAGCGGGGAGACTGGACTCAAGGCCATGGTCGCAAAAAAGAAATCGAAATCACGCAAAGAGATCGCACCCGCATTCCACGGTCGCGATGTCAAGGTCAACGGCAAGGGTGTGCCGCTGCGCTCACAGGCCGAAGAGGCCTTACAATGCTATTTTGAAACGCTCAACGGCCACAAACCCGCGCGCTTGTACGACCTCGTGATGCGTGAGGTGGAAGAGCCGCTGTTCAAAGCGGTTATGGGCCACGCACAGGGCAACCAGAGCCGGGCGGCGACGATACTGGGGATCAATCGCGGCACCTTGCGCAAGAAGCTCAAAGAGTTCGGCATCGGCGAGTAGATTGGTGCTCACGCCCGTACGTCGTGCGTTGCTCAGCGTTTCCGACAAGACCGGCATCGTCGAGTTCGCTCGCGAACTGAAGGAACGCGGCATTGAGTTGTTGTCGACCGGCGGGACCGCGAGTCTCCTGACCAACCACGGCATCTCGGTCAAGGAAGTCGCCGAACACACGGGATTCCCGGAAATCATGGACGGACGCGTGAAGACCCTGCATCCGAAGATTCACGGCGGCCTGCTCGGCAGGCGCGGGCGCGATGAGGCGGTGATGCGCGAACATGCCATCGACCCCATTGATTTATTGGCGGTTAATCTTTATCCGTTCGCCGCCACCGTGAGCCGTCCCGACTGCGGTTATGAGGATGCGGTCGACAATATCGATATCGGCGGTCCCGCGATGGTGCGCGCCGCGGCCAAGAACCACGCCTTCGTGACCGTGGTGGTCGATCCCGGCGATTACCGCGCGCTGCTCGACGAATTGGCGGCCAACCAAGGCGCCACCAATATCGCGATGCGACAGAAACTCGCCGCCAAGGCATTTGCGCACACTGCGCAATATGATGCGATGGTGTCCGCTTACTTCACGGGTGCCATCGGCGGCGGAGCGCCCACCTTTTCGGACGATTTGAATCTGTCGTTTCGCAAGCATCTGGACTTGCGCTATGGGGAAAATCCTCATCAGCAAGCGGCGTTCTATACCGACCCGCGCGCCATCGGCACATCCGTGACGCAGGCCAAGCAGATACAGGGCAGAGAACTTTCATTTAACAATATTGCGGACAGCGACGCGGCCCTCGAGTGCGTGCGGCAGTTCGATACAGCGGCATGCGTCATCGTGAAGCATGCCAACCCATGCGGCGCCGCACGCTGTAACTCGATCAGCGAGGCCTATGTGCGCGCCTATCGCACCGACCCGACCTCGGCATACGGCGGCATCATCGCCTTCAATCGCGAACTCGACGGCGCGACTGCGAGCGCGATCGTGGAACGGCAGTTCGTCGAGGTCATTCTGGCGCCGGGCATCACTGACGAGGCCAGGAAGGTACTCTCGCCCAGGGACAACGTGCGGGTGCTGATCGTGGGCGATCTCTCAAGACCGGTCACTCAATTGCTCGAGTACAAAAGTGTTGCCGGAGGTCTGTTGGTGCAAACGCGGGACACCGGCACGGTGCGGGCCCAGGAATTACGGACGGTCACAAAGCGGCCGCCGACTCTCGCCGAACTCGACGATTTGATTTTTGCGTGGCGTGTTGCGAAATATGTCAAATCGAATGCCATTGTTGCGGCCAAGGACAAGGCCACCGTGGGGATTGGCGCCGGCCAGATGAGCCGCGTGATCAGCAGCAAGATCGCCGCCATCAAGGCCGCGCAGGAGAATCTAAGTTTGGAATCGGCTGCGGTAGCTTCCGACGCATTCTTCCCTTTTCGCGACGGTCTCGATGCGCTCGCCGAGTTCGGAATCAAATCCATTATTCAGCCGGGCGGCTCGCGCCGCGATTCGGAAGTCATCGCCGCCGCCGACGAACATGGCATCGCCATGGTGTTCACGGGGATGCGCCACTTCCGCCATTAAGGAGCCGGCTAGTTCTTGCCATGAGAGTTCTGATTGTCGGCGGCGGCGGTCGTGAGCACGCGCTTGCATGGAAGTGCGCCCAGTCGCCGCGCGTGCGGCATGTCTACGCAGCGCCGGGCAACGCGGGCACCGCGCAGGAAGCCAACGTGAGCAATGTCGGCATTGCCGCTGATGACATCGACGCGCTGCTTGAATTTGCGATCCGCGAAGGTATCGATCTGACCATCATTGGTCCCGAGGGTCCCTTGGTTGCCGGCATCGTTGACCGCTTTGCTGCCGTCAATCGGCCCTGCTTCGGACCCTCGCGTGCTGCGGCGCGCCTGGAAGGATCGAAGGCATTCAGCAAGGATTTCCTCTCGCGCCATGGGATTCCGACCGCAAGCTTTGCCACATTCAGCGCCGCGAGTTTCGACGCGGATTATGTGCGAGCGCAACGACTGCCGCTGGTCGTCAAAGCCGATGGTTTGGCCGCCGGCAAAGGCGTCGTGATTTGCGACACGCATGAGTCCGCCATTGCTGCCGCTGATGCAATGCTCGGCGGCAGTTTTGGCGCCGCCGGCCACACCATCGTGATCGAGGAATTCCTGACCGGCGAAGAAGTCAGCTTCATCGTAGTGGCGAGCGATCAGCAAGTGATTACGCTCGCGACCTCGCAGGATCACAAGCGTCGCGACGACGGCGACCTCGGGCCCAACACCGGCGGCATGGGAGCGTATTCGCCGGCACCCATCGTCACCGCGCAGCTGCACCAGCGCATCATGCGCGAAGTGATCGAACCCACCTTAAAGGGCTTGCGCAGCGACGGCAATCCTTACACCGGTTTTCTGTACGCGGGATTGATGATTGCCGACGACGGCACGCCCAACGTGCTGGAATTTAACTGTCGATTAGGCGACCCGGAAACGCAGCCGATATTGATGCGTTTGCAAAGTGATCTTCCCGGCCTGTGCGAGGCGGCGCTCAACGGCACCTTGGAGCGGCACGAAGTTCGCTGGGACTCGCGCGCGGCGCTCGGTGTCGTAATGGCGGCAGGTGGATATCCTAGCGCCTTTAGGACGGGCGATCCGATCAGCGGGCTCGACATTGCAGCGGGGCTGCCCGGAAAAGTATTCCACGCCGGCACTCGCGTCCAAGACGGTCAAACTGTCACGGCGGGCGGTCGGGTGCTGTGCGCAGTGGGCTTGGGCGACAGCGTCGGCGCAGCACAACTTCAAGCCTACGCACTCGTGCATGCCATTCACTGGAACCTGGTGCAGTACCGCCTCGATATCGGCTATCGCGCCATTGAGCGCGAGCGCGCGCCCGTCTAGGCGCTGGTTGTCTTGTTTCGTGCGCGAGTCGATACTGAAGCAACCAGCAGGAGCTCACTCATGCCGCATGTTCGTCCCAGCATCGCCGATAAACGCCGCGCCTTTCATCGCTTGCACGAGGGCGGCTGCTTCGTAATTCCCAATCCATGGGATGTTGGCAGCGCCCGCTATCTGCAGCGTATCGGCTTCAAGGCGCTGGCCACCACCAGCTCCGGCTTCGCATGGTCGCACGGCCATCGAGATGGCGGAATGTCCCGCGATCGGGTGCTGGATCATCTGACCGAGATGGTCGAGGCGACCGACCTGCCCGTCAATGCGGACTTCGAAAGTGGTTTCGCCCCCGATGCCGCCGGGGTGGCGGACAGTGTGCGGCTCGCCGTGGAAACCGGTGTGGCGGGATTGTCCATCGAGGATTCCACCGGCGATCCTTCCAAGCCCTTGTATGAAACCGACATCGCCGTCGAGCGGCTGAGCGCGGCGCGCAAAGCAATCGATAGGGCCGGCGGCGATACATTGCTGGTCGGCCGTGCCGAATGTTTTATCGCGGGACTGCCCGACATAAAGCTCACGATCGCGCGGCTCAAGGCCTACGCAAACGCCGGCGCGGACTGCTTGTATGCGCCCGGGCTGCGCTCGGCCGAGCACATCAGTGCCGTGGTTGCCGCCGTGGCGCCGAAGCCGGTCAATCTGCTGATGGGCTTCGCCGCCGATCTCAATGTGGCGCAGATTGCGGGACTCGGTGTCCGGCGCATCAGCGTCGGCGGCGCACTCGCGCGCTCGGCATGGGGCGGCTTCATGCGCGCGGCCGAACTCATCATCGAGCAAGGCAGGTTCGATGGCTTCAAGGAAGCGGCTTCGGGCAAAGATCTGGACGCTTTTTTCAGCGCCTAGCAATACCCGCGATCGCCGGCGCGGCCTGGCATTTCAGGCGGCCACTAACGTCTGTCAGCGCCGAACCATCGTTTGCATCAAATGTTCCAGCGCCGCGTCGAGGTCGGCGCATTGCCCGGTATGCACCGGCGAGGTTTGCACAATCGTGCTCTTCGGAGCCACCAGCCAATGAAACCGCTCGCGCGCGGAAAGCCGGCCGATCTCTCCGGCGCCCTCTCCGCCCGCGCAGATCTTCGGTATCGCGGCCAGCGAACTTCTGACCAGCTCGAGATCCACCCGCGGATCGAGCGCCAGCAGCGCGTTCTCGTCGAGTTCGATCGCCGACTCGAGTATCCGCTCGACATCGCAGGAAAGAATGATTCCGGCGTTGACGAATTCGCCGCGCTCGACGCGCGGTACGACCCGCACCACGGCATAATCATAGGTGCGAAGATCGCGCATGGACGGCCTCCTGCACAAATAGATTCGAAGCCCGCAGCCGCAGCTTGAAGAATTCCAAATAGGCCTCGCGCTGCTGCGCCTTGCTGTCGAAGCCCGGATCACTCTCAAGCCAGGCGTCCGGGATCTGATCGATGATCTCGGCGACTTTGTCGGCGGCAAGGCGCGCCGCCAGCTCGGCATCGACATCCTCGAGCAAGCTCGCAAACTTCAGCAAGACGTGATCCTTGATCCGTGCGAACGGCGTGATCGCCGGCTGATCGCGCTTGGTCCACGCGTGATGAAAATACAGCGCGGCACCGTGATCGATGAGCCATAGTCGGCGATGCCACATCAGCATATTGACGTTGCGCGCGGTTCGATCCACGTTGCAGACCAAGGCATCGAACCAAACGATGGCGGAGGCCAGCCTGGGTTCAGGCTGATAGACCAGCGGGTCGAAGGTAACCGACCCCGGCAGATAGTCCAAGGCTAGATTCAAGCCGGCGCTGGCGCGAATGAGGCTTTGAATTTCCGCATCCGGTTCGGTGCGCGCCAAATCCGTCGGAAGCTGCATGAAGACGATCTCCGGCACCTGCAGGCCCAAGAGCCGGCCAATTTCCCCGGCCACCAATTCCGCGATCAGCGCCTTCGGTCCCTGCCCGGCGCCGCGAAACTTGAGCACGTACAATCCATCATCCGACGCTTCAACGATGGCAGGCAGCGACCCGCCTTCGCGTAACGGGGTTACGTAGCGGCTCGCGAAGACTGTTCTTATTGCCATCGGCGTGAGTCTACCCCAGCGAGTTCGCGGCAGCCTGCGGCCCCGCGCGCTTCACCACGGCTAGGCTAGTGCAGCCCTGCGCCTTCGACGCGCGCATGGCCGAGAGCGGCCGTCGCGCTGCCCGTGTGATGCGCCTGGAACAGCCGGCCTTTCTCCGCGAGCAGAACGAACAGGAGGCTCGCCAGTCCGCAGCACAGCCCGCCGGCAGCCAGCGGCACGGTGGTTCCATTGAACAGCCTGCCGATAAAGGCCCCTACCAATGCGCCGCTGAAGGTGGACACGAATCCTTGCAAAGAGGCGGCTATCCCTGCAACCGACCCCACCGGCTCCATTGCCATCGCGCCGAAATTGGATACCGCCAAACTGAAGCAGGCCATGCTGGCCGACTGGAAAACCACGAAAGTCCAGAGCTGCTCCAGCCCCAGCGCGGCGACGATGACGTGCAGCCCGGTAACGGCGATAAATGCCAGCAGCGCGGTGTGCGAGATGCGGCGCATGCCAAATCGCTCGACGATGCGCGAATTCATGAATGCCGCCATGCCCATGAAGATGGCGCACAGGGCAAACATGCTGGGCATCAAGCTGGCGCGGTGGAACACTTCGGAGAAAATCTGCTGCACCATGCCGACGTAGGCCATGATGGTGCCGAACATCACCATCATGGCCAGGGTGTAGCAAATCGAGGTTCGGTTGCCGAGCACCAGCCGGGCCGCGCCCATGATGTGGATTCGAGTCAGCGTGAGCCGATATTCGGGGTGCAGCGTTTCCGGCAACCGCAGAAAGCCCCATGACGCGACGATCGCCGCGAAAGCCGCAAAGCACACAAATATAAATCGCCATGGCGCCACCTGCAGGATCAGCTGGCCGACGCTCGGCGCGATGATCGGAATCGTCAAGAAGACCACGAAGGTCAGCGACATGACGCGGGCCATTTGCCGGCCGGAATATAAATCGCGAATCACCGAGCGGGTCACCGTGACGCTCGCAGCCGCGAGGCCATGCACGAAGCGCCAGGCGAGCAGCGCGGTGAAGCTGCCGGTGAAACCGCACACCAGCGCCGCCACCACGTACAGAGTGAGGCCGCCGAACAATATCGGCCGCCTGCCGAATCGATCGGACATCGCGCCCCAAAATAGCTGGCCCACCCCTAAGCCGGTCATGTACGCCGTAACGATCCACTGACCGTGATTCGGGTCGGCGACATGCAACGCCCGCACGATGGTCGGGAACGCCGGCAGCATGGCGTCGATGGCAAAGGCCTGCGTCGACATCGTCGCCGCGGCGAGCAATACGAATTCAAGAAACCCAATCGAATGGGCGCCGCGATTCTCAGGCATCGATATCGATTAACTCTTGGCGCTTGGGCTTGCCGGCGGCTGCGCGCTCGCGGGCGGCTTGCGCGCGATGCTGGTGGCCATGGTCACGATGGCGGCAAGATCGGTCAGGTTCGCCGGCACCACGAGAGTGGTTCCGCTCTGCGCCAGCTTGCCGAACTGCTTCACGTATTCTTCGCCGATGCGCAGCTGCATGGCCTCGATGCCGCCGCGGTCCGAGAGTGCGATACCCACCTGCCGCAAGCCCTCGGCGGTTGCCGTGGCGACGGCGAGAATGGCCTGCGCCTGGCCCTCTGCTTCGTTGATCTGCTGCTGCTTGTTGGCCTCGGATTGCTTGATGACGCGCTGCTTGTCGCCTTCGGCGGCGTTGATCTTCGCGTCCCGCTCGCCCTCGGATGTCAACACGACGGCGCGCTTCTCGCGCTCGGCGCGCATTTGCTTCTCCATCGCCGACAGCACATCCTTCG